>OKVW01001194.1_pt1 | contig 11408 bp, 10 predicted proteins | sample 1606991 | NCBI WGS metagenome assembly OKVW01 (sample SAMN03281021, study PRJEB24777) | human gut metagenome | isolation source: fecal sample PR177 from 1 month old male Malay infant, vaginal delivered...
GGGGAGCGGCAGCACAGGGGGGCTTTGACCATGTGATTGACGGCAGCGGGAAATATCTGCTGCCAGGTGTCATTGACTGCCATGCCCACAGCACTATGGTCTGCGGCACCCGTCATATGGCGGATTTCTTCGCAGCCAGCGATAGCGCGCTGACCATCAATTCTGTGTTGAATGTGGAAAAGATGGCACGCTGCGGTATCACCACAATCAGGGACTGCGGGGGGAGAGATATGGAGACCCTGGCTGTGCGCGATTATATTAAGGCTGGGAAAATCATCGGTCCCCGGATGCTCTGCTCAGGCACACCCATCAAGGTGGTCGGCGGCCATGAGCCGGGGACGGATATCACCGGGCCATGGGAAGCCCGGGCCAGGGTGCGGCAGTTCATCCACGAGGGGGTGGACTTTATCAAGGCCATGGTCACAGGCGGTCTGGGCAAGCCGGGGGAAAAGCCTGGTAATGTGGAGATGGAGCAGGATGAACTGACCGCTATTGTGGCGGAGGCTAAGAAGCACAACCGCAAGGTGGCCTGCCACTGCCACAGCAGGGAAGGCATGGAGATTCTGGTGGAGGCCGGGGCAGCCTCCATTGAGCACAGCACCTACCTGGACCCTGGGATCAATGAGAAAATTATCAAAAAAGGGATCTATGTGGTGCCTACCTTTGAGCCTTACATGAATTACGCGTTTCTGGGGGAACAGCACGGCCAGCTGATGGATACGGTGCTGGCGGCCAGGGCGATTGTGGAGGAGAAACAGACCAGGCTGTATGAGGCCTACAGGCAGGGGGTGAAGCTGGCCTTCGGCAGGGACAGCGGCGGCTTTATGATGAATCAGGGAGATTTTGTGGAGGAGATGCTTCACATGGAGCGGGCCGGTATCACACGGCGTGACATTATCGCCAGCGCCACGGTAAATGGGGCGGATCTGCTGGGTATTCTGGATATTACCGGAACCATTGACAGCGGGAAATCTGCGGATCTGATTCTGCTGGGTGCCAATCCGCTGGATGGGCTGGCCGCTTACAGGGATCACCTGGAAGGGGTCTGGACTGCCGGGAGATATTTAACCCCCGGTGGGTTATCTGACTGACGGAGGGAAAATGTATGGAGAATTTTCTGGCATATACGGTAAACGGCCTGGTTCTGGGAAGCACCTACGCCCTGACCGCAATCGGTTACTCCATGGTATACGGCATTCTGGAGCTGGTGAACTTTACCCACAGCACCATCTACATGGTGGGAGCCTATCTGTTCTACATATTTGCAGTGCTCTGCCGCATTCCGATGCCGCTGGCATTTATTCTGGCCATTCTGTCCACGGGCGGGCTGGGTGCTCTCAATGAGCGTCTGACCATCCGCCCGCTGCGGGCCAAGAACCGGCCTAAGTTTGCTATGCTGATCTGCACCATCGGCACATCTATTGTGCTGCAGAACCTGTTCTTCCTGCTGATGGGATCAGAGACGAGGCAGTATCCCACCATCGCGGAGAACCGGGCGGTTACTGTGCTGGGGTTCAATGTGACGGTTGTGCAGATTGTGATTGTGGTTTCCACGGTCCTTCTGCTGGTGGCATTTACCCTGTTTATCAATAAGACGAAGCTGGGGATGGCCATGCGGGCCTGCGCCCAGGATACGGAAGCCACGGAGCTGATGGGAGTGTCTGTGGACAATGTGGTCTCCCTCACTTTCTTCATCGGCTCGGCCCTGGCCGCGGTGGCAGGCGTCATGGGCTGCATGTCCTACCGCAGTGTGGACTGTTCCATTGGGGCGGCCATCGGAACCAAGACATTTGCCTCCACCGTGCTGGGCGGCATCGGCGTGTTTCTGGGCGGAGTGCTGGGCGGTTTGATCATCGGACTGACGGAGGTGTACACAGCGGCATATCTGGGTTCGAATTACCGGAATATTACCGCATTTGTGATCCTTATATTGGTGCTGTTTGTGAAACCCCAGGGGCTGTTGGGCAAAAAAGAGCTGAAGAAGGTATAGAATGGGGGCAGATAATATGAAAGAGAAGAGATATGGGAAAATGGCGCTGGTTTTGCTGCTGATCGCCGCGCTGTATTCGATCCCTCTGTTTGTCAGCAGCCAGTATGTGCTGCGGGTCTGCGTTTATGTGTGCATTTATTCCATATTGGCGTGCAGCCTGAATTTAATCTCAGGGGTGTGCGGCCAGGTATCCATGGGCCATGCGGCGTTTTATGGGATAGGGGCATACGCCTCGGCGCTGGCGGCCATCAACTTCGGGGTGCCGTGGTGGTTGTGCGTGGCGGCTGCGGCACTGATGGCTGGGATTGTGGGAGTGTTGATCGGTATCCCGGCGCTGAAGCTGTCAGGCGGATATCTGGTGATCTGTACCGTTGGTTTTGGGGAGCTGGTGCGCCTGATCCTGTTAAACTGGGTGTCCCTGACCAGAGGCCCCATGGGCCTGGTCAACATCCCAAGGCCCATGTTCTTCGGCATGAAGATCAAGACGGGCGGGCAGTACCTAGTGGTGGCCCTGACCCTGTTTCTGCTGGTATACGTGGTACTGCACAATATAATCAACTCCAAATTCGGCCGTAACTTAAAGGCCATCAGGGAGGACGAGACAGCAGCGGAAACCATGGGCATCCATGTCCACCGGGAGAAGGTGATTGCGTTTGCCACGGCCGCGGCCATGGCAGGGGCAGCCGGTTCCATGCTGGCCCATTATATGCTGTTTATCTCCCCCACCATATTCGTGGGAGACTTTTCAACCACCATATTAAGTATGGTGGTGCTGGGAGGAATGGGCTTTATGCCGGGAAGCGTGATCGCAGCCACATTGCTGACTGTGATTCCCGAGGCGCTGCGCGGGCTGGACAAGTACCGCATGCTGATTTACGGCCTTCTGCTGATCTGCATGATGCTGGGGAAAAACGTGTCATGGGAGACTACTGTCATTGGCCGTAAGCTGGCTGGAATCCGGGCCGCTATCCTGCGGGGCAATGCCGGCGGCGTGAAAGGGGGCAGTTAATATGGCATTATTGTCTGTAAACGGAATCTGCAAATCCTTCGGCGGTCTGGCGGCGGTATCCCACATGAGCTTTCAGGTGGAGGAAGGACAGATCGTCAGTATAATCGGGCCCAACGGAGCGGGTAAGACCACGGTGTTTAATCTGCTGACCGGGTTTTACAGCTGTGATGAGGGCAGTGTGCTGTTTGAGGGGGAGGAGATCTCCAATCTTCCTCCTGCCAGGTATGTGGAAAAGAAGCTGACCAGAACATTTCAGAACCTGAAGCTGTTCCCAACCATGACCGTGCTGGAAAATGTACTGATCGGTTATCAGTCCTGTATCCATTACAGCAGGCTGGATGCCATTTTAAATACCGGGAAAAAACGGCGGGAAGAACGGGCTGCCACGGAGCAGGCCATGGAGATCCTGAGAAGCATCGACATGGAGAAATATGCGCCGGAGCGCTGCTGCAACCTGCCCTACGGCGTGCAAAAACAGCTGGAAATCGCCAGAGCCATGGTCAGCGGCCCCAGGCTTCTCTTGCTGGACGAACCGGCAGCAGGGCTGAATCCGCAGGAGACGGAGCAGCTGGCAGCATTTATCAGGGGACTTCCTGAGAAGGGGTACAGCGTGCTCTTAATTGAGCATGATATGAGCCTGGTAATGACCATATCGGACTACATCTATGTGATGGATTACGGTAAGCTGATCGCCCGGGGAGTGCCGGGGACGGTGCAGAAAAATGAACGGGTAATCGAAGCATATATCGGTAAAGGGGGTGCCAGACATGCTGCTGGAAGTTAAGGGGCTGAATACCTTTTATGGGAATCTTCACGCCATCTGGGATATAGATATAGAGGTGCAGGAACAGGAGATTGTGGCGCTGATCGGCAGCAATGGGGCGGGGAAAAGCACCCTGTTAAAAACCATCTCCGGAAGTCTGTCCATGAGCAGCGGGGAGATTATCTACGGCGGGGAGCACATAATGGCTGGCAGCAGGCGCAAGGCCAATGTGATGGTGAAACACGGCATCACCCTCTGCCCTGAAGGCAGGCATATATTTCCCAGGATGTCTGTGCAGGAGAATCTGAGAATGGGCGGCTATATCCGGCAGAAGGGGGAGCTGGAGGCAGGGTACCAGCGGGTCTATGATCTGTTTCCCAGGCTGAAGGAGCGGAGGGGGCAGATGGCAGGCACCCTGTCCGGCGGCGAGCAGCAGATGCTGGCCATTGGCCGGGCGCTGATGAGCGGGCCCAGGCTGCTGATGCTGGACGAGCCATCCCTGGGTCTGTCTCCCCTGCTGACGGAGAAGCTGTTTGAGCTGATCCTGGAGATCCGAGGCCAGGGCACCACCATCCTGTTGGTGGAGCAGAACGCAGTGTCCGCATTGGCGGTGGCCAACAGGGGGTATGTGCTGAAGGTGGGCCATATCACCCGGACCGGTACCGGCAGGGAACTGCTGGAGAGTCAGGATATTCTGGCCTCCTATCTGGGGGCATAGGGCGGGATTGATGTGAAACTAAATTGTGAAGGAAAGAGGATTGGTTATGAATAGGAGAGAACGGGTTTTTGCTGCGCTTGCGGGGGAGAAGCCGGACCGGGTGCCGGTTGGGTTCTGGATGCATTTCCCGCCGGAGGCGTACTATGGGGATGTGGCTGTGAACACACATATGGAATATTTTCAGGAAACGCAGACGGATATCTGTAAGATTATGAATGAGTGCACCTATCCCTGTGAACACAATATCCAGGCGCCGGGGGACTGGGGACAGGTGAAGGTGTATGACCGCTCAGCCGGTTTTATCATGCGCCAGGCGGAGGTGGTGAAAACGGTGGCGGAGCGCTGCCGGGATGCTGCAACTGTGGCTACCATCCATGGGGTGGTAGCCTCCGCCTCACACACCCTTTTGGGGATACCCAGGTATGATTCCATCGGCCGGTTTGCCCAGTTGTACCACCTGCGGGTACGGCCGGATGTGGTGTGGGATGCCTATAAGAAGATTGCCCATACGCTGTGTGCAGTGACTGAGGCATCGGTGAAGGCTGGGGCGGACGGAGTGTACTATGCGGCTCTGGGCGGAGAGCGGGACGGGTTCACGGACGAGGAGCACGCCAGGTACATTGCGCCTTTGGACCAGATGGTGATCCAGGCGGCCTATGACGCTGGGGCCAGGTTCGTCATCCTGCATATGTGCAAGCCAAAGGTAAAGCTGGAACGGTTTGTGGATTACCGCTGTGATGTGGTCAACTGGGGAATCCAGGAGAGCGGAGTATCCCTTTTGGAGGGGCGGAGGCTGTTCCCGGACCGGGTGCTCTTAGGCGGGCTGAACAATCAGCAGGGGGCGCTGATCGACGGAAACTATGAGAAGCTGGAACGGGAAATCCATGGGATGATAGACCAGATTGGGGACCGGAGATTTATTCTGGGAAGTGACTGTACGCTGCCGGGGGATTTGAGCTATGGTAAGATTGCTATGGCGGTGAAGGCCTGTGAAGGGTATGCGCCGAAGCGCTATGAGAACTTTGGGTGATATATGGATTAGGGCGCGGATGGGGGACGTACCTCCACCCACCCTAAATCCCCAGGCGCATTTCATTATCCCAAGGCCTTTTATATGTTCCCACGGGCTGCCCCACACGCCCTACACCCCGCGGGCGTAACAGCACACCCGCCCATGGCCGTTTCCCGGAATTCCGGCGCCAGGCGCCTGCCTACATGATACATGGCCGCCAGCATCTCATCAAAGGGGATCAGCTGCTTTATCCCGCAGAGGGCCAGTTCAGCTGCTGTCAGCGCATTGGCGGCGCCGACGGCATTTCTGTTCTGACAGGGATATTCCACCAGTCCGCCTACGGGATCGCAGACCAGGCCCAACAGGTTCATCAGCGCTGTTGACGCTGCATCCAGACATTGGGCCGGTGTGCCGCCCATCAGTTCCACCGCAGCGGAGGCCGCCATTGCCGAGGCCACGCCAACCTCGGCCTGACACCCGCCTACTGCGCCTGCTACCGTGGCATTGCGCATGGCAAGATACCCCACAGCGCTGGAATTATACAGTGCGGGGAGCAGCGACCGGCTGGAGAGGCCGTGTTCCTCCTGAAGGGCCAGCAAGACCCCGGGAACCACTCCTGATGATCCGGCGGTGGGCGCCGCCACAATCAGGCCCATGGAGCTGTTGACCTCCAGCACGCCCATGGCATACGCAATCGCCCGGGATAGCACGCTCCCGCAGATCGATTTGCCCTCCCGCCGGTGCAGGTCCGCCAGCCGGGCTTCGCCGCCCAGCAGACCGCCCATGGACCGCCGCGGCGCTGCGATGGGCTGGGCGGCAGCATTCTTCATAATCCCGAGTACTTGCAGCATCCGGGCATCCAGCGCCTCATATGTAGTTTCCGTCATAACACACTCCCTGCGTTTCATAATCTCAGAAACAGGGCATTGATATTCTTCGCAGAGCAATAGCAGCTCTGCCCCATTCTTAAAATCCATTACCGATCCTCCTTCATCCGGATGACCATCACCTGTTCCACATCCTGCTTCTCTCTGATTCTCTGCCTGGTTTCATCCGACAAGGCCCCGTCAAATTCCACGACACTGTACGCCTTATCGCCTTTTGCCTCCCGGAACAGCCTCATAAATGCAATATTGACCATCCCTTCACTCAGACAGCTGGTAATGTGGGCCGCCATGCCAATGCGGTCCTTGTGTACCACAATCAGCGTATCATACTCCCCGGAGAAATCCACTTCAATTCCATTGATCCGCGAAATCCGGATTTTCCCGCCCCCAATGGACTCCCCGCGCAGTGATACGGCGTTACCATGGATACCGGTCAGCCGGATATCCACTGTGTTGGGGTGCAGCTCATTATCTGTCTCATCGCAGGTAAAATGGTACACAATACCATGCTGCTCTGCCAGGGCATAAGCCTCCGGTATCCGGGCGTCATCTGTGGAAAAGCCCATGATTCCCCCAAGAAGCGCCCGGTCCGTACCGTGCCCCTGATAGGTTTTGGAAAAGGAGCCGTAAAGGGTAAATTCCACCTGTCGGACCGGCTCCCCCAGCATTTTCCGGGCCATTAGGGCGATGGAGCAGGCTCCGGCTGTGTGGGAGCTGGATGGCCCCACCATATTGGGGCCTAACACGTCAAAGATGCTGATAAACGACATAAATATTTCCTCTTTTCACTTAAAATCAAATGCCTTCTGCGCAGTCGGCAGCTTGTGGTAGCTGGTTCCATTGTAGCATGAGAAATAAATATATCAAATTCATGTATTTCATGATATGATTGAATCTAATTAATAACATAGGGAGAAAGTACATGGAATTTCGGCAGCTAAATACCTTTATCACCGTGGCCCAGCTGGAAAGCTTCTCAAAAGCGGCAGAGCTTCTGGGCTACTCCCAGTCTGCGGTCACTGTGCAGATCCGTCTTTTGGAGGAAGAGCTGGGCGCCCGGCTCTTTGACCGCCTTGGCAGGGGCATATCCCTCACTGCCCAGGGGCAGCGTTTTCTTGAGCAGGCCCGGCAGATTTTAAAAGAGGTCAGCCAGGCCAAGGAATTGGCCGCAGGGGAGGAGGAACTGAAGAATCCCCTGCACATCGGCACACTGGAATCACTGTGCTTTGCAAAATTACCGGCAGTGATCCGCCATTTCCGCACAAACCATCCCCAGGTTCCCATCAAGATAACAACTGCGCCGCCGGGACAGCTCTATGAGATGCTGGAACAGAACCAACTGGATCTGATCTACCTGCTGGACCGGCCCCGTTACAATAAGAACTGGCTTAAAGTTATGGAGGTCAAGGAGCCGGTTGTGTTCGTCACATCACCCGCCTACTGGGGCGGCCGCAGCCGGAACGTCATGGTAAGGGGCCTATTGGAAGAGCCCTTTTTCCTCACGGAGAAAAATGAAAACTACCGGCGGGAACTGGACGCATATTTAGAGAGCCAGGACCAGGCCCTGGTTTCCGCTGTGGAAATCGGCAACACGGAATTTATCATTAAGCTGTTAAAGGAAAATGGGGGAATTTCCTATCTCCCTTATTTTGCTGCGGAGGAAAGCCTGAAAAAGGGGGAGCTGATTGTGCTGGAGGCAGCAGAATTAAAGACTGTTTTATGCCAGCAGATCTTTGTCCATAAAAACAAGTGGAAGACCCGGGAGATGGATGAGGGCATCGCGAAAATCAAGGCAGTTTCAGAGAAAAACCAATGAGGAAAACCAATGAGGAGGAGCTACATATGGAAATTCAGTTAAACCGCAACAGCACCACCCCGCTGTATCAGCAGCTGAAAAACAACATTAAAGACCAGATACTGTCCGGCCGGCTGGCGGATGGTTTTAAGCTGCCTTCAGAGCGGCAGATGGTGGAAAAACTGGACGTACACAGAAACACTGTCAAAAAAGCATATGAGATGCTGATTGGGGAAGGGCTGATTTACGCTTCCGCCAAATCCCCCAGGGGATATTTTGTGAGAAATACTCCGGCAGAGGAAAAATCGGACCAGAAGCCGGAAAAAAAGCGTGCTTTTTCATCACTGGACAAAAACTTTAACTATCATTTCCTTGGTATGCAAAATACCTTCCAGAGACTGTACAACTCCTCATATCTCTCGGATTCCATTCCTTTTGCAGGCGTTCTGGCTAATCAGGAAACCCTGCCTTTTTCCTATCTGCAGGAAATCCTGACGGAAATCGCTGAGGGGGAGAATTTGGAACCCTTCTGGTTCTGCGATCCTCAGGGCACGGAGCGGCTGCGGAGCCGTCTGGCCGATATGCTGTTTACGAGAAGCATTTACGTGCAGCCTCAGAATATCCAGGTGATCAATGAGACCTATGAGGCCCTCAGCAGCATTTCCCAGATGTATCTAAAAGAAGGCGACTATGCCATTGTGGAGGAGCCGGTGCTGCCGGCAATTGTCAACATTCTGCTGCATACGGGCGCCCACGTGCTTTTTGTGCCCATGGAGGCGGACGGAGTGCAGATTGAAGTGTTTGAGAGTCTGGTGGAGCGTTACCGCCCCAAGCTGATTTATACCATGCCCAATTTCCACAACCCTACCGGCTGTATCATGAGCCTGGAGAAGCGCAAGCGGCTTCTGCGCTGCGCTGTGGCCTGCCGCATCCCCATTGTGGAGGATGATTCCATGAATGACTTTAATTACTGTGATTCCATTCCGCCCAGCCTGTATTCCATGGACAGGACCAGCTCTGTCATCTATATTGACTCAGCCAACCTGTCCTTTTTCCCAGGCGCCCGGGTGGGCTATATCGTGGCTCCGGACAATGTGATCAAAACCTACCGGCGGATCATCAACAAGGACCGGCTGTTCATCAACAGCTTGAGCCAGTATATGTGGGCGCGGTTTTTTGAGACGGGGTGTTATGAGAAACACAGAGAATTTTTAAGGGAATTCTACATCCGCAAGCGGGATCTGATGTGCGAAATGCTAGACAGAATTCCCGGCCTGTCCTTCACTGTGCCCCAGGGCGGTCTGGTGGTGTGGGTCCGCCTTCCGGAGCAGCTGAATGACCGGCAGATCACGGCGGCAGCAGAGCGGAGGGGTGTGCTTGTCATGCCGGGCAACACCTTTTTTGCAGAGGGCAACAAGGGGGAATCCTTCCTGCGCCTGTCCTACTCCTCAGCGACGGATGAGCAGATAATGGAGGGGATCAGACGGCTGCAGGAGGTGATCGGGGATGTTAGTGATCATAGTCAGTCCCCCGGGGGCCCTGTTTAGACTCTTGTGAAGCCACGGACCAGTATGTACCAACTTTGATATTGGTACATATCACATAAACCGTATGGTACTTTACTCCTGGCTGATATATGGATAAGATACACAAAAGAAGGACGTGCACATCCATCATTTGTATCAGTTAGTCAAACACTAGGAGGGTATCATATGGGAGAAACATATAAGAAAGCGCTGGGTACCTTGAGAGAGGCACTCAAGGAGCAGCTTCCTGAGATTGAGGCAAACGGAGACTGGCTCTGGAATCACCCGGAGACTGGTTTTAAGGAACATGAAACCCAGAGCTATTGCCTGGAAGTATTGAAAAAACATGGATTTGCGGCAAAGACCTGGGAGGGCGTGACGGGCTTTACCAGCACCTGGGACACGGGCAGACCCGGTCCCTGCATAATGATTATGGGGGAGCTGGATTCGCTGATCTGTTATTCGCATCCGGACTGCAACCCCAACACGGGAGCGGCCCATGCCTGCGGACATTCCATACAGACAGCCACGGCCATGGGTGCGTTCTTCACTCTGGTGAACAGCGGTGTGTTGGACAGCTTCGGCGGAAAAGTCATGCTGGCCGGGGTTCCGGCAGAGGAATGTGTTGAAACGGAATGGCGTATGCAGGAGATTCAGAAAGGACGGCTGCATTTCCTGGGCGGAAAGGCGGAGCTTCTGCAGCGGGGAGCATTTGAAGGCGTGGATGTGGTGGTCTCCATGCACGCGGGGCTTGGAAATGACGGAACGATCACCATCTTAGGCTCCCACAATGGTTTTACATCAAAAAATGTTACCTTCAAAGGGCGCTCTGCCCACGCGGCGGCAGATCCGGAAAATGGAGTAAATGCCCTTTACATGGCAAACACGGCGCTCAACGCTCTTAATGCTATGCGGGAAACCTTCCGGGATGCTGATACGGTCCGGGTTCACCCCATCATGACAAAGGGCGGAACCGTGGTCAACGCCATACCTGAGGAAGTCTGCATCGAATGTCAGTGCCGGGCAGGTAATATGGAGACTGTTCTGGACATCTCAGAAAAATTTGACCGGGCAATGGGCGCAGGTGCCTATGCCTTTGGGGGAAAAGCAATGATAAATACCCAGCTGGGTTATCTTCCCTACCGGCCGCTGCGGGAGCTGGATGACGTGGCGTTCCAGGTGGCGGAGGATATCCTCGGACCAGGGTATGGACAAAGAGGAGGGCACAACTGCGGCTCCACAGATCTGGGGGATTTAAACGAAGTAATTCCCGGAATCCAGGTATTTGTCAACTATATGCACGGCGTCCACCATGCTGCGGACTACAAGATTGCGGACAGGAAAATTTACGAGACTGCCACCCTGTTTCTGGCAGCCATGGCCTGTAAGCTGCTGGACGATGACGGGGCGCTGGTGAAGAAAATCAAAGCCGGATACAGGCCGCTGTTCGCAAGCGCCGAGGGCTACTGCGCCTTTGTTAAGAGCCTTTCCTCCAACCAGATTTTACCATAATACATAGAGAGGTGATCGAATATGGAAACTCCATCTTAAAAAAAGAACCTGCCCCTTTTGATTATTCTGACCTTGTCCGGGTCCTTTATCTGCTCCCTGCCCTGGTTCCGCTCCTATTATTACGCGCCCTTTATGGAGGCATTCGGCATGACCAACACGGAAATGGGGCTGTGCGGCACTGCCCTGGGTGTGGCGG
>OKVW01001195.1_pt1 | contig 11396 bp, 10 predicted proteins | sample 1606991 | NCBI WGS metagenome assembly OKVW01 (sample SAMN03281021, study PRJEB24777) | human gut metagenome | isolation source: fecal sample PR177 from 1 month old male Malay infant, vaginal delivered...
CACCTGCTACGCCAAGCGCCTGACCAAGGAGCTGGGGGATATTGATTGGAGCGGCAGCGCGGTGTCCATCGAGCGGCTGATCCGGGGACTCAATCCCTGGCCCAGCGCATACACCTTATGGAACGGAAAGACAATTAAGATTTGGATGGGGGAAGTAATTCCCCAGGGGGATGGAGAAAAAGCAAAGCCCGGGCAGGTGGTGGGGTGCGATAAGCACACGCTGCTGGTACAGACCGGGGAAGGCCTGCTGTCCGTAAAGGAACTGCAGATTGAAGGCAAAAAGCGCATGGACGTGGAGGCATTTTTAAGGGGCTATCCCGTGCAGGAAGGCGCTGTATTTGAGAGGAGAATGAACAATTAATGATCTATCCCATGTTTATGTTTGACCCAACCTATATACTGATTATCATCGGAGTGGTGCTGTCCATGGCGGCCAGCGCCAAGGTGAATTCCACTTATCAGCGGTATGCCAGAGTGGGAAGCCGCTGCGGCATGACCGGGGCGGAGGCGGCCAAGAAGCTGCTGAACTCCCAGGGCATCTACGATGTGACAATCCGCCGGGTTCCAGGCAGCCTGACCGACCACTATGATCCCAGGAACAAGACCGTGAACCTGTCCGAAGCCGTGTACGGAGCCACCTCCATAGCGGCCATTGGGGTTGCTGCCCATGAGTGCGGCCACGCCATGCAGGACGCGGATTCCTATGCGCCTCTGAAAATTCGCGGAGCCCTGGTCCCTGTGGCCAGCTTTGGCGCCCGTTTATCCTGGCCCCTGATTCTCATTGGATTTTTACTGTACAGCGGTTCCGGCTCCGTGTTGATCACTGCCGGTATCCTGTTGTTTTCCGTGTCCGTGCTGTTTCAGCTGGTGACGCTGCCCGTGGAGTTCAACGCTTCCCACCGCGCAGTGACCCTTCTGGACAAGACAGGAATTCTGGCAGGCCAGGAGGTAGGCCAGACGAGGCAGGTGTTAAATGCGGCGGCGCTCCCCTATGTGGCGGCAGCGGCGGCCTCCATTCTGCAGCTTCTGCGTCTTCTGATCCTTTTCGGAGGGCGGCGGCGTAACGATTAGCACAGCATTAACTTACGCAACGGTGCATTGAGACACGCTCCAGAAAGGAAACACATGGCGAAAATTGCAGACAGAGGGTTGGAGAACCGTGAGATCGTGCTGGATGTTCTGCTGGAAGTATTGGAACGGGGCGGCTTTGTCCACGTGGTGCTGAATCAGGCTCTTGCCAAATATCAGTATCTGGACAAGGCCGACCGGGCCTTTATTACACGGGCGACAGACGGAACTCTGGAATATCTGATCCAGATTGACCATATTATTAATTCATATTCCAAGACCAAGACGCAGAAGATGAAACCGGTAATCCGCAATCTTCTGCGGTTTAGCGTTTATCAGATCCTTTATATGGACAGGGTGCCGGACAGCGCTGTGTGCAATGAGGCCGTGAAGCTGGCAGTAAAACGCCGGTTTCAGGGCCTGAAAGGCTTTGTAAACGGCGTCCTTAGGACCATTGCCCGGGAGAAGGAGCATATTACCTTTGAGGAGCCGTGGCTGGCCCTTTCCCTGCCCCAGTGGCTCTATGAGCTGTGGGTTTCCCGCTATGGCGAAGAGATTACCCGGAAGATGGGAGAAGCATTTCTGAAGGAGAATCCCACCACTGTGCGGGTGAATGCAAGTGCAGTGCCCGGCTCCGGCGGCGCGGAAGCCTCCACAGAGGCTGTCTTAAAGAGCTTAAAGGCCCAGGGCGTGCAGGTGCAGCCGGTGATGGGCAGGGAAGATCTGCTGTATCTGAAGGGCTATGACTATCTGGATGGCCTGGAGGCATTTCAAAATGGCTGGATTCAGGTGCAGGATGCATCCTCAGCCCTGGTGGGAGAGCTGGCGGCGCCAACACCCGGCAGCCGTGTAATCGACGTCTGTGCGGCGCCCGGCGGCAAGAGCCTACATATTGCGGATCTCATGAAGGGCACCGGAATGGTGGAGGCCAGGGATCTCACCTTCCAGAAAGTGCAGCTGATCGAGGAGAATATCCTCCGCTGTGGGTTTGAGAATATCCGAGCCGTTGTCTGGGATGCCCTGGAGGAGGATAAGGAGGCTGTAGAGCAGGCTGATCTGGTCCTCGCCGACCTGCCCTGTTCCGGCCTTGGCATACTCGGCAGGAAGCCGGATATCAAGCACAACATGACCATGGAACAGATGAAGGAGCTGGCAGAGCTTCAGCGCCGGATGCTGTCCGTAGTGTGGCGCTATGTGAAGCCGGGCGGCCGCCTGGTGTACAGCACCTGCACCATAGATCCCATGGAAAATGAGGACAATGCCAGATGGTTTATGGAGAACTTCCCATTTGATCCGGTGGATCTGACGCTGTACCTTGGGAAAGACTACGGCCAGGCATTGCTGAAGGAGGGGATGATTCAGTTCCTTCCGGGAGTCCACCCCATGGACGGATTTTTTATTTCAGTATTTACCCGCCGCAGGGATGGGGATGGCGGCGCGGTTTGTTAGGAGTATATATGTTGGATTTAAAGGATTGCAGCGGGAAAAAGGACATCAAGTCCATGACATACCAGGAACTGGAAGGGGAACTTCTGGCACTGGGGGAGAAAGCATTTCGGGCCAGGCAGGTCTATGACTGGATCCATGTAAAGCTGGCGGAGGGTTTTGAGGAGATGTCCAGCTTGTCCAGGGAGCTGAGGCAGAAGCTGGAGCAGACATTTTCACTGACTTGTCTGAAGGTGGTGGATGAGAAGGTGTCCGCCATAGACGGAACCCGCAAGTTCCTGTTTGGAATGGAGGACGGCAATATCATCGAGAGCGTGTGGATGCAGTATCATCACGGGAATTCCGTATGCATCTCCTCCCAGGTGGGCTGCCGCATGGGCTGCCGTTTCTGCGCCTCCACGCTGGACGGACTGGCGCGGAACATGCGGGCCTCTGAGATGCTGGACCAGATCTACCGCATTCAGCGGATTACCGGTGAGCGGGTGTCCAATGTGGTGGTGATGGGTTCAGGAGAACCTATGGATAACTACGAAAATGTGGTGCGGTTTATCCATCTGATCTCCCACGAAAAAGGACTGAATATCAGCCAGCGTAACCTGACTGTCTCCACCTGCGGCCTGGTGCCACAGATCCGCCGATTTGCGGAGGAGGGATTGCAGGTGACACTGGCCCTGTCCCTTCATGCGCCCAATGACCAGGTGCGGGAGACCCTTATGCCGGTGGCGAGGAGCTATGGGCTGAAGGATGTTCTGGAAGCCTGCCGCGGTTATTATGAAAAGACGGGGCGCAGGCTGACCTTTGAGTACAGCCTGGTGCAGGGAGTCAATGATAATCCCCAGGAGGCCAGGGCTCTGGCCAGGCTCATAAAGGACCAGCACGGCCATGTGAACCTGATTCCGGTCAATCCCATCAAGGAGCGGGATTTTGTCCAGTCCGGCCAGAAGGCCATCCAGGAATTTAAAAATATACTTGAAAAAAGCGGGATAAATGTTACCATAAGAAGAGAAATGGGCCGGGATATCTGCGGCCAGCTGCGCAAGAGCTTCATAGAGGAAGGCCGGCAGCCGGCAATGGAAAACAATTCGGAAAGGAGCGGGGAATAACCATGAAAGCATATGCATTAACTGATGTGGGAAGAGTCCGGGCAATGAATCAGGACTATATCTATTCCTCTCCGGAAGCCGTGGGCTCTCTGCCCAACCTTTTTTTGGTGGCAGACGGAATGGGAGGACATAAGGCAGGAGACTTCGCCTCCCGGTACATGGTGGAGAATCTGGTAGTCTATTTAAATAAAACAAGAGGCACCAGTGTGGTAGGCCAGCTGAAGAATGCCATTGACCTGGTGAACAAGGGGCTGTACGAGGAATCCTTAAACCATGAGGAGCTAAACGGCATGGGCTGCACCCTGGTGGCAGCTGTGGTGGAGGATGATCTCCTCTATGTGGCCAATGTGGGCGACAGCCGGCTGTACCTGATCCACGGCGACCTGATTCATCAGGTCACCAGGGACCATTCCTATGTGGAAGAAATGGTGGCCCTGGGACAGATGGACCGGGACAGCCAGGCCTACAACCGCCAGAAGAACATAATCACCAGGGCCATGGGCATCAGCGCTGGGGTGGATACCGACTTCTTCGAGGTGAACCTGGAGGCTGGGGATTATTTCCTTTTATGCTCAGACGGCCTGTCCAACATGGTGGATAACCGGGAGATCTGCAACATTGTATCCGGCCCCGGAACCCTGAAGGAGAAGGCCGAGGCCCTGATCAGGGAGGCCAACTTAAGAGGCGGAAGCGACAATATAGCAGTTGTACTGGTAGACCCCCTGGAAAGCGGGGTGGATGTATGCTGAGTATTGGATCATATCTGCAGGAACGCTACGAGATACTGGAACAGATCGGCACCGGCGGCATGTCCTATGTCTATAAGGCCCAGTGCCATAAGCTGAAACGCCCGGTAGCTATCAAGGTCCTGAAGGAGGAATTCGCCTCCGACCAGGTATTTGTAGAGAAATTCAAGATGGAGGCCCAGGCTGCGGCCAGGCTGGCCCATCCCAATATTGTAAATGTCTATGACGTTGTGGATGAGGGGGAACTCCACTACATCGTGATGGAACTGATCGACGGCATTACACTGAAGCAGTATATTGAGAAAAAAGGACAGCTGGAGACAAGGGAGGCCATCGGCATCTCCATCCAGGTGGCCCAGGGTATTGCTGCCGCTCATGAGCATCACATCATACACAGGGATATCAAGCCCCAGAATATGATTATCGCCAGGGACGGCAAGGTGAAGGTGGCTGATTTCGGCATCGCCAAGGCAGTGTCCACCCAGACAGCCAATGCCCAGGCCGTGGGCTCCGTGCACTATATTTCGCCGGAGCAGGCCATGGGAGAGCGGTGCGATGAGCGCAGCGACATCTATTCCTTTGGCATCACCATGTATGAGATGGTCACCGGCAAGGTGCCTTTTGACGGGGAGAACACAGTATCCGTTGCTCTGGGACACCTGGGGGAGCCTCTTACGCCGCCCAGCCAGCACAATCCTGACGTGGGTCTGGCCCTGGAACAGATTATCTTAAAATGCACACAGAAGAAGCAGGACCGCCGTTATACCTCCATGGACGGTGTGATCAATGATTTGAGAAAGGCCCTGGTGAACCCGGAGAGCGACATCCTGGGGGCAGTGAACCCTGCGCTGGAGGAATTCGGCCAGACAAAGACCATGAGCCAAGAGGAATATGTTAAGATCCAGGAGGGCAGCCGGATGCTGCGCAGGCAGAAGGAGGAAGAATCCCAGGATGAAGCCCAGTCCCCAGGCGCCGAAGGTCCGGAACCAGGCAAAAAGGGCGGTTCCAGAAAAGGCCGCGGCCAGAAGCCGTCCAGGAAGAACAGCTCCCAGGGGGAGGGCAAATCCGATGATGTCAGCGCCCAGTTTGAGCGTATCATAACAGTATTCGGCATTGTGGCGGCTATCCTGATCGTGGCTGTGGTGCTGTTCGTTTTCTCACGCCTGGGAGGCCTGTTCAACCTGGGAAGCGGCAACCGCCGTCCCCAGGAACCAACTGTGCAGGAGACAACCACAGGCGTGGAGGTGACCATCACCGATGATCAGACCAACATGCCCAACGTGCTGACTCTGCCCAAGGACATGGCTGAGGCCAAGTTAAAGGAAAGCTCCCTGGTGATGCAGGTCACCGGCTCACAATACTCTGAAAATTATGAGGAGGGCCAGGTTATGGCCCAGGACGTGCTGGCAGGCACTGTGATTGCCAAGTGGAGCACAGTGGGCGTCACCATCAGCATGGGAAGCGACAAGGTGAATCTGGCGGAACTGAACCTGACGGCCATGAACGGACAGGAGGCCAAGGCGCTGCTGGAGGAGAAAGGGCTCATTGTGGAGCTGAAGCAGGAGTACAGCGATACGGTGGCCAAGGATATGGTGATCCGTTTCAGCCCTGAGAATCTGAGGGTTGGCGACAGTGTCACCCTCTATGCCAGCCGCGGCCCACAGGCCGTGGAGGGACGTGTGCCCAATCTCCTGGGCCAGACCCGGGAAGCCGCGGAGGCCATGCTGGCAGCGGCCGGGCTGCAGCCGGGCAATGTTGCGGTGGAACCCAATGACCAGGTAGCCCAGGGCGTGGTGCTGACGCAGCTGATACTGCCGGATACCGTGCTTCCCAAAGGCTCAACCGTGGACTTTACGGTCAGCGGCGGAGCGGAGGGCCAGACTGAAGGGGACGGGAAATACTACCTGGGTTCCATTGACACCACCTGTTCTCTGAGCAATTATATCGGGCCGGCTTCCCAGACCAGCAGCGTGCGGGTGACTGTGCGGCTGAAGCAGAAGGTGGAGAACGAGGAGACCTATACCTATGATGAACTGATTCCGCCTCATCTGATCGTAGGCAGCCAGACCATTCCCATATCCATTTCCAGGATCAAGGGCAGGTACGGCGTAGACACAGGGGAAGTGGAGGTGGTGGACGCGGGAACCAACACGGTAATACAGTCCTACACCATTTCATTTTTCCCGGCGGGGTAGAGTTTATATGACAGGTAAGATTATTAAAGGAATTGCCGGATTTTATTACGTCCATGACCGGAAGAGCCGGGTCTATGAGTGCAAGGCCAAAGGCATTTTCCGCAATAAAAAGATCAAGCCCCTGGTGGGGGACGACGTGGAATTCTCTGTGCTGGACCAGGAGGAGGGGACGGGCAACATCGACCGGATTCTCCCCCGCAGGAACCAGCTGATCCGCCCTGCGGCGGCCAATGTGGACCAGGCTATGGTCATATTCTCCATCACCCACCCGGCGCCCAATTTAAACCTGCTGGACCGTTTCCTGGTGATGATGGAGCGGCAGCAGGTGCCGGTGGTGATCTGCTTCAACAAAGTGGATCTCTGCGGCCAGGAGCTGATGGATGAGTTCGGGGAGATTTACAGCGGCGCCGGCTACCAGGTGGAGTTTATCAGCACCTATGACAAACGCGGCCTGGATCAGATCCGGGCCAGAATGAAGGGAAAGACCACCGTATTTGCAGGCCCCTCAGGGGTAGGGAAATCCTCCCTGACCAATGAGCTTCATCCGGAAGCGGCCATGGAGACCTCGGATATCAGCCGCAAGATTGAGCGGGGCAAGCATACCACCCGCCACTCGGAGCTGTTTTCCGTGGGCGAGGACACCTATATGATGGACACGCCCGGTTTCAGTTCCATGTATGTGGAGGATCTGAGGGCGGAGGAGCTGAAGGAGTATTTTCCGGAGTTCGCCGCTTTTGAGGAGGACTGCAAGTTTCTGGGCTGTGTCCACGTGGGCGAGCGGGTCTGCGGGGTCAAGGAAGCCCTGAATCAGGGCAGGCTGAGCAAGAGCAGGTATGATAACTACCTCCTGATGTATCAGGAGCTGAAAAATAAAAGGAGATACTAAACATGTACATTTTAGCACCGTCTGTGCTGGCCGCAGACTTTGGGAAACTGAGCGAGGATGTTAAAAAAGCTGTGGAAGGAGGAGCAGAGTACATTCATCTGGATGTGATGGACGGCGCATTTGTTCCCAGCATTTCCTTCGGCATGCCGGTGATCACCTCCCTGCGGGGCTGTACGGACAAGGTTTTTGACGTTCACATGATGGTGGAAGATCCGGGCCGCTACATTGATGATATGAAGAATGCCGGGGCGGATCTCATAACAGTCCACCAGGAAGCCTGCACCCATCTGGACCGTGTGATCGGACAGATCAGGGCTGCCGGCTGCAAAGCGGGCGTAGCGCTGAATCCGGCGACTCCCATCAATACCCTGGACTGTGTGCTGGATCAGGTGGATATGATCCTGATCATGAGCGTAAATCCGGGCTTTGGAGGGCAGAAATTCATCCCCTATACCCTGGAGAAGGTGAGAGCGCTGCGCAGGAAGCTGGACAGCCTGGGCCTGGACGTGGATATCCAGGTGGATGGCGGCGTCAACATGGATACGATCCGGCCGCTGATGGAGGCCGGGGCCAATGTGCTGGTGGCCGGATCTGCGGTGTTTAAAGGGGATATCCGGGCGAATGTGGAAGCATTTATGAAGATTTTTTCTGAGGTACGTAAGCAATGAAACGATGTTTAATTATAACCGGCGGAACCTTGGATCTGGAGTTCGCCGGATCTTTTTTGAAAAATCAGAAGTTCCAGAAGGTGATCGCAGTGGACGGGGGGCTTAAAAAAGCTCTGGAGCTGGGGCTGGAGCCGGACACCGTGGTGGGGGATTTTGACACGGTGGACCAGGATGTGCTTGCATTTTACAGGCAGAAGGAGCATATTGTGTGGGATGTCCATCAGCCGGAGAAGGATGAGACCGACACGGAGCTGGCCCTCTTAAAAGCCCAGGCCCTTGGCTGTGATGAGATTGCGGTACTGGGGGCCACCGGCGGCCGGATGGACCACATGCTGGGGAATATCCACCTGCTGTTTCCCTGCCTGCAAAAGGGCATCTATGCATATCTGCTGGACCCTCAGAACAAAATATACCTGATCGACGGGCCCTTTGAGTACCGGAGAGATGAGCTGTGGGGAAAGTACATTTCCTTCCTTCCGCTGACTGAATCTGTTCATGGAATCACTTTGGAGGGATTTAAATACCCCCTGAGTGAGAAAGATATTGAGATCGGCACCAGCCTGTGCATCAGCAACGAGCTGACCGGGGATGAGGGGCGGATCACATTCAGGGACGGGGTGCTGATCTGCGTGGAATCCCATGACTGAGGACTGAATTCTGCGCCTTCGCACAGTTGAACTGAACTGGACTGGCCGAAAATGAATAAACTGGATATTTATAACACGCCACTTTGGTGCTAAGATAGGGAACAGCATAAGAAAAGGAGTGTTATGAGTATGAAATCAACAAGCGCAGAGTTATCAAAACATAAAGCGGCCGGAGGCCACAGCTATAAGATCGCCCTGACAGGAATGTTCGCGGCCCTGTCCTATGTAGTATTTACGTTTTTGCAGATTAAGATCACGCTGCCCGGCGGGGACGCCACATCCATCCATCTGGGAAATGCTGTCTGCGTGCTGGGCGCCTTGTTAATCGGCGGCTTTTACGGCGGTCTTGGCGGAGCGGTGGGCATGACCATCGGTGATCTGCTGGACCCGGTCTACGTGATTTACGCGCCCAAGACATTTCTGCTGAAATTCTGTATCGGCCTGATCACCGGGCTGGTGGCTCACAAGCTGGGACATATCAACAGACTCAGGGATAAGAAACGGATTCTGCGCTGGGTGGTGGCCGCGGCCTGCGGGGGGCTGATGTTTAATGTGATATTTGATCCGCTGCTGGGGTATTATTACAAGCTGCTGATCCTGGGGAAGCCGGCTGCAGAGCTGGCGCTGGTGTGGAATGTGACATCCACGTCCATCAATGCGGCTGCCTCTGCGGTGGTGTCCGCGGCGCTGTATATGCCGCTGAGAAGCGCTATGGTACGGTCGGGGATATTTGATAAAATGAACGGAAGCAGGAGTGATTCGCAATGAACGGATATCATCAGAAGAAGATTGCAATGATTAATGATTTATCGGGATATGGCCGCTGTTCTTTGACAGTGGCTATTCCCATTTTATCTGCCATGAAGGTGCAGTGCTGTCCTGTGCCCACTTCCATACTGTCCAACCATACGGGGTTCCCGGTGTATTTTTTTGACGATTATACCCGGAGCATGCCGGAATATCTGAAGAAATGGCAGGAGCTGGGGCTGGAGTTTGATGGCATCGTCACCGGGTTTCTGGGATCTGAGAAGCAGATTCAGATTGTGATGGATATGATCCGGGAGTTTAAGACAGGGCAGACCAGGGTGGTGATAGACCCGATCATGGGGGATCACGGGCAGCCATATGCCACTTATACAGAGGAAATGTGCCGGAGAATGCGGGATCTGGTGGGATTGGGAGATGTGGTGACGCCTAATCTAACGGAGGCCTGTATCCTGACGGGGAGAAGCTACAGGAGAGATGGGTGGAGCAAGGGGGAACTGACGGAGCTGGCGGAGGAGATCAGGGAGCTGGGCGCTAAGTCGGTGGTGATTACCGGCGTGGTGCAGGGAAGCTATCTGGGGAATTTCGTGGCGGAGGCAGGGAAAGAAAATGTGATCTTGAGGATGAAGCGAGTGGGGAGAGAACGGCCCGGAACAGGGGATGTGTTTTCTTCGGTGGTGGCTGCGGCTGTGGTGCGCGGCTGGGAGCTTAAGAAGGCGGTGAAGCTGGCGGCCAGGTTTGTGAAGGAGTGTATCAGATTGTCGGAGGAGCTGGAGATTCCTGTGGAGAATGGGGTTTGTTTTGAGGAGAGGCTGGATTGGCTGACTAGGGTGTAGGAGCTTTTGCCGGGATTTCAGCGGTTTAAGGGGAAGAAAAGAAAGAAAAAGGGGAAAAGGGGCTTTTTTTTCTGGGGGAAATGTTATATACTCTTTTACAGTGTTGTGAAAGTAAATGTTTGGAGATACAGGAGGAATACCATGTTAGATTTAAGGTTTGTCAGAGAGAATCCGGATGTTGTGAGACAGAATATTAGAAATAAATTCCAGGATGGGAAGCTGCCGCTGGTGGATGAGGTGATTGAGCTGGATACCAGGAGCCGGGCTACTCAGAAGGAGGCGGATGATCTGCGGGCAAGCAGAAATAAGCTGTCGAAGCAGATCGGGCAGCTGATGGGTCAGGGGAAGAAGGATGAGGCTGAGGCTGTGAAGCAGCAGGTCAGCGCTAATTCTGCCCGTTTGGCGGAGCTGGAGACGCTGGAAGCGGAGCTGACGGAGCGGATTACCAAGATCATGATGACAATTCCCAATATTATTGATCCCAGCGTGCCCATTGGCAAGGATGACAGTGAGAACGTGGAGGTTCAGAGATATGGGGAGCCGCTGGTTCCGGATTTTGAGATCCCTTACCATACGGAGATTATGGAGCGGTTTGACGGAATCGACCTGGATGCTGCCAGGAAGGTGGCCGGCAATGGATTTTACTATTTGATGGGGGATGTGGCCAGACTGCATTCTGCCGTGATTTCTTATGCCAGGGATTTTATGATTAACCGCGGGTTCACCTACTGCGTGCCGCCGTTCATGATCCGCAGTAATGTGGTGACAGGGGTTATGAGCTTTGCTGAGATGGACGCCATGATGTATAAGATTGAGGGGGAGGATCTGTACCTGATCGGCACCAGTGAGCACTCCATGATCGGTAAGTTCATTGATACGATTACTCCGGAGGCACAGCTCCCGCTGACACTCACCAGCTATTCTCCCTGTTTCCGCAAGGAGAAGGGGGCCCACGGCATTGAGGAGAGAGGCGTTTACCGCATCCACCAGTTCGAGAAGCAGGAGATGATCGTGGTCTGCAAGCCGGAGGAAAGCC
>OKVW01001196.1_pt1 | contig 11392 bp, 8 predicted proteins | sample 1606991 | NCBI WGS metagenome assembly OKVW01 (sample SAMN03281021, study PRJEB24777) | human gut metagenome | isolation source: fecal sample PR177 from 1 month old male Malay infant, vaginal delivered...
AAGCAGAAGACGGCATACGAGATCCTCTCTGGTCTCGTGGGCTCGGAGATGTGTATAAGAGACAGTTTTTATGACAGTGAATACGATCCATCTACGGAACTGAAAAATATAACATCTTTATGTAAAAACAAAGTGGATGGTGTTATCTGGGAACCGATCAACAGCCAAAGCTTGGTTCATATGCGCTATTTTGAAGAACAGGGGATCGAGGTGTGCCTGATCAATTCAGTAGATGAGCCGGCCGCATACACGATCGACTTTGCAAAAATGGGTTATAAAGCGGCTGAAACCCTCATTCAATATGGACATACAAAACTGAGCTGCCTTACACAGGCCAACAGCCTGCGTTCAGATTTCGTTTTTGAGGGCTTTAAAAAGTGCCTGTTTGATAATAGCATCCCTTATCTTGACAATATGAGGCTGCCAGTGGAATCTAACGCCTGGTATGAGCGGATACTCTCCCATGCCTCCACAGGTATTGTCAGTCCTTACTATAATTTTTCTTTGACACTGATGGAAGAACTATCAAAGATACATTTTCATATTCCTTATGAATTGTCTCTCATCAGCCTCAAAGACGACATATGGGAAAATGTCCGGTTTCCTGGCATTTCCAGCTTAAAAATTCCTTATTCTGAGTTTGGAGAATATGTATGTGATCGATTAATAGAAAAATGTGAAAAAAAGGGATTATCTTCAGACGTTTTCCAGTCAGACTATCCATTGAACAATACCAGCAGCCTGGATGTTCCTTTCACTTCCCATGCAAAAAAAACCGTTGTAGTTGGAAGTATTCACATTGATATCACCTTAAATGTGGATGAACTACCTCAACCCGGCAGGACTGTCAGCACGAGAAAACACTCCGTTATCCCCGGAGGGAAGGGCGCAAACCAGGCTGTGGGAGCCGCCAAGCTGGGAAGCGAGGTAGCTCTCATTGGGAAGGTGGGAAACGATTATGATGCCACAATCGTCTATGGCTGTATGGAAGAAAATCAAGTCAATGTTCAGGCCGTAAAAAGGGATTTCTATTCTGAAACAGGAAAAGCTTATATCCATGTTCAGGATGATGGTGAAAGCACAATTACAATATTGACAGGAGCCAATCAGAATTTGACTCCAGATGATATTATCTCAAATGAAAAGCTTTTTGAAAATACTGGCTATTGTCTGCTCCAGACAGAGATCCCAGAAGGTGTGGTTGTCGCGGCCGCGCAGCTTGCCCGCCGGTACGGTGCAAAAAATATTTTAAAACCTGCCGCTATACGCCATATTAATAATTCACTTTTGGAGCTGACCGATATATTTATTCCGAATAGGAAAGAAGCAGAACTTCTATGCCCGGAAATTTCTGACATAGAAAAAAAAGCCGAGACATTCCTGGCCAGAGGTGCCGGATCAGTTATCATAACCCTGGGACATTCTGGCTGCTATATCAACTCGCCTTCCTTTACAGGCTATCTGCCCGCAGTAAATTTTACCCCTGTTGATACAACAGGCGCCGCGGACGCTTTTATAGCAGCGCTTGCCGTCTACCTTTCCTATGGTTATTCCATGGAAAAAGCTGCCAAAATCGCTACCTATGCAGCTGCGTTCTGCGTGTCGCGGCAGGGCGTCATACCATCACTTATAGACCGCAATTCGCTGGAAAGCTACATCAAGCGGGTAGAACCTGATATATTGCATATCACAAATTATTAATACGATAAGAGCCAGGTTTTAGAACCCCTGGCTCTTATCCTCCATTATTGATGTTCCTCATGCACCTGGTACACCCATTCCCCTTCCTTAACCGTCCCCAGCACCCGCACATTTCTCAATTCCACCGGCTCCACCTCCAGAGGATTTCTTTCCAAGATCACAAAATCGGCCAGCTTCCCAGGTACAATGCTGCCCTTCCTGTCCTCCTCGAAATACTGGTACGCGCCGTTAATGGTAACCGCTTTCAGGGCATCCAGCACAGTAATCCGCTCTGAAGGGCCAAGTACCCGTCCTTCCCTGGTGATCCGGTTCACTGCGCACCAGATGGTTTCCATCATATTGGGGCGGATCACCGGGGCATCCTGATGCAGGGTAAAGCGGATTCCCTCTTTCAGGGCTGAGCCGGCAGGGCTGATATGGCTTGCCCGTTCTTCGCCCGTGTTCTTCAGATGGACATCCCCCCAGTAATACACATGGGCCAGGAAAAAGGACGGCAGTATGCCAAGGCGCTTTACCTGCTTAAGCTGGTCACGGCCCAGGAACTGGGCGTGGACCATCACCGGGCGGATGTCGCCGGGCTGCCGGTCCGGCATATCCTCCATCACCTGCCGGTATGCCTCCAGATACTGCTCACAGGCTCCGTCGCCGTTGCAGTGGGCCAGCAGCTGAAGCCGTTCTTCCTCTGCTTTTTTCATGCAGTCATATACCTGCCGGCCGGTAAGCGTGGGATAGCCCCGGTATTCTCCATCTGCATCCTCAGCCCGTTCCCCTGCCAGATACGGTTCTCTCAGCCACGCCGTTCTGGCCTGGGGCGACCCGTCCAGGAACATCTTATATCCGCCGATCCTGATCCTGTCTTTATATGCTCCGATATGATCCCGGTAACGCTCCATCAGGGCTTCGCTGTCGTTGATGTCCACATATGCCACCACATCCAGCTTCAGTATGCCCGAATGGATTAACAATTGGTACAGATCCCCCAGCTGAGGAGTCATCATGCCTTCCTGCACAGTGGTGATTCCATAGGAGGCATACTCATTCTGCGCCTTTTTATAAGCCTCCAGAAACTTTTCCATGGACGGCAGGGTGACTTTCTTCAGATATTCTACAAATGCGGCTTCCTCCATATACCCTGTAGGCTGTCCCTCTTTCTTGGCAATGACGCCGCCCTGGGGTACGGGAGTGTCTGCGTTAACGCCCAGGCGCTTGAGAGCCATGGTGTTGAAGGTTCCCATATGTCCGGATTGATGCTGAACCACCACCGGGTGACCGGGCGCGGCCTCATCTAACACGCTTCTGTCTGGATGTGCTCTTTCACGCAGCAGGTTGTTGTCGTATCCGCTGGCATTCACCCAGTCCCCGTCCGGGATTTTCTCCTGTTCTATAAATGCCCTGATCCTCTGCTGGATCTCCAGGAAGCTGTCCGCCCCTTCCAGATTTACCTGCATCGTCTGATTGGCGCAGGCCGTAAAATGGCTGTGTGGATCTATAAATGCCGGAAGCAGGGTATGTCCCATCAGGTCCACTGACTCTGCCTCCGCTCCCGCAGCCGCTTTTACCTCCTCCTCATCTCCCACTGCCAGTATTCTGCCGTTCTCAACCAAAACAGCCTGGGCGTACAGCTTCTCCTCCATGGTCAGAATCGTCCCGTTATGATATATCACCTGTCTCATTTTTTATCCTTCCTTTCAACAGATTTTCCAGCCGGAAATACCTGAAGCTATGTATGATCCCAACGCTGAACCTCACTGCGTATAACAATAAGGGGCCGTTCCAATCAGGCCGGCCCCTTACGGAATGGTCTTACTGAGCCTTGTTCTTAAAAGACTCGCAGTCTGTACATTCCTTCTGAGTTGGGTTCGCTTCGTGGGTTCCGACTAAAATTGTGTCCAGTGTGCAGTAGTCTGCATTAGCAGCGTGGTGGGTACAGTTCTTGATGGTGCACTGGATGCTCTCGTTTTTGCCATTAACTTTCATGATAGTTCCTCCTTGTGATTTCATTGAATTTCATACATTATTATCTGCAGAAATAAGAAAAATATAACTACGACGCAAGTCTTTCATAAATAAAAGTTGATATTGCCCGCCGGACAGATCTGGAGTAATATTAATAGATATACAAAATTTCAATAAGAAGGTACTTTCTATGATTAGATCATGGATCAAAAAACACTGGCTTTTGCTCCTTGCGGCCTCAGCCGTTCTCTATCTGGTAATCGGAGCCACCGCGCCCTTCTTTCATTATAAGACAATTACGCCTGAAACGAAAGCGGCATTTTCAGCGGACAGCTTCTACGCGGATGGGCCTGGCGTGGACAGGGCCATGATTCTGGAGACCAATGAGAGCGCCTGGGAGGAGCGGCTGCGGCTGATGAACCTGGCCAGGGAGCGGATCATCCTGTCCACCTTTGATTTCAGGGACGGGGAGAGTCCCAGGGATCTGCTGTCCGTGCTGCTGCACAAGGCGGATGACGGGGTGCAGGTGAAGATCCTGGTGGACGGCTTCTCCGGCCTGGTGCGCATGGAGCGCAGCAAGCTGTTCTACGCGCTGTCCTCCCACCCCAATGTGGAGATCAAACTCTACAATCCCATCAACCTGATGGCCCCATGGACCAGCCAGGGACGGATGCACGACAAGTATGTGATTGTGGACGACTTCGGCTATATACTGGGCGGCCGCAACACCTTTGATTATTTTATCGGAAGCTATCCCACCAACAGCCGCAGCCATGACCGGGAGGTGCTGGTCTACAACACAGCCCACGGCACAGAGCGCAGCGGGGACAGCTCCCTGTCCCAGGTGGAACAGTATTTTGAGGGCGTCTGGAACCTGGATGTGTGCCGCCTGTTCCACGATGAGGAAAAGCTGGCCTCCCAGAAGGGCGTGGTTCAGATGACGGACATGCTTCACAAACGGTACCAGGGGCTTGAGGAAGCTTGTCCGGAGCTGCTGGGATCTGGAGCGGACGCCCTGGCGTTCTACCAGGACCACACCTATGAGGCCGGACAGATCACCCTGGTGTCCAATCCCACCGGCATTTACGGCAAGGAGCCTGTGGTGTTTTACACCTTGACGGAGCTGATGAAGCAGGGTTCCCGGGATGTGGCAATCCACACCCCCTATGCTGTGTTCAACCAATATATGTACGATACCATGTCCCAGGTTAACAGCCAGATTCCTGTTCACATGATGATCAATTCCGTGGAAAACGGGGACAATTTCTTCGCCTCCAGCGATTATCTGCGGCACAGGCAGAACATGGCGGACACCGGAGTCTCCATTCTGGAATATGATGGCGGCACCTCCTACCATGGGAAATCCGTGGTGATTGACAGGGAGCTGGCCATCGTGGGCTCCTACAATTTTGACCTGCGCAGCACCTACATGGACACAGAGCTTATGCTGGTGATCCAGAGCCCGCAGCTGGCAGGAGAGCTGGACAGCCTGATGGCTTCCTATGAGCAGGACTGCCGGCTCCTGCTGCCGGACGGCAGCTACCAGATACCGGACCACGTCACAGTGGCCACGGTCCCCCTCTGGAAACGGGCAGCCTGGGCAGTGGTTGGAGTGGTGATGCAGCCCTTCCGTTTTCTGATTTAGAAGGGCTTCACATATTAATATTTAAGAAGGGGGAAATGACAGTGAAACGCTGCATTGCATTATCTGGAATGGTCTGACTCATACTAAGAATATAAGGAGATTAAAATGGCTATTCCAGATCACACAAAAATATACCCCAGAACGGGTGATACTCAGATTGTATATCTGAAAAATGTAGTCCAGGGTCCCAATATCCAGATCGGTGACTATACGATCTACAATGATTTTGTCCACGACCCAAGGGACTTCCAGAAGAATAATGTGCTTTACCACTATCCCATCAACAATGACAGGCTTGTAATCGGCAGATTCTGTTCCATTGCCTGCGGCGCAAAATTCCTGATGAACAGCGCCAACCACACACTGCAGTCCCTGTCCACCTACACCTTCCCTCTCTTTTACGAGGCATGGGAACACGGCATGAGCCCAAAGGCTGCATGGGACAACAAAGGTGATATTGTCATCGGCAATGATGTGTGGATCGGCTACGAAGCCGCCATCCTGGCAGGAGTCACCATTGGCGACGGCGCCATCATCGGCGCGCGGGCTGTTGTGACAAAGGACGTGCCGCCCTACACGATCGTAGGAGGCCTCCCGGCCAAACCCATCCGGAGACGTTTCCCGGACCAGGTGATCGAAACACTGCTGGAACTGAAATGGTGGGACTGGCCGGCTGACAGGCTGTCGGAGGCTCTGCCTTATATCCAGTCCGGAGACATTGAAGCATTAAAGCGATAAATTCAGAGGCCGCTGCGGTTAAATGCAGCGGCCCCTTCTCTTGTATGTGGTGAAGCGCTCGCAAAACCAGGGTTCCACCATCGGCTTATATCAGCCGTCTCTTCTTCCATCTCCCCGTCAGATACCAGGAAAAGGATATTAAATAGTTGGCCAGCCATCCCATGGGAACCGCATACCACACGGCCGCCACACCCCATATTGGGGCAAAATGGAAGGCAGTGAATACCCTGATTGCCAGGTTCACCAGGTTGGCTACCGTGAACATCAGCACATCCCCGGCGCCCCTCAGCACCCCGTCCGTGCAGGTCTTGAGGCCGATGAATATGAAGAACCAGCCAATGAAAGACAGGTACCCCACACCCGTGGCAAAAGCCTCTGAGTCGGTGTTGCCCTTTAAAAAGCTGGAGATAATTGGGCCGTGGAACAGCGCCACCGTCAGAGCCAGCACAGCGGCGAATGCGCCCACAATCACATAACTTGCGCGGTAGCCCTGCTTCACCCGTTCCGTCTGACCGGCGCCGATATTCTGCGCAGTAAAGGTGGACACCGCGTTGCCCGTTGCGATCATGGGCACAATGCACAGGGATTCTATGCGGCTGCCCGCCGAATATCCGGCCAGGGCCTGGAAGCCGAAGCTGTTGACTACAGACTGCACCAGCAGCATGCCGATGGACACGATGGACTGCTGTAAGATGGAGGGAACCGCTATCTTCGTCCCTGATCCCAGCATCCGGGCGTCAAAGAAACGGAACGGCTCGTCCTCCCCCTGATACCCCCTGAGCTTGCGCATCATCAGGAAGAAGGAAATGCAGACCGATACTCCCTGGGCAGCCACAGTCGCTATGGCCACGCCGTCCACGCCCATGCCCATAACAGTTACGGACAGGATGTCCAGGAGCACATTGAGCAGAGATGAAAAAATCAGCAGGTAAAGGGGCGTTCTGGAATCACCCATGGCGTTAAAAATGGCTGCCAGTACATTGTACATGAACAGAAAGGGCATTCCCAGGAAATAGATCCCCAGGTACAGCTGCGCCTGGTCCATGATATCCGCCGGGGTATTCAGCTGCCGCAGAATATCCCCGTTCCTTATAAATCCGAAGCCCCCCAGCAGCAGGCTCACCACCAGCAAGGTGAGCAGGGCCGTGGAGATGGAGGTTTTCATCCGGTTATACTGTTTAGCTCCCAGATATTGGGAAGTAATAACAGAGGCGCCGTTTCCTCCGCCAATGGCAATCATGATAAAAACATTGGTCAGAGCGTAGGAAGCCCCCACCGCCGCCAGGGCGTCCTCCCCCACGAAATTCCCCACTATCATGGAATCCGCCATGTTGTAAAACTGCTGGAACAGGTTGCCCAGAATCATGGGGACTGCAAACAGCAGCAGGCTTTTTCCCGGGCTGCCATGCAGCAGATCCACTTGCTTTCTTACTCTGGCCTGGGTTGTCATCTATCATTCTCCTTTTCTTACGTTTTCATGGGGCGCGGGTTCATCCGCCGCGCCACTCCGGCTGCTGCCAATAGCTGCCATGCAGACCGCCGGCTGCTGTCACTGGCTGCCATGCAGACCGCCGGCTGCTGCCAATGGCTGCCATGCAGACCGCCGGCTGCTGTCACTGCAGGCTGCAGAACTCATCCAGCAGGTCTCCGAATACCTTCAGCGCCTCCTCCACCGGCCTGGTGGTGGACATATCCACTCCGCAGAGCTTCAAAAGGTCGATGGGCGGAAGGGAACAGCCTCCCTGAAGGAACTTCCTGTAACCGGCAAGAGCAGTCTCATCGCCGCTCATAATCCGGCTGCTGATGGCCACGGCTGCCGAGAAACCGGTGGCATACTGGTATACGTAAAACGGTGTGTAAAAATGTGGAATCCGCTCCCACTCGTGGTCAATCTCAGGATCTACCACCATCTCCGGGCCGAAATAGTCTGCGTTCAGCTGATGGTACATCTCACCCAGAGCCTGGGCGGTCAGCGTCTCTCCCGACTGGGCCTTCTGGTGGGCCATGAACTCAAACTGGGCAAACATGGTCTGGCGGAACAGGGTTCCCCTGAAGCTTTCCAGGAAATGGTTAATCAGATACCGTTTTTCCTGCACATCCTCTGTCTTTCCAAGGAGATGGCGGATCAGAAGGGCCTCGTTGCAGGTGGATGCCACCTCCGCCACGAAGATCTTGTAACCGGCATACACAAAGGGCTGGCCTGCATCGGAATAGTAGGAGTGGATGGCATGCCCCATCTCATGGGCCAGGGTAAACACATTGTTCAGGGTGCCGTCAAAGTTCAGCAGCACATAGGGGTGGGACCCGTAAGCGCCCCAGGAGTAAGCCCCGCTGCGCTTGCCCTCATTTTCATATACATCGATCCAGCGTTCTTCAAAGCCCTGTCTGAGAATGCCCAGGTATTCCTCCCCCAGAGGCGCCAGCCCCTCCTCCACTATGGATTTAGCCTCCTCGAAGGTGTAGGCGCGGTCCACGCCGGAGACCATCGGTACGTACAGGTCGTACATATGGATTTCATCCAGGCCCAGAGCCTCCCTGCGGATCTTCACATAACGGTGCAGCAGGGGAAGATTCTGTTTCACCGCCTCCAACAGGTTGTCGTAGACCAGCTCCGGCACCTCGTTCTCCGCCAGGGAATGCTGACGGCTGGAGGCGTAGCCTCTGGCCTTGGCATAGAACACCGCCTGCTTCACATTGGCGGAAAATGCCGCAGCCAGGGTGTTCTGGAACTGACGGTACACGCCGTACAGGGCCATAAATGCATCCCTGCGGATTCTGCGGTCCTTGTGCTCCATCAGGGAGATATAATTTCCGTGGGTGATGCGGATCTCCTGGCCGTGCTCCCCTGTGATGACAGGGAACTTCACGTCCGCGTTATTGAACATGGTGAAGATCTGGGAAGCGCCCTGGGTGGCCTCATAGGACTGGGCCAGCAGGGATTCCATATCCGCTGAGAGGGTGTGGTCCCGCTTATTCAGGATGATCTCCATCATGCGTTTAAAGACCGCTATGCCGGTTCCCGCTTCCATGTATTGTTTCAGCACATCCTCAGGGATTGCCAGGATCTCCGGAACCAGATAGGAGGAGCGCTCCGCTGCTTCGAAGGACAGGGACTGGGCCCGGCCGAACATTTCCTGATATTTCTGCTGGGCCGTGTCCTGGTCTGAGCGCATTCTGGCGTACACATACAGCCGCTCAATATTCAGGGAGGTCTCATCGTCAAACTTCAGGGCTTCATAGAGAGTCTGGGCCGAATCCCCAAGCCTGCCCTTAAACGCTCCGTACTTCTGAATCTCCCGGCCGGCCTCCTGGAACAGCTTCTCCCAGGCCTCATCAGAAGGTATCATGTCCTCCAGCTTCCATGTATATTGTTCGTCCACTTCACTGCGTTTTTTCATCAATTATAATCTCCTTTCGGGTCACTTTGCCTGCGGGTCTCTATATAAAATTCGCCACCAGCGGCACCACCACCACAGTCATCAGTCCGGCCACTGCGATGGACAGGCTGCTCATGGCTCCCTCCACCTCCCCCATCTCCAGGGCTCTGGTGGTTCCCACCGCATGGGCGCTGGTTCCAAGGGCCAGGCCCTTTGCAACAGGATGGGTGATTTTAAACAGTTTTAACACTGCCTCGGCCATAATGCTCCCCATCACGCCGGTCAGCAGGATGCTCATAACCGTCAGGGTCACGATTCCTCCGGCCTCCTCGCTGACACCCATGGCAATGGCCGTGGTGATGGACTTGGGCAGCAGGGTCACATAGTGGGTGTGTCCAAGCCCCAGAAGCCTGCACAGCAGGAAAATGCTGACCGCGCTGGCCGCTACCCCGGCTGATATGCCGGCCGCTACGGCCAGCCCATGCTTTTTCAGCATGTGAAGCTGCTTGTAGAGAGGGATGGCCAGACAGACAGTGGCCGGCGTCAATAGCCAGCTTAAAAATCCGGCACCCTTATTATATGTCTCATAATCCATTCCTAAGCATAAAAGACAGCCAATTATCATGGCAGATGATATCAGCAGGGGATTTAAAATCGCCAGCTTCGTCTTATTCTTCAGCCACACAGCCAGCAGATAGGCTGCCACACTGATAGCCAGCCCAAAGTATTGGGACTGGCCCAGGGACTGATCAAGCATCTCCTTCATGATCCTGGCCCTCCTTTGACTTTTTATGTTTCTCCTGGTATCTCATGATGCCCTGGGCTGTGCGGCCTGTGATCACCATCACGGCCAGGGTGGAGCAGGCCGCCACAATAAAAAACGGCACAAATACCTGACGGATCTGCGGCGCGTACTCCATCAGGCCCACTGTTGCCGGAATAAACATCAGCGTCATAATATCAATCAGAAAATTCCCCGTGCCCTGGACGCTCTCCAGCTTCACAACACCGGTCATCAACGCACCCAGCAGCAGGAACAGTCCATACACGCCGGCTGGAACCGGAAGCGGCAGCAGCGCGTGGAGCAGTTCTCCCGTCATGGTAAATCCCCAGATAATCGCAATCTGTTTTACATATTTCATTTATCTTCTCTCCTTTGCACCGTATTATTCTACCACCCATATTTCCAGTGCGCAAGACTATAAAAAAGAGCTTTTCACAGCCTTTTGGTTGCCTGGGGCCTTATTAAGGAGTACAATGTTGATCAGTAACCCCTGTGGAAAGGAAATAAGCGTGGAAAATATCATGGAAATAACCTGTACAAACCGACTTACAGGCCTGCAGTCAGAGCAGCTGGCCCAGTTGACCCAGCTGTGTAAATCTGCCGAGGGCCTCTCCCTCTCCTGCCCTCTGGACGGGGACATGTTCTGCCTGCTGGCTGAGGGGAATGATCTGATTGGGGCGCTGGCTGTATTCTTCCAGGAAAATGTCTGGGAATGCTATGCCTTCACCCGCCCGGACCGCCGGAGGCAGGGCTGCTTTACCCGGCTGCTGGAACGCCTGGAGGCGGAGGCCCTGGCCCTGGATATGGAACCCGAGTTCTGCTTTATCACAGACGGCAACAGCCCCGGCGCGCTGAAAACGCTGGAAGCCCTGGGCGCTGAATTCTGGTATGCGGAACATGCAATGGTGTGGGAGCGCCCAGATGGGGGCGGGGATACGCATGGCGTGAGGCCCGGGGATACGCACGGCGCGGGACCTGCGGATACGCACAGCGAGGGACCTGCGGATACGCACAGCGCGGGACCTGCGGATACGCACAGCGCGGGACCTGCGGATACGCACGGCGCGGGACCTGCGGATACGCACAGCGCGGGACCTGCGGATACGCCCTGCGAGGGACCTGCGGATACGCACAGCGAGAGACCTGCGGAAACGCACGGCGCGGGACCTGCGGATACGCCCGGCGCGGGAC
>OKVW01001199.1_pt1 | contig 11363 bp, 10 predicted proteins | sample 1606991 | NCBI WGS metagenome assembly OKVW01 (sample SAMN03281021, study PRJEB24777) | human gut metagenome | isolation source: fecal sample PR177 from 1 month old male Malay infant, vaginal delivered...
TATATTTCTGCCGGATAAATGTTATTTATTTTAACGTTTTATCTACCAATAAACTTAAATGAAAATCGTTTTCAAGTGGGTCTAAAATAATATTTATCCGTTGTTGTTTTATATTCTCAAATTATGTTAAGGTTGCGCCGTCATTTGGGGAGTAGCCGATTTCCAGACTCCGGAAATGTACGTGTCAACATACTCGTTGCAAAACGTGGCACGTACGGACTGAGACAGATTTCAGTCAGGCGAGACCATAGGCACATCAACTGCTATGCATTCGCAATGAACACCAGGTTCAGGTCTGCATGTTTACTGGGGGCGGTGATGTGTTTTATGGAAACCCCGGTCAGGACGCTGTCATGAATATCACCGCAACGATTATTCTCGCTTTCGGCATGTCGATGGATGCTTTCGCCGCATCAATTGGCAAAGGTGCCACCCTGCATAAACCCAAATTTTCTGAAGCACTCCGCACCGGTTTGATCTTTGGCGCAGTCGAAACATTGACCCCGTTGATTGGCTGGGGATTAGGTATGCTAGCCAGCAAATTCGTACTGGAGTGGAATCACTGGATTGCCTTCGTTCTGTTGGTCTTTTTGGGCGGGCGTATGATCATCGAAGGCTTTCGTGGTGCAGATGATGAGGATGAAGAACCATTACGCCGTCATGGCTTCTGGTTACTGGTGACGACCGCGATCGCAACCAGCCTTGATGCTATGGCGGTCGGCGTGGGTCTGGCGTTCCTGCAGGTCAATATTATTGCGACAGCGCTGGCAATTGGCTGCGCCACCTTGATCATGTCGACGCTGGGGATGATGGTCGGTCGCTTTATCGGTCCGTTACTGGGAAAACGCGCCGAAATTCTCGGTGGGGTGGTGCTTATCGGTATCGGCGCCCAGATCCTCTGGACACATTTTCACGGTTAATCCGCACGCTGCCAGATGTGAAGGCTAAAATCCGTCTGGCAGGCAAAATTCTCAGTGCTTGCCAGTTGCTCCCAAACATGCGGTTTCGCCCGCCAGGCAAAAGGCGTCATCTGTAAGAGCGCCACCGCTTCTTCCCCACTCAGCTTCATGGGATAGGCGAGCGTTTTCTCTTCAATCAGATTGAAACCTTCCAGTTGTTCGGTATGCGATGCGTGAAGCCGGACTTCATCATAGATCAGTCCCTTCAGCTCCATTAAATGGCGTGGGCCGGGCGTTGCCGTAATAACCCATCCGCGCGGCTTAACCACCCGCGCCAGTTCTTCCGCTTTACAAGGTGCGTAAATCCGCACGATAGCATCCTGACAGGCATCAGCAAACGGCAGACGGTGGCTCGACGCGACACAGAACGTCACCTGACGATAACGTTTAGCCGCCGCTTTAATCGCAACCTTTGCCACATCCAGTCCACAGGTGTTGACTGCCGGTAACGCATCTGCAAAGGCGTGCGTGTAGTAGCCTTCCCCACAGCCGATATCCAGAATCGCAGTCGCTGAATCGTCCAGTCGTGCGGAAAGTTGCTGAACAATCGCATCACGTAACGGTTGATAATGACCAGCATCCAGAAACGCCCGTCGCGCCTGCATCATCTCCCCACTGTCTCCCGGATCACGTGACCGCTTATGCTGTACAGGCAACAGGTTCACGTAGCCCTCTTTCGCCACATCAAATTGATGCCGTTGCGGACAAACATAGCTATTATTTACGCGCGCAAGGGACTGATGACAAAGCGGGCAGGAAAACGACATAACAACTCCGGCAGGGAAATTCAGGGCGCAAGTGTATCGCGATTTCCCGCCAGGGAAAATCACTTAACGCCCGGAGAATGTATCCTTATTGCGTTGCATCACCAGCAAATGGCTGGAGTCGGCAGGCATCCCATCAGGTTCCACGTTTTCAAGACGCAATACGTCCCCCATGATCTGACTGAATACCGGCGCGGAGACTGCGCCTCCGTAATAGGCCCCATTTTGCGGATTGTTGATAACCACCACCAGAGCGAATTTTGGATGACTCGCCGGGGCAACGCCCGCGGTGTAAGCCACATACTTATCGACATATTTCCCGTCGTCGCCAATCTTCTTCGCCGTCCCGGTTTTTACCGCTACCCGATACCCTTTGACAGCAGCTTTCGTCCCTCCCCCTCCGGGTAACGCGACACTCTCCATCATGTGCTCTACCTGTCTGACCAGCGCTTGCGACATAACCCGCTTGCCGATAACAGGTGGATCGATTCGGGTAATGGACAGTGGTCGATAAATACCAAAACTACCAATCGTGGCATAGACATGCGCCAGTTGCAGCGGGGTGACCATCAGACCGTAACCAAAGGCAAATGTTGCGCGATCCAGGTCACTCCAGTAGCGGCGTTGCGGCATCAGACCCCGACGCTCTCCGGTCAACCCAAGCCCGGTCGGTTGACCAAAGCCGAAGCTTTTGTAGGTATCAATTAACCGCTGAACAGGCATTGCCAGCGATAAATGTGACACTCCCGTGTCACTGGATTTCTGTAAAATCCCGGTTAGCGTCAGCTCCGGATAAAATCCCACATCGCGAATTCGATGCCCGTTAATAACAAAGGGATGCGTGTCGATAACGCTGTCCGGTTGTACAATGCCCTGCTGTAGCGCCGTCATAATAACCAGCGGTTTTACCGTTGAACCAGGTTCGAAGGTATCGCTTATTGCGCGGTTGCGAAAATCATCGAGCCTCGCGCCGTCACGGTTATTCGGGTTGAACCAGGGAGAATTGGCCATTGCCAGAATCTCACCTGTCGCAATGTTCACAAGTATTGCGGCTCCGGAATCCGCTTCATTCCAGGTAACCGCATTATCCAGCGCGTCTTCTGTGACAGTCTGTAGCCGCTCATCAATACTGAGCTGCAATTCATGCGCCGGCACAGGATTTACTTCAGCGATGTTTTCAATAACATGGCCGAATTTATCCTTACGCACCAGACGCGACCCTGGCTTGCCTGTTAGCTGGGCATTAAAACTTTTTTCAACGCCTTCAATACCCTGACCATCAATATTGGTAAAACCAATCAAATTAGCGGCGATATGTCCTGCCGGGTAAAAACGACGTGACTCTTCGCGCAAGTTGATACCAGGAAGACCCAACCGGTCGATCCACTCCGCCTGGCGCGGAGAAACCTGGCGCGCAAGATAGATAAACCTCGCTGATGGTTCACGGTCAATCCGCGCTGCCAATGCCTCAGGAGAAAGTTGAAGCGCTTTCGCCAGCGCCTGCCAGCGTTTGTTCTCACTGATGCCTCCTTTACTGAGTATCATTTTGGGATCGGCCCAGACCGCATTCACTGGCACGCTCACCGCCAGTGGACGCCCTTCCCTGTCGGTGATCATCCCGCGAGGTGAGGCTGTAGTGACTTCGCGTAGTGAGCGCATATCTTCCTGTTTGACCAGTGAGCCTGGCTCGACTATTTGTAACCAGGCGACCCGTCCTAGCAGTAGCCCGAGACTGAGCAAAATAGCCACGCAAAGAAGCGCAAATCGTAAAGGAGTGAAATGTCTTGCCGCGCCATCGCTTCTTTTTTTCACCGGTTCTCCCCCTTCAAATCATTCAGGTGATTGATTTAACGAGAAAGACATGCGGAAATCGGCGAAAACAATGCTAATAATCTCATGGCTTTGCAACAAAGCGCTAATGAGAGCGGGTTTGGAAATATTTGGAAGGATTATGAATTAAAAAGCCCCGCATCAGCGAGGCTTTAAATCTGAGGTTGATGCGCATAAGCGCTTCAAATCAGTGGTGTCGATCAGATAGCTGTTACGTTAACAGCAGCTGGACCTTTCTGGCCGTCCTGAATTTCGAACTCAACGTTCTGGCCTTCAGCCAGAGTTTTGAAGCCATTACCCTGGATAGCGGAGAAGTGTACGAACACATCTTTGCTGCCATCTGCCGGAGTAATAAAGCCAAAACCTTTAGACTCGTTGAACCACTTAACTTGACCTTTAATCTTTGCCATTTGCAAAATTCCTTAGAGTGTTTTCTTAGCCCGCAGGCATTAACTGAGATAAAACTGAGACATTACTGCATGAGGCACTAATATAAGGTTCGGCAGAGAAGCGGTATTCAACGACAACGTGTTTACTCAGGACTTCTTTACTGAAAATGCCACACATAAACAGAACTGTACCTCGTTTGACCCAAAACGTGTTATCACACACAACGTTTAATATGGCAAGCCATTTTTAAACGTGTCTCGATCCGCCGCACAAATTCAGACGTTACTCCATAACAATCTGCACAGTTATGCGAATTGTCAAATGAAGCGCCACCTGACCTCACTGCCCGCAGGGTGCGTTGACGCGCCCTGTAATCAAAGACTTTTTAAACATAGCTCAATCATTTCAAAGCGTCCATCCCAATCCCAGAATTTCTTTATAGGAATGACTGAGTTAGAACATTTTGTGAAAAGTTATGCTGAAAACATTGCAACGCACCAACATGTGTCAGGGAATATACGATGTTAATTACATTTTGCTAACTGTATTAAAAACCACCATTTAATAAGTGTTATTCTGCACCAAAATAATGAAATTTTTATGACTCTGCCTCAAAACAAGGCAAGCAAAACGTTTCGATAAAAATAAAACACTTCAGGAAAGATAAAGCACACTATTTATTCAACGAAACTGAATTTGTTAAATAAGGATAAATATTCGCCAGTTTTCAGTGTGCTAAAACATGAGTTAACTGCTGCTTAATTAAATGCCGGGAAGTTGTGGGATGCATTTGATAAGGGAGGGAATTTACGCCGTACGTCAGGCCACCTCCCCGCTCCGGGCAGACTATCGTTCAGCTACCAGGCGAATGAAGTCTTCCTCGTCTTGTTGTTGAGCAACAGCGTCCTTCGGTACCGCTTTCTCCTCCGGCTCGTTGGCTTCGCACAAACGACGCAGCAGCGCAGTCTGCCGTTTCTGCTGATCGAGCAATGCTTCCAGCAGCTCAATCTGCTCGTTTGTGCGGGAGCTGGCGCGGTTAACGAAAAACCACAGCACCAGCCCAACGACCAGCACCAACAAAGGCATTACCAGGGATGCAATGCTCAGCAGCCCCGAATTCAGTAACTCACCCATTTCACCACCTCAGTAAAAACCGCCATTTTACCACTGCCGCCGCGTAAGGACATCACTCAGCGTAAAAATGGTCTCTACCAGGGGATAAACTTATTGATTGAACAAATGCCGCTAAAGAACTGTACATCCTGATCGCACATCACATTGATAGTCTGCGTCCACAGCACCACGCATGCTATCAACACTATAATCAGAATTACCCAGCGTATTTTTTTCACTCCACACTCCGTCTTATGACCTGATACAGCCAGGTTATCACGGTTATCTTAAACAGGGGCTAACTGTACCTTCAACAGACGCTTTTCGGAATCGTGCACTTGTTTCACTGCGTAAAGCCGTTACGCTTACTCTATGACAACAAAGAAAAAAGAGGCAACGATGCGTTTACTTATTCGTACAGTAATTGTACTGGCCATTGTCTGGATCGGCCTGTTATTAAGTGGGTACGGCGTATTAATGGGGAGCAAAGAAAATGCCGCGGGTCTGGGTATCCAGTGTAAATATCTTACCGCCCAGGGGATAAGCACGGCTCAGTACATCCATTCCGACAGCGGGATCATCGGGTTAACCAACTGTCCTGTGCTGCGTAAATCATCTGTTGTGGTTGATAACGGTTAATCAGCGCTGAACTTCGCTTACAGAAACGCCGCAAAAGTGCGGCGTTTTTATTGGTGGCGTCGATCAGAACGGATAATCGTTATAGCCCATCTGCTCTGAAATTTTGCGCGCTGCGGTATGCAGAATCGCCACATATTCATGAAGACGCTCTTCAGAGAAACGCAGCGTTGGGAACGAAATGCTCAGGCCCGCAATGACAACGCCGAAGCGGTCAAACACCGGCACACCGATGCAACGCAGCCCCTCTTCCTGCTCTTCGTTATCTTCCCCGTAACCCTGCTCACGCACTTTATCCAGCACGCTCAGCAGTTCTTCCGTACTGGTAATCGTGCGGTCGGTGCTGCGTTTGTACTCCACCCCGTCAAGGATTTGCTTCACCTCTTCGCGATCGCGCCAGGCCAGCAGTACTTTACCAATTGCGGTGCTGTACAGCGGGTTACGACGACCAATGCGTGAATACATGCGCAGGTTGTACATGGAGTCAATTTTGTGGATGTAAACAATGCTGTCTTCATCCAGCGCACCGAGGTGAATTGTCTCTTTCGTCAGTCGTGAAAGTTCACGCATCTGAATGTCAGCGCTGCGGATCAGATCCACGTTCTGCAAGGCGCGGGCGCCCAGTTCAAACAGTTTCAGGGTCAGAGAATATTTTTCTGATTCTCCTTCCTGCGCGACATAACCCAATGATTTCATCGTCTGCAAAAAGCGATAAACGGTGCTTTTCGACATCATCACACGCTGCGACAACTCTGTAATACCAATTTCACGCTCTTCTCCGAGCGCCTGCAAGATGCCAAACACCTTCAGCACGGAAGAAACAGAATCTGGCTGCTTATCCAAATCTGCGATTGCCATTTATCACCTCATGGAGAGTGTTTTATAAAAATCAGAACCGGTTTTTATTATAAATTCGTGTGATGCGTGCTGCAATCTATCTGGGTTTACTTCGTTACAAATCTGCGACATAAAACCGAAATAACGATGCTAAAATAGTTACTCTGAAAATAATTTCACGCTGAGTCATTCTTTCCCCATGCAAAAAAACGTTTCTGATGGCCTGCCCTTACCGCAGCGGTACGGGGCAATTGCCACTATTGTCATCGGTATTTCGATGGCTGTCCTTGACGGTGCGATTGCCAACGTGGCTCTTCCTACCATTGCCAAAGACCTTAATGCTTCGCCGGCAAGCTCCATCTGGATTGTGAACGCGTACCAGATAGCGATTGTGATTTCCCTTCTGTCACTCTCTTTCCTGGGCGATATGTTTGGTTATCGCCGGGTTTACCAGTGCGGGCTGGTGGTCTTTACCCTCACCTCGCTCTTCTGTGCCCTTTCAGATTCACTGCACACCCTTACGCTGGCGCGTATCGCGCAGGGCTTTGGCGGCGCGGCGCTAATGAGCGTGAACACGGCCCTGATACGGCTTATTTATCCTCAGCGCCACCTGGGGCGCGGCATGGGCATTAACTCCTTTATTGTGGCCGTGTCGTCCGCCGCCGGCCCAACGATTGCCGCCGCCATCCTGTCCGTTGCCTCGTGGCAGTGGCTGTTTGCCATTAACGTGCCGCTGGGCATTGTGGCGATCTTCTTCGCCCTGCGCTATCTTCCGGAAAATGGTCCGAAAAGCACCATGCCACGTTTCGATCTGCCCAGCGCCGTGATGAACGCGCTGACTTTTGGCCTGCTGATTACCGCGCTGAGCGGATTTGCGCAGGGACAGTCTCTGGCGCTCATTGCCGCAGAAATCGTTGCCATGCTTATCATCGGCTTTTTCTTTGTACGACGTCAGCTGGCGCTGCCCGTGCCGTTACTGCCGGTGGATTTGCTGCGTATTCCGCTGTTTTCGCTATCCATTTGTACCTCCATTTGCTCGTTCTGCGCCCAGATGCTGGCGCTGGTTGCGCTGCCGTTCTTTATGCAGAGCGTGATTGGCCGTTCGGAAGTGGAGACAGGCTTGCTGCTCACGCCCTGGCCTCTGGCAACAATGGTGATGGCCCCGCTGGCCGGTTACCTTATTGAGCGCGTCCATGCCGGGCTTCTGGGGGCGATTGGGCTGGTTGTCATGGCGGTGGGGCTGTTTGCGCTGGCGCTCCTGCCCGCCTCGCCGGGGGATCTGGATATTATCTGGCGCATGGTCCTGTGCGGAGCCGGTTTTGGTCTGTTCCAGTCCCCTAATAACCACACGATTATCACCTCTGCCCCACGTCATCGCAGCGGTGGCGCCAGCGGGATGCTGGGCACGGCAAGACTGTTAGGGCAAAGCACCGGGGCCGCACTGGTGGCGTTGATGTTTAACCTTGCCGGGCAGAATGCGACACACGTTGCGCTGATTACCGCAGGGGCCCTGGCGACCCTCGCGGCTGTCATTAGCGGCCTTCGTGTCACCCAGCCAAAGGCGCAGGCATAAAAAAACCGGGCGGAGAATGGCTCCAGCCCGGTTCTTTTCAACCCGATTACGTTACTTCAGGTATTCGCCGCTACGCAGCGCTTCAATACGTTTATCCAGCGGCGGGTGAGACATAAACAGCTCGCTCAGCGACTTTGATTTGCCGTTGATGCAGAAGGCCATCATGCTGTTTGCTTCCTGCGGCTCGTAGCTGGTTTTAAGACGTTGCAGCGCAGCAATCATCTTTTCACGACCCACCAGTTTCGCGGAACCGGCATCCGCGTGGAACTCACGATGACGGGAGAACCACATGGTAATGATGCTTGCCAGGATACCGAACACCAGCTCCAGCACCATTGAAACAGCAAAATAGATCAGCGGGTTGCCGTTGCTCTCTTCACCCTCATCACGGTTGCCCCCCATAAACCCGGCAGCAATCTGTGCCAGAATACGAGAAATAAAGATAACGAAGGTGTTCACCACGCCCTGGATCAGGGTCATGGTGACCATATCGCCATTGGCGATATGGCTGATCTCGTGAGCAATAACCGCTTCCGCTTCGTCACGACTCATGTTTTGCAGCAGACCGGTACTGACGGCCACCAGGGACGCGTCACGACGCGCACCGGTAGCAAACGCGTTAATATCCGGCGCGTGGTAGATGGCTACCTGCGGCATGGCAATGCCCGCCTGCCTTGACTGCTGAGCAACCGTGCTCATCAGCCACTGCTCCATATCGTTACGCGGTTGCTCAATAACTTCACCGCCCACGGATTTCAGTGCCATCCACCTGGACATCAGAAGTGAAATGAAAGAGCCACCGAAACCAAACAGCAGCGCCATAATCAACAGACCCTGAACGCTGCTCGACTGAATTCCCGTCAGGCTTAGCACCAGCCCGAATACCACCATCACCGCCAGGTTGGTGAGCAGGAAGAGCGCGATTCGCATCATAATATTCTTTTAACCTCAGTTTAACAAAACGCACTATGCGATTACCCACATCGTATGGGTATTACGGCTATTTTCAAGCATCCAGACGGCGTAAGTCACCAGAAAGACACAACTTTACACAATTGGAAATCTGCCTGACGGAAGGAGGAGGTACATAAAGAAACAGGCACAATTTCTTGTGCCTGTTGGGGGATTATTTTGTCGGAGCTGGTTGCAGGGCGGGTTTCTCTTTTTCCAGCTTCGCCAGATCAAGCGCGATATGCACCGTCTCGTCCAGATACGGATCGGGCTCCTGGTAATCCTTAGGCAGATCGTCCAGTTTTTTGAGCAGAGGCTTGCCTTCACGTTTGAAGCGATCGTTGATACGCGCCAGACGTGTCGCGTCATCTTCATTGTTCTCTTTCTCACGCTGGGCGTAGTTCAGAGACACAATGTTCCGTTTCGCTTTCAAAGCGTTGAAACGCGCGATGTCCTTCATGATGTACTGGAATTCCGGATCCTTCCCGATGCGATCGTTGTGATTTTTCAGCAGTTCTGGTCCGAACTGTTTCATATCACCCGATTTCACGAATGTCGCGGCATCAATGCTATCCCACGGCAGCGCGTTATCTTCAAACTTCTCGCCCGTTTCCGTCTCTTCGGTACCTGTCGGCATCATGATATCCGGCGTCACGCCTTTGCGCTGCGTACTGCCGCCGTTTACGCGGTAAAACTTCTGAATGGTGTACTGTACTGAGCCCAGCGCTGGCCATTCAGGGCGCAGCATCTGGTCGTAAATACGGTTCAGAGAGCGGTACTGCTGAACGGTGCCCTTGCCAAACGTCGGTTCGCCGACGATTAATGCTCGGCCGTAATCCTGCATGGCAGCAGCGAAGATTTCCGATGCAGAGGCGCTGAAGCGATCGACAAGCACCACCAGCGGACCCTTATAGTAGACCACACCATCGGTATCGGCATCTTCACGCACTTTACCGTTGTTATCGCGCACCTGTACCACCGGGCCAGACGGGATAAACAGCCCGGAAAGCGAGACGGCCTCGGTCAATGCCCCGCCGCCGTTGCTGCGCAGGTCAATGATCACGCTGCTGACGTTCTGCTTTTCAAGCTTCTGGAGCTGCACTTTCACATCATCGGTCAGGCCGACGTAGAAACCTGGGATATCCAGAACGCCAACCTTCTCTTTACCCACGGTTTTCACCGACATTTTCACCGCGCGATCTTCCAGACGGATACGCTCACGGGTCAGAGTAACGATACGGGTTTTGGTCCCCTTACCGGCTGGCAGGATCTCCAGGCGAACTTTGCTGCCCTTCGGCCCTTTGATCAGCGCAACAACATCATCAAGACGCCAGCCAATCACGTCCACCATGCTCTTTCCGGTTTGCCCCACACCGACAATACGGTCGCCTACGCTGATCGCTTTGCTTTTCGACGCAGGGCCACCGGCCACCATGGAGTTGATTACGGTGTAGTCATCGTCCATCTGAAGCACAGCACCGATACCTTCCAGAGACAGGCTCATTTCGGTATTGAACTGTTCGGTGTTACGTGGAGAGAGATAATTAGTGTGCGGATCAATTTCATGCGCAAACGCGGTCATCGCCAGCGAGAAAACATCTTCACTGTTGGTCTGCGCGAGACGACGAATAGCGAATTTGTATCGACGATTTAACGTCTCACGGATCTCTTTCTCGTCTTTGCCTGTAAGCTTGAGGCTCAGTTCGTCATATTTGACTTTTCCGTCCCACAGCGCATTCAGTTCAGCCTCGTCTTTCGGCCATGGCGCTTTGCTGCGGTCCAGATTAAAGGTGTCGTTGCCGGTGAAGTCCATCGGACGTTCCAGCACTTTCAGCGCGTATTGATAACGCTCAAAACGGCGCTTTTGCGATAAGTTGTACAGATCGTAGAACAGATCGAGCTTTCCGGAGCGCAGCTCATCACCCACTTCGGATTTGCGTTTAGCGAACTGTTCGACATCGCTGGCCAGCAGTACGTTATGGCTGTAATCCAGCAAGTTCAGATAACGGTCAAAGATTTTGGCCGAAAAGGCCTGATCGAGATCGAACTGACGATAGTGCGAACGAGTAAAGCGCGACGTCACGCGCTCACTCACCGTCGCGTGCTGAGTCTCTTCCTTGAGAACCGGAATTTGATCAACACGCGTAATATCGTCCACAGCGAAAGCATGGCCTGTTATAGCAAACAGGCCAGCCAGCGCGGTGAGCTTAAAAAAAGTGTTCATGCCAGGCTCGGCCTCCGTTTCAGAACAACAAGTGTTCTGCGCGTACAATCATTGACATACCAGAAGTCAGCTGTACACGAACGCCA
>OKVW01001200.1_pt1 | contig 11336 bp, 8 predicted proteins | sample 1606991 | NCBI WGS metagenome assembly OKVW01 (sample SAMN03281021, study PRJEB24777) | human gut metagenome | isolation source: fecal sample PR177 from 1 month old male Malay infant, vaginal delivered...
CAGATGCCTCACTCCTACGCCATCGCGATTTTCCGCTTCAAGGATTATCAGGCGGCGAATATTCCGGTGCTGCCGGTGGTGAAAGGCATTTCGGTCGCCAAAAACCATATTACGCTGTACATCGTCGCCTTTGCCGTGGCAACCCTGATGCTCTCGCTGGGCGGCTACGCCGGGTATAAATACCTGGTCGTGGCGGCAGCGGTCAGCGTCTGGTGGCTGGGCATGGCGCTGCGTGGCTATAAAGTGGCCGATGATAAAGTCTGGGCGCGTAAGCTGTTCGTCTTTTCTATCGTCGCCATCACCGCGCTGTCCGTGATGATGTCCGTTGACTTTATGGTGCCGGATTCACATAGTCTGCTGGCTTACGTGAGATAATTACGCACTCCCGTACGATCTAAAGCCCCGTATTTACGGGGCTTTTTCTTTCCTGTTTCATCATCGCTTTCTTTCTCATTTCATACTTCCCTCCCCTCCCCCGTCGCTTTCCCGCTATCTTTCATATCAAAAAATGAGGAAAAATTGAGCCAGTACGCATCGGGCATCACTCGCGCCGCACGGTCCTGCGATGCTACCTTTCGCCGGGGCTCTTGCCCCTTTGGGAAATAATCACTACAAGGAATTGCAATGAAAGAGTTAACACTGAACGAAATGGAGTATATCTCCGGTGGCTTTAATCTGTTCGGCGCAGCCAGCGGCTTCGCCAGCTTTGTCGCCAACTCTGGCGTCGGCTTCACCTCTTTTGTTCTGACCTCCGGCACCGCATTTGCCTCCTTCGTCGGCGACAGCGCGATGGCGTTTGGTTCCTTCCTGACCGGACAGTCAAACTGGGAAACCTTTGTGACCGCCGGAAAGGAAAACTGGGGAAGCTTTGTTAACACCGCCGGCAACAGCTGGAATACTTTCGTGAATAACGCGGCCAGCGACTGGAACACCTTTCTGACCAAAGCGTCGGCCTAAGCGACGTCTATCTTAGGGCAGCGCCACTGGCTGCCCTGTTTAACCCACCAGCATCGCCTGCGCGCTGTAGAGCAGATCGAGGTGATCGCGGCATAACGCTTCCAGCGAAGTGCGCGATTGATGACTGGTCAGACTCAGCGCCCCCCACCAGGTCCCTTCCCTGTCGGTTAACGGCACCGCCAGCACCAGCATGCCAATCTCAAACTCCTGCTCAATGGTGGCGTATCCCTGGCGCCGTACCTGGGCGATTTTCTCCATCAGCGAAGCAATATCGGTCACCGTATAGGGGGTACGTTGTTCCCGGGTTATGCGCTGCAGGACGGTCTCACACTCTGCTTCCGGCAGCGAAGCCAGCCACAATCGCCCCCCGGCGGTACAGAAAATGGGCACCCGCTCCCCAAGCCGCACCGACGTAGAGTTGAACGGCGTATGCCGACTGCGGGCGATATAGACCAGTTCATCTTCATCCACCACCCCCACCGAGGCATGTTCTTCCGTCCGGCTGGCAATGTATTCGACAATCGGCCGTACCATGCGAGGAAACTGCGCCGAATCGACATAGGCCTGGCCAAGCCTCAGCGTCTTCGGGGTAAGCCAGTAATAGCGCCCGTCGGTTTGCAGATAGCGCTCATGCAGGAGCGTCAGCAGAAAACGTCGCGCGGCGCTTTGCGTCAGGCCGCTCATTTTCGCCGTCTGGGCGACGGTGAGCTTTGGGCAGGTTTTGGAAAAAAGCTGAATTAGCGCCAGCCCTTTTTGTAAACCGACGATCAGATCGCGTGGATGAATGGTGTTTTGCATATTCGCTCACATTTTTGCAACATCATTATCGATTTCCTGCGATTATCGCAGCGATGGTGCGATTAACAACCAACATGTCCGAATTCTGCGTTGTCGCTCCCAGCTTCCGCTGAAATACTTTCACAACATTCATTTAACAAATGAGGTTTGAAATGGTCAGTGGAACTACCCAGGTTGTCGCCGTGATTGGTCATCCGATCGCCCAGGTGAAATCACCGGATAACTTCAACCGCTACTTTGCCGAACAGCACATGGACAGCGTCATGATCCCGGTGGATATCGTCCCGGACGCGGTGGCCGCCTACCTCAACGCCCTGCGCGGCTGGCAGAACATGACCGGCGTGCTGGTGACGGTACCGCATAAACAACGCGCCGCCGCGCTGGTCGACGACCTCACGCCGCGCGCCCGCCGACTCAACGCCGTCAATGTGATCCGCAAGCTGGCGGATGGCCGCCTGCAGGGCGATATGCTGGACGGCGTCGGCTTTCAGCTCGCCGCCGAGGCGCAGGGTTTTCAGCCGGCAGGTAAGCAGGCGCTGCTCTCCGGTTGCGGCGGCGTCGGCAGCGCCATCGCCTGGGGACTGTGCGAGGCGGGGATCCGTCGGCTGGCCCTGCACGATCAAACCCCGGCCACCCGGCAGCGCCTGCATGACCTTCTGGCTGAGGCCTTTCCGGCGGTGCAACTGAGCGCGCTGCCAGACACCCTTTACGGCCTCGATCTACTGGTTAATGGCTCACCGGCCGGCATGACCGGATTTGATGAGCTGCCTCTACCGCAGGCGCTGCTGGATACGCTCGACAGCACCACTCATGTGGCCGACGTTGTCACCGCCCCGGTGATGACGCCGTTGCTCACTTTCGCCGCCGCACGTGGTTGCAAAGTACAGACCGGGCCGGAAATGGCGCTGGCGCAGATGAGGCTGATGGGCCAGTTTATCGGCGCCATCCCGCAGGCGCAGGGAGCGGCGGCATGAAAAGCTGGGATGTGATCGTCATCGGCAGCGGCGCGGCCGGTTTTGCCGCCGCGGTCACCGCCTGCTGTAAAGGGCTGTCGGTGCTGATGCTGGAGAAAGCCGGCCAGTTCGGCGGCACCTCGGCCATCTCCGGCGGCGCCGTGTGGCTGCACGATACCGACCAGGCGCGCGCCGAGGGCAAAAGCGGTAGCGCCGAGGCGATGAAAACCTACCTGCGAACCATTATCGGCGAGGGCCAGTACCGCGAAGATCTTGCCGAAGCGTTTGTCAGCGCCGGGCGGGAGGCGCTGGCCTTTCTCGAGCGTGAGGGGGCAGTAAAGTACAGCCTGCGTCCGCTCTCGCCCGATTACTATCCGGATGAACCCGGCGCAGTCGACGTCGGTCGTGCGCTGGAGGTGGTGGAGTATGACGGCCGTGAACTGGGGGACGCGTTTCGCGACCTGCGTTCACCGCCGCCGGGGATGCTGCTGTTTGGCGGGATGATGGTCAACCGCGTCGATATTCAACATTTTCTCGACATGCGCCGCTCGCTGCGCTCCCTGGCCCATTGCACCCGGCTGCTGCTGCGCTATGCCCGCGACCGGGTGAAGTACCCTCGCGGTACCCGCCTGGCGATGGGCAATGCGCTGATTGCCCGCATGGCGACTACGGCGCTGCGTAAAGGCATGAGCCTGCGGCTGAATGTCAATGTTCTGACGCTGTGCGAAGCGCAAGGCGCGGTCCGCGGGGTGGAGATTGAGTATCAGGGGCAAAGAGAGACGCTGCACGCCCGGCGCGGGGTGGTGCTGGCCGCAGGCGGCTTCGCCGCGGGCGCGCTGGCGGCGCGCTATCGGCCACATACCCGCGAACACTTCACCATGTCGCCGCCGGCCAACGATGGCGCCGCGCTGCATCTCGCGGCGGCGCTTAACGCTCGCGAGGGAGCCGATCGGGCCTCCAACTTTTTCTGGGCGCCGGTATCGGTGCTGACCCGGGCCGACGGCAGCGAGGAGCGCTTCCCCCATCTGGTAACCGATCGCGCAAAACCGGGCGTGATTGCCGTCAATCAGCGGGCGGTACGCTTCGTCAACGAGTCCAGTTCCTATCACCATTTCGCCAGCGCAATGCAGGATGCAGCGGAAAATGCCCCCTGTTTTTTACTCTGCGACGCCCAGGCGATGAAGCGTTATGGCCTCGGGCTGGCACGCCCGGCGCCGGTCAATAATGACGCCCTGGTCGCCGCTGGCTATCTGCACAAAGCCGATACCCTGGCCGCGCTGGCGCAACAGCTTGGTCTGGATGCCCAAACCCTGAGCGAAACGGTAGCCCGCTACAACCGCGACGCCGCGCAGGGCGTGGATCGGGAATTTGCTAAAGGCGGCAACAGCTATAACCGGGCGATGGGCGATCCGGGCCATCAGCCTGACGCCTGTAATGCCCCCCTGCTCAGCGCGCCGTTCTATGCCATCAAACTTTATACCGGCGATCTGGGGACCTCACGGGGCCTGGTCACCACCGCCGATGCCCAGGTCGTCAATACCGAAGGACACCCCATCCCGGGGCTGTACGCGGTGGGAAACGACATGGATTCGCTGATGGCCGGCACCTATCCGGGCCCCGGCATCACCCTCGGCCCGGGGCTGACGTTTGGCTATCTCGCCGCCTGCCATCTGGCACAACACTCCACCCACTAATCAGGAAAACATCATGATCTACGAAAAACGCACGTACACCATCAATCCGCTGAAAATGGCCGACTGGCTGGCGCTGTACCAAAGCGATGCCCTGGCGGTGCAAACCGACCATCTCGGCCAGCTAATCGGCTTCTTTTTTACCGAGATCGGCGTGGTCAATCAGGTAGTGCACATCTGGGCTTATGAAAGCCTGGACGATCGTCTGGTGCGCCGCGCGCGGATGGCCCAGGACGAACGCTGGCAGACCTTCTCGCGTAAAAATCGCGAACTGGCCGCCGTGGAACGCCTCGAGTCGGTGCTGATGCGCCCCACCGCTTTTTCACCTCTGCAGTAAGGAGTCCAACATGAGCGGGCCTGTGAAGGTGGATGTGCTGGTGGTCGGCTCCGGCGCCGCGGGGCTCTCTGCCGCGGTGACTGCGGCGATGCACGGCGCCAGCGTCATGGTGGCGGAGAAAACGTCAGTGCTCGGCGGAACCAGCGCCTGGTCCGGCGGCTGGCTGTGGATCCCCCGCAACCCGCTGGCGCGGGCGGAGGGCATCGACGAAGCAGCCGACGCGCCGCTGACCTATCTGCAGCATGAGATGGGGGGCGAAGCCGCCGATATTCGTCTGCAAACCTTCCTGCGTTACGGGCCGGAGATGGTGGAATTTTTCCATCAGCGGACGGCGGTGCAGTTTCTCTCGGGCAGCGCCATGCCGGACTTTCACCCGTCGCCGGGTGCGGCGAACGGTGGGCGGTCGGTCACCGCGCAACCCTACGATGGCCGCCTGCTCGGCGACTGGCTCCATCGCCTGCGTCCGCCGCTGGAAACCATTAGCCTGGGCGGGATGGGCATCGCCGGCGGCGCGGATATGGCGCATTTTTTCAATGCCACCCGCTCGCCGCGCTCCGCGCTGTATGCTGCCCGCCGCCTGCTGCGCCACGGCTGGCAGCGGCTACGCGCCGGACGGGGGCAGCATCTGGTCAATGGCAATGCGCTGGTCGCCCGTCTGCTGCGATCCGCCCTCGACGCCGGCGTGCGTTTTCAGCTCAATGCCCCGGTGGTCCGGCTGCTGCAGGGTCCGCCGGGCGTGTCCGGCGCGGTGCTGCGCAGCGACGGCGGGGAGATTCACGTCGAAGCTGGCGCCGTGGTGCTGGCCTGCGGCGGTTTTCCCCACGATCGCCAGCGGCTGGCGCAGGTGGTGCCCCACGCGGCGGAGGGTTACGGCCATTTCTCCGCCGCACCGCCGGACAATCAGGGCGAGGGGATCAGGCTTGGCGAATCCGTCGGCGGCCAGTTCGACACTTCCCTGCGCCACCCGCTGGCCTGGGCGCCGGTGTCCCGCGTCACTCTGGCCAGCGGCCAGCAGCTAATGTTTCCTCATCTGGTGGAGCGCGCCAAACCCGGGGTGATCGCCGTTCTGCCCAACGGCAAACGTTTTGTTAACGAGGCCGACTCTTATCATGACTTTATCGCCGCCCTGCTGGCGGCCACACCCGCGGGCGACACGCCACAGGCGTGGCTGCTGGCCGATCGTCGTACGCTGCGTCGCTACGGCCTGGGCCACGCCAGACCGTTCCCGTTCACCCCCACCGCCTGGCTGCGTACCGGCTATCTGCAGCGAGGAAACACCCTGGCGGAGCTGGCGAAGCAGTGCGCTATCGACGCCAATGCGCTGGCGGAAACCGTTGAACGCTTTAACCACTTCGCCAGCACTGGCGAAGACGTCGATTTTCACCGCGGGGCATCAGCCTATAACCGCGCCCAGGGTGACCATCAGGTGACGCTCGGACCGCTGCGCGAAGGGCCGTTCTACGCGGTGCGCATTCTGCCCGGCTCGCTGGGCACCTTCAGCGGATTGCAAACCGACGAACACGCCCGGGTGCTGGATGAACAGCAGCAGCCGATACCGGGTCTGTACGCCATCGGCAACGACATGTCGAGCGTGATGCGCGGCTATTACCCCAGCGGAGGGATCACCCTCGGGCCCGCCATGACCTTCGGCTATCTGGTGGGTAAAAACCTGGCAAAAAAAAACAAATATAAACAATAACATAACTTGATTTCCACGAATGGATGCACCCTAACTCTCTTCACCTGCAACTGTACCGGAGCCCTTTATGAACAAGCGTACCCTATCGCTCGCCGCGCTGACCCTGCTCGATGTCCCTCCCCCCGAACAGGTGCGGATTGCGGCCAGAACCGGTTTTACCCACGTTGGGCTGCGACTGCTCCCCGCCACACCGACCGACCCGGACTACGACATGCTGGGCGATACCCCGGCCGTCCGGGCGACGCTCGCCGCGTTGATGGAAACTGGCATCCGCGTGTCGGACGTGGAGATCGTCCGCCTGACCCCCGGGTTTACCCTCGACGATCGGCTGCAGCGTTTTATGGAGACCGCCGCGCGTCTTGGCGCCGGACAGGTGTTAGTCGCCGGCAATGATGACAACCTTCAGCGCAGCGCTGACAACCTCGCCATCCTCGCCGCGGCCGGTCGTCCATTTGGGCTGACCATGAATCTTGAGCCGATGCCCTGGACTCAGTTGCGCAACATCGCCGCAGCGCAAGCACTAATCGCCGCCAGCGGGCGGGAAGACATCGGCATTCTGGTGGACGCTCTCCATTTCTGGCGCGCGGGAGAATCGCTCGCCGCCCTCTCCAGCCTGCCCGCGCATCATCTCAACTATATGCAACTCTGCGATGGCGCGGCGCAGAGGCCGGAGAGCGAGCAGGAACTTATCCGCCAGGCCCGCTCGGCGCGCAACGTGCCGGGGGAAGGCGGTCTGGATCTGCATGGTCTGATGTCGGCCCTGCCGGCGACGCTGCCGGTCTCTCTCGAAGTGCCGCTTGACGGCGAGCAAGGCGCCCTGCCGCCTCTTCAGCGGGCGCAGTTACTGTTCGATGCCGCGCAGCCCTACCTGCGCGCCTGCGCATAAGGAATACGCTATGACACAGACTCAACGCCTGGATGTCAGAGAGTTAATAAATCGTAACCCGCTGAGCCGATTTCAGAAGCTGATTATATTTCTCGGCTTTTGCGTCATCGCTCTCGATGGTTTTGATATCGCGATCATGGGCTTTATCGCCCCGACGCTAAAGCTGGAATGGGGGGTAAGCAACCACCAGCTGGGTCTGGTGATCAGCGCCGCGCTGATCGGCCTCGCGCTGGGGGCGATTTTCTCCGGCCCGCTCGCCGACTGGCTGGGACGTAAGAAAATCATCATCAACAGCGTTTTCTTCTTCGGTTTCTGGACCATCGCCACCGCCTTCTCGCACAACGTAGAACAGATGATGTTCTTTCGCTTTATGACTGGCCTCGGGCTGGGCGCCGCGATGCCGAATATCGGGACGCTGGTGTCGGAATACGCCCCGGAACGCCAGCGTTCATTTATTATCACCGTCATCTTTTGCGGCTTCACCTTCGGCGCGGCGGCGGGAGGATTTTCGGCATCGTGGCTGATCCCCCAGTTTGGCTGGCACTGGCTGATGGCGCTCGGCGGTATTCTGCCGCTGCTGTTTGCCCCCCTGCTCATCTGGCTGCTGCCGGAATCGGTTCGTTTTCTGGTAATCAAACAAGCGCCCGCGGCGCGCATACGCGCCATTCTTAACCGTCTCTATCCCGGACAAATCAGCGACAATGTGACGTTTATCCTGCCGGCGCAGCCAGCGGCCGGCAACGCGATGCGCATTGTCCTCTCCCGCCAGTACGGTTTCGGCTCGCTGATGCTATGGCTGGTCTACTTTATGGGGCTGTTCCTGGTCTATATCCTCGGCAGCTGGCTGCCAACGCTGGTTAAAGCGGTAGGGATGACCGTTAGCCAGGCGGCCATCATGACGGCGATCTACCAGGCGGGCGGCACCCTCGGCTCGTTGTTTGCCGGCTGGCTGATGGACAGGATCAACCCCCATCGCGCGCTGGGGATAATCTACGCCATTGGCGGCCTGTTCACCATGGCGATGGGCTACGCCGCGGGCAGCTTTGCCTTGCTCTGTATGCTGGCGTTTATCAGCGGCGCCTGCCTGAACGGCGCGAATACCGGCATGAACGCCCTCTCCGCCCGCTACTACCCTACACAGGCGCGGGCGACGGGATCCAGCTGGATGCACGGCGTCGGGCGCATCGGCGCCATTCTCAGCGCCTTTGCCGGCGCCGAGATGATGGCGCTCAACCTGCCCTTTGAAAGCGTCTTTTTGATCCTCGGTATCCCGGCAGCCCTCACCGTCGCAGGCCTGGCGGCGAAGGGCATCTTTGCGGCCGGTCATCCTCCCGTCGCTTCAACTTCCCCCGCGTCTGTGCGCGGAGCGTCATAGCGGCATCTGGTCCCCGGTGCAATCGGCGGATTGCACCGTCTTCAGCAGCTAATAAAGAAAATTTATTTCACATTTTGTTGAAACGAAAAAACGCCCGCAACAATCTGGACGACTCCGGCAGGCGATATCCCGCCCTCACCTTTTCAACCAAGCGCAAAAGAAACTATCGCTAATTCGATCCCCCTCGCATATATGGAAAATAAATTCCACAACACAATTGAAACAGAATAAACATTTCTTTAAGTTGAAGTCAGTCTATCCGGATGCGCGTTGCCGCAGGCGTCGGCATTGAGCGCCTCAGAGTGCAAATGATTTCAAAAAGGAGAGCACCATGTTAAACGGCCTGAAACCCTTATCCCGTTCCCTGCGCTGGGGCATGGTCGGCGGCGGGGGAACCAGTCAGATCGGCTACAGCCACCGCTGTGCGGCGCTGCGTGACAATGTTTATACCCTGCTGGCCGGCGCGCTTGACGTCGATGCCGAGCGCGGGCGCGCGTTCGGTGAGCAACTGGGCATCGCGCCGGAGCGCTGCTACGCCGACTACCAGACCCTGTTTCGTGAAGAGGCGCAGCGCCCTGACGGCATCGAGGTCGTCTCGGTCACCACCCCGAATAATACCCATTTCGCCATCACCAAAGCGGCGCTGGAAGCGGGCCTCCATGTCATCTGTGAAAAGCCCCTCTGTTTTACCGCCGAAGAGGCGCGCGAACTGGTGGACCTGAGTAAAAAACAGAACAAAATCGTCGGCGTCACCTACGGCTATGCCGGCTATCAGATGATCCAGCAGGCGCGGCAGATGATTGCCGATGGACTGCTCGGCGAGATCCGCATCGTTAACATGCAATTCGCCCACGGCTTCCATAACCAGGCCGTCGAGCTGCAGGCAGAATCCACCCGCTGGCGAGTAACACCGAAGTTTGCCGGGCCCAGCTATGTGCTTGGGGATCTGGCCACCCATCCGCTGTTTGTCGCCGAAACCATGGCGCCGCAGCTCAATATCAAACGGCTGATGTGCTCCCGTCAGAGCTTTGTTCCCTCCCGCGCGCCGCTGGAAGATAACGCCTTTGTCCTGATGGAATATGACAATGGCGCGGTTGGCTCGATGTGGACCAGCGCGGTCAACAGCGGCGCCATGCACTCGCAAAAAGTGCGCATCGTCGGCGAAAAAGCAAGCATCGAATGGTGGGATGAGCATCCTAACCAGCTCAGCTATGAGGTGCAGGGCGAGCCGGCGCGCATTCTGGAACGTGGGATGCCCTACCTGTCGCCGAACGCGCTGGCGGATGACCGCATTGGCGGCGGCCATCCGGAAGGGCTGTTCGAAGCCTGGGCCAACCTCTATCGCCGCTATGCGCAGGCGATTGACGCCACGGATCGCGACGATCGCGCCTTCCTGCAAGACTTCTGGTATCCGGACGTCGAAGCCGGGCTGCACGGCGTCTATTGGGTAGAGCAGTGCGTCAAATCGGCTGACGCTGGCAGCCAGTGGGTTGACTTTACTTTACCTTAATTTTCCCCCTCGCCAGTGGAGTCCCCCTCCACTGGTTTATTGATTTTTACCAACTTGTCGCATCGCGCAACAGCCCCGTAATATCTGTTAAACAAACATTTATTTACGCTTCTTACCCCCCGCCGCTACACTAGGCGCAGTTTTTATATTGAGGTGGTAATGAACGATAACAAAATGACGCCAGGGGAACTGCGCGCGACCTGGGGTTTGGGGACAGTATTCTCCCTGCGCATGCTTGGCATGTTTATGGTCCTGCCGGTTCTGACCACGTATGGCATGGCGTTGCAGGGTGCCAGTGAAGCGCTGATTGGCCTGGCGATCGGTATCTACGGCCTGGCGCAGGCGGTGTTCCAGATCCCCTTCGGACTGTTATCTGACCGTATTGGCCGTAAGCCATTGATCGTCGGCGGCCTGCTTATCTTCGTGCTCGGCAGCGTCATCGCCGCGCTCACCGACTCCATCTGGGGCATCATTCTTGGCCGCGCCCTGCAGGGCTCCGGCGCCATCGCCGCCGCGGTTATGGCCCTGCTGTCCGATCTCACCCGCGAACAGAACCGCACCAAAGCGATGGCCTTTATCGGCGTCAGCTTCGGCGTCACCTTCGCCATCGCCATGGTGCTGGGGCCGATTGTCACCCACCAGCTGGGTCTGCACGCGCTGTTCTGGATGATCGCCATCCTGGCGACCGTCGGCATCCTGCTCACCCTGTGGGTGGTGCCCAACAGCCATAACCATGTCCTTAACCGCGAATCCGGGATGGTGAAGGGCTGCTTTAGCAAGGTGCTGGCGGAGCCGCGCCTGCTGAAGCTTAACTTTGGCATCATGTGCCTGCACATTATGCTGATGTCCACTTTTGTCGCCCTGCCCGGACAACTGGAGGCCGCCGGCTTCCCGGCCGCCGAGCACTGGAAGATTTACCTGGTCACCATGGTTATCTCGTTCATCTCGGTGGTGCCGTTTATCATCTACGCCGAAGTGAAGCGCAAGATGAAGCGCGTCTTCCTGCTCTGCGTCGCCATCCTGCTGATTGCGGAAATTGTCCTCTGGGGCGCCGGAGGCTACTTCTGGGAGCTGGTGGCGGGCGTTCAGCTCTTCTTCCTGGCGTTTAACCTGCTGGAAGCGCTGCTGCC
>OKVW01001201.1_pt1 | contig 11324 bp, 13 predicted proteins | sample 1606991 | NCBI WGS metagenome assembly OKVW01 (sample SAMN03281021, study PRJEB24777) | human gut metagenome | isolation source: fecal sample PR177 from 1 month old male Malay infant, vaginal delivered...
GTATTTACAATTGATTTCACGCTTTTTCATTTTCCATTCCTACTATTATATTTTTGACTGGAAAAGGAGTGCAGAAAATGAAAAATATTAAACGTTTTCTATCTTTAGCCTTGTGTTGTGCTGTTTTCCTCTGTATCTCTCCAGCTTTCGCATCAGCCAGCCCTATATTCCCAGTAACGGTCACTCCGTACAGCACCTGGAAGCAGCTCAGCTCGACCTCTAATTCCTTTGATATTAGCGATAAGGGTATGGCCAGCATGAGTGCTGACACAGACGGCCGCTCAAATTCCACCGAGGTCACCGTTGCTATGTACTTAGAGCGACTTCAGAACGGCAAGTGGTCCACGGTATCAGGTATGTCCTGGTCCGACTCCACTACCGACGACTTTACCATCGTGATCAGCAAATCCCGTGCCGTTGTCTCCGGCTACTATTACCGGCTCCGTAGTGAACATTCTGCCACCGGCCCTAGCGGCACAGAGACCGATACCGTTTACAGTGTGACCATCTATTACGGCAAGTGACCTAAAAAATTACTTTCCAGTCAGCAAAGGCCGTGGGGATCCCCCCACGGCCTTTTGCCGCTCTCTCAATCCAAACTGTCTTCCACGATATCCAGAAAATGCGTAAGGCTCGCGCCCAATCGGTTCAGCTTGTCGGCCAGGTTGGCTACCTTCCACTCCTCTGTGGAGATGTCGGGTATGTACGCCGCTTTCTTGTCAGCTCCCACCGCTACGATGCCATAGGACAGGTAAGATCCCAGCTCTCGGCGGTAGAGCCGCTCACGCACCACTCGATATTCGATTCCCAATTCCAACAACGCTCCTCTACTTATTCCTTCTCTTTGCTGAGTTTTGCCAGAGTCACCGCTCCCTCCATCACCTTTTGGAATGCGTCGATCGTGGCTTTGGGCAGGTTCGGCATCTCCTCTGCAAACTCAACTGCGAACTGTGCCTTTTTAAGATCCTTCGCGGTCTGATAGATCCCCTCCTCCATCAAGTCTCTTATATCAGTCTTCAGTGCCGCCGCCAGGTTCTCCAGCGTGTCCAGGGTCGGACTGACCTCGCCCCGTTCGATCGTGGCCAGATGGGAGGGCTCTACCACGTCCTGGAGGTCTTCCAGTCTCAGCCCCAGCTGATGCCTTCGGTCGCGCAGCCTCCTGCCCACCGCCTTGGTGGCCTCTGAAGTATCCGATCTTCTTCTGCTCATATCCCATCGCTCCTCAGCAATATCGGTCCCAAACAGCATAGCCTATTTCGACGGTTTTGTACAAACGTCGAAACACCATAGAAAGCGGAATAACACCAAAATTAGTAACATTATTCCCAACGAGCCATGTGCGGGGACCCTCTCGGTGATCTAAGAAGCGCGCCTCCACTATAAGAACGCAGCCAAAACCAAAAACGGGTGCAGATCTTTAAAATTATTTTTCGAGTAGGAATGCGCCCTGAACAAGGACGTTCATAAAAAAGGAGCGCCCATCATACGACGGGCGCTCCATCCTCCTCATGGAACGAAAAAGACAGCCCTGGGACCGTTGAGGTCCCGGGCTGTCTTTTTTGGCAGGGGCAGAAGGAATCGAACCCTCGGCACGCGGTTTTGGAGACCGCTGCTCTACCTGCTGAGCTATACCCCTATGTGTGTTCCACTCGATGCGAATGTTAATATACCACAACAGGGACCGTATGTCAACGTTTTTGACCACCCGCAAAACGCCGATATGACCGACGCGGTCATCCTCTGTCCCCAGGGCGGCTTTCATCCCTCCGCGGCGGGGTGCGGGGGCAGCTCCCGCAGCTCGCCCTGCAGCATCCCCAGCGTCACGGCCGACAGCTCTCTGCGCATGGCGGCCACCGCGTCGTCCAGATGGGAGACCAGCAGCTCACGGATATGGCACCCGACCGGGCAGGCGTCCGACGCGTGGGGGTGCAGCTTGAAGATCTCCTCCGTCTGCTCCGACTCCACCGCCGTATATACGTCCCACAAGGTGATCTCCCCGATCGGCCGGGTGAGCTCGATCTTTCCGCGGCCGGCCTTGACCGAAAGGAGCCCCGCCTTTTTCAGTTTTGGGAACAGGTTGCGGATGACCACCGGGTTGCAGCCCGTGCTCTGGCCCACGATCTCGCTGGTGATCCGCGTCTCGGGGAAGGCGGCCACCATCATGAGCGCATGGACCGCCACCGGGAATTGTGTGCTGACCCGCATATCGAACACCCCTTTGGTCTATTCTAAAAGATCTTGCCTGAAAAGTCAATTGTAACGATTGACATTACAAATATTGCGTGTTAGTATTGTAATATCATCTATTACAAAAGGAGCGCATCCCTATGGAGACCATGAACGCCATCGCCCACAGGACATCCGTTCGCGCTTACCGTCCCGACCAGATCTCCGAGCAGGCCCTGCAGGCCATCCTGAACGCCGGCTGTGCCGCTCCCGTCGGCATGGCGCAGTACGACACGCTGCGCATCACCGTCCTCCAGGACCAGATCCTGCTGGGCCAGATCTCCAACACGGTCCGAGGAAACATGCGGTCCGACACCGACCCCCTGTACGGCGCGCCCACGCTGATCCTCCTCTCCAGCCAAACGCCCATGGGACCTGGCATGGACTATGCCAACGCCGCCTGCGTCATGGAGAACATGCTGGTGGCCGCCGCCGACCTGGATGTGGGCAGTGTGATCGTTTGGGGCTCCGCGATCGCGGTGGATGCCTCCGACCGCTTCAAAAAGGCGCTGGGCATCCCCGAGGGCTTCCACCCCGTGATGGGCGCCGTGTTTGGCCTTGCCCAGGGGGAGGTCCGCGACAAGGAACTTGGACAGACCATCCACGTGGACCGGGTATGATCGACGCATAGGGAAAAGGGACCGTCCTGGTTGCTCCAGGACGGTCCCTTTTTTGACGGCGGAGGAGCGGAGAAAACGGTCTTCTTTTTTCCATCGACACCTTATGATAAAATAAAACGGTCGAAGGGGCGCCGCGCCGGAGAGGAGAGATCATGGAACTGCGACAGCTGCGATATTTCATCGCCGTGGCTGGGACCCTGAACTTCAGCCGGGCGCGGCCCTTTTGGCAGAGGCAAGAAGCTTCTGCATCTGTCGGAGAAGCTGGTGCCCGTGGCCCGGCACGCTGGCCTGGGCTTCTTCCTCCACTGCGACGACGAGCTGCGGGGAGCTGGCTCCCGGCGCACGCCTTTTCTTTACAGCCGCACGGCGGCGTTATAGCCCGTGTGGGCGGTGTTGCGGACGTTGCTGGGCCGCAGCGCGTCCCCGGTGACGGCAAAGTGCCTGGGCAGGCCCCGGAAGGTCTCAGCCAGGGCCTGCCGGGGCCGGCTCAGGTCCCGCTTGTAGGGCACCTGGTGGGAGAACGCCAGCTTGCCCCCTAAATGGTCCGCCCGCTCTAACAGGGTGGCCTGGTGGCCCCTCTGGCGGGCGGTGATCGCGGCCTCAGTCCGGAGGGGCCACCCACCACCACCCGTTTGGACCCGGCCGCGGGGGGATGAGATGGGACAGCTCCAGCTCCCGGCCCACGGTGGGGTCCACCGAGCAGCAGAACGTGGGGCCCCGGCCATGATCCAGGCAGTGGAAGCACTTGATGCAGGGGATGATCTCATCCTCCAGGCCGTCCATGGCCTTGTTGGGCCGCTGGGCGTCGCAGAGGAGTCCCCTGGCCATGGCCTCCTCGATGGCCGCCGGGTCCTGGAAGGCCCCAAGCGTGAGCACGGGGATATGGATCTCGGGAGAGGCCTTGACAGCGGAGGCCCATTTTGCGTCGCAGCCCTGGGGGAGGAACTCGGTGGGGTGGGCGATGTTCTCGGTGCCGTTGTCGTCGCGGCAGTTCAGGATGGGGGAACAGAACTGGGAGAGGGCCAGCCCATGGCCGCCGTGGATGAGCAGCATGTCGAAGCCGCATCCCAAGGCGGCCTCCGCCACGTCGCCGTGGATCTTCGCCACGGCCTCCATGGCGTCGCGGGTCATGGGCACCGTGGGGGAGCCGTCGGGGCCGGGCCCGCCGCCCCTCCGGCGGCCGTGGCGGCATCGCAGGCCGTGGCGGCGGGGCTGGGGGAGAAAGGTGATGGGGTACTTGGCATGGGACATGGCGCGTGGCCTCCTTTCTGTCGCCCTTTACTCGACGAAGCGGTCGGAATCCATGTAGTCCACGCGCTCCATGCCCGCGATGCGGCCGGAGTTGATGGCGTAGGACATGGTGGTGCCGGGGGTGTTGTACGTGACCTCCATGTTGATGTTGGACCGCTTGCCGCCCACGTCCCACACCATGCGCATCCCCTCTCCGTCGATGCCGGGGATCCGGAACGTGAACATGTCCTCGCCCCACTTGAAGCCCAGGAACTGCTCGATCATCTTGGTGTTGTTGCCAAAGCCGCCTGTGGCCACGATCACGGAGCGGCGGCAACCACGATCACATCTGCTTCCATCTTTTTTTATGTTAGACATTCCTCCTGATCGTGTCTATGGATCGACTGGTGTCACTGTTCCGCTGCGGGGGCGCCGCCCCTCCTCCTGCGGCGGGCCCCGCCCGTGAAGGACCCCACGGGGACCGGTCCTTCCGGCAGCGGGGGCTGGATGGGTCCGCACTTTATGATCGCGGCCGCGGGACAGGACTGGAGGAAGCCGGGGTCTTCAGCGCCCTATCGTCGATGACCACGTGGATGAGCCCATGGCCCCCCGCCACAGCCCCTTTGGGGGCCGCGGCGAGGCACTGGCCTCAGCCGGTGCAGAGGCCGGGGGCGATGTACACATGGCAGAAGGGGGCGCACACCAGGGCGGCGCAGCACCCCCGGGTGATGTGCTCCCGCCACTCCTTTCAATGGCTCTCCAGCGACTGGAGCACCAGCCCGGCGGCGGTGGTGGAGAACTGGCAGTCCCCGGCGGTGACGATGGCCGTGCACAGCTCCTGCAAAAGCTCCAGGTCCTCCACGCTCCCCCTCCACCACCCGGCAGAGCTGGCACAGGCCGTCCCCGGCAGAAGGTCTCCTTGCCGCAGGAGTCCCAGTAGGCTGTCCGGGCGATGGTGAGGGCCTGGTCCACGGCGCAGGTATCCGGCGCTTTATTTTTACCGCGTCCATGGACACCAGGTCCTGGGCGGCGGTCTCACAGATCTTTCCCATGGTATCCTCCTCAGCGCTTGACGTAAGCGCTCCACATTTTGGTTCCAAAGAGGCGACATGGCGGAGCGGGCCACGGTGATGGTGTAGGCCAGGGATACCTGGGTATCCGGCCAGCCATAGAGGGACACGATGGGGCCCTGCAAGACGCTCCAGGCGTACCCGAAGCCGGCGCAGACGCAGATGATCAGGCTGGCGGCAAGGCACAGCCACCGGGTCTTGAGAAAGGGCCCTGGCTGGGAGGCGGTCTGGGCAGGAGCAGTCATGATATCACTTCCGTCATTCATTTCAGGGGCGGCGTCACAGCTTCCTGTGGAGCCTCAAAAGCTCGATGAGCATCTTGTCCCGGTGGGCGGCGCACTCGGCGTTGGTGTGGCCGATATAGTCGGGAAAACGGCGCATCTCCTCGTCCACGCCTGGCTGGGCCACCTGGCTCCAGTCCTTTGGCTGGTGGGTCCGGCTGGCCATGTCCGCCAGCCACGCGTCCCCGGAGTCCCCCAGCATCTGTACCATGCCGGTAAGGCCCCCGGGGTTCCCCAGCTGCATGATCATGTTGTGCCCAAAGATGCTCCACCGGAGGCCGGGCCCGTAGGCCAGGGCCTTGTCGGCGTCCTCCACCGTGCAGGCCCCCCGCATCACCAGGTCCTGTACCTCGCGGTAGAGGGCCAGCTGGAGCCGGTTGGCAATGAGGCGGGGCTCCCGGCGCAGGAGCACGGCCTCCTTACCAATGGACTGATAGAAGGCGTAGACCGTGGTCAGGGGCTCAGGGGCGGTGCGGTCCCCCGCTGTGATCTCCACCAGAGGGATCAGGTGGGGGGATCGTAAGGGTGGGCGCCCACGAACCGCCTTCTCCATGGAGGCCGTGGCCCGCAACCGGCTTACGATCTCCTCCCGGCGTGCCGGGCTCACCGCGTCGTAGGTAACCACGGCGTCCAAGCTCCGCAGCAGCTGTGCCCGGCTCGCTTCCAGCCGCTGGTCATCGATATCGTAGAGGGCCTCCCAATCGGGCATAGCGGACGGGTAGGCGATCGCCGGCGGCTCGGGCTCGGGGTCGGAGAGGGCGCCGGAGAGGGATCGTTCCGGCATTTGGTGGATCTAGATCGTTCCGGCGGTGCTGGTGATGACCAGTCGTTCCACCACGTTCTTGAGCTCCCGGAGGTTCCCGGGCCAGTCGTAGCCCAGGAGACTGTCCAGAACGCTGCGCTCAAATAAAATGTCCAGTCCGCCGCAAAAACGAAGAGATCCCCTGTCTGGCTTAGAAGCCTCGCCAAAGGCGGGGATCTGTGCCAAACAGGGGATCTCTAAATTGGTGGGCCTTCGGGGACTCGAACCCGGGACCGGCCGGTTATGAGCCGGCTGCTCTAACCAACTGAGCTAAAGGCCCATCTCGCGCCGATGACAGGGTCCTATCTGGATAATGGAGTGCCGTCACGTACGATCGCGTGACGGCATCCATGTTACTTATGGCTCCCCAAGTTGGACTCGAACCAACGACCCTGCGGTTAACAGCCGCATGCTCTACCAACTGAGCTATTGAGGAATAAGAAAGAAGGTCTGGTCTGGTCAGACCAGACCTTCTTCTGTGTTGGCACTACCTATTTTCCCGGGCCGTCGCCAGCCAAGTATTTTCGGCGCAAACGAGCTTAACTGCCGTGTTCGGGATGGGAACGGGTGGACCCTCGTTGCAATCAGCACCAACTTCACTTTTCTTTGAGAAGAAAAGTAAGCAAAAGAAACTTCAAGGAACTTTCTTCTCCTTACCGTTCTTATCAACGATAAGTTATTATATTCGGTTTTTCAGAAAAGTCAAGTAAAACTTGACCGGACTTTTGGGTTCTCCATCTGGGCGCGTAAGCACCCGATGGAGAGTGGTGCGCCTTCACGGATTCGAACCGGGGACCCACTGATTAAGAGTCAGTTGCTCTACCAACTGAGCTAAAGGCGCATGAGTGGTGGTCCGCACCCTCAAAACTGAACAATGGGGAGAAAGTGAACAAGCGATGATGGCTTGGAGCAAGCATAGACCTGCATAAACATGTTAAGGTCAAGCCCTCGGCAGATTAGTATCGGTCAGCTGCACGTGTTACCACGCTTCCACCTCCGACCTATCGACGTCATAGTCTACGACGTGCCTTACTCCATAAAGGATGAGAGATCTAATCTTAGGGGGAGTTTCACGCTTAGATGCCTTCAGCGTTTATCTCGTCCAGACGTAGCTACCCAGCTATGCCCTTGGCAGGACAACTGGTGCACCAGAGGTCTGTCCATCCCGGTCCTCTCGTACTAAGGACAGCTCCCTTCAAATCTCTTACGCCCGCAACAGATAGGGACCGAACTGTCTCACGACGTTCTGAACCCAGCTCGCGTGCCGCTTTAATTGGCGAACAGCCAAACCCTTGGGACCGAATACAGCCCCAGGATGCGACGAGCCGACATCGAGGTGCCAAACCTCCCCGTCGCTGTGGACGCTTGGGGGAGATCAGCCTGTTATCCCCAGGGTAGCTTTTATCCGTTGAGCGACGGCACTTCCACGTGCGTACCGCCGGATCACTAACTCCAACTTTCGTTACTGCTCGGCCCGTCAGCCTCGCAGTTAGGCTGGTTTATGCGTTTACACTCACTGCACGATTTCCGTCCGTGCTGAACCAACCTTTGAGCGCCTCCGTTACCTTTTTGGAGGCGACCGCCCCAGTCAAACTGCCCACCTAACAGTGTCCCCCGACCTGATTCAAGGCCGCAGGTTAGAAAACCAGCAATCCAAGGGTGGTATCCCAAGGGTGACTCCACAAGAGCTGACGCCCCTGCTTCCAAGTCTCCCACCTATCCTGTACATGAATTACCGATTTCCAGTATTAAGCTACAGTAAAGCTCCATGGGGTCTTTCCGTCTAGTTGCGGGTAACTGGCTTCTTCACCAGTACAACAATTTCGCCGGGTGGGCTGTTGAGACAGCGCCCAAATCGTTACGCCATTCGTGCGGGTCAGAACTTACCTGACAAGGAATTTCGCTACCTTAGGACCGTTATAGTTACGGCCGCCGTTTACTGGGGCTTCAATTCAGGGCTTCGGATTGCTCCTAACTCCTCCTCTTAACCTTCCAGCACCGGGCAGGCGTCAGCCCATATACGTCATCTTTCGATTTAGCATAGACCTGTGTTTTTGGTAAACAGTCGCTTGGGCCTATTCTCTGCGGCCTGCTCACGCAGGCTCCCCTTATCCCGAAGTTACGGGGTCATTTTGCCGAGTTCCTTAACAACCCTTCTCCCGTTGGCCTTAGGATTCTCTCCTCATCTACCTGTGTCGGTTTGCGGTACGGGCACCTTAGTATACCACACACCTTTTCTCGCCTCTGGACATCGGGGACTTCCCTACTATATTTCGGTCCCTTACGCCCCGGTCAACCAACGCCGGGGTCCCCCTATTCCAAAGTGTCAGTGTGCTTAAAGTTCGGTGGCTACGGAATCTCTACCGTATGTGCATCGACTACGCCTCTCGGCCTCGCCTTAGCTCCCGGCTTACCTTGGGCGGACGAACCTTCCCCAAGAAACCTTAGATTTTCGGCCATTATGATTCCCACATAATTCTCGCTACTCATTCCGGCATTCTCACTCGAATACAGTCCACCGCTGCTTCCGCTACGACTTCACCCCGTATTCGACGCTCCCCTACCCCTGTCCTTGCGGACAAGCCCAAGCTTCGGTTATACGCTTAGCCCCGTTATATTTTCCGCGCAGAGTCACTCGACCAGTGAGCTATTACGCACTCTTTTAATGAGTGGCTGCTTCTAAGCCAACATCCTGGTTGTTTTCGCAACTCCACATCGTTTTCCACTTAGCGTATATTTGGGACCTTAGCTGTGGGTCTGGGCTGTTTCCCTTTTGACCACGAGACTTATCTCACGTAGTCTGACTGCTAGTCATCGATCAGCCGGCATTCAGAGTTTGATAGGGTTCAGTAACCTTATCGGCCCCTAGCCCATTCAGTGCTTTACCTCCGGTGATCTAAACTAACGCTAGCCCTAAAGCTATTTCGGGGAGAACCAGCTATCTCCGGGTTCGATTGGAATTTCACCGCTATCCACAGGTCATCGCCGGACATTGCAACGTACGTGCGTTCGGTCCTCCATGGGGTTTTACCCCCACTTCAACCTGCCCATGGATAGGTCACCCGGTTTCGGGTCTATTGCAGCAAACTTCATACGGGCTATTGACCCTCGGTTTCCCTTCGCCTTCGGTACTGAATACCTTAAGCTTGCTTGCTACAATAACTCGCCGGACCATTCTACAAAAGGTACCTCATCACCCATTAACGGGCTTTGAGTGCTTGTAAGCACAAGGTTTCAGGTTCTATTTCACTCCCCTTCCGGGGTCCTTTTCACCTTTCCCTCACGGTACTGCTCCTCTATCGGTCATCAGGTAGTATTTAGGCTTGGAGGGTGGTCCCCCCAGTTTCCCACCGGGTTTCACGTGTCCGGCGGTACTCTGGATACTCACTGATACGAATCGCCTTTCGCCTACGGGACTGTCACCCGCTGTGGTCGGCCTTCCCATACCGTTCGGCTAGACTATCGTACCGTTGTGTGAGTCCACAACCCCAGAGGATAAATCCTCTGGTTTGGCCTCTTCCGCGTTCGCTCGCCACTACTTGCGGAATCTCTGTTGATTTCTCTTCCTCGCCCTACTTAGATGTTTCAGTTCAGGCGGTTCCCCACGTACACCTATTTGATTCAATGCACGTTGACAGAGTATTGCTCTGCCGGGTTTCCCCATTCGGAAATCTACGGATCGATGCGTATGTGCCGCTCCCCGTAGCTTATCGCAGCTTGTCGCGTCCTTCTTCGGCTCCTGATGCCAAGGCATTCCCCTTGCGCTCTTTCTAGCTTGACCTTGTAGAACAGCATTTTTAAGCTGTTCTCAGATCATGAATTATGCAGGCCTCAAAGAGTTCAATTGGCTAATTGTTTTTACCCACTAAACAAATGACTTTCCAGCCATCTGCTCAATTAAAGTTTCCACAACATTTGCTATTGATTGCCCTCTGTTGCTTGCTCTTAATCACTTTCAATCTCATTGTTCAGTTTTCAAGGTGCAGACCTCTGACCATCAAGGTCAGATCTCAGTACCCGAGTTCTCTCAGATGCTGAGATCCAATCTTCTTGGTGGAGGTAATCGGGTTCGAACCGGTGACCCCCTGCTTGCAAAGCAGGTGCTCTACCAACTGAGCTATACCCCCGCGGCGCATCGCATTTCTGCGGAAATGCTGTTTGCTTCGCAAAAGGATGCGCCTTCCGGGTGGAACCTTGTTCCCCCCGGATGCCCCCTTCTGCTCTGCGAGGCGGACATTTAGAACGTTTGCGCTCAAGCCACTTATGGAAGCTTTCTTTGCCTTCTTTCTTTCTCGAAAGAAAGAAGGTGGTGGGCCCAAGTGGACTCGAACCACCGACCTCACGATTATCAGTCGTGCGCTCTAGCCAGCTGAGCTATGGGCCCTCGTCGTTGCAAAGTCCGCTCCGTTCAGGACGCCTTGCAGGCATCCCTCGCTTCGCTCCCTTGCGCCTCCTCCCCCAATCAAGACCTTCGGTCTCGCTTGGGGGCCCGAGCGCTGCGTACGCCCTCTAAATTAAACAACGTGAAGTCTCACTGCCGCCAGAAAAGCCTGACCATAGGACGTTACTAACGAGTCTGGCTCGTTAGAAGTCTCCTTAGAAAGGAGGTGATCCAGCCGCACCTTCCGATACGGCTACCTTGTTACGACTTCACCCCAATTATCGAACCCACCTTCGGCCGCGCCCTCATTGCTGTTAGGCTACGGACTTCGGGTGTTCCCGACTCTCATGGTGTGACGGGCGGTGTGTACAAGGCCCGGGAACGTATTCACCGCGGCATGCTGATCCGCGATTACTAGCGATTCCGACTTCACGCAGGCGGGTTTCAGCCTGCGATCCGAACTGGGACGGCTTTTAGGGATTTGCTCCACCTCGCGGTATTGCCTCCCTCTGTTGACCGCCATTGTAGTACGTGTGTGGCCCAGGACATAAGGGGCATGATGATTTGACGTCGTCCCCACCTTCCTCCGTTTTGTCAACGGCAGTCTCGCTAGAGTGCTCTTGCGTAGCAACTAACAATAAGGGTTGCGCTCGTTGCGGGACTTAACCCAACATCTCACGACACGAGCTGACGACAACCATGCACCACCTGTCA
>OKVW01001204.1_pt1 | contig 11295 bp, 10 predicted proteins | sample 1606991 | NCBI WGS metagenome assembly OKVW01 (sample SAMN03281021, study PRJEB24777) | human gut metagenome | isolation source: fecal sample PR177 from 1 month old male Malay infant, vaginal delivered...
GAAAATCATCAACAGTCAGGCCGGAAAGTCCTTCTCCCATGTCAATAAATTGACGGCGGTAACGAAGCAGCTCTTCCGCCGGGCATATCAAGAGCGCCTTATCCTTTTTGACCCGTCAGAGGGCTTAACGATGCCCGCTGTTTCCAAGAAGACGCGCCGATCCCTCACAGAGGAAGAGGAGAGAGTTTTTCGGTCGGTCGCCGCCACCCATAAGCACGGCCTCTGGGCGTTGTTCCACATCGATTTCGGCGTCCGTCCTGGCGAGGTCCCGCCACTTATGGTAAAGGACCTGGACTTCAAGACCCACCGGCTCCGCGTCGCCCAGGCCATTGAGAGCGGTACGGGGGTGGTCAAGGCCCCCAAGACCGAAGCAGGTCTCCGCTATATCCCCATCCCACCCGATCTGGAGCCGCGCCTGAAGGCCCATGTAGCTGGCCGAGGGCCCTTTGAGTATCTTTTCCCAGGCGACACCGGCGACATGATGAAGCAGGGCGGAATCAACCGCCGCTGGAAGAGCTTCAAACGAGCTATGGATCTGTACATGGGCGCGAAAAAAAACCGCTACGGCAAGATTGTTTCCGAAACAAGCAAGGTAGCGGAGGACCTTACCCTCTACTGCACCAGACATACCTTCTGCACAGAGCTGGGCGCCAAAGGGATCGACGCCAGTATCGGGCGCTTCGTGACAGGCCACGCTGACGTTGCCACTCTCGCCAATATCTACATGCACAGTAACGACGCGATCATCCAGTCCATTGCGGATAAGCTGTACCCCCTGCAAAAGGACGACGCCGCCGCAAAGTGACCACCGGCCACATATAAAAAAGGGCCCCGGACCTTCCTGGAAACAGGAGTGTCCGGGGCTCTTTATTGTGGAGGCCTCAAATAATTTCCCGTATGGTTTCCCGTATAGTAAATGCCTAAAAGTGCCCACAATTACCATACACCAAAAATATCCTTTTCGCGCAATATGTCCGCAAACCCTTGAAAACAGACCCTTCAGGCAAGAAAAAACCGCCCTAGGAAACATCCTAAAGCGGTTCTTTCTGGTGGAGACAACAGAACTCGAATCTGTGACCTCTCGCGTGTGAGGCGAGCGCTCTACCAGCTGAGCTATGCCTCCATATAGGAGAACGTTGGTGACGCGTATGGGAATCGAACCCATGTTACCGCCGTGAAAGGGCGGTGTCTTAGCCGCTTGACCAACGCGCCAGGAAATGCAGCATGGCGCTGCATGGTAGCGGCACCTGGATTTGAACCGGGGACAACTCGGGTATGAACCGAGTGCTCTAGCCAACTGAGCTATGCCGCCAAATAAGCGCCTGTTCTGAACAGGGCAAGAGTTAGTATACCCGATTTCTCCCGAATTGTCAATATCTTTTTGTCCTATTTTAGTCTATCTTATATCCGACGCCCCAGACCGTCTTGATGAACCGCGGGTTCCGGCTGGGCTCGCTCATCTTCTCCCGCAGGCGGCGGATGTGGACCATCACCGTGTTGTTCCGGTCCAGGTATTTCTCCCCCCACACCGTCTCGAACAGCCGCTCCGCCGAGATCACCTGCCCCCGGTTCTCGCACAGCATCCACAGGATATCGAACTCGATAGGCGTCAGCCCCAGCTCCTTGTCGTAGAGCCAGCACTCGTGGGTGCCCCGGTTGATGACCAGGCCGTTGAAATCGATGATGTCCCCTGCCGGGCCGGACTTGTCCTGCTCGTTATAGCGGGTGTACCGCCGCAGCTGGGCCTCCACCCGGGCCAGGACCTCGTCGTTGTCGAAGGGTTTGGGGATGAAGTCGTCGGCCCCCAGCTTCAGGACGTTGACCCGGTCCTCCAGCCCCGCCTTGGCCGACAGGACGATGATGGGCATGGTCTTCTTCTTCCGCATCTGGGCGATGAACTCCTCGCCGGTGAGCCCGGGCAGCATCAGGTCCAGCAGCACCAGGTCGTAATCATACTGCTCGGCCCAGAGCACGGCCTCGCTGCCGGAGAAGGCGGGGCGCACGTCGTACCCGCCGCCCTGGAGGATCCGGCACAGCAGCCGGTTGATGTCCTGGTCGTCCTCGACCACAAGGATATGACAGCCGTCCATATCATTTCACCCTCAGTCTCTTCGCCGTTTCCCCGTCGGGGTCCACATAGGCCGTCTGATAGGTGGTGTAGACCACCATCCCCGGCCGGGACCCGGCGGGCTTTTTCACATAGCGCACCGGCGTGTAGTCCACCGGCACCTTCTTGCCGTCCCTGGCCTGGGAGAACCAGGCCGCCAGGACCGCCGCCTCGGTGATGCTCTGGGCGTCGGGGTCCTCCCCCTCGGTCCAAAGGATCACGTGGGAACCGTGGATCTTCTGGGTGTGGAGCCACAGGTCGCCCCGCCCCGCCAGCTTGGTGGTCAGCTTGTCGTTCTGGGTGTTGTTCTTGCCCACGGTGATGCGCAGTCCGGCGGTGGAGCGGAACTCCATGGGCTTGGCGGCCACCTTCATGCGGCTCTGGGCCTTGGACCCCCGGCGGAGATATCCCGTCTCGGTGAGCTCCTGGCGGATCTCCAGCAGGTCCCGCTCCCCTTCGGCCAGGGTCACGGCCTCCAGCACGCTCTCCAGATAGTCCAGCTCCCGCCTGCCCTTTTCGATCAGCTCGGTGAGCACCCGCTCGGCCGTCTTGGCCTTGTTGTATTCCTTGTAATACTTGGCGGCGTTCTGCTGGGGCGTCAGCAGGGGGTCCAGGGGGATCTCCACCTCCCGCCCCTCGGGGTCGTAGAAGTCGGACACCCGGGCCAGGGCCATGCCCTTTTCCAGGGCGTAGAGGTTGGAGGTCAGCAGGTCGCCCAGCTCCCGTTTCCGCTCCCGGTCCCCGGTGGCGGCCAGCTCCAGCTCCTGCTGGCCGATCCGGCGCTTGACCCGGTCCCGGGCCCGCTGGACCGATTTCAAGAGCTCCTGGCCCTTCTGCCCCACCTTCTCCGAGGTCTCGCGGGTGGCGTAGAAATCGTCCAGCAGCTGGGAGAAGGTATCGTACCGCCTGGACTCGGTCCCCGGCCCATATTGGAGGATGGGCAGGAAGGTGAAGTCCACCGTCCTGCCCTCCCGCAGGAGCATATAGGGCGTGAAGCCGTCCCGATCTAGTATCTCATCCAACCGGGCCTTCCGGCCCTCGAACTCCTCCGCCGCGCTCTCACCGCCGGAGCGGAACTCCAGCTCCCGTGCGATGAGGGGGCTGAGGCCGGGCCGGGGCTCCGGCAGGCGGTAGAACATGCCGGGCAGGACCTGCCGCTGGGCCGACATATCGGCGTCCACCCGGCGGATGCAGTCCAGGATGCGCCCCTCGGCGTCCAGCAGGATCAGGTTGGCCCGGCGGCCCATGGCCTCCAGCACCAGGGTCCGGGGCACCCGGTCCCCCAGCTCGTCGATGACCTCCAGGCGCATCTGGACGATGCGCTCCATGTCGGGCTGCTCCAGGGCCAGGATGCGCCCGCCCGTGAGGTGCTTGCGCAGGAGCATACAGAACATGGGGGGCGAGGCCGGGTTCTCCCGCACCTCCCGGGTCAGGTGGAGCCTGGGCCCGTTGGGGCTGGCGGAGAGGAGCAGCTTCACGTTCTCCCCCGCGCCCCGGATGGCCATGACCACCTCGTCCCTGGTGGGCTGGTAGATCTTATCGATCTTGCCGCCCTCCAGGGTCTTTTTCAATTCTTCCACCACCGCCGTCAGGCAGATCGCGTCTAAGGGCATGAAATCACTTCCTTTCAGGCTTCCCCTGGGGGAAGCTGGCCGGCCCGGGGGCCGGACTGATGAGGGGAAAGCCCCAGAAACGAGAGCGCCCAGTCGAGAGGGCGTTCCCCTCATCCGCCCCCTGCGGGGGCACCTTCCCCCAGGGGAAGGCTCACTCTCCCATCATCATGGTGAACAGCTCGTTGAGCCGCTCGGTCTTTCCTTGGAGGTACAGGTGGCCGAACAGGGCCTCCAGGGCCGTGGCGGCCTGATACTCTTCCCGGCTGGCGGCCTTGGGCACCGTGTGGGGGCTGGTGTTGCGCCCCCGGCGGAAGACATCGCCCTCCTCCTCCGTGAGGACGGGCAGGATCTTCTCCGCCATGGCGCACTGGGCGGGGGCGGCCACGAAATGGACCGTGGCCTTATGCAGCCCCTTGGAGGTGGCCTTGCCGTGGAGGCACAGCCAGGAGCGCACCATGACCTCGAAAACAGCGTCTCCCAGGTGGGCCAGCCCCAGGCTGCTGATGGCCCGGATATCGTCGGGCGCGGCATTTAAATGAAAGTAGTCTGTCATAGTATTTTCTCCAATAAAATAGAAATCATATCAATGTGAGTATACCGCAAACAGCCCCAAAACACAATCACCCTTGAAAGGAGTCTTTCTCATGCCTTATCCCTTTGAACTCCGCCCCCTGCCCTACGGCTACGACTGCCTCTGCCCCAAGATCAGCGACAACACCCTCCACTTCCACCACGATAAGCACCTTGCCACCTACGTGGAGAACCTGAACAAGGCTCTGGCCGACTGCCCCGACTGCCAGCAAAAATCCCTGGAGGACCTGCTCAAGGATCTGGACGCCCTGCCCGAGGCCAAGCGCACTCCCATCCGCAACAACGGCGGCGGCGTGTATAACCACTACCTGTACTTCGACTGCATGGGCGGCAAGGGCGGCTGCCCCACCGGCAAGCTGGCCAAGGCCATGGACCGGGCCTTCGGCTCCTTCGACGAGTGGAAGGCCCGCATGAAGGCCGCGGGCCTGGCCCAGTTCGGCTCCGGCTACGCCTGGCTGGTCTCCGACGAGGCCGGCTGTGTGGCCGTGGTCCAGACCGCCAACCAGGACTGCCCCCTGTCCAAGGGCCAGTGGCCCCTGATCTGCGTGGATGTGTGGGAGCACGCCTACTACCTGGACTACCAGAACCGCCGGGCCGACTACCTGGACGCCTGGTTCAACGTGATCAACTGGGACTTCGTCCAAAGCCGCTACGAGACCCGGGCCTAAGCGCTGTAAAAAGGCTGTCAGACTTTTTGTCTGACAGCCTTTTTCGTTAGGTCCCGTTGTCCTCGTACCCATCGCACCAGTAGTAGTCCAGCTCGGTGGCGTCCAGCACGATCCCGTCCGCCTTTATGGTCTTATCCAGCCGCTTCAGCTCGGCTTTCAGAGCCTTTTCCATGGCGTCCTCGTCCAGCAGCTGTTTCTCGGTCTTCCCCGCCAGGAAGGCCTTCACCGCCGCCTGGTAGTCGTCCAGCAGCTTGTCCCGCTGGGCCACGGTGGTCTTGGTCTCGTCGGTCACCCGGTAGCTCAGGACATAACCGGCGTCGGCCTCGAAGACATCGTAGGTGTCGCCGTACACGTCGGCTGTCCGCACCCGCACGGCCTGGTCGTAGAAATAGGGGGTCACCCGGTCGCACTTGCCGCCGTAGTGCTTGGCGGAGCTCTCCCGGAAGGAGGCCAGCAGGGTCCGGTCGATGAAGCCGTACAGCTCCCCGTCCTCCGGGTAGCTGTGCCGCAGCCGGCCCAAGGCCTCTTCCATGCGGTGGAAGGCCGTCTCGTCGTCCCAGTCGGCCGCCTTGCGGTCGAACTCCGCCAGGGAGAGGCCGGCATAGTTGGCCGTCTTCAGCCCTTGGACCAGCTGGAGGTCCGCCTGGGTATACTGCCACTCCTTGGGGAAGCTATAGCCATTCCCATTGTCCTTGGCCGTCACCAGCTGGGGCACCGCCAGGGCCGTGACGCTCACCGAGACCGTCAGCACCAGGGCGGCGCAGACCGCCTGGATGCGCATACATTTTTTCATGTCCCGCCTCTCATTCCCGGTAGAAATAGGCCGAGGCCCACTCCACTGTGCCGCCGGTGAATTCGACGCTCTTGGTGGTCAGCGCCTTGCCCAGCCGCTCCAGCTCGGCCTGGGCGGCCTTCTGCAGGGCCTCCTCGTCGTCCAGCTCGTCCAGCTTTTTCCCGTCGAGGAACTTCTGCATCCCGGAGGTGAGGTCGGTGAGGAACTTGTCTCGGGCCGCCACGGTCAGGCCATCCTGATCCAGGATGCGGTAGGTGAAGGTATAGTCGATCTCGGCGGAGCCCACCTGGACCCGGTCGCCGAACACGTCGGCGTGCTCCGACCGCTCCGCCTTGGCGTGGAACTCCGGGTCGTGGCGCTTGCCGGTATAGGCCTCGTCCAGGCGGGCGCCGTACTCCTCGTCGGAGGCCTGGATGGTGTAGTAGAGGAAGGGGGCCAGGGGGTCGTCCACGGGCAGTTCTCCATAGAGTTCCCAGAAGGACTGGTAGAGCTTGTTCCCTGAGTCGTCGTCCGAATTGAATTTCGCTCGCAGCTCTCGGTTGAACTGGGCGATGGACTGCTTCTCATAGCCCGCCGTTTTCAATGCCGCCACCAGGTCATACTGGGCCTTGGTGTAGTAGTGGCCGGTCTGGGGGTCGGGCTTGCCGTCCTCCCAGTCGGGCTCCCAGTCCTCTGCCTTGGCCTTGGCCACGTTCGCCGCGGTCTGCGCCGCTTCCGCCACGACCTTTTTGTACCAGGCCCCCGAGGTGACGTCTTCCACAGTGGCGCTGCCCTTCACCGGGGCCGGGGTGGCTGGGATGGGAGCGCGGCTGGCCGAGGTGGCAAAGGCCACCGTGACGCCCGCCACCAGTACCAGGGCCACCGCCACGGCGGCGGCCGTCGTCTTTTTCATCTTCATGATGGATCGTATCCTTTCTTCGATGGCGTTCTTGCTGAAATTGTTGCAGAGCGGACGCAGTGTGCTGCGCCGTTCCTCCATGCCCAGCAGGGCCAGGGCATAGCCCTGCCTGGCCCCCTCCCCGTAGGAGCGGACCACGCTCTCGTCGCAGGAGAGCTCCAGGTCCCGGTTGGCCAGGATATACATGATCCACACCAGGGGATTGAACCAGTGCAGACACAGCGCCGCTGTCAGCAGCAGCTTCCACAGCCCGTCCAGCCGCTTGATGTGGACCAGCTCGTGGGAGAGCACGTACCGCACCTGGTCCGTGTTCTCCCAGTCCATGGTCTTGGGCATCAGGATCACGGGCCGGAACAGCCCATAGGTCAGGGGGGCGGACACCCGGTCGGACTGCCGGAGGGCTACCGCCCGCCGCAGCCCCTGGAGGGCCAGCCACTGGACGGGGAACCCCTCCTCCACCGGCAGGGCCTCCCGGAACTCCCGGCGGCAGCGCAGCCAGGTCCACAGGAAAAAGAGGGCGCAGGCCGCCGCTCCGGCCAGCCAGACCACGGGCCAGATGTCTACAGAGGCCGCTGGGGGCGCAGGGGTGTGGATCACGGTCCCCGTCAGGGCCGGCGCCCGGCGCACCGCCGCGGGGGCGGCGTTGTACACGCTGGCCCGGGAGGGCAGGTCGAAGGGCAGGAGCAGCCGGGCCAGGGCCACGGCCCACAGGCACAGGAAGGTCTTTTTGGGCAGCTTGTCCACCAGTACCGCCCGCAGCAGGGCCACCACGGCCACCAGGATCGCGCCGTACAGGCTCATCCGCCAAAGGCTCATGGCTCTCCCCCCTGTTCCTCCACCAGCCGCCGCAGCTCGCCGTCCCCTGGGCGGACAGCCCGTCCCGGCTGAGAAGCGACGCGAACAGCTTGTCCACCGACCCGTCGAAGAGCTTGCTCACCAGCTCCTCCGTCTCGGCCGCCTGGACCTCCTCCTTGGCGATGAGGGCCCGGCAGCGGAACCCCGGGTCCCTCCGCTCCACGGCCCCCTTGGCCACGCACTTTTTGATGACCGTGTAGGTGGTGTTCACGTTCCACCCGGTCTCCTCCGCCAGGATATCGGCGATCTCCTTGGTGCCCCGGTTGAAATCCTTGGCCACCTCATGGACTCTATATTTGATCAGACTGCTCAAAAAACTACCTCCATCATCATGGGGATCGCTCCAATACGGAAAGGCGAAAGGGTCCTTTCACGCTTCCGTATTGAAGCGATCCGGCTAAATTTCATCCATCACGCGGTGCGCGTGCGGTCTCATACGGTCCTTTTCACGTCACTTGACGCCCTCCCTTAGCGGGTTTGTACCCCTTCTGGGTCCTGTCGGAACGCTTCCTATCTGTAAACGGCCTGTCGGCCGGAGCTGCCTTCTTCTCGCCGGTCCCAGGGGCCTTCCCCTTGGCGCCCAGCCGGATCTCCGCCGCCTTCTTGGCGGTGGCGGCCCAGGGCTTGCTCTTCCTCTGCTGCAGGTTCTTCTCGTGCTGGCGCTGTTCCTTCTGCCGCTTGAGGACCTTGGCCGCCTTCACGTCCAGGGCCTGGGCGGCCTCGCCGTAGGTCTCCGGGTCCGCCGCCGCCAGCTTCTTCAGCAGGGAGGCGGCCAGTCCGGCGTCGGTGAAGGCCAGCATGGCGCAGGAGGTCCGGCCCACAGCCTGGCCCAGCTCCGCCTTGGTGTAGGGGCATTGGACCCAGGCCACGTTCCCGGCCTCGGCGAAATGGGCGCAGCGGCGCCGGGTGTTGTCGGCGGCGTCGGCGGCCAGCAGCAGGAGCTTGGCCTGCCGGGCCCGGGCGGCGGCCCCTACGGGCTCCTCGCCGATCTCCAGCCGGCCCGCCTTTTTGGCGATGCCCACCAGATGCAATCCGTTATCCATCCTCCCGGTCCCCCGCTTTCATCTGGCCCTCCAGGGCCTCGTATACCTCGGCCGGCAGGGCCATGGAGAAGGCCCGCTCCAGGGCCCTGGACTTCCTGGCCCGGGCAAGGCAGGCGGGGTCGGGGCACAGATAGGCGCCCCGGCCGGGCTTCTTGCCCTTAAAATCCAGGGAGACCTCCCCCTCCGGGGACTTGACCACCCGGATCAGCTCCCGCTTCTCCTTCATCTCCCGGCACCCCACGCATTGGCGCAGGGGCATCTTCTTCGGCATCGGAACACCTCCTTCGTCTCGTCAGAACGGATCCCGCTCTACTCCGCTTATGGCGCGCCCCTAGGCTTCCCCTGGGGGAAGCTGTCAGCCGCAGGCTGACTGATGAGGGGAAGGCCCTCGATACGGGAGCGCCCGGTCCGATCGGCGTCCCCCTCATCCGCCCCTTCGGGGCACCTTCCCCCAGGGGAAGGCTTTGGCTTACTCCTCGGCCTCGGGCTCGATATCGACCTCGTCCTCCACCACTACCTCTTCCTCGGCCTGGGGCAGCTCGCCGGGGTCGGACTCGGGCTTGATGTCGATCTTGTACCCGGTCAGCTTGGCGGCCAGACGGGCGTTCTGGCCCTCCTTGCCGATGGCCAGGGACAGCTGGTCGTCGGGCACCAGCACCCGGCAGCTCTTGCCGTCGGGCAGCAGGTCCACCCCCACCACGTCGGAGGGGGACAGGGCGGCGGCCACGTACTGGGCCGGGTCCTCGTTATATTTGATGATGTCGATCTTCTCGCCGTGGAGCTCCTCCACCACGCTGTTCACCCGCTGGCCGCCGGGGCCCACGCAGGCGCCGATGGGGTCCACGTTCTCGTCGCCGGACCACACGGCGATCTTGGTCCGGCTGCCCGCCTCGCGGGCGATGGACTTGACCTCCACGGTGCCGTCGTAGATCTCGGGGATCTCCAGCTCGAACAGGCGCTTCACCAGCCCCGGATGGGTCCGGGAGATGAGGACCTGGGGCCCTCTGGTGGACTTGCGCACCTCCACCACGTAGACCTTCAGCCGGTCGCCCTCCCGGATGACCTCGCCCCGGACCTGCTCGCCGGGGGCCAAAAAGGCCTCGGTGATCTCGCTGCCGGAGCCGATCCGCAGGCTGGCGGCGCCGGAGCGGGGATCGATGCGGGTGACCACGCCGGTGAGGATCTCGTGCTCCTTGGAGTTGAACTCGTCATAGACCATGCCCCGCTCGGCCTCCCGGATGCCCTGGATGATGACCTGGCGGGCGGTCTGGGCGGCAATGCGGCCGAAGTTCTTGGTCTTGACCTCGATGCGCACCACGTCCCCCAGCTCGGCGTGGGGGATGGCGTTGCGGGCCTCCTCCAGGGAGATCTCCATGGCCGGGTCGTCCACCACCTCGACCACATCCTTCTTGATGAACATGCGCACGGCGCCGCCCTCGGGATCGGCCCGGACCTCCACGTTGTCCCCCGCGCCCTCGTGGTCCCGCTTGTAGGCGGAGGCCAGGGCCTGGGTGATCTTCTCCATCATGTAGCCCTCAGGGATGCCCTTCTCCTTCTCGATCTGGGCGATCGCGGCGAAAAATTCCTGCCCGTCGTTCTCCTGCTGGGCGGCCTTCGAACCTTTTCTCGGCATTTCGATCCAACTCTCCTTTAAAACGTCACCCCAACGGATGCTCCGCATCCGCCGGGGACCCCATTATTTCATCAGATCTGGGCGGAATGGATCCGCCCAGATCCAAGGTTTTGCCCTTCCGGCCAAAACGCTTGTACGGCGGACCCCCGCCGTCCCCGCTCCGCGGGCGCCTTGTTAAAACGTCACATGCAGCCGCACCTGGGCCACGTCTTTCTTCTCCAAAAGGACCTCGCTCCCGGCCAGCTCCAGGGTCACGTCCCCGGCGGCATGGCCCTTGAGCGTCCCGGTCAGCTCCTTGCGCCCCTCCCGGGCCCGGTAGAGCTTCACGTCCACCTCGCTGCCGATGAACTGGGCGAAGTGCTCCGGCTTTTTCAGCACCCGGTCCGCCCCGGCGGAGGAGACCTCCAGGGTGTAGCCCCCCTCGATGGGGTCGGCCTCGTCCAGCGCGTCGGACAGGGGGCGGCTCACCGCCTCGCAGTCGTTGATGGATACGCCGCCCTCCTTGTCGATATAGACCCGCAGATACCAGCTCCCGGCCTCCTTCACATACTCCACGTCCCAGAGCGTGCAGCCGTTCGCCTCGATGATGGGCCGGGCCAGGTCGGCGGTGAGTTCAGTCACCTTCGCCACGAGCGTTCCCCCCTTCGCCAAACTATTCCAATAATTTACAGTTCCGTTTTTTTCAATAAATAAGAGCGGGGCGAACCCCACTCTAACGGATACGTACACAACTAGTATATGCAGTATAGCACAGAAATGCCGCCATTGCAAGATTTTTAACCACAAACCCGCCGTAAAAATAGGCCGTGCCGCCCGGTGGACGGGCGGCACGGCCTGGGTCCCGCGCTGGCGGGCCCACCACGTCGGCCAGGTCCAGGGTGTGCCGCTCGTGGGCGCACAGCAGCACCGGCGCCCCCAGGCGGCGGGCCGACTCCATCAGCTTCCCGGCCCGGCCAGGGTCCACCCCGGCGAAGGGCTCGTCCAGCAGCAGGCAGGAGCAGCCCAGGGAGGCCAGGGCCAGGGTCCGGGCCAGGGCCAGCCGCCGGGCCATGCCGCCGGAGAGCTGGTCCGGCCGGGTCCCCTCCTCTCCGGCC
>OKVW01001205.1_pt1 | contig 11293 bp, 16 predicted proteins | sample 1606991 | NCBI WGS metagenome assembly OKVW01 (sample SAMN03281021, study PRJEB24777) | human gut metagenome | isolation source: fecal sample PR177 from 1 month old male Malay infant, vaginal delivered...
CGTTCCCATTTGCTGCTATACCATAGGATAGCGCCTCTTTTGAGATGATGACGGGGACGGCTTCCGGCATTACAACATATATTTCCCGACCCACAATGTGGCCGGGGCTGTGGGTTTTCACGTAAAATACCCCAGGGCATTCTTCCATATAATACGTTACTTTGCCCCATATGTTTTCAGTTAAGTGAAATGGTAATCTGCTGTACGGGATGTACTCATTCTGCGTTCCCATAAAAGTTCTCCACATACGTATGTCTACTACTACCTACAGAAAAGGCCACTTTTAAATCTCATTGCCCGTTATATAAAAATATAAGTAGCTCAGCTTGCAAGCACAATATATGAAGTGACTGTGCCCGTGTCATAGCCGCGGGAATCTCTGGCATAGGCCGTCAAAGTTGCCCGGTATTTTGTGCCTGGAAAAACTTTTACATATATCACATCAGCGTGTGTTATCGAATCATAGGTATACTGTTCGGAATACGATGTAGATTCTTGCCATTTTCCAGGTGCCACTTCTTCTTCCAATATGATTGATTGAGCACCAATACAATCCATTGGGTGGGTTCCCCATACATCATAGGTGATTTTTAGCTGTCCGCTCCCTGCCTGAGTCAACCCTATTGAGTAGCTGTCTAGTTGGTCACTGGAACGTATCCCATCTATCCCTGGGACTGCGGTGACTGCACCTGCTGTGGATGGCAATAGGGCCAGTACCATCAGGATGGAAACCAGGGTCTTTAACAATCTGTTTTTCATTTTGACGCCTCTCAATTCTTGGTGGAATTTATCATATGCTCTATATCTTTATCACTGATGGGTCCGGTAATGCTATATAGACAGGAACCGTTGACCCATACAGCGCGTAAACCTTGCTTGTTCTGCGAAGTAAAGTATCTTATTCCGTTCGTAAAACGCGCATTCCCGCCATCTTGTTCGGTTTCATATTTTTCAATCATGCTCTCAGGCTGTTGATAGATAACAACCCTTACCGATATACCATGGCCCTGCTGCGTATCTATTTCAGACTCATACCAAGCGTAAACAGAAACGTACCCATCAAGTTCATTTGCGCCTACAGAATCCAACGCGTAACCTTCTGGTATCCAGGTCGGCGCCGTCGATGGTAAGCCGTAGTGTTCCATAGCTTCTGCGAGCGAACGAAATGAGCCCTCCACACCCTCAGGTAGCTCTAAGGCTCCAGACGTGACCCGGGTGACTGTATCATCTTCCTTGATGATGCGATATAGGCTGGGTATACAAGCACCGGTTATCAGAGATGCGATGACTAGCAATGCAGCGAAAACGACTGAGATTTTTCTGCGTAGATGTTTCCTGAATGGACTTGGTGAAGGAAGGCTTATCCGTGCATCACTTTCTAGCTCGGTTCCGAAGCTATCCATAGCTGACGTCATAGCCGTGGCCCATCCAGCCAGGTCTTCTTCACGGTCAAAACGCTTTGCGTCCGTACTCCCAAGCAAATATGCGTAGTACGTTTCTATCTCCATGATTTCTTCGTCCAACTCGATATACCGGTCTACCAGCTCTAAACATCCAGATGATACTTCTTGACATACCTTAGCCCGCTCCGAAACAAGTCTTTTATATCGTTTGTTCGTGCTCAGCAGTTTGCTTAGTGCATCACCCACCCTAAATTTAACATTTGTTGCCAGCTCCCTGGACTGAGCTATCTTCATTGAGCCACCTCCCCAAGAAAAGTAACATTACATATATACATTATATATCAATACTGTAATACTTTCCACTGTAGATTGTATTATTATATTTGTAATGTTAAAGGGCAGGGTGGCTTACATTGTTTAATAAGCAACTGTTTGGAGAGACACTACAAGTATTTAGGAAAGAGCTTGGACTTCAACGTCAAACGTTCTCTGATTTATGTAATTTGTCGGTATATACTATCCGAATTCGCAACAAGAAAACCCACCCGCACTTTTTTTGCTGCCTGAGCGTATCTCTGCATTTCTTGAATTGACCGATTATCTGAAGGCTCCCTCTACTGGGCCAGCACACAAACTATAATGAATGCCAGGCATTCCAGAGGATGTGGACATTTTGTTCGACAGTAAAGTGTTTGGAAATAATTTAAAAGCGTTGCGGCAAGGGCGCGGCCTTCAGAGACAGATTTTGGCGGATATGTGCGGCATCTCTATCTACACCCTACGAAGCTATCAGTCTGGTGAAATCATGCCATCTATGAAAGCGGTCTTAAATATCTGTAATGCCCTTCAGATTTCCCCCAATGTCCTTTTTGAGGGAATATATAAAACACCGACCGAAATAGATAATATTGCCGTCATAGAGAATTACTTGAATTCGTTACAGTGTGAGAAGAAGTATCGGCTACAGCGCCTTTGCGAGATTGTTGAAAAATGCATGGTGCAAGGTGCTCCCAATCTTAACAATGTTAATATTGGTTCCCGCATTAAAATTTTGCGTGAAGATATTGGGCTAACTCAATCGGTATTGGCAGAACGATGTTCAGTCGTCCCAGGGACTATTTCCTGTATTGAATCTAATCAGGCTACTCCAGGTATCGAAGTCCTCCTAGCCATGTGCGAGATTTTTAATGTGTCACCCGAATTTATGCTTTGTGCCAGTCTGGAGGTCACCGTCTCACATATAAAGTATTTTGCTATGACACCAAGGCAGATAGGATGTATCGCAGAAATAACACAGTTCCTTGCTCAAGAATAGATTTTAAATGTGAGTAGAGAAGGGGCATCCGGCGTAGTGCCGGATGCCCCTTCTGGATTGATATTGGTTTTCGGTTTAGAGCTCATTGTCCTCGAACACAAAGGAGTCATTGATATATTCTCCATCTTTGGGGAGCGGGGCGGCCTTTGCCTTTACGACCGCCTCATCCCAGCTCCTTGCGGTAACCTTGCAGGTCCCAGACATCATCCAGGTACAAGGGAGCTCATACTCACGCTCAGGGGCGTCAGCGCATGTGCCAGCATCCTTGGGCTGATAGTCTCCGCGCAGTACGGCCTCCATATCGGTTTCGAGGGCCAAGATTTGCTCCCATGTAAGCCATTCCGGCTTGCCGTCATCCGGGAAACTTTCCCAAATTTTTTTCATGATAGTGATTTGCTCTTTGGGATTCCCTGCCCAAAGGTGGTTGCGGTCGGAACGATGCAATCACACCGCATCCTGTCCAAAAGCTGATACCGAAACTTTTCATCTCGGGATAAGACCCATTCCAATGTGTGCCCTTCTCCTGATGTAATCGTGTTGTTGTCCATACTGCTCCTCCTTATGGTCGTGTTTCAGCGGTACAGGTGCGTTTTGATTCCGGTAAATGTGTAGAGCCCGTCAAGGGTTTCGTTTTTCATATCAGCCAGTACCGCATGCATCTCGGCGGAAAATTTCCCAAAGTCCTCACAGAGTAATTCACGATAGGGTTCTGAATCAATGAATCCAAAGGCATGAGAGTTATCTCCGTCGACCTCAATAGGGACATACCTTTTTTGGGAGTCCAGTTTTGAAACCAAACTCACCAGTTGCTCAGGTGAGTAATCCTCCTCGACTTCCAGGAAATAGGCGTCGGCTTTCTGGGGAATGCAATCGAGCAGCCGCGGCTGTACATAGCGGCAGAAGATGCCAGCGACGGCCTTGTGTCCGGCCGGATAGTCCATGACCACACATTCCAGGTCGTCGGTATGGGACCCGGGGAGAGCCAGGTATTGCGCAGCGAACTCATGCTCATTTGCGCAGACAGGCATACCGTGGACTTCTTTTGCCAAATCCGGTCGGCTGTCTTCCAGCCACTTGAGCAGATGTTCCACAGTAGCGTCGAAGTTGAAGCGCGTCTCATTCGACATCTTGCGTAGAAAATATTCCTTGTCCAGCTTCGCCAAGAACCGGTAGAACCCGGCGGGGGTGTTGTCCCCGATGTTGCCCCAGGAATATTGCATGTCGCCGCCGTCCGACTGGATTTTAAGGGAAAAGTTCTCCGCATCGATGGTGAAGTTGGCCCAGAGGCAGTCACCCAAATTGGAGTCGCCATGCTCCTGGGTACAATGGATGGTCTTCATGGCCTTGTCCTCAATTCTGATTTCCATATGGATTCTCCTCGTTCAAAAATTCAAGGGACGGCTACCCTAAGTGCGGCTGACCTCATAGAGGGTAAATCGGACTCCTTTGCTGCCGTAGCTCTCTGGCTCCGATACCTCAACATCCAGCCTCCAGATGGAACGGTACTCATACGGAGTAATATACCCATTGTTCGCATACTTCGACAAGATGGAGTCGGCACTGTCGACACCAAGCTCCCGAAATCCAAACAGGTACGAGCCACGCTCAAGGGTGCCAGTCTCAATCTTCCGATTCAGATTGTTCCAGGCGATGAAGAGGTCGCTGGCATATGATTTACACCAGCGCCCGGCCTCCTGGATGAGCTTGGTCAGGATGGAAGAGTAGTTGATGTTGTATTTGCCGTCACAGAACTGTCCGCTTTCAATGATGGGTTTTGCATGCATGGCAGGACAAAAATCCTCGCAGCAGTTTTTTTCCATGATTTCGTCTCCTCTCTGCTAAATGGTCCTGTCCTCCACAACGTCCTTCTCACGGTAAATGGACAATGTGGTCAGGCCCGGGAGAAGGCGTACGTCTGATACAAACTGCTCGGGTCCCTCAGTGACACGACGATAAAAGTGGATTTTTCCGTTGTCGTCCTTGGCCAAAACGACCCAGTTCTCATACTGTTCGCCAGCATCGATGATAATGGTATAGGTATTCTCCCTGAGGGTAAAAACCTCTTTGTGATTTAGGGAGAATCCGGCATAGCCCTCCGGAGAAAGAATACTCCCATTGGGCATCTGGAATTCCGGCGCGGTATAATAGTTCTCCATCCCGCTGTACAAATAGAGGTCCAGCGCAACTCCATTTTCAAAGGAGGCGCTGAACAACAGCTTCCCCGTATTGGGCTCCACATTCAGGGCCTCGATGGTATCGATGGGGAGCGCGGGGATTGACTCAATGCCCAGAAGGGCGTTGATGTGCCGGAATTCCTCCAGCGGCAGTTTTACGTTTGCGGTGTAATTCACAGGTGTGTCTCCTTTCGAGTCGGATTTACTCTTCCTTGCTGTTATCCAAAAGATAGAATGTACGGTGATGCAGTTCATCGTTTTTGCACGGCCGAGGCCAGCTGCGGCAGAGCAGGCAGGGCATGACGGTGTGCTCGTCTTTCAACAGGGAAGGAGGGACTTCGCTGCGCTCACGCTCATCTTCCTCAGGGTGACGTGGGTCATGGCCACAGATACCCTCGCTGTCGGTGTGTTCAATCATGGCCAGGCGAACAGGGGCGAGACCTGGACGCTCAAGCTCCACCGTGATGCCAGGATAGTCCTCGTCTCCATCCGGAAATGCTACCAGGGTCCCTTCGGGCGTCTGAATGGAGATGCGTTCCTCGCTTAAATACTCCACCCGGCCGGAAAGAAAGCTGATGGTCTGCATAAGACTAGGTAAAAGGTCCACCGACATACGGGCAAGGGAATCACCCCGTCCGTCGGCAATTTTTCCCGAGGCGGTATCGGCGATGGCTTGGAGACTGTTTAAATGCGCGTCCAGTTCGGACTTGTGGTTTTTGCAGAAATCTTGGTTCATGATATAGTCCTCCCTTATTTTGCGGCAGCCGCCTTCGTTGTGTGTTTTGAGTTACATTGGCTGGATTAGAAATCAATGTAATGGGAAACATCCACAAGAGTCCAGTCAACACCAGCGTGGCCTATAATGTCCTCGCATGCCAGAGAGACGATAACATCGTCAGTGCAGTCAGCGTAGCGGCCGCTGGCACGGATTGCGCTCAGCCGTTCCTTCAAACTCGATATATCACTGCGCTCAAGCGTGCGGAATACATGGACCGGAATGATGGAGTGAAACCCGCAGCCATCCACGTCCTTTTCCTCAAGGATAACGAGAGACGCGGCGGTATGGGAGGGCTTTTCTGCACGCTTGCGGTCGACCTTCCGCAAGAACACGAGATAGTCCAGGCTGGGCGAGTTGTTGAGGAGGTCGTCCAGCCCAACGCCTTCCGAAGCATCGAGAGCAGCGTATTTGTCCATCAGGTACATGAGCCTGTAGAAGTTGGTTTTCTCTTCCGTCCAGGGGATAAAGAGCATCATCTCGTTGCACTCATCGCACCCGGTGTTGTGACCGGCCAGAATTGTGCAATCCAAGGAAATAGCGTGGGCTACAGTCTCTAACCCCTGGGCCCGGCAAAGCATACGGTCATAGTCCTGCTTGCCATATTCGGAGACGACCAGGAGCCCGGGGGTGCAGTCCAGCACAACGACATAGCAGAATACGGACAGGGCATCGGTCCAGTAGTCCGTATAGACACGATAGAGTTCCTTGGGCAGGTCACTGGGATAATCCAGCGACTTTGCCCCAAATTCCGGGCCGCGGGGGTCTTGGACATCGGGGTCGAAGACATCTCCGCAGGCGTTACAGTAATACTTGATGGATGCATCGTTAACATTCTTCATGGTGCGGTCTCCTTTTTATTTCGTTTGATATGTCAAATGCGTCCTGCAAGCGGGCCAAAAGTCAAGTGGCAGCCGAGATTGCGGCGAAAGCTGATGTAGTTCCTGTCGTCCCACTCCTCCTGCGGAGGAGCCATGTGGAACGCATAGGTGTCCATGAGGTAGTACAGCTTGCTGATGTCCTCCGGCTGAGTGTCGGCAGGGATGAACAAACAGAATTCATGGTTGCCGATGAAGCTGGTATTCTCACCCACCAGCACCTCGGCTTCCGGCAGAACCGCTTTTACGGCAATCTCCATGGCTAAGGCCCGCGCAAACATCAACGAGTAGTACGGGTCGTTGTTCCGGGAGGTCGCCCCATATTCTGCGACCAAAAGGATGCCGGGCTGCCCGCCCATGGTAACGACTGTGCAGTGCGCAGCAAGAAAATCGGTCCAATAGAACATGCAAAGCGTCCACATCGGGTCTGGCATGTGGTAAGTCTCCCCGGCAGGGGAGCACCCGAAGTTAATGCCTGGCTGTCCCGGCGTTTCTGGGTCCAGCATATCGCCGAAATAGGTGCAGTAGTGTTTGAGCGTGACATCCTTCACATTTTTCATGGTCGTGTCTCCTCGTAGTTTAAAGGTCCAGCAGGCAGTCCAGGTGCTTGGATGCATCCTCATACCCGGCATCCTGCAGCATTCCGGAAAGGAAATCCGCAAACGCGAGCATGGCCTGCCCGGACACCTTGTCGGGAAAGCGGAAGGGTTCATCGCTTTCAGGAGCGTGGACGAAGCCGAGTGCATGGTTCAGCTCGGCATTCCCCTCCAGGCCGTCGGTGTCCTCTGAGGTATACTCGGAAAAGAACTCCGACAGGGAGGAGTACCCCAGGCCATTGATGTAATCCAGCAGATAAGACTGCTCGACAGCCAGGGTGACCATCGGGTACTCGCCGCTGAGTGCCTTGAACTCATCGTCGGAGAGATGTGCCCTGGCCGTAACCAGGCAATACCAACCAGCAAGAGTTCTGTACATCGGTTCTTCTGCGGCGGGCTCCTTTCCCTTTGCCTGCATACAGTCGATTTCAGCGATGGCTCGGGAAAAGAGCTCGGACAGAAGCGCTGTGGGCGACCCCTTAGGCCCCTTATTGAGCTTTGCGTGTAAATTGCTGAGCACACGTTTGGCCCTGGTAACTTCATAGCGCTCGGGGTCCTCCGCCTTCAAACGGAGTTCCTCGTCGTTCGCTTCCCCGGTGGCATCCATGGCATAGGCGCCGTTGCGCCAGTAGTGGGACCGCTGGATACTGTGGTCATCCTCATCGTTCTCGTCGAAAATGATGCACAGCGAAGGCATCTCCTCTGCCAGCTCCTTGAGCGCCTTGAAAATGTCACCTGTCTCCTCGATGGAACCGTACTCGCCCACGTCGTAGCTGAGCGAAGCGGGCTCCTCGTCACTGAGGTGCAGGTAATCAGGCACGATGTCGTGCTCCAGCAGCCATGCCTTAGCCTGCGCCAACACGGTCGGGTCGTCATTTTTGATGGTGAGCCAGTAGGAATAGTAATGTCTAACCATTGTCGTGTCTCCTTTACAATTCGATTCAGTTCTCTTCCTCCGGTCATCACGAAAAGAACTCTAAAGCTAATATGTATTTTTCCTTTGTGTCTCAGCGCAAAAAGAAAAGGACGGGCGCATATGCGTCCGTCCTTGCTGAATCGATATATCAAGGCTTACAATTCCCACAGGGTGTGTATCCATCTTCTATGAGCGATTCTCGTGTCCCATAGTATTCCTGGCGGTTTTTCTCACTGATGTCAGCAGCACCAGAGCAGTTCGGTTCATGGAATCGCTTGCTGTTGGTGTTGAGCACATAGTCTTGTGCCTCAGAAGCGTCGGAAGGTCCTGCGGTTGGTGTCACAGTATCCGAAGCGTCCGTGCTGCTGACCCAATTGTCGCCGGTGGCATAGTCGATTTCGACTCCGGGCTGGGCGTTGTAACAGTATACATTGTAGCAGATACCTTCTCCGTCATCCTCTACCGACCAGCCCTCCATCTGTACGCCGCTGGCGACCAGGTTATCTCCCTGGTAAATGGGGGTGACCCGGTATAGGACGTGGTTCCCGGTCTCCTTCACGTAGTCCGCCACCATGTTCTCGAATGGCAGCATACCTTCGATGTTCAGATACCGGGTGCCGGTTATCAGGTTCGATTCATTTGCATTCTCGGCAGTGAGCTGGTACCCGATGAGGTGGCACCTGTTATAGAGGTATTTTCCGTCTACAAAGTCATATTTAGCCGTCTGCCAGCCGGAGGGCTTCACCTGTCCGATTGAGCCGCGCTCTTTCGTAGGCATCAGCTCCTGGCATACATTTGCGTAGGCCACCGTGCAGCGTCCGAGAGCATCCAGCTCTCCATAGGTTTCAAAGGCTTCTGTCGTCATGTCCGATTCAGTGAAGCCCGGGACATTCCCATCCAGCTCGACCCACGCTTCGGAAGCGAAGGCTGGGATAGAATCGATGGATACCGCGGTCATGGGTAGGGAAGGGGGCAGCGATGAACTGAGCGCCGGTTCCTGGCTCTCCTGGCCACATCCGGCGAGCAGAATACACAGTGCGGCCGCAATGGCAAGCAGTGGCCTTTTAGGGTTGAACATATCTGTAGACCTCCTTGGTGATTTTTTCGTGTGACCGGCCGGGGAACTCCTCCGTGGAAACGAGTTCCCATCTCCGCCAGTTGATTTGCAGCTTTCGGTCGGAAGGGTAGAGGCGGTTCCAGCGGAACAGGGTGATGGAGCGGATAGAATCCTCATATGGGTAAATATCGGCGTCTTCAAGGAAGCAGAAATCCGTCGGGCCCGCTTCGCTTAAAAATGTGAGGGATGTTACGAACCGGACGTCTGTCTGGACACCTTGAAAAAAGCTCAGGCTGTATGGGCTCATATATAGCGGGCTACCGTTGACCATCTCTATGATTTTCAGGGCTGTCTCATAATCACGGCTTACCCTTCTGTGGTTAAACATCATACCCATACGGTTGTCTGTGCAGGCAATGAGATGCATATATGCGTTCTCCTTAAAATATTTTCCTCAGTATAACGTGTCAGCGGCAGGTTGTCAAAGCGGGGATAGGAGAAGGGCGGCCAAAAGTGACCGCCCTTTTCACCGAAGCTGAATCGTAATGTGTGTGGTTTAGACTTCTGCTTGGGATTCCAGCTCAACCCACTGGTTCGGAGTATAGATTCCGTCGATGCTGCTGTAGAAGTGGAACGTCTCAGAGCAGAAGGCAGGAACCAAGAGAAGTCGTGGCACCTCTGCGTCGAATTGTGCATAGGTAAAATCGAAGAAAATTTTCGGAAATGCATCTAGCAGTGGTCCAGGTATGGAGCCCCAACCGCCTTTCCAGTTATGATGCGCAACTCCCGCATAATGCTGTCAGTCTGCGCTGTGGGTTTCCCAGATAGGAGCGCCTGGAGCACGAAGGCAATTTGAAGGCGTGCGGCATTGCGTACCGCGACCTGGTAGGGGGCCTGTTCATCAGCATGTCCCTGAGTGACCAGAAAGCGCAGAAACCCATCCGGCGTACACCGGGAACGAATACCACCAAAAAGGGTAGGCGTCTGTATCTGAGGATAGGTCATTTGTCAACCTCCCAGGTTTTCCCGGTATGTCGGGTCAGGAGCTTTGCGGCGTCCTCTTTGCTCATGTCGATGCCGCCGTCGTGGGATTCGCAGATGAGGTAAGCCAGCAGCGGCCAATCGATGATATAGGCCGGGCTGTTCTTGCGGTCGATGCGGCCATCGCTCAGATAGAACCACTCGTTGGTCGTAGCGTTTTCCACTACGAAGGCGTCCAGGTCTTTGTGTCCGAACCTGTTGAGGATTTCGTTGAGCGCCTCCTCGGGGTAGTCGTCTGGGAAGATGACCTCGTGAAGCACCTTCACACGGCCATCGTCCTCATCCGTCACTTTAATAAATTCGAAGGTGGACCAGTCGACGGCGCAGCGCCCGAGAACGAGCCGCTCGTCGCAATACTCGTCCCACTGGGACGGCTGGTTCAGAATATCCATACCGGCGCCTCCTTAATCAGGGCGGCCGGGAATCGACTCGCCGTCACCGTCCGTGACGTTATAGTGCCGGTCGAATACTTTGTTGAATCCAGCCTTACCGGAAGCGCCGCACTCAGGGCAGTCCCAGCCCCAGGTGCCGCCGCCGTTTCCGTCATCCTCCTCGTTTCCGTCATACTTGACCTCTGCACCACAGACAGGGCAGATGCCGTCCTCGTCATGGAGCGCGCCCGGGTCGGGGTCCCTGAATTCGAAGTCGCAGAAATGGATGTAGCCGAGTAGCTCGGCGGAATCGATACCCGCCAGGCACTTGGCCGCTCCGGCGATGACCTTGATTTCACCCCCCTCCATGAAGCCGGAGAGGTTGGAGAGGCCGTCAATGATTTCCTCGGCCGTCATCTCCGTGACCTTACTGACACCGAGGGTCAACACGACCCGGGCGGCAATCTTAAAGCGGGTTTCGGGGATGCTGATTAGCTTCTGATAGTCCTTCTGGTTCATGGCTTATTCTCCTTTTCGTGTTTTAATGGACGCGGTTGTTGAGCCCAGATGGTCAGATACTTCCGTCTTCGTTGCAGATTTCGATAACCACGCAGGTTTCCTCAATGAGGTCGCTGTCGACGCGCTCCCAATCAAAGTCGGCCGTCCCCAAGGTCATGGCGTTTTCCAGTGCCTCTTGGTCAGTGCATCCAGGGACAACAGCATAGCCGCAGCGGGTAATCATAACCCGACGATACCGCATTTCGGAG
>OKVW01001208.1_pt1 | contig 11265 bp, 10 predicted proteins | sample 1606991 | NCBI WGS metagenome assembly OKVW01 (sample SAMN03281021, study PRJEB24777) | human gut metagenome | isolation source: fecal sample PR177 from 1 month old male Malay infant, vaginal delivered...
GAGAACCCCTGAAGGGCTTCTCAGCTCAGCGACCGCTCGAACTCATGCTTTGAGGCATTCGTTCGTCCCCTCATTTTGCACTGCCGGAGCCCAAGAATTACTAATGCGCCTGCACACGCCCCCGAACCTTCCCGCCCGCAGCCCCTGGCTCTCACCCACTGGGTATAAGACCGCCCGCTGACGCATCCAGGCGCGAGAAAAAGAAAAGGACATCCGAAGGCTTAAGACATTCTTGAAGTAAGGTGCATTTACTGCTCCCTCTATTTCAGGTGAATAACCATATTATGGGAATATCTTAAGCTCTTGGATGTCTTTTTTTCTTTTTCCCGGCCAATACACCAGCCAACGTCCGCGTACCCCTTCCGCGCCCCAATATCCGCTACTGATCCACAACAGAACCATCCTCATGAAGGCGTGTGTTGATAGTTCTGCGTTTAAATGGATATTTCTTCTCAACGTCCTTTACCAGCGACACTCCGATTCCCGGCTCCTCAGGCAGCAGTGCATAGCCGTTTTCTATGGTCGGAACCCACGTTACCATATCGCTCTGGCGGAACCCATGCTGGTCCATTTTATTGGTGCTGGTATACCGCTCGGTGGCTGAGATGCCGCTGTGGTCCGGCAGCTCCTGGATGGCGAAATTCTCTGTTGCAGCCGCAATCTGAAGGCAGGCGGCAGTGCTCACTGGGCTGAGGGGGTTGTGGGGGACGATCATGGCGTTGTGGGCCTCGGCAATGGCGGCGATTTTGCGTGTTCCTGAGATTCCGCCGCAGATGCAGACGCTGGTCCGGACATAGGACATGGCGTTGCGGGATAACAGCATCTCAAACTCCTGGATGGTGTGAATCCGCTCGCCGGTTGCAATCGGAACATTGCTTTTGCTGGCAATCAGGGCCATAGAGTCAAAATTATCCGGTGTTGTGGGGTCCTCCAGGAAGAAGGGGGTGTATTTCTCCACCTTCCGGGCAAACGCAACTGCCTCCCCCGGCTTCATCCTGCGGTGCAGTTCCAGGCAGAAATCCATATCATCCCCCACGGCCTCGCGCATCAGGCGTACCCGGTCCACCGCTTCGTTTATCATGCGGGAGTAGCTTCCGCTGTAGGGAAGGCTGCGCGGTTCGTCCAGAAATGGTGAGAGATGTCCCACCGCATTGTAGCCGGCTTCCTTTGCTTTTATGACATTGTTTAGCAGCTCCTCTGTGGTGGAACCGCTGACATGGTAGTAGGTACGGATCTTGTCCCTGCATTTGCCGCCCAGGAGACGGTATACCGGCACGCCGAAATATTTGCCGGCAATGTCCCAAAGCGCGATATCGATGGCGCTGATGGCCCCCATGATGGCCGCTCCGCGGAAATGAAAGCAGCGGTACATATACTGCCAGTGATGCTCAATATCAAGTGGGTCCTGGCCGATCAGGTAGGTTTTAAATGATTCTACAGCCTCAGCAGAGGCGTTTAAAAATCCCCATGCCCCCGATTCTCCGATTCCTTCCAGCCCTTCATCAGTGATTACCTTGACGTAAAGGAAGCTGTTGACCGGTAGTATCTGGATATCTTTTATCTTCATAGCATAGTTCTCCTTTTATATTTGATTGGGTATGAACGGCCCGTTTAACAGGAACCGTATGATGTGATGGTCAGCAGATGTAAGGATGGTCAGAATGAAATAGCCGGATAAGAATACAGACTGCCGGGTCTGTATAGAAACAGTTTGTTTCATGTTTTATTATAGATTTTTACCTGCATGAATGTAAAGTGGGATAGTGCTGAAAAACGGTACGGAAAATTGGTGAATATTACTAATTGGTCTTACCAAAATAAAAATTATCTATAAAATGGTTATACCAAAAAGACAGCAGACCTCCGGTCCGCTGTCTTTGAAGAATCAGAAGCAATCATATCTCCTGATTCAATTCTTCGATTAAAAGTGCAATGTTGTCATAGGTATCCATCAGATGTATGGAGACATAGCGGTCAATCTTGGCCGGGTTATTCTCGCTGACAGCCCTCAGTATAGCCAGATGGTCACGGTGGCGTTTGGCCGGCGGCATAGTCACATAATTATGGGTGTCAAGATAGTCACGCCAGATGGTGCAGATTCTGCGGTGGAAGTCTGTGATGTAGTGGTTTGGCTGGATCTGCACCAGCATGTGTTCCAGGATCACACTGGGCTGGCCAAAGGGCCGTTCACCCTTCCTCGACACCTCCAGAATGTCCTGGTAAGCCTCGTCCTCCGTATCATAGAGCTGCTGCAGCTGCTCCTCAGTTATGATTTTAGCGGCCTGTTTAATTGCGTAGGTTTCCAGTACAATGCGGGTTTCCAGCAGCTCCTGTATATCGTGGAGGCTCAGCTTGTCCTCAATACTTTTAAGGGATATAATGTTTTCCGGAATATTCGCCATATTAATATAAATGCCGCTGCTCCGCTTGATTCTCAGGTAATCGTTGGCCGCCAGAATCTGCAGCGCTTCCCTCACACAGCTGCGGCTTACACCCAGGCGCTGTGCCAGCTCGCGTTCAGGTGGAAGCTTGTTGCCGATGGTCAGGTTCTCCTCGCGTATTAAATTTAAAATGTTTTTAACTGTCTGCTCGTAGATCAGAACTTTTTGCCTTTTTTCCGTCATTACCGGACCTCGCAGTGCTGGTTTATTATTTACCCAGTATATCACAGGCAGGTATGTTTTGCAAAATAAATGTGGCGGCAGGGGAGCAATAAATCAGAACTTTTTGGCATATATTTTAACAAAAATCAAATTGGTCTTACCAAAAATGCGAAAAGTAGTTGACATCGGAGGAAGAATGGAGTAATTTAAAAATGTGATGGTTGGTCAGACCAAAATAAAAAACAGGCATTGCCGGATGCCTATCCTTCAAGGTACATTTCCAAGTTAACGATGTTCAAGAAAAGGGGAAAAATTATGGGTACAGAACAAAAGAAGCGTTCTTTTTGGAATGATTGCATGTTCGGTTATATTCCGGCAAAGTATTTTCTGATTATGCTGGCATTGCTGTTGGTGGGGCTGGTGTTTGATATCAATGCACCTGGATTCCTGGGTGGTTTTACGCTCTGCTCCATTCTGGGGCTGTTGCTTGTCAAGATAGGAGATAATACGCCTCTTGTCAAAACGTATTTGGGAGGCGGAGGCTTTGTAGCTATCTTTGGCGCCGCCATTATTGCATATACAAAGATTCTGCCGGAGAGCACCTCGGTGATGCTGTCCAGTTTTGTTAAAGATATGGATTATATCGGCTGGGTGGTGGCAGGCTTGATATGCGGAAGCATTTTGACCATGGACCGCAAGCTTTTGATCAAAGCAGGTATCCGGTATTTTCTTCCTGTGCTGGCCGCTATCTTTGGGGCATTCGCACTCACAGGGCTGGCCGGACTGGTCAGCGGTTACGGATGGCGTCAGGCAATCCTGTTTGTGGCCCTCCCGATTATGGGCGGCGGAACCTCTGCGGGGGCGGTTCCCACCTCGGAGACATATGGAGCCCTGCTCAGCCAGGGGAGTGAATATTATCTGTCGCTTCTGATGCCCGCGGTTGTGATTGGGAATGCCCTGGCAGTTATAACCGCCGGCATTTTAAACAGCATTGGTAAAAAGAAGCCGTCTACAACGGGAAACGGTGTGTTGATGCGGGGATTCACCCTGGAGGAGAAGACATTTGACAAAAATCCTATCACAATTATGGCGTTGGGGCGCGGTTTTGTGATGACGGGTATGTTCTTTTTGATTGGCCGTCTGTGTGCAAAGGCCTGTCCCGGCATCCATTATTATGCATGGACCATTGTGGCATGCGCTGTCTGTAAAATATTTGACGTGATTCCGGAGGATCTGCAGGCTGACTTAAGCCAGTGGTATCAATTTATGATTAAGGTGGGCGCTGGCCCTGCTGTGTATTTTGCGATTGGGTATGTCTATACAGATCTGGGGGTTGTGATTGCGAATATGAGCCTGATCTATGTCCTTCTCACCCTGATGACATTGATTGGAGCAGTGCTGGGCGCCTGGTTTATGGGCAAAGCCCTGGGCTTCTTTCCGGTTGAATCGGCTATTACCGCAGGGCTGTGCATGGCCAATATGGGAGGAAGCGGAGACATTGCGACTCTGGGGGCGGCGGACCGCATGGAGCTTATGCCCTTTGCCCAGATATCCTCACGCATAGGCGGCGCAATTATCATCTTGATTGCGAGCTTTCTGCCGCTGCTCATCGGACAAGGTTTATAGACTAAGAGACGATGCATTTAAATGTATTTAAATGATAAAAATGTAACGAAATGCAGCGGTTAATGTAATGAAATGAAAACTCTCCCACAATTTTTAATGATATAATGATAACGTATTAAAACAAAAGAAAGTGGGAGAGAGAAGTATGAAATTTAATAAAGTTAACTGGGCAGTCATGGCAGTATATCCGGTGGCTGGTCTGGTGCTGTCGGGCCTGGCTGCATTTTTGGGCGGAAAAGACCTTCCCTATACCGACCAGGATAAGATGATGTTCACTGTTGTGGGCGGTGTGGTTCTGGCTTTCCTTGGATTTTTCGCACTGGGAGCCATATTCTATGCGATTGGAAAGAAGCGGATGGAAGCGCAGATGAAGGCGGACGGCTTTCGGTATACCAGCTGCTTTACCAGCTACAATGCGGTGGTGGCCATTGACTCCGAAGAAGGGAGATTAGCCATTGTGGGCAGGTACAATCCCTTTAAAGTGCAGTATCTCAATGCATCCCGCATTACCTCCGCGGAGGTGAAGGATGGTAAGGGAATCACCGGCGGCACCAGCCTGGTAAGCTTTGTGTTCTATGTGGACGGAATGAAGTTCAGGATTCCCACATTTTCCTCCAACCGCTGCTATAATATGAAGAGCAATGAAGTGATCCGCGGGATTGAGAAGGCGGAGAAACAGGTAGAGCTGCTGCTGGCCGCCAAGGCCAATGCAAGGGGTTAAATGCAGAGAAACAGGCGCGGGACCGTGCACATGGGTCCTGCGCCTGTTTTTCCGGTTTATAAAACATTCATCATATGGGTGTTTATTTTCTGCGGTTTGATTTATACTATTTTCAGAGGGGCAGCAAATGCCCGGGACGAAAGGAGTCTGTGATGAGAGAGTGCATGGAAAAAGATTGGAACATGATGGAGAAGCGGCTGGTGATGGGAGTCTGCCTTCTGGCCGGGATGGTGCTTGGCTTTATGATGGCGCCGGTGAAAAAAGGGATTTACTGCGGCAATAACAATGGAAACACGCAGTTTGCTGATGATGATCAGAAAGAATCATGAGCGATTGAATAAAACGCCGTCCGGGATATCTGGGCGGCGTTTTTGCATGATTGCAGGCGGTTCACCGTTTCGGACGCTGCAGCTGGCTGAACCTGGTAAAAAAGATGCTGATGGCCAGCAGGTCTGCGCAGCCGCCGGGATTGATATTCCTGTCCATGAAGTCCTGGTTCATCCGGCCCAGTTGTTCCAACGCAGCGTCTGTGATGATGGGGTAGGCCTTAAGGAATGCGCCGGAGACTTCCTTGACGTAGGCCAGGGTCTCCGGGTTGGAGCGGATCAGTATATTGGTGTCGTCCACCTGAGCCATCAGGGTCAGAAGTACATACAGATGGGCGCTGTTGGCGTCCGGCTGTGTGTCCAGCGCGGTGACCATGGCGGGCAGGGCGGTCCGGCGGAGGGAAGGGAAACCCTGCTGGGCTTCGCCACGGATTCCGCGGTAACCGTACTGGGCGAACAGACGCTCGCCATGGGTCACGGGGGGGCGGTTCTTCATCCGCTCGAAGTCCTGTTCCAGCCAGTCATTAACAGCCAGTCCGGCCAGATTGAGCACTTTCTCAGCCGCCATACTGCCGCTGCGCCGGTATTGATAGCCCAGGCAGGCGGCGATGATCCCCAGGGAGAAGATGATCCCCTTGTGGGTGTTGACGCCTTCTGTGGCATTGAACATGGCTTTCTCTGCGCGCACGCCTATGGGACGGATGGCGGGAAATAAATCTTGGATTCCGCCAGGCAGCTCGCAGCCGGCCTGAGCCATCTCCACAATATAGGGGACCACAGCCGCGGTGCTGGCCGCAAAGGTATCATAGTTCATGTCTCTGTGGGAGCCGTTGTCATGCAGGTCCACCAGGCCGGGCTTGGGGGTGGTGCGCACCTCCTCCAGCAGCCCGCAGGCGGCGGCTTCCTCCACAAGGTGTAAGAATTGTTCTTGGTTCATGGGTTCTCCCGTCTTAAGCAGTGCTGTTACAGCTCACTGGCTAATATGTTCTGAATCTCCCGGACCAGCTCCGGGACACTGTGGCTGCGGCTGCGGCCGCATACCTGGGCGGGTTTGCCGCAGAGCAGACAGGTTCTGGGCGGGCAGCCCAGATCCTCGCGGCTTACCTTCCCGCCGTCCGTGCGGATCACGTCAATATCTAGAAGCCGGCCCAGACGTCCGCTGTCCTCAATGGCGGTCATAACCGCTTTCAGCTCCATAGGGTCGCCGTCCACGCTGCATAGCGCCTCGTAACCGGTCTTTTCACGGATCTCCCTCTGTTCCAGAATCTGTATATGCTTCTCCCTCAGACCGGAGGCAATCCGGTTCAAGCCCTCCTCAAATGCCTGGGGGACCTGGTCCAGAACCTTAACAGGGCCGGGTATGTTCAGGGTCAGACACACCAGAGGGACCTTGTGGGCTGTCAAAAGCTGCTGCTGGGCAGCGGCCCTGGCCTCCCTTGCGTCCAGCATTTCATTTAAACTCACTTCTTCCATATATAATTCCTTTCGATCAATAGTGCACCACATCCGCCGTACCGCGTATTTTCTCCACAATCTTCAGGCCCTCCTCAGAGGTAAAATACCTGTAGGTGGTCTCCGGCACAAGGCTGCGTATTTCCTCCAGACGCCCCTCCTTAATGGCCTGGCGCACCTTGGAGGCGCTGATGGCCTGGCCCTCTGCCTCCTTGCGGGGAATCACCCGGCAGGTCATGCCGTCAGCGGCCAGGGCCTCGGCCATCACCTGGTTATAGATACCTGTGACAGCGCTGAATGGCTCCTCGCCCACAAACCGGGTCCCGATCCCAAGGGCTGCGGCAATCCTCTCAAAGATGGTGATGTCCAGAATTGCATGGGAACGGATCACTGTGTCCGAATCCTTCAGGAAATAAGATGGGAAGGTGGCGCTGGAGATCATATAGCTCTCGGTGCGGTGGTACACAATGTTCTTCAGATGGGCAGTTCCCTCCTTCACCAGCTGCTCCCGCACGGCAAAGGGGACTAGGGAAGCGTCCTCAGACACCACAAACAGATGCAGCACGTCACAGGCTGCGGCCGCTGTCTCTGCCAGATACCGGTGGCCCAGGGTAAAGGGGTTGGCGTTCATCACCACGGCGCCCACCCGGCCGCCGGTGGTTCCGGCCGCCGGTTCCACATTGATTCCGCTGGATCTAGTCTCCTCGGCCAGACGCTCCAGATAACGCTCGAAGCCCCCTTTCCGGTTCTCCATGAACACCACTTTGCCATCCACCCTGGCAATCTCATAAAAGCCCAGATCCTTAAAAAACAGGGCGGTATTGCACTTGGTGTAGAGAAACAGATCCAGGATGCCCCGCCTGTACTGATAGTCGATCAGATGGCTGATCACCTGGTTTAACAGGCCCTCTCCCTGGTGGGAATTGTCCACGGCCAGGCAGCGCAGGGTATTGCCGAAGGCAGAGCCGGTGGCGGCCAGATTGTAGTCCTCATCGTAGAGGCCCACGGAATAATCCAGATTGGCGTCCCGCTCAATGCCCTCTTTGGCCAGCAGGCTTTCCATCTGGCGGAGGGCCAGTTTGTCGTTATAGCGGATCTGGCTGAAATGATAATCGGACATAAATGATTCTCCTATTCGTCTACAGTGAATTTATAGCCAAGGCCCCACACTGTTTTGATATAATGGGGTGTCTTGGGATTGTCTTCGATCTTGTTGCGGAGCCGGTTGATATATACCATAATGGCATTTTCATCTACAAAAGAGTTGCCCCAGACCAGCTCGTACAGCTGCTCTTTTGTGAAAACTCTGCCGATATTGCTGATAAACAGCTTGATCATCACATTCTCCTTGGAGGAGAGCTGGATCAGCTGGTCGTTCTTGAAGAATTCCAGGGTCATATTGCTGTATCGGAAAGGGCCGGCCGTTATGTAGTTGTGGGCGCTGTAGGCCACCTTCTGGTTGCGGCGGATCAGCGCCTTGATTTTGGCGCCCAGCACCACTGGGTTAAAAGGTTTTGTGATATAGTCGTCCGCGCCGATGGTGAGGCCGGTGATCTTGTCCATGTCCCCGGTCTTGGCCGTCAGCATGATGACGGGGAAATGGTGCTCCTTGCGGATCTCTCCGCAGAGGATGAACCCCGACATGTCGGGCAGCATCACGTCCAAAAGGGCCAGATCCACAGCATGGCTCCCCACATGCTCCAGGGCCTGGGCGGCGGTGCCGCAGGTATAGACGGTGAACCCCTCGCTTTTGAGATAGACCTCCACCAGGTCGGCGATCTCCGGCTCGTCGTCCACCACCAGGATATCGGCTTCCATGTCCATCCCCCCTTCTTTGCTATCATTATAGCCAAGAAGGAGCGTCTCCGTCAAGGAATCAGAAGAGATCATCAGAAAAAGGTAAGAACTTATGGTCAAAAGATCCAGCGCAGGACGACGGACAGGCCCAGTGCGATGGCGGCGGGGGTCAGGTTGGCGATGGCGAAGGGCTTTTCCAGCAGGCCTTTGATGAGCAGGACCATGCCGAACACCCCCAGCGCCCAGGGCGCCAGACCCAGCACAAGCATCAGGGGCAGGCCCACCACGGTGAACAGGAGCAGGAAGACGGCCAGGGCGATGACGCCGGCCACGGTGCAGATAGCAAAGGTGAACATGAGAACGACCTCCTTGATTTGTTGTCCTCATCTTACGCTTTGTACCTATAACTGTCCTGAATGAAAGATTAAAAAAGGGTAAAGATCGGCGGGGGTGGACGAAGGCCGGGGGATGGACCGCCGAGGGCGGCGGTCCCCACGTCCTTGTCCGGGCTGTCAATGGTCTGAAAGCCAAAAGCGGCGCTTAAACTCGTGCGGCATGGTTGGCGCCAGTCAGAAAGCAACTGCCACCAAGTCTTGCCGCCCATATGCCGAGGGGCGGCGGAAGGACCGGGCGCCAAAAAAGGCGCCCGGTCCCAACGATCACTTGAAGTATTCCGCGCCGCTGTCGAAGAGAGGCTGCACCTTGTCCCCCACGATGTTCCGTGCCACGAACCGCCCGGTCCGCTCGGAGTGTCCCATCTTGCCGAACACCCGCCCGTCCGGGGAGAAGATGCCCTCGATGGCCATCACCGACCCGTTGGGGTCCACGTCGATGTCCATGGCGGGTGTACCATCCGGCCCCACGTACTGGGTGGCCACTTGGCCGTTGGCGATGAGCCGGTCCAGCAGCCCCTGGGGCGCCACGAACTTGCCCTCGCCGTGGGAGATGGGGATGGTGTGCAGGTCCCCCACCCGGCTCTTCAGCATCCAGGGGGAGTTCACCGAGGCCACCCGGGTGGTGACGTACCGGCTCTGGTGCCGGCCGATGTCGTTGTAGGTCAGGGTGGCGCACCCCTCGTCCATGGGCCGGATCTCCCCGTAGGGCACCAGCCCCAGCTTCACCAGGGCCTGGAACCCGTTGCAGATGCCCAGCATCAGCCCGTCCCGGTCCTGGAGCAGGTCGTGGACGGCGTCGGTGAGCCGGGGGTTGCGCAGGAAGGAGCAGATGAACTTGGCGGACCCGTCGGGCTCGTCGCCGCCGGAGAAGCCGCCGGGCAGCACCACCATTTGGGCCCCCCGGATGGCCGCCTCCAGGGCCTGGGCCGACTGGCCCAGCAGGTCGGAGGTCAGGTTCCGCACCACCACGATCTCGGGCTGGATGCCCGCCTTGAGGCAGGCGTTGGCCGTGTCATACTCGCAGTTGGTGCCGGGGAAGACGGGAATCACGGCCTTGGGCCGGGCCGTCTTGGCCCTGCACACCGCCGGGGACCGTTTTTCCCAGGAAATGGCCTCCACCGCCCCCTGGGCGGGGGTGCGGCTGGGGTAGACGGCCTCCAGCACCCCCTCGTTCAGGGCCAGCAGCTCGTCGATGGGGGCAAAGTCGCCGCCGATCACGATCGCCGGCTCTTCCGTGGTGACGCCCAGCTTCACGGCATAGGGGCTGTCCACGTCCCCGTCCAGCTCGGCCACGATGGCGCCGGGGCACAGGGTATGCCAACTCACCGCCGCCTCATCGGCCCGGAAGCCGACGCCGTTGCCGAAGGACATCTTCATCACAGCCTCGGCCAGGCCATTTTCCACCGCCCAAGCCGCCCGGACCTTCCCGGCCCGGCACAGGGAATGGAAGCTCTCCCAAGCCGCTTTCGCCCCCTCTGCGCCGTCCTTCGGGGCAAAGAGGCAGACCGGGTGCCCCGCCGCCTTGAACTCCGGGGACAGGACCTGCCCCGCCTGGACCGGGGCGATGGCGAAGGAGATCAGGGTGGGGGGCACGTCCAGGTCCAGGAAGGAGCCGGACATGGAGTCCTTGCCGCCGATGGCGGCCGCACCCAGCTCCAGCTGGGCGTCCAGAGCCCCCAGCAGGGCGGCGAAGGGCTTGCCCCAGCGCCGGGGGTCCTCCCGCAGCTTCTCGAAGAACTCCTGGAGGGTCAGATAGGCCTTCCGGTAGTCGGCCCCCGCGGCCACCAGCTTGGCCACAGAGGTGTAGACCGCGTCGTGGGCCCCGGTATAGGGGTCCAGCGCCATGACCTCCGGGTCGAAGGCCCAGGCCATGACGCTGGCCTGCTCGGTGCTCTGGCCGGGCTCCACGGGCAGGAGGGCGGCCATGGCCTGGGCGGGGGTCCGCTGGGTCCTGCCGCCGAAGGGCATGAGCACGCTCCCCGTGCCGATGGAGCCGTCGAACCGCTCGGTGAGCCCCCGGCGGGAGGCGCACTTCAGGCTGGCGGCCATCTCCCGCAGGCTGTTGAACCGGGGCTCCAGATAGGGGGCCATGTCCCCCGGCATCCGCTCCGGCACCGCCGCCTTGGCGTGCTTCACCGCGCCGTTGGAGTTCAGGAAGGCCCGGGACAGGTCGGCGATGACCTCCCCCCGCCAGCGCATGACCATGCGGGGGCGCTCGGTGACCACCGCCACCTGATAGGCCTCCAGGTTCTCCGCCTGGGCCCGGGCGATGAACTCCTCCGCGTCCCCGGGGGCCACCACCACGGCCATGCGCTCCTGGCTCTCGGAGATCGCCAGCTCGGTGC
>OKVW01001209.1_pt1 | contig 11238 bp, 9 predicted proteins | sample 1606991 | NCBI WGS metagenome assembly OKVW01 (sample SAMN03281021, study PRJEB24777) | human gut metagenome | isolation source: fecal sample PR177 from 1 month old male Malay infant, vaginal delivered...
AACGCGGTTGACGCGGCAAAAGCGCTGGGCGTTGACGCGCGCGTGGGCAACCTGTTCTCTGCCGATCTGTTCTACTCACCAGAAGGTGACATGTTCGACGTGATGGAAAAATACGGCATTCTGGGCGTGGAAATGGAAGCGGCCGGTATCTACGGCGTGGCGGCTGAATTCGGTGCGAAAGCGCTGACCATCTGCACCGTGTCTGACCACATCCGTACTCACGAGCAGACCACTGCCGCTGAGCGTCAGACCACGTTCAATGACATGATCAAAATCGCGCTGGAGTCCGTTCTGCTGGGCGACAAAGCGTAATTTTCGTTCAGGACAGTGTAGGCCCGGTAAGCAGTAACGCCACCGGGCAAAAAAGCCGGGTGGCGGCTTCGCCTTACCCGGCCTACAGACCGCATTGCTATTATCGAACCGCTTTCATAATCCACGCTGACAGTTCCCGCATCTCTTTTCCCTGTTCCGGGAAATCGGCTATCACTGCTTCGCACGCCTGTTGCAGACTGTCCGCGCGATACAAACCGCCCTGTAAACGTTCTGCCAGTGCTTCTAATGGCGCCGGATTCAGACTGTCGGTAAAGACCTGCGTACGGGTGATATGGCCTTTCTCGACGTCAAAGTGCAGCTCAACGCCTCCCCAGGTAAATCGTTCATCAAGCAGATGCGAAAAAGCCGGCGCCTGACCAAAGTTCCACTCCCAACTGCTTTGACGCGCGAAGGTTTCGGCGAAGTTGGGCAGATCCGGCGTGTTGTCCGGGGAGATTACTTCGGCTTCCACGCGCTCGCCATAATGGGTGAAAAAGGCTTCTGTCACCGCCGCACATACCTGTTGATGCGTAATGCCTGGCAGCAGTTCGGTAAGATTGGCGACACGGGAACGGACGGAGGTGATGCCTTTTGCGGCCAGCTTCTTTTTATCCGGATTCAGGTAGTTTGCCAGTCGACTCAGATCCGCATTCAACAACAGTGTGCCGTGATGGAAACCGCGATCTTTGGTTTCGCGATAGGCGGAACCAGAAACTTTACGATCGCCATCAGGCGTTTTCACCACCAGATCGTTACGTCCGGAAGCCTCTGCCGTCACGCCCAGCGCATGAAGCGCATTCGGGACAATCGCGGTCGATATGGTCTTATCGTATTCCGGTTTCCCGGCCATAAAGGTAAAACAGGTATTACCGAGATCGTGGAACACCGCGCCACCGCCGCTGCTGCGGCGCGCCAGACGCACGTTGTCCTCCTCCATCCGTCGGGTATTACACTCTTTCCACGGGTTTTGCGCGCGACCAATCACCACCGTATCGGCATTGCGCCACAAAAACAGCACGCGCTGTGTGGCGGGCATCTGGCGGAAAATGCACTCTTCGACCGCCAGGTTAAACCAGGGATCGTAAGAGTCAGAAATAAGCAGGCGAAGTGTCGACATGTCAGTTTTCCTTTCCTGTAAAAATTTACTCTTTTTTCTCGCTTTCATCCTCTTCCGGCACCGACTTGCTGGCGGTTAACAGGAAGGGCGATTGCTGCCAGCGGGTACGTTTCCCCTGCAACAGCGTGCGGGTCAGCACCACGCCGATAGCCAGTGAAAGCAGCAGCATCAGACGTAGAATGTTAGTGGTGTTATCCACCTGCTTTGCCTCGGTGGCTAATGTGTGTGTATCCAGCGTCAGACGCAGATAACCCAGCGGGCCATTTTTTCCCTCAATGGGTTCGACGATCTGCTGGTTGAAGTAGCCGCCAGCTTTTTTACCGTCCAGCGCCAGACGGTCGCGAACATTTACGCTTTCTCCCGCCCGGGCGATCATATCGCCTTGTTCATCGTAAACACCGGCGTCGAGGATCCGGCTTTCATGGGTCAACTGGAGCAGGATGTTTTGGATCCGCTTTTCATCGGGCGTTTCAGTGCGCATCAGCGGCGCGATGTTCAATGTCACCTGTCGCGCCAGCGTGCGGGCCAGTTCTTCAAGCTGAGGATTGCGCTGCCGTTGGTGATTTTGACTAAACCATGAGGCGCCCTGCATAAGCACAACCAGCAGTGCGAGACAGAACAATACAATCACTGCACGATGAAGTCGGAATTTCAGTTTTGCGCGAGCCATATTCCACCTGCTGAAAATTTGAGGCTTAATGTTGCCAGAAGCGATGGTTACAAGGTAGCCTCATGCGTTATTTTCCCCAGGAACCTTCCCGGCCCGAACGATTTTACAGGAGCTTTAATGCCTAACATTACCTGGTGCGATTTGCCTGAAGATGTCTCTTTATGGCCAGGTTTGCCCCTCTCTTTAAGTGGTGACGAGGTGATGCCACTGGATTATCACGCAGGACGTAGCGGCTGGCTTCTGTACGGACGCGGGCTGGATAAACAACGCCTGACCCAGTATCAAAGCAAACTGGGCGCGGCGATGGTGATTGTCGCCGCGTGGTGCGTTGAAGATTATCAGGTCATTCGTCTGGCCGGTTCATTGACGTCTCGCGCCACAAAGCTGGCGCACGATGCGCAACTGGACGTCGCCCCGCTGGGAAAAATTCCGCATCTGCGCACCCCGGGCCTGTTGGTGATGGACATGGATTCTACCGCGATTCAGATCGAGTGCATTGATGAAATTGCTAAACTGGCAGGCACTGGCGACATGGTAGCGGAAGTGACGGAACGCGCGATGCGCGGCGAACTCGACTTCACCGCCAGCCTGCGTAGCCGCGTGGCGACGCTAAAAGGCGCGGATGCCCATATTTTGCATCAGGTGCGCGAGAGTTTGCCGCTGATGCCGGGCCTGACGCAACTGGTACTTAAGCTGGAAACGCTCGGCTGGAAGGTGGCGATTGCTTCCGGTGGCTTTACCTTCTTTGCTGAATACCTGCGCGAGAAGCTACGTCTGACCGCCGTTGTGGCAAATGAACTGGAGATAGTAGACGGTAAATTAACCGGCAATGTGATTGGCGATATTGTTGACGCCCAGTACAAGGCCAACACCCTGACGCGTCTGGCGCAGGAATACGAAATTCCTCTGGCGCAGACGGTGGCGATTGGCGATGGCGCCAACGATCTGCCGATGATCAAAACGGCGGGTCTGGGGATTGCGTACCATGCCAAGCCGAAAGTGAATGAAAAGACGGAAATTACGATCCGTCACGCTGATCTGATGGGGGTGTTCTGCATTCTCTCGGGCAGCTTGAACCAGAAATAAGTGAGATACCGGCTGGTATTAGGGTGTAGGCCGGAGAAGGCGCAGCCGCCATCCGGCACACAGGCAGTACAGAGATAACGAGGTAAACCGTGGCAAAAGCTCCAAAACGCGCCTTTGTGTGTAACGAATGCGGGGCGGATTATCCGCGCTGGCAGGGCCAGTGCAGCGCCTGTCATGCCTGGAACACCATTACTGAGGTGCGCCTGGCCGCCTCGCCAACGGTGGCGCGTAATGAGCGGCTGAGTGGCTATGCCGGGAGCGCGGGCGTCGCGAAAGTGCAGAAGCTTTCCGATATCAGCCTTGAGGAACTGCCGCGTTTTTCCACTGGTTTTAAAGAGTTTGACCGCGTGTTGGGCGGCGGCGTTGTTCCCGGCAGCGCCATTCTGATCGGCGGTAACCCCGGGGCGGGGAAATCGACGCTGTTGTTACAGACGCTGTGTAAGCTCGCCGAGCAGATGAAAACCCTGTATGTCACCGGTGAGGAATCCCTGCAACAGGTGGCAATGCGTGCGCACCGTCTGGGACTTCCGACCAACAACCTCAATATGCTCTCGGAAACCAGTATTGAGCAGATTTGCCTGATTGCGGAAGAAGAGCAGCCGAAGCTGATGGTTATTGACTCCATCCAGGTGATGCACATGGCGGATATCCAGTCATCGCCCGGTAGCGTGGCGCAGGTGCGAGAGACGGCGGCCTACCTGACGCGCTTTGCCAAGACGCGTGGCGTGGCGATTGTGATGGTCGGTCACGTTACCAAAGACGGCTCGCTGGCCGGGCCAAAAGTGCTTGAGCACTGCATCGACTGCTCGGTCTTGCTGGATGGCGATGCTGACTCCCGTTTTCGTACTCTGCGCAGCCACAAGAACCGTTTTGGCGCGGTGAATGAACTCGGTGTTTTTGCCATGACCGAACAGGGATTGCGCGAAGTGAGCAACCCGTCGGCAATCTTCCTGAGCCGTGGCGATGAAGTCACCTCTGGCAGTTCAGTGATGGTGGTCTGGGAAGGGACGCGGCCGCTATTAGTGGAGATTCAGGCGCTGGTCGATCACTCGATGATGGCCAACCCGCGGCGCGTGGCTGTCGGTCTGGAACAGAACCGTCTGGCGATTCTGCTGGCCGTGCTCCATCGCCACGGTGGTCTGCAAATGGCGGATCAGGACGTGTTCGTCAACGTGGTGGGCGGCGTTAAAGTCACAGAAACCAGTGCCGATCTCGCACTGCTGTTGGCGATGGTCTCCAGTCTGCGCGACAGGCCGCTGCCGCAGGATTTGGTGGTCTTTGGCGAAGTAGGTCTGGCGGGAGAAATTCGTCCGGTGCCAAGCGGTCAGGAGCGGATTTCAGAAGCTGCGAAACACGGTTTTCGCCGCGCGATTGTCCCGGCGGCCAACGTGCCGAAAAAACCGCCAGAAGGGATGCAGGTCTTTGGCGTTAAGAAGCTGGCGGATGCGTTAAACGTATTTGACGACTTATAATAAGTGAAACGGAGGTTACCCATGTCGTCATTTGATTATCTCAAAACCGCGATTAAGCAAAAGGGCTGTACCCTGCAACAAGTGGCGGATGCCAGTGGAATGACCAAGGGCTATCTCAGTCAGCTTCTCAATGCCAAGATCAAAAGTCCCAGCGCGCAAAAGCTGGAAGCGCTGCATCGTTTTCTCGGGCTGGAGTTTCCCCGCCAGCAGAAAAATATTGGCGTGGTGTTCGGCAAATTTTATCCGCTGCATACCGGTCATATCTATCTGATCCAGCGCGCCTGTAGCCAGGTGGACGAGCTGCACATCATCATGGGGTATGACGATACCCGTGACCGTGCGCTGTTTGAAGACAGTGCGATGTCGCAACAACCGACCGTTTCAGATCGCCTGCGCTGGCTGCTACAGACGTTCAAATACCAGAAAAATATCCGCATTCATGCGTTCAACGAAGAGGGCATGGAACCTTATCCGCACGGCTGGGACGTCTGGAGCGAGGGAATCAAATCGTTTATGGCGGAAAAGGGCATTCAGCCCAACTGGATCTATACCTCGGAAGAAGCCGATGCGCCGCAATATCTGGAGCATCTGGGCATTGAGACGATACTTATCGATCCCAGACGGACATTCATGAGCATCAGCGGTGCGCAAATTCGTGAAAATCCTTTCCGCTACTGGGAATACATCCCGACGGAAGTGAAGCCGTTTTTCGTGCGTACTGTGGCGGTGCTGGGGGGCGAGTCGAGCGGGAAATCGACGCTGGTTAACAAGCTGGCGAATATCTTCAATACCACCAGCGCCTGGGAGTATGGCCGCGACTATGTCTTCTCTCACCTCGGGGGCGATGAGATGGCGTTGCAATATTCCGATTACGACAAAATCGCGCTGGGTCACGCGCAATATATTGATTTCGCAGTGAAATACGCCAATAAAGTGGCGTTTATTGATACCGACTTCGTCACCACGCAGGCCTTCTGCAAAAAGTATGAAGGGCGGGAGCATCCGTTTGTGCAGGCGCTGATCGACGAGTACCGCTTTGATCTGGTGATCCTGCTGGAAAACAACACGCCGTGGGTGGCTGACGGCTTGCGCAGCCTCGGCAGCTCCGTGGATCGCAAAGAGTTTCAGACGCTGCTGGTGGAGATGCTGCGCGAGAATAATATCGATTTTGTGCATGTCGAAGAGGCGGATTACGACGGTCGCTTCCTGCGCTGCGTCGAACTGGTCAAAGAGATGATGGGCGAACAGGGGTAACTGATTCCCCGGGGTGAACGCGATGTTTAAGCATTTGCAGGATATGGCGCTGTTTGCCCTGGTCGCTGAACACGGCAGTTTTACCGTCGCCGCGCAAAAGGCGGGGCTGCCGAAATCAAGCGTCAGCCAGCGCATCAGCCAGCTTGAACAGCATGTCGGGATTCGCCTGATCAATCGCACCACCCGCAAACTTAACCTGACATACGCGGGTGAACACTATCTGGTGCACTGCCGTGAAATTCTCGCCGCCAGCGAACGTGCGGAGTATGCGGTGCAGCGGCTGCGCGATAATCCCAGCGGACGCCTGCGTATTACCTCTCCGGCGGGTATCGGCGCGACCTTGCTGGCGCGCCTGAACACCCGGTTCCAGCAGCATTACCCTGACGTCTCGCTTGAGGTCAGTATTTCTGATGAAATGCTGGATTTAGTTGATAGTGGCTTCGATGTTGCGCTGCGTACCGGCAAACCGCAGGATTCGTCGTTGATTGGACGTATGATTGGTCACTGCCCGCGCTATCTTCTGGCCTCGCCACACTACCTGTCACGATTTGCGCCGCTTAACCATCCCCGCCAGTTGGTCGACCATCACTGTATTGCGCACAAAGCCTGGTCGGAGTGGTTATTCCACCGTGGCGATGAAGATTACCAGCACATGCCAGAGCGCGTTCATCTGACGGATAATCTGGTGTATGCCCGTGAAAGCGCCGCAGCGGGCGCGGGGATTACGCTGCTGCCGGCGTTTATGCTGGAAGACCATATTGAGAAGGGCAATCTGGTATCGGTATTGCCGGACTGGACGGTGGCAGGAAACGATCTCTGGCTGGTCTACCCCAGCCGAAAACTGAACTCCCCCGCGCTGATGAGCTACATTGAATTCGCCCTGCAATTCGATGAGCTCCGGCATTTTTACTCAGAGAAACCTGGGCGCGCTCAGTCCTGACGTAGCACTTTGTGACCATAGGCTAACAGCGCGTCGGTAACGTTGCGCATCATACGGCTTTCTGGCGCAAACCGATGCCAGTAGAGCATCCGGCGCTGGAACAGGCCTGGCGTCAGGTCAATCAGTTCGCCGCTTTCCAGCTCTTTCTCAATTTGCAGATGCGGGATCATACAGCAGGTGGTCCCCTGACGCGCCAGTTGGACGAAGGCTTCCGATGAGTTCACGATATGGCACGGCACGCTGCCTGGCGGTAAATCAAAGTTCTGTTGCAGGAAAGCCTGATGCATGTCATCGAGGTGATCAAATGCCACCGCGGGGGCTTTCAGCAGCGCCGAGCGGGTAACGCCATTCGGAAAATAGCGGTCCGCAAACGCTTTTGACCCGACAAACAGATAGTCAAGAGCGCCGAGTTTATCCACCAGACAGCTTGGCAGCGCCTGATGCTGAATACTCACGGCCCCCACCACTTCACCGCGGCGCAGTCTTTCCTGAGTTCGCGTTTCATCTTCCACCTGTAGATTCAGGCGAATGGGGGAATCCGCCAGCACGGGTGCAAGCGCAGGCAGCAGCCAGGTCGCGAGACTGTCGGCGTTGACCGCCAGCGACAGCAGCAGCGGCGTAGAACCAGTTTGCTCATCGCCCAGCCACTCTTCTTCCAGTAGTTCCACCTGACGAAGTAGCGCCAGCAGTTTTTGTCCTTGCTCGGTCGGACGGGGCGGAACGGTACGGACCAGCAGGGGTTGTCCGAACATATTCTCAAGCTGCTTGATGCGTTGTGAAACGGCGGATTGGGTGATGCACAGCTTCTGCGCCGCGCGTTCAAACCCGCGTTCACGTATCACTGCATCCAGTGCTTGTAATGTTCTGTAGTCCGGACGTTTCATTGCTCTTCCATCCTCCTGAAAATGTTGTGTGTTCTGCACTATGACATAAATTTGCTTTGGGTAAATACGAAATCCGCAGCCTGAGAGTGCGCGGGAAGATTTTTCCACACGATGGTCTATAATGCGCCTGAATTTTTCTCTACACAGGCGAGACGATCATGACGCAGGATGAACTGAAAAAAGCAGTAGGATGGGCAGCGCTTCAGTATGTACAACCGGGCACCATTGTGGGCGTGGGAACGGGGTCAACCGCCGCGCACTTTATTGACGCGCTGGGCACCATGAAAGGTCAGATTGAAGGGGCGGTTTCCAGCTCAGATGCTTCAACCGAAAAACTCAAAAGCCTCGGCATTCCTGTGTTTGACCTCAACGAAGTGGATAGCCTCGGCGTTTATGTCGATGGCGCGGACGAAATCAACGGCCACATGCAGATGATCAAAGGTGGCGGTGCGGCGCTGACCCGTGAAAAAATCATCGCCTCCGTCGCGAAAAAATTCATTTGCATCGCCGATGCGTCCAAAGAAGTGGATATTCTGGGTAACTTCCCGCTGCCGGTAGAAGTTATTCCGATGGCGCGTAGCGCAGTGGCCCGTCAGTTAGTCAAGCTGGGCGGTCGTCCGGAATACCGCCAGGGTGTGGTCACCGATAACGGTAACGTTATCCTGGATGTACACGGCATGGAGATTCTTGATCCGATCGCGATGGAAAATGCCATTAACGCTATTCCGGGCGTCGTTACCGTTGGTCTGTTCGCCAACCGTGGCGCAGACGTTGCGCTAATCGGGACTGCTGATGGCGTCAAAACCATCGTAAAATGATCTGAAGCGCGGAGCGCTTCCTCCGTTAAAATTTTTTTGCAGGGCAAATTCGGTGACATGTGTCACGTTTTTGATGTTGCCCTGCTGATTTCTCCAAAGAAAAACTTATCTCCAGCATTTTCCTCTGGCATTTCCTTCTGAATGATATTTCCTCAGCAGTGCGACGCAAACGTTCATATTGCCGCAATAATTTTTTTTGATATGTTGAAGGGCGGATGCAAATCCACACACACAACATCAGATTGCATAAAAAGACAGGGTCGGGGAAATGGCAAAGGTATCGCTGGAGAAAGACAAGATTAAATTTCTGCTGGTTGAAGGCGTCCATCAAAAGGCGCTGGATAGCCTTCGTGCGGCAGGTTATACCAACATCGAATTTCACAAAGGGGCGCTGGATGCAGAACAGCTGAAAGAGTCCATCCGTGATGCCCATTTCATTGGCCTGCGATCCCGTACCCATCTGACTGCAGACGTGATCAACGCGGCGGAAAAGCTGGTGGCTATCGGCTGTTTCTGTATTGGTACTAACCAGGTTGATCTGGCTGCTGCCGCAAAACGCGGTATTCCGGTGTTCAACGCGCCGTTTTCAAATACCCGTTCCGTTGCGGAACTGGTGATTGGCGAACTGCTGCTGCTGTTACGCGGCGTACCGGAAGCTAACGCCAAGGCGCACCGTGGCGTGTGGAATAAAGTGGCGGCGGGCTCATTTGAAGCGCGTGGTAAACGTCTCGGGATTGTGGGTTACGGCCACATTGGGACGCAACTGGGTATCCTGGCGGAATCGCTCGGGATGCATGTCTACTTCTACGACATTGAGAACAAACTCCCGCTGGGTAACGCCACTCAGGTACAGCACCTCTCCGAACTGCTCAACATGAGCGACGTGGTGAGCCTGCACGTACCGGAAAACGCCTCGACCAAAAATATGATGGGCGCGAAGGAGATCTCCCTGATGAAGCCGGGGTCTCTGCTGATCAACGCCGCGCGCGGAACGGTAGTGGATATTCCTGCACTTTGTGATGCGCTGGCAACCAAACATCTGGCTGGGGCGGCTATCGACGTCTTCCCGACCGAACCGGCGACCAACAGCGATCCGTTTACCTCTCCGCTGTGCGACTTTGATAACGTGATCCTGACGCCGCATATCGGCGGCTCCACTCAGGAAGCACAGGAGAACATCGGTCTGGAAGTGGCGGGTAAACTGATCAAGTATTCCGATAACGGCTCCACGCTTTCTGCGGTCAACTTCCCGGAAGTGTCGCTCCCGCTGCACGGTGGGCGTCGCCTGATGCACATCCACGAAAATCGTCCTGGCGTACTGACCGCGCTGAACCAGATTTTTGCTGAGCAGGGGGTGAACATCGCCGCGCAGTATCTGCAAACGTCGGCGCAGATGGGCTATGTCGTTATCGATATTGAAGCTGATGAAGATGTGGCGGAAAAAGCGCTGCTGGCGATGAAGGCCATTCCGGGCACCATTCGCGCACGTCTGCTGTACTGATTGAAACGGGAGTGGCTACCACTCCCACACTTTTGATGGCGTCACAACTGCTGGTAAGGGGATGTCCCACTCCTCTACTGGCAGTTTTTCCACCCGCTGGCAATCGTGAGCGTATCCCACGGGGGCCAGTCCATGTTGTTGCCAGTTTTGTAACGTCCGGTCATAGAACCCTCCGCCCATACCCAGACGCTGACCCTGCTCATCAAACGCCACTAACGGCGTGACCAGCACGTCCAGTTGCGAAAGGGGCAGAACATCGCGCACATCCAGTTTAGGCTCCTGAATTTTCAGGTGATTGGTGATGAGCTCGCTCTGTGGATGATAGTGCAGAAATAGCAGGTTTCCAGGGCTGAACGGATGAAGAACCGGGAGATAAACACGCTTGCCCGCGCGCCAGAGCTGATCTATCAGCGGCTGAGTATCCAGTTCGCCATCAAACGACAAAAAAACAGCGACTGTCTGCGCCATCACAACGGGCGGATAGGCAAGCATACGTGCTGCGGCTTGTTGGCCGAAAGCGGCTTGCTGTGAAGGGGAGAGCGCACGACGACGTTGCCGGATTATCTGGCGGATTTCTTGTCGTGAAAAAGGGAGTTCGGAAAGTAACGTCATGGCTGTTGCCAGGTAGAAGGAGAATCTCCGAGATGCCGCCGCAGGCTGTAACCCTTGAACCCTTGGTTCAAGGTGAATGCGTCGTCACAGTTTTAAGGCTTCTCGGACGGACCGAGCATGCTCACCAACCATGGATCGCCACATTCTTGTGGTATGAAATATCGGCTCAGGGGACTGGCCCGCTTGCAAACATCTCAGAGAAATTTTTGTCTTCACGGTCACTCTACCATAGTAAACCGAAAAGTGTTATTCAAAGTTTTGGTTCGTTTTTTCGGTTATGCGACCCTGATCAAGCAGTGCCTGTTCAATGGTCTGTTGCAGCATCCGAATACGTTGTTCCATGCTCGCCGCGTAGTCGCGGGTCTTCGCTTTTTCCTGAGTCAGTTCATAGCTAATATTCAGTGCGGCTATGAATACCAGTTGCTCAGTATTTGTGACTCTAGTGCGAACTTTCAGATCTTGCAACCGCTGATTCAGATCGTCCGCAGCTTGATTCAACGCATCCCTTTGTTCAGGCGGGCAATTCACTCGCAGTGAACGGCCAAAAATTTGGATATCGACGGGTTGTGCAG
>OKVW01001210.1_pt1 | contig 11231 bp, 14 predicted proteins | sample 1606991 | NCBI WGS metagenome assembly OKVW01 (sample SAMN03281021, study PRJEB24777) | human gut metagenome | isolation source: fecal sample PR177 from 1 month old male Malay infant, vaginal delivered...
GGGTGAAGAAGACCATGCAGGGGGGCTGGCGGATCTCCTCCTCCCTCACCGACAAGCCGGTGGAGCTGACCGTGCCCGCCTTCGTACCGGACTCCGGGGAGGACGCCTATCAGCTGCCCATCAACCAGCAGGCCGAGGCGGAGGCCTTCATGGACCTGATGAAAGGGTTCTGAGCATGGCCCTGAACTATCTGCTGCTGGGGGTGACGGGACTGCTCAGCCTGGGCAACGCGGTCTCCCTGATCAGGGGCCGGGGCTGGCTGGGAGAGCGGTGCCTCTCCGGGGCGGCGGCCATGGTGCTCTTCGCCCTGGTATTGGCCGCCACCGCCCTTGGGCTGGACTATCAGACCTTCCGCGGCATTCTGGAGGCAGGGCTGTGAGGGAGGGGGAAAAGGAGACGGACATGTTACATCGATTGGAACAGCGCCTGGGCGACTACGCCTTCCACAAGAGCATCTTTCCCGGCCCCGAGGAGGTGGGCGACGCGGTGTTCGGCTTCAAGCTGTGGCGGGACGCGGACCGGCGGGGCACCGCCGAGACCGTGCTCCTGCGGGAGGCCGCCCATGGGGACAGCCGCTACCGGGTATACGCCTACTCCATCCACGGGGAGATCCCCGGCCCGCTGCTGGATCAGCTCCGGGCGATCGTCGGGGAGGCCGACCTGGGGGAGATCCGCTACGAGTCCTTCGCCGTGAAGGGCTTCTCCTGCCTGTACGACGAGGAGGGGGAGTGCTTCCAGGAGGACTACGCCCTCCTGCCCCTGTACCGCCAGATGGACGGGGTCTTCCTGGCCGTGGTGGCCGACGACGACGGGGACCCCACCGAGCTGGACTGCCCGGCGGCGGCCTACGCCGTCAATGGCGACGGCATGTACCAGTGGTGCGTGGCCCGGAAGTACCTGGACCAGGACTATTCCTATCCCTCCACCGACGAGGACCCAGACCTGGTGGAGGTGCCGGAGGAGACTGACGAGGACGTGATGGAGATGCTCTCCGGCGTGCTGGGGGTGGAGGGCGCGGACCTGTCCGCCTATACCCAGATGCTTTGCGGGATGCAGAGCCAAGACCAGGCCGCCCAGATGGCGGGGCAGTGCTTCGCCATGGGCGCGGCCGCGGCCCAGGACCTGCCGGACGCCCCCAGCCCGGAGGAGATGGCCAAGGCCTATCAGGACATGATGGCCAAGCAGATGGCCGCCTTCGGCGCGATGATGGGCCAGATGTACGGGGAAGACCCGGACGAGGAAAAATGATAAGGCCCCCCGGAAGGCTCACGCCCTTCCGGGGGGTTTGTTTTCTGTCGGTCTGTCAGGGCCTGCCGGACTAGTTTGAGAGATGCCGATCCCTAGCGGCAGATCGATGGATCGTTGCAGGGCGCATCTCGATATGTTAGTATGGTATCCAAAGGACAGTCGGCGGGGGTGCATGACATGAAACTGGCAAATCAAAGTGATGGAGGCTGGTCAAACATGGATCAGAGGACCGCAAAAAGGGTACTATGGATCGCTTGTTCTCTATTGGTGCTATGTCTTGCCCTTTGTCTCGTCACAAAAAGAGCGGGTTTTGGATATCTTGGGATCGTTTTTGCCATTTTAGGGGCCGCCGTCTGGATCGCATTTGGAAGATGTTCGAGCTGCGGACGCTTTTTGGGGCGGACAGACGCCAAATATTGCCCACACTGTGGGGCAGAAGTAAAACGGTGATCTTCCTTCCATAGCATGAAGCAGATCGAGAGAAATAGAGGTGGATCATGGAGATCAGAAAAGTGACGGGCGCAAAGAAAGAATATCTCGACCTGCTGCTGCTGGCCGACGAGCAGGAGGATATGGTGGACAAGTATCTGGACCGGGGCGAGATGTTCGTCCTGGAGGACGACGGCGTGAAAGCCGAGTGCGTGATCACCCGGGAAGCCGACGGCGTCTATGAGCTCAAGAACATCGCCGTGCGCCCTGAGCACCAGCGGAAGGGCTACGGGAAGCGCCTGATCGGCGCCCTCCTTGCCCAATATCCCGATTGCAAGACCCTGTACGTGGGGACCGGGGACTGCCCGTCCAGCCTCTCTTTCTATCAGAGCTGCGGGTTCGCCCTGTCCCACAGGGTGGAAAACTTCTTCACCGACCACTACGACCACCCCATGTTCGAGGACGGGGTACAGTTGGTGGATATGGTCTACCTGAAAATAGAGCGGTAAAAAGACCCCAGAGGGCCCAAAGCCCTCCGGGGTCGCAGCCTGTCAAAGAAATCCCTTGGGACTTCTTTGACAGGCTGCTGGACTTTTTGAAACACCGTAAGAAGTTTCTAAAAGTCATTTGATTGCACGCGAAAGAAAACCCTGACGGTTTTCTTTCACACTATCTTTCCCTCCGAAACCTTCGGCCGGATGGTTCCTTGACAAGCTGAGACCCCGGAGGGCCCAAAGCCCTCCAGGGTCTTTCTCTCTTATCGGTCTGCCAGGGCCTTCCGGGACAAGTTGACATAATCCTGGGCTGACTCCTTCAGGGAGTCCAGCTCCTCCTCCGTCAGGGGGCGCTTGACCTTGGCGGGGGAGCCCATGACCATGACCCCTTCTGGGATGACGGCGTTCTGGGTCACCAAACTGCCGGCGGCGATGAGGACGTTCCTGCCGATCTGGGCCCCGTTGAGGATGATGGCCCCCATGCCGATGAGGGTGTTGTCCCCGATGACGCTGCCGTGGACGATGGCCCCGTGGCCGATGGTGACGTTCTCGCCCACCAGCAGGGGGGAGCCCACGTCCTCGTGGAGGATGCAGCCGTCCTGGACGTTGCTGCGGGGGCCGATCACCACCCGGTCCTCGTCCCCGCGGATGACGGCGTTGTGCCAGACGGAGACCAGGGGGCCGATGGTCACGTCCCCCACGATCTGGGCCCCGGAGGCCACGTAGGCGCTTTCGTGGATGATCGGTCTCATCAGTGGTTCAGCACCCGCACCCGGAGCACGCCCTCGATGCCCCGCAGCTCGTCGGCCACGACGTCGCCCACCCGCTGGCCCACGTCCACGATGGTATAGGCGTAAGCCCCCTTGGACTTGTTGGTCATGTTCTCCACGTTGACGCTGTCCTTGGCCAGGATGTTCATGATGGAGGCCAGCATGTTGGGCACGTTCCGGTGGATGATGCACAGCCGGGTCTGGCCGGACCAGTCCTGCTCCAGGGTGGGCAGGTTGACGGAGTTCTTGATGTTGCCGGTCTCCAGATAGTCCCGCAGCTGCTGGGCGGCCATGACGGCGCAGTTCTCCTCGCTCTCGGGGCTGGAGGCCCCCAGGTGGGGGATGGGGACCACGTTCTTGGCCAGGGTGATGGTGCCGTCGGGGAAGTCGGTGACGTAGCGGGCCACCTTGCCGCTGTCCAGGGCCTCGATCATGTCCTCGTTCTGGACCAGGCCGCCCCGGGCCAGGTTGATGATCCGGACCCCGGTCTTCATCTGGTCGAAGGCGGCGGCGTTCAGCATCCCCTTGGTGTCGGGGGTCTGGGGGACGTGGATGGTGATATAGTCGCAGTTCTTGTAGATCGCGGTGAGGTCGGTAACGTGGTGGACCATGCGGGACAGGGACAGGGCGGCGTCCACGGAGAGGAAGGGGTCGTAGCCGTAGACGGTCATGCCCAGCTTGGTGGCGATGTTGGCCACCTGCACGCCGATGGCGCCCAGGCCGATCACGCCCAGGCACTTGCCGGAGATCTCGGGGCCCACGAATTGGCTCTTGCCCTTCTCCACCACCTTGGCCACGTCCTCGCCGGCCTGGGCCTGGGCCTTGACCCACTCCACGCCGCCCACCACGTTCCGGGAGGAGAGCATGAGGGCGCAGATCACCAGCTCCTTCACGGCGTTGGCGTTGGCGCCGGGGGTGTTGAAGACCACGATGCCCGCCTCGGAGCAGCGGTCCACGGGGATGTTGTTGGTGCCCGCGCCGGCCCGGGCGATGGCCCGGAGGGCGGGGGGGAACTGGTAGTCCTGCATGTCGGCGGAGCGGACCAGCACGCCGTCCTCGTTCTCGGCGCTGTCGCTGACGGCGAAACGGGCGGGATCCAGGGTGGCGAGGCCGGTGGGGCTTATCTTGTTCAGCGTTTTGATACGGAACATGGCGAGTTGCCTCCTTCAATATGATACAAAAACGGGGCCGGGGCGGCACAGAGGCCGCCCCCTACTGCTCGGATCGAAAGAACCGCGTAGGGGCCGGCCTCTGTGCCGGCCCGCAGCCCCGGACAGGATCTCAGTTGTCCTTGTCGAACGCCTGGATGAGATCGCAGAGCTTCTCCACGCCCTCGGTGGGCATGGCGTTGTAGATGCTGGCCCGCATGCCGCCCACGTTGCGGTGGCCCTTCAGGTTGGTGAAGCCGGCGGCGGTGGCCTCCTTGACAAACTTGGCGTCCAGGTCCTCGCTGACGCTGCGGAAGGTCACGTTCATGTCGGACCGGGAGCCGGGCTGGGCCGCGCAGGTGAACAGGCGGGAGGCGTCCAGCACGTCGTAGAGCATCTGGGCCTTGCCATGCTTGATGGCCTCCATGCCCGGCACGCCGCCCCGCTCCTCCAGCCAGTCCAGCACCAGGCCCAGGACGTAGATGCACCAGCAGGGGGGCGTGTTGTACATGCTGTCCTTGTCGATCATGGTCTTGTAGTTCATCATCAAGGGCGTGTAGGGCAGCTCCTGCCCGGCCAGGTCCTCCTTGATGATGACCACGGTGAGGCCCGCGGGGGCCATGTTCTTCTGGGCCCCGGCGAAGATGACGCCGTACTTGCTCACGTCCACCGGGCGGGAGAGGATGTCCGAGGACATGTCGCACACGATGGGCACGCCCGCCGTGTCGGGCACATACTGCCACTCGGTGCCGTAGATGGTGTTGTTGGCGCAGTAGTAGAAATAGGACGCCTCGGGATCCAGCTTCAGCTGGTCCTGGGCGGGGATGTAGGAGTGGTTCTGGTCCTCGCTGGTGGCCGCCAGGGAGATGGTCCCGTACTTCTTGGCCTCTTTATACGCGATGTTGGAGAAGTTGCCGGTGACCACGTAATCAGCCTTGCCGGTCTTGCCGATCAGGTTCAGGGGGGCCATGGAGAACTGGGAGGAGGCGCCGCCCTGGAGGAAGAGGATCTTGTAGCCCTCCGGCACGCGGAGGAGGGTGCGAAGCTTGGCCTGGGTGTCGTCGAAGATCTTCTGGAAGACCTTTGATCGGTGACTCATCTCCATCACGGACATGCCTGACCCCTGGTAGTTGGTGATCTCGGAACCCGCTCTCTGTAAGACTTCCAGGGGAAGCATGGACGGGCCGGCGGAGAAATTGTACACACGATCGTTACCCATGATTGGCTGCCTCCTTGCAAATATTCCAGCAGATCGTCGAGACGATTTACTGTATTAAAGTTGATTATATACGCGGGGGAAACAAGTGTCAATGAGAGGGAGACACAAATTCCCCCGCCGGGCGGGCTCGTTCTTTGTGTAACTTAGTGGAAAGGGCACAAATGCCCATTCCCAAGCCGGAGGGTTTATGGTAGAATAGCAAATGAAGTCAGGGGCGTGGCCATGCCCCTGAAAACCGGGCGGGGTCCGACGCCCCGACCCTTAGGGGGAAGGTCTATGAACCTTTACGAGATCAGGGAGATCCTGGATGCCGAGGTGCTGTGCTGTGCCGACAGGCTGGAGCGGGAGGTCAAGTCCGCCTGCGCCAGCGATTTCATGAGCGACGTGCTGGCCTATGTGAAGGACCAGGGCCTGCTCCTCACCGGCATGGTCAATCCCCAGGTGGTGCGCACCGCCGAGATGATGGACATGCAGTGCATCGTCTTCGTCCGGGGCAAGGTGCCCGACGCAGGGATCTTAGAGCTGGCACGGGAGCGGGACATCGTGGTGATGACCTCGCCCATCCGCATGTTCATCGCCTGCGGACTGCTGTATCAGAAGGGGTTGGACGGCTGACATGGGAGACATCAGACTGACCTATCAGGTGGACGGCGGGGACCTGGTCCAGGCGGGCGAGGCCTCCAGCAAGATGAAGATGACCCTCAAAAAGCTGGGCCTGCCCCCCGACGCGGTCCGGCGGGCCTCCATCTGCATGTACGAGGGCGAGATCAACATGGTCATCCACGCCGACGGCGGCCGGGTGGAGGTGGATGTGGGCATGGACGCCATCACCGTCCGCCTGATCGACCAGGGCCCCGGCATCCCGGACGTGGACCGGGCCATGGAGGAGGGCTTCACCACCGCCGGCGACGTGGCCCGGGATCTGGGCTTCGGCGCGGGCATGGGCCTGCCCAACATGAAGCGCTACTCCGACGAGATGAGCATCGACACCACCGTGGGGGTGGGGACCACGGTGACCATGAAGGTGAAGGTCTAGCGCCGCCACCGGCGGGGACCAAGAAGATCGATATCGATTGAGGACCGGCCAGCCACCACTGCCGGTCCCCGGGAGGTGAGAGGTATGATGAAGCACTCCGTCATCCTGGAGTACAGGCGCTGCAAGGGCTGCACCACCTGTATCAAGAACTGCCCCACCGAGGCCATCCGCGTGCGCAGCGGCAAGGCCATCATCCTCAACGAGCGCTGCATCGACTGCGGCAAGTGCATCCAGGTCTGCCCCCACAAGGCGGTCAAGTCCGTCAGCGATGACTTGGAGAAGCTGGAGCGGTACAAATACTGCGTGGCTCTGCCCGACCCGGCCCTGTACGGGCAGTTCCAGCACCTGGACGACATCGACATCGTCCTGAACGGCCTTTTGAAGATCGGCTTCCACAAGGTCTATGAGACGGCCCGGGCCGCCGAGATCCTGTCGGACTACGCCCGGCACCGCATCAGCAGCGGGGAGATGGGGGCCATGCCCCAGATCTCCTCCGCCTGCCCCACCATCCTGCGGCTGATCCGCATGCGCTTCCCCAAGCTGATCCCCAACGTGGCCGCCACCATCACGCCGGTGGAGCTGGCCGCCATCCTGGCGAGAAGGGAGGCCGAGGCCGAGACCGGCCTGGCCCCCGAGGAGATCGGGGTCTTCTCCATCGTGCCCTGCTCCTCCCAGGTCACCGCCGCCCACAGCCCCGAGGGGCTCCAAAAGCCGGTGCTGGACGGGGCCTTCGCCGTGCGGGACGTGTACCTGAAGCTGCTGACCCCCATGAAGGAGCTCACCGAGATCGAGCCCCTGGCCTCGGCGGGGATCATGGGCGTGGGCTGGGCCTTCTGCGGCGGCGAGTCCGCCGCACGGCTAGGCCAGAGCTATCTGGCCGTGGACGGCATCGAGAACTGCATCCGCATGCTGGAGGAGATCGAGGACGGGCGGCTGCCCGAGGCCGATTTCATCGAGCTGTGCGCCTGCACCCAGGGCTGCGTGGGGGGGTGCCTCACCGTGGAGAACCCCTACGGGGCCCGGATGCGCATCAAGAACCTGATGAAGGGCCTGCCCGTGTCCCAGAGCCGGTTCGACTTCCGGGGCAAGGAGCGGGACCTGGTGAAGTTCGACCGGGAGCTCCAGTACGTGCCCGCCTTCCTCCTGGACGAGGACCGGGGGGTGGCCCTGGAGAAGATGATCCGCATCGAGGAGCTGGAGCGGAGCCTGCCGGGGCTGGACTGCGGCTCCTGCGGGGCCCCCTCCTGCCACGCCCTGGCCGAGGACGTGGTGCTGGGCCGGGCCACCTTGGAGGACTGCATCTTCAAGGTCCGGGAGCGGATGCAGTACATGGCGGGCACCGGCGACGCCGACGAGTACCTGCCCGCCCCCTTCCGCCAGCGGCGGATCCCGGGGTCCCATGTGAAGAAGAACGAAGGAGGCAACTGACCGATGCTGGTAAAGGAACTGGCCGATATGATGGACCTGGTCCCCTTCCTGATGCCCGACCCTGACCGGGAGGTGAAGGGGGGCTATGTAGGCGACCTTTTGTCGTGGGTCATGGGACGGGCCCAGGAGGGGGACGCCTGGCTGACCATCATGTCCAATCAGAACGTGGCCGCCGTGGCCCTGATGGCCGAGGTGGCCTGTGTGGTGCTCACCGAGGGGGTGGAGCCCGATCCCGCCCTCCTCCAGCGGGCCCAGCAGCAGGGGATCGACGTGCTGGGCACCAAGCTGTCCACCTTCGACGCGGCGGCGGTGCTCAAGCAGCTGATGAGATAGCAGAGAGGTATGGCACGCCGAGTCGTCGCGCCCCACAGAGGCATATGACCGAGTTCGTGGGGTGCGGCGAGCCGGCGCGCCTTCTTTTCCGGTGGGAAAGGATGGTTTACATAAAATACACATTCGACTTCCACTTCCACTCCTGCCTGTCCCCCTGCGGGGACGGGGCCATGACGCCCTGGAGGAGGTCCACGTGATCTGCCTGCTGCCCGGCGTGGAGGCCGCCGAGGCCTTCGGGGCCGAGGTCTACGCCCGCCTGCCCGCCCTGCCCAACGACCGGGACATCTTCGGGCCCCAGATCTTTATGGACGCCGAGGACCGGCCGGTGGGGGAGGAGGAGCGGATGCTGGCCGGGGCCACCACCATCGGGGTCTACGAGTGCGCCGCCCTGGCGGAGCGGTTCGGCGGGGTGGCCTATCCCGCCCACATCGACCGGCCTTCCTTCTCCCTGCTGTCCAACCTGGGCCTGTGGGACCCGGGACTGGGGTTCTCCCTGGCCGAGCTGTCCCGGAACTGCCCGGCGGACTTCGGGCAGGGACGGCGGGACCTGGCGGGAGTGCCCTTCCTCCGGGGCTGCGACGCCCACTACGTGGAGCAGATCGCCGACGCCTTCCAGAGTGTGGAACTGCCCGTGTGCACCCCCGAGGCGGCCATCGATCGGCTGAAAAAGGGCAAAATTTCTTGCATATCGTAAAAAGAGGTTGAACCGGAGAGCGCTTTCCACTACAATGTGGGGAGATGCCCCCAAGAAAGCCGGTGGGCTTTCAGTCGAAACATAAAAGGAGGAGCGCGCATATGCCAAATGTCAAGACCGTGATCCCCTACCACGGGACACCGGAGCAGGAGGAGCGGCTTCAGGCCGTGATCGCGGAGCACAAGGGCCAGCCCGGCGCCACGATGCCGGTGCTGCAGGCGGCCCAGGAGATATTCGGGTATCTGCCGGAAGAGGTCCAGATCATGGTGGCCGAGGGCCTGGATATCCCCCTGACCGAGGTGTACGGCGTGGCCTCGTTCTACGCCCAGTTCACCATGAACCCCAAGGGCAAGCACCAGATCAGCCTGTGCCTGGGCACGGCCTGCTACGTGAAGGGCGCCTCCGACATCCTCCAGGAGGTCCAGCAGCGGCTGGGCATCCAGTCCGGCGCGATCACCCCTGACGGCAAGTTCTCCCTGGACGCCTGCCGGTGCATCGGCGCCTGCGGCCTGGCCCCCGTCATGATGATCGACAACGACGTCTACGGGCGGCTGACCACCGACCAGGTGGGGCCGATCCTGGACAAATACATGTGAACAGATGGGCCGCCGCGCCAGATCGGGAGGTGTGATGGGTGAAAGAGCTCTCCTTACATATGCTGGACATCGCCCAGAACTCCATCGCCGCCGGGGCCCGGTCCGTGGACCTGACGGTGGAGGAGCTGGGGGGCCTGCTGACCCTGGTGGTACAGGACGACGGCAAAGGCATGCCGCCGGAGTTCCTGGCCCAGGTCACCGACCCCTTCACCACCGCCCGCACCACCCGCAAGGTGGGGCTGGGCCTGCCCCTGCTGCGCCTGGCCGCCGAGATGACCGGCGGGCGGCTGGAGATCCAAAGCCAGCTGGGCAAGGGCACCACCGTCACCGCCAGTTTCCACCAAGACCATATCGACTGCCCGCCCCTGGGCGACATGGCCGGGACGGTGTCCCTGCTGGTCCAGGGCCTGCCGGAGGGCATGGAGCTTACCTATGTCCGCCGGGGGCCGGCGGGCGCGTTTTGCTTCGACACCCGCCAGGTGCGGGAGATCCTGGGGCCCGACGTGCCCCTGTCCGCCCCCGACGTGTGCGAGTGGGTCCGGGGCCATGTGGAAGAGGGGGAGCAGAGCGTGGCCCCCATCGATCGGAACATCTGATATAAGGAGTGACAAGATTGAAGAGCCTGGAAGAACTGCGCGCCATCCGTGAAAAAATGCAGCAGCAGGTCAGTATGCGGGAGCAGAGCGACGACAATATCCGGGTGGTGGTGGGCATGGCCACCTGCGGCATCGCCGCCGGGGCCCGTCCCGTCCTCACCGCCTTTTTGGAAGAGGTCCGGAAGCGCAACCTCCACAACGTCACCGTCACCCAGACCGGCTGCATCGGCGTTTGCCGCCTGGAGCCCATCGCCGAGGTCTATATCCCCGGCGAGGAGAAGGTCACCTACGTGAAGCTGGACCCCGCCATGGTGCCCAAGATCGTGGCGGACCACCTGGTGAACCACCAGGTGGTGACCGAGTACACCATCGGCGCCGCCGACTGAGGGAGGAAGAGAGATGAATTTTGTCCGTTCCCACATCCTGGTATGCACCGGCACCGGCTGCTCCTCCTCCAACAGCCCCAAGATCATCGAGGCCTTCGAGAACGAGCTCCAGGCCCAGGGCATGTCCCAGGAGGCCAAGGTCATCAAGACCGGCTGCTTCGGCCTGTGCGCCATGGGCCCCGTGGTCCTCATCTACCCCGAGGGGGCCTTCTATACCCATGTCAGCCCCGCCGACGTGCCGGAGATCGTCTCCGAGCACATCGTCAAGGGCCGCATCGTCCAGCGGCTGCTGCATAAGGAGGGCGAGGCCGCCGAGAAGGTGACCAGCCTGTCCGACACCAAGTTCTATAAGAACCAGCTGCGCATCGCCCTGCGCAACTGCGGCGTGATCGATCCCGAGAGCATCGACGAGTACATCGGCACCGGCGGCTACGAGGCCCTGGGCCGCGCCCTCACCGAGCAGACCCCCCAGCAGGTCATCGATATGATCCTGGCCTCCGGCCTCCGGGGCCGGGGCGGCGCCGGCTTCCCCTCAGGGCGGAAGTGGCAGATGACCCACGACTCCGTGTCCCCCGACGGGGTGAAGTACGTCTGCTGCAACGCCGACGAGGGCGACCCCGGCGCGTTCATGGACCGGTCCGTCCTGGAGGGCGACCCCCACAGCGTGATCGAGGCCATGACCATCGCCGGCTACTGCATCGGCGCCAGCCAGGGCTACGTCTACGTCCGGGCCGAGTACCCCATCGCCGTCAAGCGGCTCCAGATCGCCATCGATCAGGCCCGGGCCTACGGCCTGCTGGGCAAGAACATCTTCGGCTCCGGCTTCTCCTTCGACCTGGAGCTCCGCCTGGGCG
>OKVW01001212.1_pt1 | contig 11229 bp, 10 predicted proteins | sample 1606991 | NCBI WGS metagenome assembly OKVW01 (sample SAMN03281021, study PRJEB24777) | human gut metagenome | isolation source: fecal sample PR177 from 1 month old male Malay infant, vaginal delivered...
ACTCGTTTTCCGCCTTTAATACCTTATTCCTCCAGTTGTTGAAGACTGCGGCTGCGAATCTCTTGTTGCAGCTTCTCAATCACTTCACTTACGTCAAGACTGCCCAGGTCTTTACCACGGCGGGTGCGAACGGCCACTTTGCCAGCTTCCACCTCTTTATCACCGCAGACCAACATATAAGGGACACGACGTAATGTGTGCTCGCGGATTTTAAAGCCAATCTTCTCATTTCTCAAGTCTGCTTTTACTCGAATGCCCGCATTTTGTAGTTTCTGCGTCAATTCGTTAACGTATTCAGACTGTGAATCAGTGATGTTCATGACCACCACCTGAACCGGCGCAAGCCAGGTCGGGAAGAAGCCAGCGAACTCTTCGGTCAGGATACCGATAAAGCGTTCCATAGACCCAAGAATAGCGCGGTGAATCATTACCGGTACCTGACGCTCGTTGTTTTCGCCCACATAAGAGGCGCTCAGACGAGACGGCAGTGAGAAGTCCAACTGTACAGTACCGCATTGCCAGGCTCTGTCGAGGCAGTCATACAGGGTAAATTCAATTTTCGGACCGTAGAACGCACCTTCACCCAGTTGATATTCAAATGGGATATTGTTTTCTTCCAGTGCGACCGCCAGATCCGCCTCAGCACGATCCCACATTTCGTCGCTACCGATACGCTTGTCAGGACGAGTGGACAGTTTGACGACGATCTTCTCGAAGCCAAATGTGCTGTACATATCGTAGACCATACGAATACAGGCGTTAACTTCATCGCGAATTTGCTCTTCCGTACAGAAGATATGCGCATCATCCTGAGTGAAGCCACGAACGCGCATCAGACCATGCAGCGCGCCTGACGGTTCGTTACGGTGGCAACTACCAAACTCTGCCATACGCAGCGGCAGATCGCGGTAGGATTTCAGACCCTGATTAAAGATCTGCACATGACCTGGGCAGTTCATCGGCTTGATGCAGTACTCACGGTTCTCAGAAGAAGTCGTGAACATGGCATCTTTGTAGTTTTCCCAGTGCCCGGTTTTTTCCCACAGCACGCGGTCCATCATGAACGGACCTTTCACTTCCTGGTACTGGTACTCTTTAAGCTTAGAACGCACAAAGACTTCCAGTTCACGGAAGATGGTCCAGCCGTCATTGTGCCAGAACACCATACCCGGCGCCTCTTCCTGCATGTGATACAGGTCAAGCTGCTTGCCGATCTTACGGTGGTCACGTTTTGCCGCTTCTTCCAGGCGCTGCAGGTAGGCATTAAGCGCTTTTTTATCCGCCCAGGCCGTGCCGTAAATACGTTGCAGCATCTTGTTGTCGCTGTCGCCACGCCAGTATGCGCCTGCGGTTTTCATCAGTTTAAAGTGATGGCAGAAGCGCATATTCGGCACGTGCGGACCGCGGCACATATCGACATATTCTTCATGATGATACAAACCAGGTTTGTCATCATGGGCAATGTTTTCATCAAGAATGGAGACTTTATAAATCTCGCCGCGCTTCACGAAGGTTTCACGCGCTTCGTGCCAGCTCACTTTCTTCTTAATGACGTCATAATTTTTTTCAGCGAGCTCGTGCATCCGTTTTTCGAGAGCGTCGATGTCTTCCTGGTTCAACGTACGGTCAAGATCAACGTCATAGTAAAAACCATTGTCGACAACCGGTCCGATCGCCATTTTGGTATTCGGCCAAAGTTGTTTAATCGCATGACCCAACAGGTGCGCGCAGGAGTGACGAATGATCTCCAGCCCTTCTTCATCTTTTGCGGTGATGATAGAAAGAGTCGAATCCTTTTCAATCAGATCGGAAGCATCAACCAGTTCGCCATTAACACGGCCAGCGATGGTGGCTTTCGCCAGACCTGGACCAATGTCCAGCGCAACATCCATGGGGCTTACAGCGTGGTCGTAATGGCGTTGACTGCCATCAGGAAGAGTAATAACAGGCATGTTATGTCCTTATTTGCAGTGGTGACCCATACGCAAGATCACATACAAAGTTTCGATATTTAAAATTACCAAAAAGTGGTGGGCTGATTCCCGCTTCACTCTGCGAAATATGCCACGGGCCGCCTTAGCAGCGACACTGGGCCTACACCCGCTTTTTGATAACACCGCTTGACAGTGTACACGCCATTCCCCGTTGTTCAAAGTCGCAATCACTGGATGCAGGATGATGCAAATCAATTCCCTGACTCGCTGACGGTTTTGTTACACTAAGAAGAAGAGTCTGATTTCGACAGGAAATAATTAATGCCATCAGATCGCTTCGCCAAAAAACACTGGAAAATGGTGGTCGTCCTGATTGCCATCTGTGGAGCAATGTTATTGCTACGCTGGGCGGCAATGATTTGGGGGTAATCCCGAAAAGACAGAATTTTGCTGCCGGGGAAGTCATCTGGCGAAGCAGAATGTGGGAAAAATAAACCCGCGGCGCAACGACAATATAAAGCCGCATTAAAAGAGTGCCAGACTGCAAAACAGCCTGGCCGCATTTTACATCCGGTATCCCAGAGAGACCGTTGTACGTCGATCGGTATGTTCCGGTGCCGTTGCCGGCGGTTCGGAGTTCCACGTCACGTTATACGCCACCTTCAGGCCGAAATGCTCATTAATCGCCACGTTCAACGCCGATTCCGAGTTCAGGGTGGTATCTTCCGCACCAAACACTGACACGCCTTGCGTGAATTTGGTGTTATCGGTCATCTGCCAGGCGTACGCGCCAGACGCATAACCCAACGGCTGAGTCTCAGTTTTGCCATCAGTGTGCTCGTCGTAACGGACACCCGGACCAAATTCAAAACGAAAGCTGTGTACCGGTCCATTAAGGAACTGGCGACCATAACCTGCTGTCAGCACGTCACGTTCGTGATAGCCGTTATAACGGTCAGTCAACCAGCTCGCCTGACCAAAAAGATAATCATAATCGGTCATATTGAAACGACTACGCCCACCCACTGCATATTTCTCCGAAGAGCGTTCATCATTAGAAGAGGTATTGCTTGCGTTACCCCACAGTGACCAGGCAGTTGTAGCACCATACCAGGTCATTGTTGTATCTGCGGTCAAAGAAGAACTTTTCGTGTTGCCCGACTGCGCAAGGTAACCCGCATTCAGGTTGCCTTCGAAGGGTTTTTTCGCACTTGAGGGATCATCCATGACAGTAAAAACGGAATCATCGGCAGTTGCATACATCGACGCAAACACGCCTCCCGCCAGCATAACGACAGCGGGAACTGTCTTTAAAAGCTTCATTTTGGTTCTCTAAAATACATGGGAAAGGTTTGCACTGTTCGTGCAGCGATATTCTAAACCATCTGAAGAATACAAGAAATGAAGATTATCAGACGCAAGTTATTGCCCTGTTTAATTTTAAAAGCAAGACACAAATTCTTAGGGGTACCTCTTCTGTTATCTGACACCAAATAATCAACTGAATTTTTTCAGCCCCCATCACTTTCACTTGAAATCATCATGACTAAAATCAGTATTATTTTTGACATATGTCAGATTTAATAATGACTTTTATATTGCTATGAAAATTCCTAATCACTAGAATCCTCAACCTTCAAGAAGACTTACTGAACACTCTCATCAGTCACAATAAACACCTGGAAGTGTTATCATGAAATGCTTTGCTCGCCATAAAAAGGACAACGAGAAGTCACAGACTAGTCATTGAAAAACAATCCGTTGATTCTATTTTCTATTCAGGAAATTCTGGCAATGAAAACCAAGCTATTCTCACTGGCTGTACTGGCTGCAATTTATTCTGTGACAAGTGCCCACGCTGCTAATAACCCTGCTGATGCACAAGCTGCTTTTCAGGAGTTTAATGAGGCAGCGAATGCGCTAAACGATCTTGAAAATGCTCCATTAAATCAATGGCAAGACCAGTACAACCGCGCGGTTGACGGTCTGAATCGTTTAGGCATTACAGGTGACCAACAACAAGGGGATCTGATAGCCAACGTTCACAATCTCCCGTCACTCACAGCCCTGTCACAATGGATCGGTGGATTGCCTCAGTCTCAAGTGATACCCGTAACGGATACAAAAGCGCTGGAAGAGGGTCAAAGCAAAATTGCTGACAATCAGGCCCGTACTTCTACCCAGCATGTTGATGAAATTCAGGCGATGGCATTGACTCAGCAAGAAAGAGATAACGGGCAAGACCTTGCGATCTCAGATACGCATGCAACAGCTTCGCAGGCAATGACTGAGGCGCTCTCGGCACAAAGTTATGCTGAAAACGTACACGATCAGGTAACGCGTATGGGCGTAGATGTGGACACGAATAAGGCAAAAAACGATATCCAGGATCAAGAGATTTCCGGTCTTACTACTCAGGGCAATACGAATGCTCAGAATATCGCTGATGAAGCGAAGTCTCGTAAAGATAGCGATACCGTCACACGCACCCAGATTGCTAATAACGCCTCCGCCATCCGGGGAGTACGCTCTGAGCAGACTGCGCAGAGTGACTACATTCAGAAACAAAGTCATGTCATTAACCAGCATTCAGCCACACTGCAACAGCATTCTGCGCAAATTTATCGAAACACTTCAGATATCCAGAAAAATACAAAAGATATTGCTGACACGAAAGAGAAACTGAAAAAAGGGCTAAACAACGCGGCAGCGATGAGTTCTTTGCACTTTGATGCGAATAAGAATAGCTGGGCGCTTTCTACGGGTACAGCAAACGGTGATGGCGCGGCATTAGCTGGCGGTTTGCAAAAACAACTGACCGAACACACCGCGGTTACCGTACAATTCTCAGACTCTATGTCAGGTGACTGGATGGCGGGTGCCGGTATTCATGGCGATTACTAAGAAACAGTGACTGATTGCGTCAAATAAATTATTTCATCGTGACAGGGCTCCCCCTTCGGGGGCAGCCTTTTTCCTGCGCCATCATCAATGTAACCCTTTCAATTACCTGACTATATTCGGTCATAGTATAGCAATGATGTCTCTGATGAAGAGTGACGGCTTATCTTGACTCTGATTTAAGTATGCCCCGCAAGATGACAAGTTCGCACAGACTAAAATACCAATAACAAGTCTTCAAAAAGTAACCATCATGCCAACTCAACGCCTGGCGACGCCTTTCATTCCCGGGACTCAGGGTTTGCCTCGTCACTATCATCCTTCATGCTCTGCTAATCCGTTTAGTTAATAAACTTATACAGACTGTAAATAATCTGTGATATGTCTTACAGTGTGCATTTGTTGCTAATGGTTCTCAATGTCTTCTCGTGCTATCATAAAAGTCTATTGGATGCTATATACATAACAAAAAGGTTTAAACAAACATGACGCATACTTTTTTTGAATTTCCTCAGCTTTTCACGGATGGTCATGGTGTCTACGACGTTGATTCATTGGTCGCTGTACTTGAAAAGAAGGAAGAGACAGCGCACGCGTTTAGCGGAACTGCCGTATTATTCGTTAAGGCTATTTTTAAACTTGAGTCAGCGCCACAGTTGAAAAACTGTCGTTTTGCCTTTGTCGATCAAGACAATTACCAGTGCTTTGAAGTTGACGGCAAAGGCAAGATAAAAAAGCTTGATGACATACCCGACTGGTTTGTGAATCCTTCTGAGTTTGCACGTTCTCAGTGGCTGGTAAACAGAGATTTAGACAGCGAAAGAGTGACGAAATTAATTGCCTATATCCTTGATCATAATATCGAGGATAGACGCAGTTACTGCGATTTATTATTTAATCTGGAACTCGGGAAAATGAAACCTTCCTCTGCGTCACCCGCCACCGGAAAGCCCGGAAATAAAAATGGGAAGAGTACAAAGCCAAGAGTGACTGACTTAAATTCCTTCGAATTGTTTAGTCAATTCTTTGATCGGTTAAAAATCGCTGTCAATGCTGATGAATTTCCTACCTTGCAGTTTCTTACCAACGAGCAAGACGTAAATAAAGCGCCTAATACACTCAAGCAAGGGATCAGAACATGGTTTAAAGCAGTCACCGGCGAACAGATACCTAACAATAAAAAAATTCAGGCGGGCGCTGCCGGGCTGTTCTGCGCACCGATCAGGGAGCAAGTGACTGAGATTGAAAGTGTGGGCCTGGAAAAGTATTACAAAGCCTTGTCACAGGCCATTGCTGAAGCGGGTGAAGAAAGTTATATATCAGATTTCACTTTCAGATTTCCAGCTCACTAAACGTTGAATTCTGAGGGCACAAGCACCAACTCCAGAACATCACACAACGGAGTGATGATGGCAATCTGAATAACTTATCACTTGCCTCGTTGCTCCCATGTTAAGTGGTGTCTTTTATGCAAAGTATATATCACACGAAAAACGATGAAATTACGCGAAGAACGCTCCCAGCCAAACCTTACTGAGACAGTGACGATCGCGCACCAGGAAAGGTAACAAATTATAAAAAGCCACGAATTGCATAGCAATGAATTCTTATTTCATTTCTTGAATAAGAGAACGCCCATATCAATTACCTCTTTATATAACCTTACTGCCAGTAAACTTAACTAACGTCAATAAACCCTATTGTTAATGACTTCACTTTGTGGCTATTCGGTGCCAGACTGAATTCAGCCTAACAGGAGGTAAAGATGGTACGTATCTATACGTTGACGCTTGCGCCCTCTCTCGATAGCGCAACAATCACCCCACAAATCTATCCCGAAGGGAAACTTCGTTGTACATCACCGGTCTTTGAGCCTGGGGGCGGAGGGATTAACGTCGCCCGCGCCATTGCCCACCTGGGTGGTACTGCCACTGCCATTTTTCCGGTCGGCGGCGCAACCGGTGAACACCTTGTCGCCCTGCTTGCCGATGAAAATGTCCCGGTATCCACCGTTGAAGCAAACGACTGGACGCGTCAGAACCTGCACGTTCATGTCGAATCCAGCGGCGAACAATATCGCTTTGTCATGCCTGGCGCAGCCCTGAATGATGATGAATTTCGCCAGATTGAAGAACAGGTACTTGAAATTGAATCCGGCGCCATTCTGGTCATCAGTGGCAGCCTTCCTCCTGGCATAAAAGTCGAGAAGTTCTGTCAGTTAATTACCGCCGCACAGAAACAAGGGATCCGCTGCATTATTGATAGCTCCGGCGAGGCGCTGTCAGCCGCGTTAGCCCTTGGCAACATTGAACTGGTTAAACCCAATCAGAAAGAATTGAGCGCGCTGGTTAACCGTGAACTCACTCAACCGGACGATGTGCGCAAGGCGGCGCAAGAAATTGTCAACAGCGGCAAAGCGCGGCGCGTGGTGGTCTCTCTGGGGCCTCAGGGTGCGCTGGGGGTAGACAGTAAAAGCTGTGTGCAGGTCGTTCCTCCGCCGGTGAAGAGTCAGAGTACCGTTGGCGCGGGTGACAGCATGGTGGGCGCGATGACGCTAAAACTGGCAGAGGGCGCTTCGCTGGAAGATATGGTGCGTTTCGGCGTCGCGGCGGGGAGCGCGGCGACCATTAATCAGGGAACCCGTCTGTGTTCACACGATGACACGCAGAAAATTTACGCTTATCTCACCCAATCCTGATGCTCTCCCTCCCCCTCTTTTGGAGGGGGAATCACGGGCTAACCTGTCGGCATCAGACTTCACCGTCTATGCTAGATACGCATGCAATAACAAAGAGGTATCAAATGGCCAGTGGAGATATCGTCCGTTATGTCATTACTGTCAGTTTTCACGAAGATTCCTTAACCGAAATTAACGAATTAAATAACCATCTTACCCGCGCCGGTTTTCTGCTCACCCTCACGGATGATGAAGGGAATGTCCATGAACTGGGCACGAACACCTTTGGGCTGATCAGCGCACAAAGCAAGGATGAGGTGAAGGCCATGGTCGCAGGCCTTGCGGAAAGCGCCCTGGATAAGGTTCCGGAGGTCACTGTAGAGCGCTGGGATGAGTGGGTTCGGGGCGGACATTAAATGCCATTTAGTACGAATATACGTCCACGGTGTGCGTTAATTCGTGTTTTTTAACCGCATTTTTGCGCTAACCTTATGATCTGGCAGACAACATGGGGAGAGACATCATGTGGCAGGCTATCAGTCGTCTTTTAAGCGAGCAACTCGGTGAAGGCGAAATCGAACTGCGTAACGAACTGCCGGGCGGGGAAGTTCATGCCGCATGGCATTTGCGCTATGCAGGGCGCGATTTCTTCGTCAAATGTGATGAGCGAGAACTGCTTCCGGGCTTCACGGCCGAAGCCGATCAACTGGAACTGTTATCACGTAGCCAGACCGTCACGGTCCCTAAAGTCTGGGCGGTGGGCGCAGACCGTGATTACAGCTTTCTGGTGATGGACTTTCTCCCTCCTCGTCCGCTGGATGCGCACAACGCGTTTATTCTGGGTCAGCAGCTTGCCCACCTTCATGAATGGAGCGACCAGCCTCAGTTCGGGCTGGATTTCGATAACGCACTCTCCACTACGCCGCAGCCCAACGCGTGGCAGCGCCGCTGGTCAACGTTTTTTGCTGAACAGCGCATTGGCTGGCAACTGGAATTAGCGGCGGAAAAAGGCATCGCCTTTGGCAATATTGACGCCATCGTCGAACACGTGCAGCAACGTCTCTCTTCCCACCAGCCCCAGCCCTCTTTGCTTCACGGCGATTTATGGTCAGGCAACTGTGCGCTGGGTCCGGACGGACCGTACCTGTTTGATCCCGCCTGTTACTGGGGAGACAGAGAGTGCGATCTGGCGATGCTGCCGCTGCATACCGAACAGCCGCCGCAAATCTATGATGGTTATCAGTCAGTGTCTCCGCTGCCGTTAGATTTTCTTGACCGGCAACCGGTGTATCAACTGTATACCTTGCTCAATCGGGCACGCCTGTTTGGCGGACAGCATCTGGTCATCGCGCAAAAGGCGATGGACAAACTGCTCGCGGCGTAATCATTGTTGATATCAACAGGCCGCCGGATGGCTAACGCCGTTCACTTAAGATGTTTTGAGTGAACGGATGAAGTGACTGTAATTAAAATTGTGTATACCGGAGTTTTCTCGCTAAATAACTGCGCGGAATAGTAGATCACTTTGAGGGAACTCAGCCCGGATTGTGCGAGTCTTTTCAATCGCCAAATATCCCAAACCACCAACCGGACTGAGCGATGCCGATCATAGTTATGAAATATAGTACAGCAGTCTCCATTCCAATTATTGAAATTGGCATGTCAGTTTTATAGCTTCCATTAATAACTCAATAAATATTTTTGAAATATTACATTTGCTTGCATCAATTCTTCCGGGGTCATTTTCTTTGAAAGTTGTCCCCTCGCCAGACCAGCCTTTTCAAAACCATGGTAAGCAGCAATAGAATACCAAGCATAAGCCTCTTTATTATTTACCCCACCAAGAGCCCATCCATTTTCATATGCGTCTCCCAAGTTACTTTGTGCTATCGCACAACCTTTCTTGGCAGACCTTTTATACCATTCAAAAGCACGCTCTTTATTTATCGAAAGTCCTCCCAAGCCTTGGTAATAGTAGCCACCCAAAGAATTTTGGGCTGAAATATTATTTAAGGCCGCAGATTTTGAAAACCACTTTAGAGCTTCTACTTCATCTTTTGGTACCCCCAACGCATTGTGATACATGAATCCCAGATTATACATGGCGGAAGGGTCGTTTTGCTCAGCTGCTTTTAAAAACCATTTATGTGCCTCCTGGAAATTTTGTGGCACACCTTTTCCATTAGCATATAACGAACCAAGATTAACCTGAGCCTCCGGCAATCCTTGATTTGCAGCTTTATGATACCATTCAGATGCTAATGTATAATTCTGTAAGATTCCGATTCCTTGTTCATATGCAAGCCCGAGATTATATTGTGCTATTGCATAATTCTGTTCGGCCACCTGGCGATATAGTTGTACCGATTTTTTATAATTTATTTCAGCACCTTTACCATACCTATAAGAAAAACCCAAATCTGCTAATGCCTTTGCATCTATCTTTCTTACTGACTTCGTTTATTTAAATGGATTGTTAATGTTATCCAAAGCCATCCAAAGTTGTTTTTTTCGGAATGATGGATGAAAAGAATAAAAACAACCACAATGATCGAGACTGTTATTAACATATTTTTTGATTTTGAAAGTTTCATTTATCTTCCTTTAACATTAATAACTTACTTGGTTATATTCACTTAGTTTATCCCATAGGAATCCAAATGATTTACTCTCTACTTGGGTTAGTCCAGAGCTTAGTGCTGACTTAGCACATGTTAATACTAACTTCCTATTATTTTCTCTTCTAACGCGATCGACTGGGCTATGCTAGAAATACATTTTGTTGTCGCTTTTTCAACCGTTGTTACCCCCATTGACAGCCCTGCCAATCCTATTTCTGGTGCTCCAACCGCTATCCCAAAAGCGTACTCTTGCAATGGATTATAGGCATTTTTCATTCCCTCAAGATTACTAATTGCAGTATTGACCTCTTCACGAGGTAAATCCCGGGCAGCTGATTCTATAGCAGAGCAATAACTATTAAATCCTGTACCAAAATCAACTAACCCAAGTGGATCTATATTTTCAATTGGATCTAACGGATACTGATACAAATTCCACGCGCCCCTTAAACCTATCGGATCCTGCGTGATATATCTTCCCTGTGCCGGATCATAATACCGGTGCCGGTTGTAGTGCAGCCCCGACTCCTCGTCATACCACTGGCCCGGTAACCTCAGCGGCTGCTCAATTTTATGCGGGTTCTCTTCCGACAGGAGTTCCCCCCACGGGTCGTACTCCGCACGCCAGTCTGCCTGTCCCTCCCGGTTTATCAGCGCTACCGGCATTCCCCGGTGGTCACTCTGGTAAAGGTGAACCTGTCGGATATTCACCACCGGCAGAGGGTCAAGCTGTGCCGCCATCAGGTTTGCGGGAATGTTCGCAAATTCCAGCCAGCCGCGGCTTCTCTCCGACAGGTTTCCGGTTCGCAGGTCGTCTTCCAGACGCTCCATGTCCGCATACTCCTGCGCCGTAAACGGTATCTGGCTGTGCTACTGGAGTTTGTCGGCAAGCGGTGTGTTCTGCCGTCAAACGCCACCTCCTCCGTCAGCCGGTTCATCGCATCGTAACTGAAGCGGTACGGACGGCGGTTCTCGTTGATGATGGAGGTGAGTCGCCCGGCCTGGTCGTGGTGGTATTCCCGCACCAGCCCGCCTTGGCAGTTTTCAGCGATACGGATAATTTACGGTAGATGACTTCAGGTTGTCATCCCAACCC
>OKVW01001216.1_pt1 | contig 11219 bp, 10 predicted proteins | sample 1606991 | NCBI WGS metagenome assembly OKVW01 (sample SAMN03281021, study PRJEB24777) | human gut metagenome | isolation source: fecal sample PR177 from 1 month old male Malay infant, vaginal delivered...
AATATATTATATGTTTATCCATAACGAGGAGGCGTAAGTAATGGACTATGGAAAAATGTCACTGGGTGAACTAAAGAACGGATATCATTACGACAAGGAACAGGATGCCTATGTCTGCAATTACTGCGGCCAGACATATCAGGCGGGCCAGATCTTTCAGATGGACGGCGGCTTCTATATGGCGGAACCGGCGGCAGCCAGGCATATCAGGTCTGCCCATAAGGGCAGTCTGGCCCAGCTGTTATACGCGGACACGAAATACAACACCTTAACCGGCAACCAGAAGGAGCTGCTGGCCCTTTTCTACGCGGGCACATCGGACAGGGAGATGGCCAGACAGTTAAATGTGACGGAGGCAACCATCCGCCGCCAGCGTTTTACCTTCCGGGAGAAGGCCAAGCAGGCAAAGTTTTATCTGGCGGTGTATGAGCAGATTTTTGAAGATGAAGGGAAGGCGGAGGACCAGATGATCCCCATTCACAACCAGGCGGTCTATGTGGATGACCGGTATCTGATCACATTGCAGGAGAAGGAGCAGATCATTGAGGCATTTTTCAGCAGCACGGACCCCCTGGTGCTGAAAACCTTTACCTCCAAGGAGAAAAAGAAAGTGGTTATCCTGGGAAAGATAGCGGAGCAGTTTGAGGCCGGCAGGAAGTACAGCGAAAAAGAGGTCAATGAGATCCTGAAGCCCATCTATGAGGACTATACCGAGATCAGGCGCTATCTGATAATGTATGGATATATGGAGCGGACCAAGGACGGGACGGGTTACTGGCTTACCAGCTGATTGTTGTGCAGATAAGGAGGATTTTATGCAGCCAATTGTGGATCATATTCAGATAACAGTAAAGGATATGTGAAAAAATGCTACAAACTGGGAATAAACCAGAAGATTCCAGGAGATGATAACAGTATTAAATTGTTTATCATTGAAGGAGGAATTACGATGGCTGATTTTAAGTCAAGTGAGACAGCGAAAAATCTGATGCGGGCGTTTGCAGGGGAAAGCCAGGCGCGGAACCGATATACTTTTGCGGCCGGTTTGGCCAAATCTCAGAAGATACCTACACAGCCAACCAGGAGAAGGAGCATGCGGAGATTTTTTATAAGTTTTTAGAGCCGCTGGATAAGGAGACCATATTCATAGACGGAGGTTATCCGGTGGATCTGGAGCAGAATACCCTGGCCCAGTTAAACGCAGCTACCCACAATGAGTATGAGGAGCATGATGTGGTCTATAAGTCCTTCGGCGACATTGCCAAGAAGGAAGGGTTTGACCAGATTGCGGCTACCTTCCATATGATTGCAGCAATTGAAAAGACCCATGGCGAGCGGTTTAACTACCTGGCGGATCTTTTAGGAAGCGGAAAGCTGTTCATCTCCGATGTGGAGACCGGCTGGGTATGTTTAAACTGCGGCCATATCCACTACGGTACCGAGGCTCCCCAGAAGTGTCCGGTGTGCAAGCATGAGCAGGGATATTTTGTGCGGGTGGAGATGGCGCCCTGGTGCCTGAACTGATTTTGAGATGTTGAGAAAAAGCGGAAGGGCCAGGAGGCTGCTTCCGCTTTTTCTGCTAAGTTATGTTTAATCCAGATTGTACCAGACTTCACTGGAATCCACGGTTGTGACTGCTGGTGTAATGGTCATCCTAGATTTGTCTTTGCTGAATTCAATCGTGTATGTTGTGTATTTGAGTCCATTTTGTTTTATCTTGATTTTGCTGCCGGTAACAACCTTATAGTCGAATGTATCTACAGTCATATCCAGCCATGCATATCCTGTCTCAAGCCGGTATTCAACCCTGTCGTCAGAAAATTCCAATACTTTGATGATACTGTCAGCCAGGGCCATCCATTCTTTCTGCAGATCCTCCTTCAATTGTTTTTTCTGTACTTCGTTGTAACCCAGCGCAGCAGCCAGAATGACGACCGCAGCCGCGGCAGCCAGCAGCGCTGTTTTAAGCGGTTTTTTCAGGCCTGACGGAGGGGCAGATGGTGGCACTGCCGGTTCCTGGGGCGTTTGAGAACCATACACCACGGCGTAATCATTTTCATTGCTTTCATCTAAGGATGTCATATATTGTTTCGCATGTTGCTTTTTTGCAAGCCTGAAGGTATTAACGGCCGCGTCCAACTGATCTTTTGTACATGAATTAAGGATCTCGGCCTTGGGAAGGTGGCAGCACATGCAGGTATCAAATTCTGGTTTGTTAAATTGTCCGCAGCCGCAGATCCAGCCCACGTCAAATGCAGCTGGTTTATATATAAAATCTATTCCGTATTTGAGCTTAAGTGCCTGAAGCTGTTCCTGCTCCGCGTCATTTTCCGGGTCAAACTCCAGGAGTTCAAAAGAAACATCGTGCTTTCCCGGGTAAGTTAAAACCGTACTGTCTGCAAGATATATCTGGCCTTCTTCCAGAGTCAGCTTTTTCACCGCCGGGTTGGGAAGGGTCACTTGAATGCTGCATGAGGCTTGATTTTCCTCAACATGGATATCCTGAATAATGAGGTAGAATTTCTCTTTACCATCAATCAATTCGGTGTCTCCGTTTTCATTAAATGCCATGGCCTTGAATTTGATGGCAGTGATTACTCCATAGCCCAGATTTTGAAAGCCGATGTGAGCTACTGGTAAACCGTTTTCGATGCGGATATTACATTTCAAATCCTGAATGTGTGCATTGATATCAATGACGCAATTAACTTGTTTCATATGTTTCCCCCAAAAGTATGTTAAGTATAGTCTTACTATAGCATGTTTATGGATGGTTTTCTATAGCGCGGGGGGATGAGAAATCTTCTTTTGAATGTTGAAAATTCCGCCACTTATGCTATGATACTATCTGAGACAAAAGAATGGTGAAAGAAAGAGGAAATAAAGGATATGGGACATAAGGTTAGAGCGGTGATCTTTGATCAGGACGGGCTGATGTTTGACACGGAGCGCCTGTCTGTGGAGGCCTGGGACAAGGTGGGCGGGAAATATGGCATCAAGGTGGACACTTCCTTTTTCGATGCCCTGCGGGGCGGCAAGCCGGATACGGCCATGCGGCTTTTGAGAGAGCTGTTCGGGGAAACATTTCCCTGTGAGGAATTCCTGGCGGAAAAGAGGGCATATTCCTACCAGCAGATCCAGGAGAATGGAGTGCCTGTGATGAAGGGGCTGCGGGAGCTTCTGGTGTATCTGAAGGACCATGGCTGCAAGACGGCGGTGGCCACTTCCAGCAGCAGCCACTGGACGGAGCAGAATGTGAAGGGCGCGGGGCTGTGGGAATATTTTGATGAGTTTGCATACGGCGAGATGGTGAAGCACGCCAAACCGGACCCTGAGATCTTCTGCCTGGCGGCCGGTAGACTGGGGGAGGAGCCTGGGAAATGCATCGTGCTGGAGGACAGTTTCAACGGGGTAAACGGGGCAATTAACGGCGGCTTCTTATCCGTGATGGTGCCGGATCTGAGCATCCCCGGGCCGGAGCTGGTGTCCAGGCTCACAGCCAAGTGCGACAGTCTGCTGGATGTGATTGATCTGTTTGAGACGGGATTTTTTGAATTTGAAGCTTAAGGGCAGTTACGTTAAAGCAGCGGAATATCAGGAGGAAATCAGATTGTGGCTGGAAGCAGGAGCCGCGGCAGGAGCAGTTGGACTGGCCTGCCTGGCGCGTTCGGAATATGAGAAAAAGAAACTTTCCACAGAGGAGTATGTGATATCCTCAGATAAAATCCAAAGGGACAAGACCGTGGTGTTTCTGTCTGACCTTCACAGCAATGAGTTTGGAACAGCCAATGAGGGACTTCTGGCTGCCATCCGCGGCGTAAGGCCGGACGCAGTGCTGATCGGCGGCGACATGATGGTGACCAAGGGGAAACGGGATGTGAGGATTCCGCTGGCATTGATCCGCCGCTTGGCGACGGATTATCCAGTTTACTGCGGCAATGGCAACCATGAGAACCGGATGATATGGGAGCGGGACACCTATGGCAGCTTGTATGAGGAGTACCGGGGCCGTTTGGAGAAGATGGGCGTCCGGTATCTGGCGGATGAGGGGGCTGACTGGGGGGAGGACGTGCGGATCTCAGGCGTGGATCTGGACCGCAGCTTCTATAATAAGGCGCTGTTCCAGAGATTGGACCCCATGCCGCCCGGGTATCTGTCCAGGAAGCTGGGCCGGCTGAGGGAGGACGGGAGATACCAGATACTGCTGGCCCATTCGCCCATGTATTTTAAGGAATACAGAGGCTGGGGCGCTGATCTGACCCTGGCCGGGCATTTCCATGGGGGGACCATACGGATTCCGGGCGTTGGCGGGGTGATGACGCCCCAGTACCAGTTCTTCCTGCCCTGGTGTGCGGGGGATTTTGAGGAAAACGGCAAACGCATGATCGTCAGCCGCGGACTGGGGACTCATTCGATCAACATACGGCTGAACAACCGGCCGCAGCTGGTGGTTGTGCGTCTGAAAAAGAAGTAGCGGCTGTGTGGTTTTTATGGTAAGATAAACACCAGAGCGTGTTTAAAACACGCTATTGAGCGCGCCTTGAGAGGTATGATCTCCGGGCCGGTGTAATATACGTCATTGGTTAAAGAGGTTGTATGGAACAGATTTCATATAAGCTGGAGCATTTTGAGGGACCTTTGGATCTGCTTCTGCATTTGATTGAAAAGAATAAGGTCAATATATATGATATTCCGATTGCGGAGATCGCCAACCAGTATCTGGAGTATGTGCGGAACATGGAGCGGGAGGACCTAAACATCGTCAGCGAGTTTCTGGTGATGGCCGCCACCCTGCTGGACATCAAGGCCAAGATGCTGCTGCCCAAGGAAGTGGACGAGGAGGGCGAGGAGATCGATCCCCGCGTGGAGCTGGTGCGGCGCCTGCTGGAGTACAAGACCTACCGGTATATGGCGGACGAGCTGGCCAAGCGTGAGGATGGGGCCCAGCGGCTGCTGTTTAAAGATCCCACCGTGCCGCCGGAGGTGTCCAAGTATGAGCCGCCTGTGGATCTGGACAATCTGCTGGACGGCCTGACCCTGGCTAAGCTGAAGCGGATTTTTGAGCAGGTAATGAAGCGCAAGGAGGACAAGCGGGACCCCATACGAAGCGATTTCGGCACCATCCGGAGGGAGCCGGTGAGCCTGGAGCAGAAGATAGGCTCTGTCATGGGGTACGCCAGGAAGAACCGGCGGTTCAGCTTCCGCCAGCTGTTGGAGATGCAGACGGACAAGCTGGATGTGGTGGTAACGTTTCTGGCAGTGCTGGAGCTGATGAAAATCGGGAAGATCCAGCTGACCCAGGAGGAGATCTTCGGCGACATGGACATTGAGACTCTGGAGCCGGAGGGCGCGGAGGAAGAACTGGATCTGGAAGGTCTGGAGGACCTGGCTGATTGAGCGGGGGAATGCCCGGAATGAATCGGAATAGATAAGGATATGGAAATGATGGATGAAGGCAAGACAACCCTGGCTGGTATGGTTACCAGCGTGGAGAACACCGGACAGCTGAAAATGGATATTCCCCGTTCCGCTGAGCGTAGCGAGGGGGAGTTTCCTCACCGTTCCGCAGAGCGCAGCGAGGGGGAGTTTCCTCGCACGCAGAATGAGAAGGAGCAGGAAGCGGTGACTGAAGCCGTTCTGTTTACCATGGGCCGCTCTGTGGAGCTGCGTCAGCTGGCGGCGGCCATTGGCCAGGATAAAGAGACGGCCAGGAAAGCAGTGGAGCGGCTGAAGGCCAGATATGACAAGAATAAGAACTGCGGGATGCAGATCATTGTGCTGGAAGCCAGCTATCAGATGTGTACCAAGTCAAAATATTATGAGAATCTGATCCGTGTGGCAGCCACGCCCAAGAAACAGGTGCTCACAGAGGTGGTTCTGGAAACCCTTTCGATTATCGCTTACAAGCAGCCGGTGACCAAGCTGGAGATCGAGAAGATACGTGGGGTCAAGTCAGACCATGCGGTAAACCGGCTGGTGGAATACAATCTGGTGTACGAGGTGGGCAGACTGGACGCCCCCGGCCGGCCGGCGTTGTTTGCCACCACCGAGGAGTTCCTGCGCAGGTTCGGCGTAGGCTCCACCGACGACCTGCCCAGCATGAACCCTGAACAGGCGGAGGAGATCAAGGCTGAGGTGGAGGAGGAGCTGCAGCTGAAGCTGGAGGACCTGTCTGTGCAGGCTGAAAGCGGGGCTGAGGCTGAGGTGAGACTGGAGGAGGCCGGGGACAGCGCCGGGGAGCCGAAGGCAGAGGCGGCCAGGGCTGATGTCCAGGAGCTGGAGTTTGAGGATGTAGAGGACAGTGCCGAGGAGTTGGAGCTGGGAGCCGCGGGTGAATTGGAGTCCAGTGATCCGGAGGACGGGGGCCAGGAGCTGGGAGCCGCCGGTGCATTGGAGTTTAACGATTCGGAGAACGGAGGCCAGGAGCTGGGAGCCGCCTCCGATGAAATGGAAATCATTGATCCTGAGGATGGGGCCATGGAGCCGGAACTGGAGCCGGAACTGGAACTAGCTGCCGGGGAGCGTGAGTTTAGCAGGCCGGAAGTCAGCGCTGCGGAACATGAGCAGCCCATTAAAGCCCCTGACCACGAATTCCTGGAACTGGAATTCGATGACGATGACGAGGAAGAGGACGATGATTCCACTGGCCTGGCTGCCCAGGAGGCGGCGGCCACTGCATCCAGGGAGCCGTAAACCCATCAACATATATAGTTCAAAGACAGATGCATTTCCCAACGGGAAACCGCATCTGTTTTTTCTCCCCAAGGATCTTGACTTGCCCGCCCGGACATGTTAGGATATCATAGAAAATACACATATCATGTGCAGATGAATGACAAGTAACACTACATATAGTATATCGATTCAAGAACAGGAGGCAGACCCAAGTGAAATACGACCAGATAAAAGTGATAAAAAAAGACGGCACCGCCGAGGATTTCAATGTCCAGAAGGTGGTGGCTGCGGTGAGCAAGTCCGCGGAGCGGGCGATGATCCATTTTTCGGAGGAGGAGATCCTGTTTATCTGCCAGTATGTGGAGTCCAAGGCAGAGGAGCTGGGCACGGGCCGGATTATGATCTCACAGATGCATAACATTGTGGAGAGCGCCCTGGAGAAAGTGAATCCGCTGGTGGCCAAGAGCTACCGGGATTACCGCAATTACAAGCAGGATTTCGTGCAGATGCTGGATGATGTTTACAAGAAGAGCCAGTCCATCATGTACATCGGAGACAAGGAGAACAGCAACACGGACAGCGCCCTGGTGTCCACCAAGCGCAGCCTGATTTTCAATGAGCTGAACAAGTCCCTGTACCAGAAGTTCTTTATGACCGTTGAGGAGCTTCAGGCCTGCCGGGAGGGATACATTTATATCCATGACATGTCCGCCAGGCGGGATACCATGAACTGCTGCCTGTTTGACGTGCAGTCTGTGCTCACCGGCGGATTCGAGATGGGGAACCTGTGGTACAATGAGCCCAAGACCCTGGACGTGGCATTCGACGTGATCGGGGACATTGTGCTCAGCGCGGCCAGCCAGCAGTACGGCGGCTTCACTGTGCCCAGTGTGGAGGAGATTCTGGCCCCCTACGCGGAGAAATCCTTTGCCAGGTATATTGAGAAATACATGAGCCTGGGACTGCCCCGGGAGACATCCCAGGAGGTGGCCTGGAAGGATATCCAGAGAGACATGGAACAGGGCTTCCAGGGCTGGGAATACAAGTTTAACTCCGTATCCTCCAGCCGCGGGGATTATCCGTTTATCACCATGACTGCAGGAACGGGCACCAGCCGGTTCGCCAAGATGGCCACCATGACCATGTTAAAGGTGCGCGGAGGCGGCGAGGGGAAGAAGGGTCACAAGAAGCCGGTGCTGTTCCCCAAGATCGTATTTCTCTATGATGAGAAGCTCCACGGGCCGGGAGGGGAGCTGGAGGACGTGTTTGAGGCGGGAATCGAGTGTTCCGGCAAGACCATGTACCCGGACTGGCTGTCCCTCACCGGCAAGGGCTATATCGCAGGCATGTACAAACAGTACGGGAAGATCATTTCCCCCATGGGCTGCCGCGCATTCCTGTCTCCCTGGTATGAGCGGGGCGGCATGTATCCTGCGGATGCCTCGGACTGCCCGGTGTTCGTGGGCCGCTTCAACATTGGCGTGGTGAGCCTTCACCTGCCCATGATTCTGGCAAAGGCCAGGCATGAGAACAGGGACTTCTATGAGGTGCTGGACTATTATTTGGAGCTGATCCGCAGGGTTCACATCCGCACCTACGCCTACCTGGGCGAGTTAAAGGCTTCCACCAACCCGCTGGCCTACTGTGAGGGCGGATTCTACGGCGGCCGACTGGGCCTTCACGACAAGATCAAGCCTCTGTTAAAGACAGCTACCGCCTCCTTTGGAATCACCGCCTTCAACGAGCTGCAGCAGCTCTACAACAAAAAGTCCCTGGTGGAGGACGGTGCATTTGCCCTGGAGGTGCTGGAGCATATCAACAAAAAGATCAACCAGTTCAAGGAGGAGGACGGCAACCTTTACGCCATCTACGCCACCCCGGCGGAGAACCTCTGCGGCCTGCAGGTCAAACAGTTCCGCAAGAAGTACGGCATCGTGGAAAATGTTTCGGACCGGGAGTATGTGAGCAATGGGTTCCACTGCCACGTGACTGAGGATATCACCCCCATCCGCAAGCAGGATCTGGAATACCGGTTCTGGGAGCTGAGCAACGGCGGCAAGATCCAGTATGTGAAATACCCCATCAGCTATAACAAAGAAGCCATCCGCACACTGGTTCGCCGGGCCATGGACATGGGGTTCTATGAGGGCGTGAACCTGTCCCTGTCCTACTGTGATGACTGTGGTTATCAGGAACTGGATATGGAGGTGTGTCCCAAATGCGGCAGCAAAAACCTGACCAAGATTGACCGCATGAACGGGTATCTGAGCTACTCCAGGGTAAAAGGCGACACCCGTTTAAACGAGGCCAAGATGGCGGAGATCGCGGAACGGAAGAGCATGTAAAAAAGATGGGGTTGTATTTCCCATTAAAGTCTGTTAGGATATAGGAAGAATATAACGAAAAGGAAGTGAAGCATAAGTGGAAGGTCGAAGTTGCAAGATGAAAGCAGACGAATCTGGATATGGGCATAGGCGTAAGGATCAGGCAGTAGTCTGCACAGGCGGTTTCGGCAGACACTGATAGCTCCACAGGAGTATCCGGCGTTTATGGAGAGGCAGTTGCGGCCCTTTGAGGGAAGCAGCAGTCTCTCCTTTTGCGTGTGCAGGAGTCCACAGCTTATCCATGTCTGTTTTCATCGGCAAAGATTTAACAAAAGTGCCGAAAGGAGAAATCATGGAGAAAATGTTGGAAATGCTGCTTCAGCTGGCAGAGGAGAAGAAATTCCGCGAGCTGAAGGATTTAATGATGGAAATGAACGAGGTGGATATTGCCGCCTTTATGGATGAACTGGATCAGGAGAAGGCTGTGGTGGTCTTTCGCATCCTGCCCAAGGAGCTGGCCACTGATGTATTCGCCTGCCTGTCGGTGGAGAAGCAGAAGCACATTATCACCAGCATCACGGACCGCGAGGTGGGAACCATCATCGAGGACCTGTACGTGGACGACGCGGTGGATATGCTGGAGGAACTGCCGGCTATTATCGTTAAACGGGTACTGCAGAACGCCAAGCCCGAGACCAGGGCCCTGATCAACCAGTTCCTGAAATACCCGGACAACAGCGCGGGGAGCATCATGACCGCAGAGTACGTGGGGCTTAAGAAGGGCATGACTGTGAAACAGGCCTTTGACTACATCCGCAGGCACGGAGTGGACAAGGAGACCATTTACACCTGCTATGTGATGAATGAAACCCGGTATCTGGAGGGCGTGGTGACGGTGCGTGATCTGCTGATGAATGATTATGAGACAGTCATCGGGGATATTATGGACACCCATGTGATCACGGCTGTGACCACGGACGACCAGGAGGAAGTGGCGGACTGCTTCCAGAAGTACGGCCTGTTAAACCTTCCGGTGGTGGATCATGAGAACCGCCTGGTGGGAATCGTGACGGTGGACGACATTGTGGATGTAATCGAGCAGGAGGCCACAGAGGACTTTGAGAAGATGGCCGCCATGGCGCCCAGCGAAAAGCCCTATCTGAAGACCGGTGTGTTCCAGCTGGCCAAGAACAGGATATTCTGGCTGCTGGTGCTGATGATCAGCAGCATGATCACCGGCGGAATCCTGGCCAAGTATGAGGACGCTTTTGCGCTTCTGCCGCTGCTGGTGACATTTATCCCCATGCTGACCGATACGGGCGGCAATGCGGGAAGCCAGAGCAGTACCCTGATTATCCGCGGCATGGCGGTGGGCGAGATCGCAACATCGGATTTCCTGAAGGTAATGTGGAAGGAGCTGAGGGTGGGCGCTATTGTGGGCGTGATGCTGGGAGCAGTCAATTTCTTCCGGCTGCTGCTCATGTACCCCGGCCAGATGATGATGTGCCTGACTGTGGTGATCAGCCTCTTTGCAACCGTGGTGCTGGCCAAAACCATAGGGTGCATGCTGCCCCTGGCCGCCAAGGTGCTGCACATGGACCCGGCTATTATGGCCGCGCCTCTGATTACCACCATTGTGGATGCGTTCAGCCTGGTGATCTACTTCCAGCTGGCCTGCGTGCTGCTGCACTTATAGGAATACCCAAGTTATAAAAAATCCCTGCTGCATGGAACCGGTCCAGTTCCGCGCAGCAGGGATTTTGTATTTGGCTATGGTGTGTCCTCGGAAGCAGACTGCCTGTCCTGCCAGGACAATCCTTTTACAAAGGCAATGGCTTTGTCGCGTCCGGCGGCATCCAGCAGGGTGAAATAGTCCAGAAGCTCCTTCTGCTGGGGCGTGAGAACCGTCATGATGCCATCGGTCCGGTAAAATTCCGCCATGGTGATTCCAAAGGCGGCGCACACGCGGCGGAGCATGGGAACGCCTGGCGTGGATGTGCGGTGGAACATATTGTTGATACTGGTTGGGTTGTCATTCATCTCTTTAGCAAGCCGGTAACGGGTCCAGCTCCGTTCACTCAGCAATTCATCGATTCGTTCCAATTCGTATATCATCGCGTCACCACCATGGCTCCTCTTACACGTTTATGGAACTATTTTAACCTGATACTTAATTAAATATTAGTCTGAAAAACAGTGTACAAATATACACTTTATAAT
>OKVW01001218.1_pt1 | contig 11211 bp, 8 predicted proteins | sample 1606991 | NCBI WGS metagenome assembly OKVW01 (sample SAMN03281021, study PRJEB24777) | human gut metagenome | isolation source: fecal sample PR177 from 1 month old male Malay infant, vaginal delivered...
TTGAACCGACGACCTTCGGGTTATGAGCCCGACGAGCTACCAGGCTGCTCCACCCCGCGCCTGAAACGTGGCAAATTTTACTCGTTTTGGGTAAAAGATGCAAATACTGCTGGGATTTGGTACCGAGGACGGGACGTAAAATCTGCGCCCATTATAATGATTAGCCTCTCATTGTGTCAACCTTGTTAACAACCTCATATGCACACCGTTATCAGCCTTATTTACGGAAAAAACCACTAAACTCTTCCTGTCTACTTAAAAAGATGATTAAATGAAAACTCATTTATTTTGCATAAACATGCACTGAGAGTAGAAAGCTGTTCTCACCATCAGTCTATCAAGCAGGGTTCTATTTTATGACGACGATTCTCAAGCATCTCCCAATAGGTCAACGTATTGGTATCGCTTTTTCCGGCGGTCTGGACACCAGCGCGGCACTGCTGTGGATGCGACAAAAAGGCGCTGTCCCTTATGCATATACGGCGAATCTGGGTCAGCCAGACGAGGAGGATTATGATGCAATTCCTCGTCGTGCAATGGAATACGGTGCCGAGAACGCTCGTCTGATTGACTGCCGTAAGCAACTGGTTGCAGAAGGTATCGCAGCGATTCAGTGTGGCGCATTCCATAACACCACTGGCGGGCTGACCTATTTCAATACCACGCCGTTGGGTCGTGCGGTGACCGGTACCATGCTGGTGGCAGCGATGAAAGAAGACGGCGTTAACATCTGGGGCGACGGCAGCACCTATAAAGGAAACGATATCGAACGTTTCTACCGTTATGGTCTGCTGACCAACGCTGAACTGCAGATTTACAAACCGTGGCTGGATACGGATTTTATCGATGAACTGGGCGGACGCCATGAAATGTCCGAGTTCATGATTGCCTGCGGTTTCGACTATAAGATGTCCGTCGAAAAAGCCTACTCCACGGACTCCAACATGCTCGGCGCAACGCATGAAGCCAAAGATCTCGAATTTCTGAATTCCAGCGTCAAGATCGTCAATCCAATCATGGGCGTCAAGTTCTGGGATGAGAGCGTCAAGATCCCGGCGGAAGAGGTCACTGTGCGTTTTGAGCAAGGTCATCCGGTGGCATTAAACGGAAAAACCTTCAGCAACGATGTGGAGATGATGCTGGAAGCCAACCGCATCGGCGGTCGTCACGGTCTGGGCATGAGCGACCAGATTGAAAACCGTATCATCGAAGCGAAAAGCCGTGGTATCTATGAAGCCCCGGGGATGGCGCTGTTGCACATCGCCTATGAGCGTCTGCTGACCGGCATTCATAACGAAGATACCATCGAGCAATATCATGCACACGGCCGCCAGTTGGGTCGTCTGCTGTATCAGGGACGCTGGTTTGACTCGCAGGCGCTGATGTTGCGTGATGGGCTGCAACGTTGGGTTGCCAGCCAGATAACCGGCGAAGTCACGCTGGAGCTGCGTCGCGGTAACGACTATTCCATCCTGAATACCGTGTCAGATAACCTGACCTACAAGCCAGAACGTCTGACTATGGAAAAAGGGGACTCCGTGTTCTCACCGGACGATCGCATTGGGCAATTAACCATGCGTAACCTGGATATCACCGACACCCGCGAGAAGCTGTTCGGCTATGCGCAATCGGGTCTTCTGACCGCCTCGTCAGCGACCGGCTTACCGCAGGTTGAAAACCTGGAAAGCAAAGCGAAGTAAGCTAACGGTGTTCCGGGGGCTATAAATCCCCCCTTATAAATGAAAAAGGCGCTATGCAGGTAGCGTCTTTTTTATGGGACCTTTTTGTCAAAAGTAAAACAGCGTTGCCACAACCTCTTGTACCGACTCTTACTGGAGGAAACACATTAAAATACGTTGGTTAAATTTTGTCACTCTGACAGCCCGAAAGGGCCTTATATAATTTTAAATGTCAGATAACCAGTCCTTGAGACAAGTCGTCAACATCTAAAAATCAATTATTAACCATTACAAACGCACCACCCATCAAAAAAATTCAGCACAAAAACCTGCCTATTCCTTATATATAGAAATATAATTCCAAAAAAATCATTTAAGAGAGTTTTCGTTCCCTTTTTTTCTCTTCACAATTATTGTTTGGATGTCATGTTGTTATGACAATCTTCGATAAACATTAACGATTAAGATTTAATTTCATTACGAAATTACTCTCCCTTAATTATGGTTTTCGAATAAGAGTCATCATAGTGACGGGAAATACTTAATTAGTTTTTTCTATGCACCACATATTCCATGTCATATGGATATGACCTGTGCCATTTTTCTTAATATGAAGAATGGCTGTTTTTTAAATATAGAAATTAGGAATACTATGAAAAAATTAGCGCTAATTTTATCTCTGGCAACCGGTTGTGGTTTAGCCGCACAGGCTCAGGCTGCAGCAACCGGCACCGTCACTTTTAACGGTTTACTGACAGCAAATACCTGCGACGTAACGGTTGACGGTCAGGCTGCCGATGCGACCATCACCCTACCAACCGTTGGCATTGCCCAACTGAGCGCCCCAACGAATACCGCTGGCGAAACCGGTTTTGTCATGGCGCTGGAAAACTGCACTGGCGGTACGCTGACAACCGCCTCAGCGTTCTTCGAAGCCGGTCCATCGGTTGATCTGACAACAGGCCGTCTGAAAAATACCTCTTCAGGTGGTGCAACCAATGTCAGTCTGCAGCTTCTGGATGGTTCCAGCGCCTCTCGTTCTGTCATCAACGTGGGTAATACCGATCAGACCACTGACACGGCCTATGTCAGCATCAGTAGCGGTAGCGCAGTCCTGCCCTACTCCGTTCGTTACTACGCGGAAGGTACCACAACGCCAGGCGTTGTCACCAGTAACGTTGTCTACTCCATTAAGTACCAGTAATTCAGTTGCTTGTAAGAAGGGGGGAGCGGGAAAGTCTCCCCCTTATTGTTCTGCATAAGGAGATCCTGTGGTGTTTTCATTATTCTCATCCATCCGTTGCTGTGTGTTTGCCGCACTAACCTTCTTCAGTATCAACGCCATGTCGAGTGTGGTGATTAGTGGTACGCGCGTAATCTATCCCTCTGACAATAATGAAGTTAGCGTCAAAATTACCAATAGCGGTTCTGCGCCAGTTTTACTGCAAAGCTGGATTGATAATGGTGATCCAAACGCCCGTCCCTCAACAATTAAGGTGCCTTTCGTCCTGACCCCTCCTGTTAATCGGGTGGACGCAGGTAAAGGGCAAACGCTGCGGATCACCTATACAGGTAACAGCCTTCCGCTGGACAAAGAAACCGTTTTTTGGCTCAACGTACTGGAAGTGCCGGCTAAAAATAAAGCGAAGGCCAATGAAAATACGCTACAGGTTGCCTTTCGCAGCCGGATAAAACTTTTTTTTCGCCCGGCAGGTTTGCAGGGCAATGCTAACGATGCGGTGAAAGCAGTTACCTGGCGAACCACGGGAAATACCATAGAAGCATCGAACCCCACGCCCTACTACGTTAATTTCGTGAATTTATCAGTTAATAACAAGAAAGTTGATGCAAGCATGGTACCGCCACACAGCTCTTTAAACATCAATCTACCGGCATCAAGCGGAAATGTAATTAACGGGGCTTTTGTTAATGACTACGGTGCAGTCGTTAATTTTTCAGCGAGCATAAAATAGCTTCGCCCCCGGATACCTGAAAGCTTATTTGCATTTATCAATACCAGGATCAGTAGCTGAGGGCTTCCTATGTCTCAATCAAAAAAAACAATTAATCGATATAAATATTCACCTCTGTCGATGGCAATTATCTCAGCTTTCTTTATCAGCAACGCAAATGCTGAAAAAGCGAATGCAGCAACCGAAAACATGGAATTTGATGCCTCTTTCCTGAATGTTGATAACGTAAGTAAATTAGATCTGAGTCGTTTTGCCTACGGCTCATCAGGTACACCCGGCATTTATAAAACAGCCATCTACGTCAACAACCAGCATGTCAGTAATAACGATATTGAATTTCGTGCGCGCGATAACAAATCGGTCTTTCCCTGTCTACCACCAGAATTGATTAAAAGCATTCCCTTTGATTACGACAAGCTTCCCGCGGACTTCCTGTCAGGAAGCAGTGAGAGAACCTGTTTTGATCTGGAGAAAAAACTGCCTGAGACGAAGGTTAATTACGACAGTAATGAACAGCGTCTGGATATCACCATCCCGCAAATTTACATGCAGAATACGGCACGAGGTACGGTGAGTCCGGAACTATGGGACAGCGGTATACCCGCGATGATGCTGGGCTATAACGTTAACGGCTATTCCAGCGAAGCAAACGGACGGACCTTCAATTCCTTGTACGCCGGGTTAAACGCCGGACTGAACATCGGAGCCTGGTATCTGCGCCATAGCGGAGCGTACAATAAAACAGGAAGCGATCCGGCCGACTATTCCAGCATCAATACCTATCTCCAGCGTGATATCCCGGCGCTGAAATCCAGGGCCTTGGTTGGACAGTCGAACACCAATGGCGAGCTGTTTGACACGGTGCCTTTTACTGGCGTGCAACTCGCAACCGATGAACGCATGCTGCCTGAATCTCTTCGCGGTTATGCCCCGGAAATCCGAGGTATTGCCCGGACTAATGCCCGCGTCACTGTCCGCCAGGGCGATCAGATTTTGTACGAAACCTCTGTGCCACCCGGCGCTTTTTTAATTAACGATTTATACCCAACCGGCTACGGCGGCGATCTCGTGGTGACCGTACGTGAAGCTGATGGTTCGGAACAGTACTTCCGCGTGCCCTATGCTGCGATGGCCCAGCTTCTGCGCCCGGGCTCATCCCGCTACGCGCTCACTGTAGGGAAATTACGTAGCAATAACCTTCGCGACGAACCAATGCTCTACCAGGCAACCTGGCTGCATGGCATCACCAACAACCTGACCGGCTATGCCGGGATGCAGTTCAGTCCGAACTATTATGCTGTTCAGGTAGGGACAGCAGTGGGTCTCTCGATTGGCGCGTTTTCGTTTGATGTGACTCACGCACGCACGCGCCTCGAGACAGGACGGCGCTCTGCATATTTGTCAAAAGCAGAAAGAAGCAGTCGCGGGCAAAGTTATCAGATTAGCTACAGCAAGCTTATCCGGGAGACTAACAGTAATATTTCACTGGCAGCCTATCGCTTCTCGACCGATGGCTATATGGATTTTTTAACCGCTATGCAGACGCGTGATGCGGTGAAAAGTGGCTTACCCACGAGCAGTGTCTGGCGCGCCAGAAACAGGATGACGCTGACGTTCGGCCAGGGGTTACCGGAAAACTGGGGTCAACTGTACCTCAGCGGCTCGTTGCAGAACTACTGGAATAAAAAGGGAACAGATAAACAGTATCAGTTTGGCTATAACAATCAGTATAGTCGGCTCTCCTGGGGGATCAGCGTGGCGAGAACATTCTCCAGTCAGGGACGCCAGCAGACCAACTATTTGCTGAGTTTCAGTCTGCCTCTGGGACGTCCTGACTCCAGCAGCGCGCCACAACTAAGAACCGATCTGACACATGATACCAGTGGCAGAACAGGTGAACAGCTCTCGCTTTCCGGTTCGGCTGGAGAAGAGAATCAGTACACCTACGGTGTTACCGCAATGCATCTTAATCAGGGCGTCGGCACCACCGGTTCACTAAACGGCAGCTACCGCAGCGGGATGACGATGCTTAATGCTTCGCTGAGCGCCGGTAAGGATTATCACAGCGTTGCTGGTGGTATGAGCGGGACTGTCGTTGCACACTCCAGAGGCATCACTTTCACGCCTTACACCTCTGATACCTTTGCGCTGATCGAAGCCAAAGGCGCGGAGGGGGCAAAAGTCTCAACCTATCCGGGAATTCGGATTGACTCACGAGGCTATGCCGTAGTGCCGTATCTGAATCCTTATCAGATGAATGATGTCAGCATCGATCCGAAAGGCATCTCCACCCAAACCGAGCTGACAAACACCAGCCAGAAAACCGCCCCCTATCTGGGGGCGGTGGTAAAAATGAAATATGAGACACGCCAGGGTACAGCCGTACTGATTAATGCCACGTGGCAAGACGAGCCCGTGCCATTTGGTGCAGAAGTTCTCGACAGCCAGGGAAAAATGGTGGGAAGCGCCGGGCAAGGTGGACAAATTTACGCTCGCGTAAGTAAAGACAAAGATCGACTGCTGGTGAAATGGGGTGAAGGCCGCACTTCGCAGTGTCACGTAGGTTACCAGTTGATGCCGGTACAAAAAGATCGTCTCACAGCCCATATTCAGCAATACAACAGCGTATGCCAGTAACCTGTCGAAGCGGCAGGTTGATTGCCAGACTTGACCTCTGGCTGCAATCACTATCTCAGAGCACTAATATAATGAATATTAACGCCATTTCACATCACATCATCGCACTCGCGCAGGTGTCAAAGCGGAAAAACTTACGGCCCCTCGCGGGCGCAACCTGTTTACTCTTCAGCCCGGTGACCTGGGCGACAGTCAACTGTGTGCCCGGCTCTGCCAATCCTCCCATTATTGATACGATCCGGCTGGCGCCGATGAATATCTCCGCGGGCCAGGATATACCCGTAGGAACCGTGATTTATCGCGGTTCCTGGAGCAGTAAGGCGCCGAGCGGAGAACATATGGTGTGTTACGGGTCATCAAGAAATCAGGAAGCGTTTAGTTTTGCGATGAACTCGATTGTCGAAAACGTTTCCCGGCCATTAGTTAACACCAGCACGATGTATGGCAACAGCGTATATGATTCCGGTATCCCTGGGATCGGCGTTGTATTTACCGATGGTGTCAGTCCAATCACCCATATCGCCAGGACCGAGGAGCGTCGGTTGCTCAATATGACGGCTTCAAATAATGTGCCGCTGGGAGTGCAAAGGACGAGTGGAGCGACACGATTCATTGAGCTTATCAAAACAGGACCTATATCACCGGGAAGCTACACCCTGAGTGCGAGCACACTACCAAAAATCAGACTGACCTATGACAATATCAGCGGTTATACGGGGGCGACCGGACTGCCGATTTCGTCGAACATTTTGCAGTTTGATGCCAGCATTACGGTGAACACACAAAGCTGTATCACACCGGATGTGAATGTTAACCTGGGTACTCATGACATCAGCCAGGCGTTCAGCGGCGTCGGCTCGAAAACCGGCTGGGTGCGCGCAGGGCTGGAATTAAAAAACTGTCCGACGTTTTATGGGTTTTATAACCAAAGCAATACGGCTCAAATTTTCATCGGTAACGCAGGTGGCACGGGTTCAATACCGGCATCGACGGCGAATGCTATCAGCGCGCAGTTTACCCCAAATACCTCTGTTGTAGACGGCCCGAATGGTGTAATGGGACTGGATTCGACGGCGACGCCAGCAGCCTCAGGAGTGGGTATTCAGCTGGGTTGGGGGGAAGGTAACCCTGTACCTTTCAATCTGAGCCAGGCGCAAGTGATGGTTTTACCAAAGGATGGTCGCAGCACGATAGCCGTACCTCTGTATGCCCGTTACATCCAGACAAACACGACGATTACCCCAGGGAAGGCAAACGGCAAAGTGACATTTTTGATTAACTATAACTGAACGGTTTACCTCCATTTCCTGTCAGCGACATTATTAAAAAGGAGCCGTTTTAGCGGCTCCTCAGGTTGTAGCCCCCTGCGAAGGTCTTGCCGGATGGCGGCTGACGCCTTATCCGGCCCAGGCAAGACTACAATATCAATTCGTTATACCATCTTTCCAGGCCCGATAAGCTTGCGCCGTGCAGCAGCAAAGTGAGTAAAAGAGTGGCAAAAGCAAAAGATCATCCAAACGACAGACGAAAAAAAAGACGCTTTTCAGCGTCTCTTTTCTGGAATTTGGTACTGAGGATGGGACTCGAACCCACAAGCCCGTTAGGGCACTACCACCTCAAGGTAGCGTGTCTACCAATTCCACCACCTCAGCACAGATACTACTATTAATGTGGGATATCGCTGGTCGGCTTAGCCGGAGCAGTTGGCTGAGTTTGCTCGGTTTTCGCCGGCGCATTCAGATTTTCCCACTCACTTCCTTTATTGGTTTTATTGCTATTGATATTGCCCAGCACCAGACTGATGATAAAGAACAGCGTCGCCAGTACAGCCGTCATACGGGTCATGAAGTTACCAGAACCACTTGAACCAAACAGCGTAGCGGAAGCGCCTGCTCCGAAGGAGGCTCCCATATCAGCGCCTTTACCTTGTTGCAGCATGATCAAGCCTACAAGGCCAATTGCCACAATAAGGAAAACTACCAAAAGAGCTTCGTACATAATCAACCTGTTCCTTGCGGAGTTGCCGCATACCAATGCTTCTGACCAATAAAGCGGGAATTTTTACTGTTTCCCACTGAAGCGGGTGTGAATACTAACCAAAGCGAATGACCTTCGCAAGGGCAATTTCAGTGCATTGTATCAACTGCGGAAAAAAACAGCAAAAGCCTCGTTTCCCGGCAATAAAAAGGCAGCTAATGCCGCCTTTTTATGCAGTTCAGTTTGCGCTTACACCGCTTTAACGGCATCGGCAATGCGATGGGCAAACTCTGTCACCTGCGCTTCATCTTCACCTTCCACCATCACACGGATAAGGGGCTCAGTTCCAGACTTACGCAGCAGCACGCGGCCACGACTTCCAAGCGCGGATTCCACATCTGCTGTGACCGCTTTCACTGTGTCATTTTCCAGCGGGTCGCCGCTGCCTGCGGTGTAGCGCACATTCACCAGAATCTGCGGGAACATCTTCATACCGCTGCACAGATCATGAAGGCTCATATGGTTACGCACCATTGCCGCCAGTACCTGTAAGCCCGCTACAATGCCGTCACCGGTGGTGGTTTTATCGAGCAGAATGACGTGACCGGAGTTTTCTGCACCAATACGCCAGCCTTTTTCCTGCATCTGTTCCAGCACGTAGCGGTCGCCCACTTTCGCACGGGTAAACGGAATGCCCAGTTGCTTCAGCGCCACTTCCAGCCCCATATTGCTCATCAACGTACCGACTGCACCACCACGAAGTTGCCCCTGACGCAGCGCTTCACGGGCAATGATATACATGATCTGATCGCCATCGACTTTATTGCCTTCATGATCGACCATAATCACGCGATCGCCGTCACCATCCAGCGCAATACCTAAATCGGCTTTCTCCGCAACAACACGCGCCTGCAGAGCCCGCACATCCGTGGCACCCACTTCTTCATTGATGTTGACACCATTTGGCTCACAGCCAATAGCAATCACCTTCGCACCCAGCTCACGCAGTACGTTGGGAGCAATGTGATAAGTCGCGCCGTTGGCGCAATCCACCACAATTTTCAGTTCGTTCAGGCTCAGTTCATTCGGGAATGTACCTTTGCAGAATTCGATGTAACGCCCGGCCGCGTCCACAATACGGCTGGCTTTACCCAGCTCGGCTGAATCCACGCAGGTGATCTCTTTTTCCATCTCCGCTTCAATCGCCTCTTCTACGGCATCCGGCAGTTTGGTACCGTCGATAGAGAAGAACTTAATACCGTTATCATAGAACGGGTTATGCGATGCGGAGATAACGATACCCGCTTCCGCACGGAAAGTACGCGTCAGGTATGCCACCGCCGGAGTCGGCATGGGGCCGGTGAATGAGGCGGACAACCCCGCAGCAGCCAGACCGGCCTCCAGAGCTGACTCCAGCATATAACCGGAAATACGAGTGTCTTTGCCGATGATGATTTTGCGCGAGCCATGACGCGCCAGAACCTTACCTGCAGCCCAGCCCAGTTTGAGCACAAAATCAGGGGTAATGGGCGCATCACCCACACGACCGCGAATCCCATCGGTACCAAAATATTTGCGGTTACTCATAGCGTTTGTTTTCCTTTGCGGACAATGTGGCTTCCACCACACGCATCGCTTCTACGGTTTCTTTGACGTCATGGACACGAATGATCTGCGCCCCTTGCATGGCGGCAATCACCGCACAAGCGAGGCTACCACTCAGGCGCTCTGAAGGCCCCACGTTGAGCAGTTGGCCCACCATCGATTTACGTGACATGCCCACCAGCAGCGGCAGGTTGAAATGATGGAACTCAGCCAGTCGCGCCAGTAATGTATAATTGTGAGAGAGATTTTTACCGAAACCGAACCCCGGGTCGAGCAACAATTTCTCTTTTGCGATGCCAGCCCTTTCACAACGTGCTATTTGCTCAATAAAGTAGCGATTAACCTCTGCAAACACGTCCTCATATTTGGGCGCTTCCTGCATGGTCTTCGGCTGGCCCTGCATATGCATCAGGCAAACCGGCAAACCGGTTTCTGCCGCCGCCTCCAGCGCGCCAGGCTCAGAGAGCGAGCGAATATCGTTAATGATGTGAGCGCCCACTCTTGCTGATTCCCGAATGACCTCAGGTTTTGAGGTATCCACAGAAATCCAGACTTCAAAACGTTGCGCGATTGCCTCAACCACGGGAATAACTCGCGACAACTCCTCTTCCACACTCACATCCACCGCGCCAGGGCGCGTAGACTCGCCGCCGACATCAATGATAGTTGCCCCCGCGTTAATCATCAGATTGGCGTGTTTCACCGCGTCAATCAGCGTGTTATGCGTTCCACCATCAGAAAATGAATCTGGTGTAACGTTAAGGATCCCCATTACATGCGGATGGCTGAGATCCAGTGAAGTGCCCTGGGCATAGAGTTTCATGGTGTTATCCCTGGTCGAAATTGATAAGAAAAAACCCCGGAGCAAGCCCCAGGGTTTTCAATAAAACGCAGTCATCAACAACGGTGACTTATTTGTCGCCTAACTGCTCTGACATGGTATTACCTGGGTTCGGCGTGCGCGGTTCATCAACCGGGCGCGGCGCACGAGGTGTGCCATTGTTGTCAGAATTGTTAGAACCGGGCTCTTCCCAACCGGCTGGCGGGCGAACGTCACGGCGAGCCATCAGGTCATCAATCTGCGGCGCATCGATGGTCTCATATTTCATGAGCGCATCTTTCATGGCATGCAGGATGTCCATGTTGTCATTCAGGAGCTGACGCGCACGATTGTAGTTACGCTCAATCAGGGCTTTCACTTCCTGGTCGATGATACGCGCAGTCTCATCAGACATATGCTTCGCTTTCGCAACGCTACGGCCCAGGAACACTTCACCCTCTTCTTCCGCATACAGCAGCGGACCGAGTTTGTCGGAGAAGCCCCACTGGGTCACCATGTT
>OKVW01001219.1_pt1 | contig 11200 bp, 12 predicted proteins | sample 1606991 | NCBI WGS metagenome assembly OKVW01 (sample SAMN03281021, study PRJEB24777) | human gut metagenome | isolation source: fecal sample PR177 from 1 month old male Malay infant, vaginal delivered...
AACTCGCCACCACAAAAATACCGTTACTGGGGTAAGTCATGAGGTCGTTAGCTGATTTCGAATTTAATAAAGCGCCACTGTGCGATGGAATGATCCTGGCATCGGAATCGATCCGCCTGGATTTTCCCTCGCAAACTGTCTATGACGAGCTGGAACGTCTGGTCAGCCTGGCGCGGGAAGAAATTAGCCAGCTCCTGTCTCAGGATGAGCAACTGGAAAAATTGCTGGCACTTTTCTACGGCGAGTGGGGTTTTTCGGACACCCGCGGCGTTTACCGTTTATCCGACGCATTATGGCTTGACCAGGTACTGAAGAACCGTCAGGGCAGCGCTGTTTCACTCGGAGCAATTTTACTGTGGATTGCCAACCGTCTGTCATTACCGCTGGTTCCGGTGATTTTCCCGACGCAGCTTATTTTGCGTATTGAATCGCTGGATGGTGAAATGTGGCTCATCAATCCGTTTAACGGCGAAACGTTAAATGAGCACACGCTGGAAGTGTGGCTCAAGGGGAATATCAGCCCGGTCGCGGAGTTATTTAACGAAGACCTGGATGAAGCTGATAACGCTGAGGTGATCCGCAAACTGCTGGATACGCTGAAATCTTCTCTCATGGAAGAACAGCAGATGGAGCTGGCGCTTCGTGCAAGTGAAGCATTATTACAGTTTAACCCGGAAGATCCGTATGAAATACGCGACCGTGGATTAATTTATGCGCAACTGGAATGTGAACATGTCGCGCTGACCGATTTAAGCTATTTCGTTGAACAGTGTCCGGAAGACCCGATCAGCGAAATGATTCGTGCGCAGATTAATAACATCTCGCATAAGCAAATTGTCCTGCATTAATTATTGATATTCTTACTCATCATTAAGGCGATCCTATGAAACAAAAAGTGGTTAGCATTGGCGACATCAAGGTAGCAAACGATCTGCCGTTCGTGCTGTTTGGCGGTATGAACGTGCTGGAATCGCGCGATCTGGCGATGCGCATTTGTGAGCACTACGTGACCGTTACCCAGAAACTGGGTATCCCTTACGTGTTCAAGGCCTCTTTTGATAAAGCCAACCGTTCCTCTATCCACTCTTACCGTGGACCGGGCCTGGAAGAAGGGATGAAAATCTTCCAGGAACTGAAACAGACCTTTGGCGTAAAAGTGATCACCGACGTTCACGAAGCGAGCCAGGCGCAGCCTGTTGCCGACGTTGTGGATGTGATTCAGCTCCCGGCTTTCCTCGCGCGTCAGACCGATCTGGTGGAAGCGATGGCAAAAACCGGCGCGGTCATCAATGTGAAAAAACCGCAGTTCGTGAGCCCAGGTCAGATGGGGAATATCGTGGATAAATTCCATGAAGGCGGTAACGACAAGGTGATCCTGTGTGACCGTGGGGCAAACTTCGGCTATGACAACCTGGTTGTTGATATGCTGGGTTTCAGCGTGATGAAAAAAGTCTCCGGCAACAGCCCGGTTATTTTCGACGTAACGCACGCCTTACAGTGCCGTGACCCGTTTGGCGCCGCATCTGGCGGTCGTCGTGGACAGGTTACCGAGCTGGCACGTGCCGGTATGGCGGTGGGGCTGGCGGGGCTGTTCATTGAGGCGCATCCGGATCCGGCTAACGCGAAATGTGACGGTCCGTCCGCGCTGCCGCTGGCAAAACTGGAGCCGTTCCTCGTTCAGATGAAAGCGATTGACGACCTGGTGAAAAGTTTCCCGGAACTGGATACCGAGAACTAAGCGTTACTAAACGAGAAAACCCCGCCGCGGCGGGGTTTTTTGTGCATGAGGGATCAGGCAAATATCGTCATCAGATAGGCGGCAAACAGCGCCAGATGCGCAGCGCCGTTCAGTACGTTGGTACGCCCCGTCGAAAATGAGATGTGGCACAAGACCAGTGACGCCACCATCACGACCATTTCCGGGGCGCCTAGGCCGAAGACCAGGTCATTACCCGTCGCCCACGCAATCAGCGTTACCACCGGCACCGTCAGAGAGATGGTTGCCAGCACCGAGCCAAAGAACAGGTTCATCGCTCGCTGCACCTGATTATTCAGTACCGCTTTCAGTGCGCCAAGACCTTCAGGGGAGAGGATCAGCAGGGCCACCAGGAAACCGGTAAAGGCCACCGGAGCATTCAACTCGGTCAGCAACGTCTCCAGCGGGTTCGCGTTCATCTTGGTCACGGCAATCACCGCGATAAGATGAATCACCAGCCAGGCGGCGTGCCAAACGTTGCTGTGTGCAGAAGGCTTACCGTGATGAGGGTCGTCGTCATCGCTCTCATCTTCATGCTCGTAAACAAACAGACTCTGGTGAGTTTTGGTCTGAATCAGCAGGAACACGCCATACATCGCGGCGGAAATTAAGGCGACTAACAGCGCCTGACCCGTGGTGAAATTCGCGCCGGGCAGCGCCATTGGAAACACCAGAACAATAATCGCCAGCGGAAACAGGGCAATTAAATACTGTTTAATGCCAAACAGGTTCATATATTGGGTGGCGAATTTACGCCCGCCCAATAATAGCGAGAAGCCAACCAGTCCGCCGGTGACAATCATAATGATGGAATAGAGCGTGTCGCGCATCAGTGTCGGCGCGGCGTCGCCGGTTGCCATTAAGGCGGAAATCAAACTCACTTCCAGAATAACCACTGACAGGCTCAGAATGAGTGAACCATAGGGCTCACCGAGACGGTGGGCTAATACGTCGGCGTGGCGAACGACGCTGAAGGCACTACTTAAAATACCCACCAGGGCAAGAATGTTTATGCCGATAACCGCTGGTAGTGAATGGCTGCTTCCCCAAAGGAACAGCACTACCAGCGCCACAATCGGGAAAATAAGCGATGTCTCCTTGTGGCGGGTTTTTACCGCCTCTTGTGCATGTGTCATTGATGCTCTCCATCTCTGCAGGTCAATTTTAGTTATAAATGTAATAAAGATTGTAAAAAATAACAGAAATGTGGGCTTACTGGGCATGTTTTACGAAATTTTACGGCTTTGCAGATATTTTTCCTCAAAACGCGAATAAAAGGGACTCTTGTTTATAGAGTATTTAAATAACAGATCCTTATAAAACGAAAATTCTTAATCATCGCTGCGCGAGTGGCGATGAAGATCGTTGTTAGCCACACTTAAGGTGTAGCCAAAAAAAGGAGGTAATGATGCCCTATAAAACAAAAAAAGATCTGCCTGATAGCGTCCAACACGTATTACCCGCTCACGCTCAGGATATTTATAAAGAAGCCTTCAACAGCGCCTGGGAGCAATATAAAGAGAAGGCCGAACGCCGTGACGATGCCACGCGCGAAGAGACGGCACATAAAGTCGCGTGGGCTGCGGTGAAAAATGGTTACGAAAAAGGTGACGATGACAAATGGCACAAGAAACCATAACCACTTAATGGGTAAGGATTAAATTTTCGCCAGAGATGACAGCGTTGGCGAATCGTGCTACCCGTGGCGGCAGCTGCCTTGCCAGCGGCCTGTGAATTGCATATTGTCCTGCTATTGGTTTCAAAATGAGCAGTTAAAATGCCCGGAAGGCGTCAAAAAGTTGTCGCAGGGATGTATGCAGTGGCGGAGGTGTAAGGTGTTAACGCGTGATTTCTTGATGAATGCCGATTGTAAAACGGCATTTGGTGCTATTGAAGAATCACTCTTATGGTCAGCAGAACAGCGTGCAGCGTCCCTTGCCGCGACGCTGGTCTGCAGACCCGATGATGGACCGGTGTGGATCTTCGGTTATGGATCGTTGATGTGGAACCCGGCACTCGAATATGAAGAATCCTGTACCGGCACGCTGGTGGGGTGGCATCGGGCATTTTGTCTGCGTCTTACCGCAGGTCGCGGTACGGCATGCCAGCCCGGTCGTATGCTTGCACTCAAAGAGGGCGGACGCACCACGGGGGTAGCCTATCGTCTGCCGGATAACGCGCTTGAGCAGGAGTTAACCTTGCTGTGGAAGCGTGAAATGATTACCGGCTGCTATTTACCCACCTGGTGCCAACTGGCGCTGGATGATGGCCGCACGGTCAATGCGCTGGTGTTCATTATGGATCCGCGCCATCCGCTCTATGAGTCCGACACGCGCGCACAAATTATCGCCCCGCTGATTGCCGCCGCCAGTGGACCGCTCGGTACTAACGCGCAGTACCTGTTTTCACTCGAACAGGAATTACAGAAACTGGGGATGCAGGATGAGTGCCTGAACGATCTGGTGGCTAACGTGCGCAGTTTGCTGGGAGAACCTCTGCCGGAAGGCGTCTTACGGCCCGGTTTTCTTTGAGTATTGCCCCTGAAAACAGGGGCAAATCGGTCAGGCGGCGATATAACTGATGGAATGCTCAAGCGACTGGCTGTGGCTGTCGATCAGTACGTTCCAGACGCCAGTATACGGGACGGTTAACCACGCATTATCACGATCCTGCACGCTTAAAATGTCTGCCTGCGTGTCTTTTACGTGTTTTTTCTCGCTCATCAAATGAATGTGGCAGCGCTCAGAACAACGCACCACCACGGTATCCCCGCCAAATAACTTCAAGCTTGCTTTTACTAATGCCATTTTTCACCCCGTTCTTGAAAACAACGTACTTCCTTACGGCAGCACTGCGTGATGTTGTTCACATTTTACCCATGGGAAATAACACCAAAGAGTGAGTTTTCTGATGCTGATTTTGATCAAAAAATGGCATAACGATTAAACAATAGTGACAAAATGCCGGAGAAAAGCGTGATCGGGCGCACTAACTTTGGGTAAAGATGCGTCCTGATAAGATTAAATTCGGAAATAACCGGCAATTTTAGCGAGCTTGCCTGATGTGGGTTCAGAAGGTCAGCACTTTATCAGCACCTAATGTCCACTGTGCCAGTTCAATCAGCGTGCCGACTTCCACGCCGTCAATCAGCGGCAGGGCGGTTACCCCACGACCATCCGTGCAGGTTTTACACAGTTTGACAGGCACGCTCTGGGCGGTAAGGATCTCCAGCATCTGCTGAATATTGTAACCTTCCGCCGGTTTCTGGCCTCGTAACCCCGCCGTCACGGCATCCGACATCAGAAACAGACGCAAGTCGAGATCCGTCGCCTGCTCGCGTAGCGCAATCGCCAGACGCAGACTGTTAAATAACGATTCGCTACCGTAGGCCGCACCGTTGGCGATGATCACAATCTTTTGCATGTTGACTCCTGTATACGGGGATGAGGGATTCGTCATCCCGTTATGTTACTCCGTGCACGCAGGGTTACCAATGAAAGTCTGCATAAACGCAAGAGCTGCTGACAGTCAGGATATTCCTGAAAGTGCGAGAAAGCCTGCAAAACGCGGGAGAGTCAGTTAAGCTTTTAGGGTGTTTTGTTAACCATCCGACGTAAGAAGTCATCACTGATTTGATTCGTTTTGCCTCTCATCCAGTACCACTTTATCTCCTCTTGCTGCTGGCAGGCGGTCATGCCCGCGCACAATCCTCATTTATGCATCAGGCAGAAAATCCTTTTGATAACAATCAGGACGGGTTGCCGGATTTGGCGCTGGCCCCGGAATCCCACGACGGTGAAAAACATTTTGCCGAAATGGTCAAAGCTTTTGGCGAAGCGAGCATGACGGACAACGGTCTGGATACCGGCGAGCAGGCCAGGCAGTTCGCCTTTGGTCAGGTGCGCGATGCGGTCAGCGAGCAGGTCAATCAGCATCTGGAGTCGTGGCTGTCGCCGTGGGGCAATGCCAGCGTGAATGTTCAGGTGGATAACGAAGGGCATTTCAACGGGAGCCAGGGCAACTGGTTTATTCCCTGGCAGGATAACGCACGTTACCTCGCCTGGAGTCAACTGGGGCTCACCCGGCAGGATGACGGACTGGTGAGTAATGTGGGTATTGGACAACGCTGGGCGCGGGACGGCTGGCTGCTGGGCTATAACACTTTCTACGACAATCTGCTGGATGAAAATTTGCAGCGCGGCGGTCTGGGGGCGGAAGCGTGGGGCGAACATTTACGCCTGTCGGCGAATTACTATCAGCCGTTTGCTTCGTGGCGCACGCACACGGATACGCTGGAACAACGCATGGCGCGCGGTTACGACCTGACCGCAGAAATGCGCCTGCCGTTTTACGAATATCTCAATACCCGTGTCAGCGTGGAACAGTATTTTGGCGACAGTGTCGACCTGTTTGACTCCGGTACGGGCTATCACAATCCGGTGGCGGTGAAGTTAGGACTTAGCTACACCCCGGTTCCGCTGGTCACGGTCACGGCTCAGCATAAGCAAGGGGAGAGCGGCGTCAGTCAGAACAACCTCGGGCTGAATTTGAATTATCGCTTTGGCGTCCCGTTGAAAAAACAGCTTGCCGCAAGCGAGGTGGCGCAGAGCAAGTCGTTGCGCGGCAGCCGGTATGATGCCCCGCAGCGTAATAACCTGCCAACCATGGCGTATCGTCAGCGCAAAACCCTGAACGTTTTTCTGGCGACACCGCTGTGGGATCTGCATTCGAGTGAGACGGTGCCCTTAAAATTACAGGTGCGCAGTTTGCATGGCATCCGCCATATTACCTGGCAAGGCGATACACAGGCGCTGAGCCTGACCTCTGGCGCAAATGCCAACAGTATTGATGGCTGGTCCATCATTATGCCAGCCTGGGACAGCAGCGAAGGAGCCGAAAATCGCTGGCGGCTGTCGGTGGTCATTGAAGATGAGAAAGGGCAGCGTGTCTCTTCCAATGAGATCACGCTCTCGCTGTCTGAACCGTTTATGGCAGTGCCGGATGACGATCCGCGCTGGAGATTGCTTCTGGAGGAGTAATCAGAAGATGCGTTCCTGATGCACCCACACCGCAGCTTCCACACGCGATTTCAGCTTCATTTTCTTCAGCATATGTTTCACATGGACCTTCACCGTGCTTTCCGTGATATCCAGACGGCGGGCAATCATCTTGTTCGGTAGCCCCTGGGCGATCAGCTTAAGAATATCGCGCTCACGCGGCGTTAACTGCGTAACGTCGCGATCGGTGGTGGCGCGGTTGGCGCGCAGACTGGCAGCAAGCACTGGCGTTAACGCTTCGCTTAATACCATTTCTCCGGCAGCGGCCTGTTGCAGGGACTTCAGCAGATCTTCCGGTTCCATATCTTTCAGCAGATAACCGTCCGCTCCGCGTTTCAGCGCCGTGACAACATCTTCTTCATGATTCGACACGCTGAACACCACAATGCGCCCGGAAAGTGCTTTTTCCCGCAGTTTGTCGAGAGTTTCCAGACCGTTCATGCCCGGCATGTTGAGGTCAAGCAGGATCAGATCCGGGTCCAGTGATTCGGCCAGTTCGATACCCTGTTCGCCGCTACTCGCTTCGCCAACGACAGTAATATCCGCCGCCATGCTGACAAGTTGTTTAACGCCGGTCCGCAGCATTGGGTGATCGTCGATGAGCAGGATGGTAGCCGGTTCCTGATTATTCATGGGTATCTCCTTGAACTTCTGTGAAGTAATGTTCGGGAATGAATGTGACAGCGACTTCAGTGCCTCCCGTCTCGCGACGGCGAACCTGGCAATCACCGCGCAGGCTTTGTGCCCGGTCGCGCATAATGATCATGCCGTAATGGTTACTGCGTTCGGCGTTTTCCGGAACGCCGCAGCCGTTGTCCTGCACGGTCAATTTTACCTGCTTGCCTTTCTGCGCCACGGTAACAACGACCTCGTTGGCGTGCGAGTGTTTAAGTGCGTTGCTTAAGGCTTCGCGAGCAATTTGCAGCAGGTGAATTGCCTGATGCGAAGGCACCAGGCGCGGCGGCAACTGATAATCCAGTTTCACCGTAAAACCGAAACGGGCGCTGTACTCCTGGCAACTGGCCTCCAGCGCAGGGCGAAGACCTGGTTCGGTCAGTTGCAGGCGGAAAGTGGTTAGCAGTTCACGCAGTTGCGCCCATGAGGCGTTCAGTTCGTTGCGGATCTGGCTGAGCAAATCACGGCTATTGTCCGGCAGTGCGTCGCCCTGCATTTGCAGGCAACTCACCTGCATCTTCATACAGGAGAGTGATTGCGCAATGGAATCATGCAGTTCGCGCGCAATGGTTGCACGCTCTTCCATGACAATCAATTGCTGCTGGCGTTCCTGATTGCGGTCCAGCGCCAGCGTTGCGGTGAGTTGCTCGACTAAGGTATCCACCAGTTGCTGTTGATCATGACTCAGGTGACGCCCCTGGGGAAGGGTGGCCAGCAAAATCCCGTACTGGGTATGGGTGTCCGTTAAGCGCCATTTCAGCGTCATTCCACCTTCCGTCGCAGGCAGTGCGTCGCGCGGGCACAATTGACAGCCTTTATCATCACAGCTCAGGTCTGACTGACAGGTAAATTCCTGGTGATTGTCTTCATCTTCCTGGTCATACACCCGCAGTTCGATGTCATGTAGCTGGGTCAGATTTTGCAGGCCGTTCAGCACCGGGGAGAGGCGTTCGCACAGCGACACCGGCGAATGCAGGCGTCGGTTAGCCTGCCAGAGAAAAGAGAGGATCTGGTTTTTTTGCTCCAGTCCGGCAGTTTTTTCCCGGACGCGCTGTTCAAGCACGGAATAGCTTTCGGCCAGTTCATCGGACATGTTATTAAGCGCATCGCCCAGCATTGCCATTTCATTGCGTCCGCTGATTTGCGCGCGTTGCGTAAAATCGCGCTGGCTGACTGCTCGCGCCATCGACAGTAACTGTCTCCAGGGCTGAAGCAAACGCGCGCGTAACCAGATGATGGTAAAAACCAACAGCAGGGCCATGAAGATCGCCATCACCCGATGGACCATCACCACCCGCTCAATGCGCATCTCAGTCGTGTGATCAAACGCGGAGACGAGCTGGTCGAGTCCCGTCACGAAGCGGTTGACGTCAGCTGCGACAGCCTCTCTGCTGCTGGCATGCTGCAGACCCGGCGCGAGTTCGCTGTGCCAGTAGTCCTGTAGCGCCTTAAGCTGGCGCTGCTGACCGTCGCGTTCCGCCGCGCGGGTCAGTTCCTGACTGAACGCCGTCTGTTCCATTTCCTCTATCAGCCTCTGGTCGTCAGCGCTCAACGGCACTGCGGCGAACAGGCGATAACTTTGCATCCGCAGCGAACCCGCTTTATTAATGGCATGCGCGCTGCCCTGTACGCCCTGAACCAGCCAGCCAGAGACAGCCATGCCCGCCACGCCGATGGCGGTGGAAAGCATCACGATAAGTGCCACCTGGTTAACCAGGGTGAGCGGAGAGAGACAGCGTTTTAGCATAAAACCTTCTTTCTTCAGGCTTCCTGACAGTGCGGGGGAAACCTTAATGAATGACGAGAATGCCGGGCAGAGTCAGGCAGTGGCGTTATTCTCGGCTATCCCCTGGAGTATACCCATACCTAAAACGAGTTACCTCTTAATTGCCGCTGTCAGGAGGGGATTTGCGAAGGGGAGACCAGAGCAGAACAGCGCGGTGAAAAACCACATCTTTTTCACTGAAACGGTCTACTCACTTAGGGTGATCATCATTTTATGTGCGTCATAATGACCGCTTTTCCTTTGATTTATATCAACTTACCTCAAGCTGTAAACCCTAATGTGGCAGGCATCAAATCGAGTATCAGAGGTGTTTATGAGTCACTCATCCGTTCCCGAAAGGGCATCTGGGGCTGTCATTACAGAATGGCGACCGGAAGATCCGGCATTCTGGGAACAGCGTGGTCAACATATCGCCAGTCGCAACCTGTGGATCTCTGTCCCTTGTCTGTTGCTGGCGTTTTGCGTATGGATGTTGTTCAGTGCTGTGGCGGTGAACTTGCCGAAAGTCGGCTTTAACTTCACCACCGATCAGTTGTTTATGCTGACGGCGTTACCGTCAGTTTCCGGCGCGCTGTTACGAGTGCCTTACTCCTTTATGGTGCCGGTATTTGGTGGGCGCCGCTGGACCGCGTTCAGTACCGGGATCCTGATTATTCCTTGCGTCTGGTTAGGTTTTGCGGTGCAGGATACCTCCACCCCCTTCAGTACCTTCATTCTGATCTCGCTGCTTTGCGGTTTTGCGGGCGCAAACTTTGCGTCCAGCATGGCTAACATCAGCTTTTTCTTTCCCAGGCAGAAGCAGGGCGGTGCGCTGGGACTGAATGGCGGCCTGGGCAATATGGGCGTCAGCGTGATGCAACTGGTTGCGCCGCTGGTGGTTTCCCTGTCAATCTTCGCTATTTTTGGCAGCCACGGTGTCGAACAACCGGATGGAACGCAACTTTATCTGGCAAACGCCGCGTGGATTTGGGTGCCGTTCCTTGCCATTTTTACCCTCGCGGCCTGGTTTGGCATGAACGAACTGGTGACCTCTAAAGCGTCACTGAAAGAACAATTGCCGGTTCTCAGGCGCGGTCACTTGTGGATCATGAGTCTGCTGTATCTGGCAACGTTTGGTTCGTTCATCGGGTTTTCTGCCGGGTTTGCCATGCTGTCGAAAACCCAGTTCCCGGATGTGCAAATCCTGCATTATGCGTTCTTTGGCCCGTTCATCGGTGCGCTGGCGCGTTCGGCGGGCGGGTCAATTTCTGATCGTTTAGGCGGTACCCGCGTCACGCTGGTGAACTTTGTGTTGATGGCCATTTTCAGCGGCCTGCTGTTCCTGACGTTACCGACGAACGGCACGGGCGGTAGCTTCATTGCGTTCTTCGCTGTGTTCCTCGCGCTGTTTATGACGGCAGGTCTGGGGAGCGGTTCTACCTTCCAGATGATCTCAGTGATTTTCCGTAAACTGACGATGGATCGCGTGAAAGCAGAAGGCGGGTCTGAAGAAAAAGCGATGCGTGAAGCAGCAACCGATACGGCCGCGGCGTTGGGTTTTATCTCCGCAATCGGCGCGATTGGCGGGTTCTTTATCCCGAAAGCGTTTGGGACTTCGCTGGCGTTAACCGGCTCGCCGGTGGGCGCAATGAAAGTCTTCCTGATCTTTTATATCGCCTGTGTGGTGATCACCTGGGCGGTATACGGACGGCATTCTAAAAAGTAAAAAAGCAGTAGTTTGATTATCCATTGCGCGGCGTTAGACCGCGCTTTTTTTGTTCCTTGATTAGTTACAACATACTATCGGTTTTATCACCCGCGCCGTTCTGTTTGTCTCTCATCCGAAGATGTCTCCAGGGGCATACCCCTTAATACCCACGGGTAAAGAATTTAACATTTACTGAAAACAGATAAATAAAAATAGTCAATAAAATCATAGTAATAAAC
>OKVW01001220.1_pt1 | contig 11200 bp, 16 predicted proteins | sample 1606991 | NCBI WGS metagenome assembly OKVW01 (sample SAMN03281021, study PRJEB24777) | human gut metagenome | isolation source: fecal sample PR177 from 1 month old male Malay infant, vaginal delivered...
AAAATATACAGATTCAATAAGCGAAGTTATTCCGTTCCTTCGCTTCCAGTCTATCCTGCTTTTATTTCCAGCAATAAAGCCTGATAAGAGATTTTGGCGTCAAAGCCTGGAAAGCATGCGAAAATCACACCGGTCTGTTCGGTATACGTAAGAAGCTGAGACTTCTAAAAGTAATCATATCATGTAACTGATATTAAAAAAAACAAAGTCTATCATGTAACTGATATTAATCTGCCTTAATCTATCGTGTAACTGATATTATTTCTCGACAATCCAACTGCATTCCTCACAGACACGGACTTACGGCCCACTCATTAAAACTAACCCATTATCCAGATTAGTCTCGTCACATAATTAGTACGAAACCTCAAATAAGGAATGGAGTCAAATAAATGACAAAAATTCCTGTTTTGCCAATAATTTGGCAGGAAAGGACATAAGAAAATGGATTTCTGGGATACGATAAGAGGGCACCATCTCGCGGATACACTCATACGCACTTTGCCTAAACTGGCTGATAAAGCGGACGGGAAAACAGAACAATATACGGAACTGCTGACCGGCCCATATGAAGCAATGGACTATGTGGCAAAGGAAATTGCTGGCGGCAATAAGTATGTCGGCCATCTCACCAGCGGAGAAAATGATGGTTTTTTAGTCATAATGGAGAGGAAAGTCATTTAAGCTGGCAAGGAGGCTCTTATGGATTCGATTAAAAGCGGCAGTATAGAATCAGACGAAAACAGAGAGGACGTTGCTTATTGGCAATCGCTGGAGGCTGAGATGAAGGATGCAGGTATTCAGGATTCTGATATCAAACTTGCAATAGGAGCAATCAAGCAGCTGAGGGGAGAAGAGACTGGTGAAAATTACGATATGTAGGATGGAGATGTAACAGAATTCACGACAGTTAAGGAAGTTATTAAAAATGACAAGGTTACAGAGAAAAGCAATTGCACAGCTGGATAAGATTACTGATCCATTGGAAAAGCACATCAAAAATCTGGAATTCATGTGCCAGGATGGAAAGCATATAGTAACTGCGGCTTTTTTAGAGATGTATCAGAAAGAACTATTGAAATATAAAGAGTTGAAGATTCTAATTCTGGAAGCATTTGCTGAACAGGATAATGGTGTGAATACATAATAAAAAGCCTGGAACAGAAAACGTAAAGAAATACAAGGAAAGGAGATTCTATTGGCAGAGGAGATTGCATTCGACTGGGACGAGTTCTGGCAAAGGCAAGGTCTGAATTGCCAAAGCAATGGCGTCTATGTGAGAGACTGGGAGTTTTGCCCTGAAAAGAACCATATTGCAAAAGAATTGGCGGGTGTCAAATGACAAGGTATGTTTTAGCATTGACTTTACTGGAGGATAAAGAGAGGCTTGACGAAAAGGTATTTGTACGGGATTATGATGGCACGCCTACAGATAATCTTTTAATTCAAAGATACAGGGACGTCGATGGAATTCTGCTATCGGTATCCGGGTGGCAGAATCCTTATCCGGCAACACCAGAAGAGCGAAAGAATATGTACCGATATCGGAATATCGAGCATATAAGAAATATCCTTGAGGAGGGATATCGTAGTTTATATGACTGGTCATGTACTGCAACCGGGCAGCTCCCACTTAAAAATGCATTTGAAAAAATAGTGGAAGGCCTAGAAGAACTGGACCGTGCAGTGGCGTCAAAATGCTAGAGGCTCTGGAATTAAAAAAGGAGAGAAAATATCATGGAAGAGAATACTGGTATTGTACGAAGAGTTGATGATTTGGGAAGGATTGTTCTGCCAAAGGAGTTAAGGCGGACGCTGCAGATTAAGGAAGGCACCCCCATGCTGATACTCATATCTGGAGATAATGTCGTGTTAAAAAAATATTATCCAGAAAAAGTGATGTTAGCCTTGACTAATAATTTAATGGAAGCGGCGGAAGAAGCCTACAACAACGTTGATACTGGAAAAACTGAAAGCATCAGGAGGCATGTCGAGGAAATCCGGCAGCTTCTTGAACCATAAAATATGGAATTGTAAAAAAACTTGCTGTGAGCATTGTGGAGGCCGGGGCATTCCCCTGCCTCCAGGCTCTGGCAAGTTTTTCAATCCGTTACCATAAAAATACCGATATTCAGGAGGGAAGAATTGAGGCGTGAGGATTTTATAAAACATTTTTCATCATTGAGATGTGGACAGACAGTACAGAAGGATAATATCAGAGGCTCCTATCTGGGAGAATATATTGATTCTGCGAGAATGAACCTTGAGGATAAGGCTGACAAAACACAGTTTCTCTGTGCTCTGACAGAAGAACTGGCAGAGTACAATTACACTGATAGTAAATTTAATCTTGATCAGAGAAGCCGTCTTGTACACTGGGTTAAGTCAATTGACAGCCCCTATGCTTCCATATTCCTATATGTATTTTATGAGAAGGAGTGCCGGCATAAGCCTGCAATTGCATCTGAAGAAGAGTGTAAAGCCTGGTGCATTTCTCTGTTAGGTTCGCTTAATAGTTTGGAAAGTTTTGACCTGCTTCTATTTGCTGTAAAAAACTCGGAAGAATTATTTGCTGTTTTGGAGACTCAGATATATGAGCAATTACAGAAGATGGATCCCTTTAAGATGAGTCAGAATATCATGATATTGGCCAAGGCAGCGAAACGATGCACAGGAAAACTCAAATTAAAACTGTCAAGAGCAATCCGTTTATTATTAGATTCCAATATCATGCCATCACAGCCGGCCTATGCAGTTCTATGTACTGTGTTTGGAGAGCGTGGAACGGTCTATTTAAATGCTTTGTCACTTGCTCAGATTACAAAAAACAAGTCTGATAAGGTTTTTCTCAGATTTGTAAACGGCCTGTTGGACGGGGATATCAGAGACGAAGAAAAAGAATTGTTTCTTACAAAATATACAGAATGCTTTTGCCAAAAAATAGATGGATACGATTCGGTTCGCAGATATCTGCAGGGCGCCATAAGTCTGTCTAAAGCGTTAGCATATAAGGACTGGCTGGTATTTTACGAGGCTGAGAGATTGTATTGTGAAGGCGATGTAAATATCTGCCATCCGTATTTACTGTTCTGTCCATTAAGCGAGTTTGATAAATGGCTGGTTTTGACAGACTGGGAGAAGCAGAAACTCCTGACTTCTCTGTTTTACAAGGGTTTAAAAGATGGAAGTATTGGTGTAAATGAGGTAGAAAAGTATGAAGAATTTTGCTTGGCTTACGAAAAATTATCCTTGAAAGATTTTTTTGCAGCAGGCTATAATCCAGAACTCTTTAATGTAATACCGTCAATGATTGAAGCTGGTATCTGGGATATGCCTGGAGCAGAGGAAACATACGACAAAAATGATGCCGCCCTGCTTTGGCTGCGGCATTATACCGATAATCCAGAAACAATAAAAAGTGGGACATGGGTATTGAGTTATTACGAACTGCATGGGAATTGTCCATCTTGGTTTTCATACGAAAATCTGGATGTCTTAAAGCACTTGTGGCTTCAAAAGCAGAGTCAGATATTTCGAGAAAAGTATATTTTCATGTTTCTGAATTGCCTGTTGCTCAACAAACCGTCCGTATTTAAAGATAAATTGGAGTCTATATGTTTCGGCAACTATTGGAAAGAAGAGAGTATTGATCTGCGGAAGTTTATGAGCGATGCAAGTCTAAAAAAATTTGTTTCTTTTCTCATGAATGACGTCAGGCTAAAGGACAGGAATGATATTTTTCTCCGGTATTCAATTGGAGAGGAATCGTACAGGCAAAAAAAAGCAGAGCAAGATGAACTTGATTATCTGGTGAGAATACAAACACAAATTGCCGATAAATTAACAGCATGGCTGAATAAAGGATATCTAACTGAGTTGCGATATAGTCCCATTTATGAGATTTCAATATTGCAGCAGGAGGTCTTGTTAAAAGTAATAATCCCATCTTTTAAAGATAAGCTGTCAATAAACCAAAATTGGGGGGAGTTTGCCTATAATATGTCAGAATTAGCAAATGATTTATCCGGTGAAATGCAGGTTAGAGTGCTTTTAGAGTTGGCAAACGAAATCAAGCGGATAGAAGGGGAGAAAATATGATATCAAACATTTTCTTGATGAGATGTTATATTGCGTTAAATTTTGCAGATATCAAATGGCTAAAGGAAATCATACAGGACGAAAGAACCGTAGCAAAAGTATACTCCGCGTTTCAGCAGATATGTGAAACTCATACAGATTATCTGCTGAATTTGGGTATCAGTCTGGAAGATACGCTCTTTTTCCTTGAAAATTACAGTGTGATTTCTGCCTGGCTCAATGATTACGGGCAGATTAATGCAAAAAAAATATTACGTGGAACGGAGACAGATAAGGCAAGAAATATTGATTTTGTAAAGGAATGCCTGGAAATTGTGAAGATGGTATATCCATATTTGGAGGATATAGATCCCCACGTAATAAATTATGTCATTAATACAGTCGGAAATGTTTATATAAAAAAGGCTGCCTTTTTGTCTGCGAAATACTCTAAGGGGATTAGGTCTAAAAATCTAGGATATATCCTCTCCAGTGTAAAATGGAGAAGTATGCTGGAAAGTGAATCCTTCGGGTCTCCACAGGCAATCCAATGCCTTCCGTCCCTTTTTAAATGGGATCAGGAGGGGAGCCCTCTTTTGCCTGTATTTGCGAGCTTAAGTTGGAGTCAAATTATGCGGTTGGTTGAAGCAGCGCAGAAAAACTCTGATTTTCATAATCTTGCAGAGTATATATGTTTCCACTTATCGTCTGGTCTGGCAGCACAGGCGTTGTCAAAACTTGACATAAGTATTGATTCCAGATGGTATTTAAATCGATTGATATGGGTACATCGTATGGGGGTAGATTTATTAGATTTCATTCAATTCAGCGAAAATGTTGAGTTCAATCAAAGAATCATAAATCAGGCAATACGCAAAATGCGTCGTATGGACGCTTTTGCAATTGAAACTCTATTCTATTTGCCGGACGTCTATAAAATAGCATGGCTCTTCGAAAGACGGGACGTATTTCAGTCTTATTATAATATCTGTGAAAGCAATCAGGATCTCGAAACTCCAGGAAGTACAGTGGTAACAGCTGCCTTTGCAGAAAGGAGAAATACGTTCCTTAAAAATATAGCGGCCTATGTATTGAATCGGGAGGAACTAAACTGGCTGGAGTACTTGTTTCTATATCAAAGGAGGCTTTGTCAAAGAATCAACTTAAACGAACTGACTGGAAAACAGTTGAAAAAGATGATGCATATATATAATTCAAGGTTGAAATGCAGGACTGCCGAAGTTCTGGAGAACTCTGGATTTTTTAACATATTAGGAACCAGAAACTTGAATTGCAGCGAATTACAGGTTGTTTTGGAAATATTGCAGTCCCAGAATTATGCCCACTCGTACTTATTAAAGGTATTTTCCAGATTATTAACCGCTATACGAAGTGATGATGCCGTCATACGGTGCCGTCAGATCATGAAACATATGGATATGGAATTGATTGAACAGGGTAACGATCAAAAGGTAACAGAACTGCTGTATGCGATGGACCTGCCTTCCTGGAAAAGAAAATTATTTTCATTCCCGGCAGATTACGGTCTGGTACTTCATTTTTTATCGAGCTATGAAGAGATTAAACACGCGCTTCCAGAAGTAAGAAATGCTGTTGAGGCGAAATTCCTGATTGAAAATATATCATTATGCAGGGATAGTCTTAGGGAAGGTTTTCGGCACTTTATAGAAGCGGATTATGCTGTAAATGCTCTGAAAAATGCTCTGGAACTTGAACCGGAATTTTATATAGCATATGCAAAGGAATCTACGGATTTCTTTCTTCAGGGAAATGCAGCGCTTGCGCTGGATTACTGGAATAGTTTGAATGAGAAAAAAATGCGGGATAAATATCGTATTATACTGAAGGCTGCCATGAGTGACAAGCTTCACGAGCTGCGTTATTTTGGGAATGACCTCGCAAGAGAATGTTCTTTTATACCTGCTGTACAAACAACGAAAGAGTGGATGTGTGACCGGACATGCGAAGTAAGAAGTAACTTATTCGGCATACTGTCAATTTATGAGGATACCACTTTTTCAGGAACAATCTTATTAGGTAAAAGACCAATAACCACATGCTTAAACTACATAGACGGGGACCATAGAGACTGCTTACTGTCTGCTTACGATGCTAATAAAAAAGTAGTTTACATATCGGTAAAGGGAGGCCACATCATTGGCAGGGCCATTATCCGTCTAACAAAAATGGCAAATAAAAAGATAAATAAAGCAAAGTCTGATCTGAACTTTACGGACGTCACTTCGGTTAAAACCGTTCCAGTCGAAACGCAATTGGAATTAGGGGAGGAGGAAGCGATTGAAATACCAATTCTTTTCCTGGAGCGGCTGTATACTCCCTGCCAGGGTGATGAAAGGACGGAACTGGAACTGGCTGTGATTCATTTTATCTCAGACAAAGCAAAACAGGCCGGAATAAAAGCGGTGTTAAGTAAGGACTATCTGAAGGAGGACGGATTCGAGGAGAAAAGGGTGGCTATATATATCACCCGTTCAAGAGCAGGCAAGCAGTATCTCGATTCCTTTGGAGGCACAAAATCCAATCAGGCTTCCACGGATGCTGGAAAAGAGGATACCTATGTATTCTCAAAATGCTATGTAGCAAAAGTTGAATAGATTCGGGAGGAGACATTACATGATAAAAAATCTAACCCAGTTGAATTTCTTAATAGAAGGAGGCGTATGTGAAAGCAGAAGAGAGCAGAGTGATGTTTTTGCCGCTTGAAGATATTCCGGATAAAAGTATCGCCGAATTGAAGAATAGCCCCAATATCATTGCATATGAACTATGCGGCGGACTGGGAAGCTGTGGCTGGATTATTTACATAATCCGGGATAAAGAGGAGTGGCTTGGTGCAGTGAAAATTCCCGAATGCCTAAAGGATTTCATGAATCCGGCGGCTGCGGTAGATTTTGAAGTTTTTTGCTTGGATAATATCGAAGAACCGACGGTAAAAAGGGACGGTAAAATGCTGACGCTTTCCACAGGACACATTTCTGTATTTACGGCAAGGTCCTTTGAGAAAGGGCAGATACCACATGTATTCCCCATCTACAAAAAGGGAGAGTATGGTTGGTTTATCTATCTGCACAATTTGCCGCGGATATCAAGTCTTAGTCTCCCATCAGATTTAGGGCTGGTAATTCAATTTGCTGTAGACAGGGAAGTTGATTTCCTATGCCTGGATAGCGATGGTGATCGGGTGAATGAACTGCCCTTTTATGAGTGGTGAGAAAAAACGGGAACGATTGGAGAAATGTATGAAAATATTTCAGTGTCTGTATATCAGAGAACATATTTTAATCTATCAATTAAAACGTATGAGAAATACACCGTTCTTTTTAGCGCTGGCATCGGTAACCGATAATTTTTCGGGATCCTCCAGCAGACAGATTATCGCTTTGAGAGATAAACTCCTTAGAGTCAACAGCAGAATAGGAAACGTGAGCTTTGGTATAGCAAATATGACAGAACTGCTTTCCGGCGAAAATCATAAGGTGGGCGAACTGCTTGCCATGTCTGATGATGATTTGGCGGAATTGATTCTTAGTTATTGTGACTGCTGACGGATTACGCGCTATATATAGCACAAAGCGAGGGAAAGAAAAGATGAAAATAAAAAAAGCAGGATACAAAAAGTATAGAAATCGTTTTGAAAAACGACAAAAAAAGGTGACATGGATTTTGGTGGAGACAATGCTCCCTCCAGAACCATGCTCCGGAACAGAAAACGAGGAGAATCTGGAAGAATACATCGTGACCATCAGAGGAGCAACGCAATCTTCTTCGCTGAAATATGCCGGAGATGGAATCTGGTGTGAAGGGGATACGCTATATCCTGTAATTGCATGGATGCCATTTCCAGAAGTGTATCGGCCATAATAATACCTCAAGGGATTTGAAGGGAAAGAGAACATGATAAAGAAAAATAAGGCGCTGGAACAAATCAACGCAATCCGCAAGCATTACGGGGAATATGAATTCCGCTTGGCACTTCAACATTTTTTTGATACCGGTCAACTGAATTTTACTGAGGAGAGCGTAGCTGAGGCAAAGGTGGAGATTCATAAGGAAACTAAAAAGAATGCAATCTTAACGGAGAGCCTTCAATGTCACCTTTTGGACTGCTGCTTGGAATTAAGCCGCCACCACACCTGGGATATTCTATTGTATATTAAACTCTATTTAAGTATGGAAGGTGATGACCTTGTGGCTATGGAGTACGCGGATAGAGCCCTGACTACATGGAACAGCCGAACGGCTCCGGAAACCTGGAAGAATGCAGTTGCTGACCCTGATTACCGTTCAGATATTGTAAGAGAAATGGTCCGCCAGCATAACCCGGAATACTCGGTTTCAGAAATCAAAGAGGCGATTAGCTATGTTGCGGAAAGAATAAAGGAATGAATGACTGTTTCAGTTGGTCCGCAGTTTCTTAATGTTAACAAGGAGGGAAACAGATGGATTTACCAGTGACACTACTGTGTCGAAATCCCAGTACCAATAAAGATAAACGCATGGAGCAGGCGCTCTATTGTGCGCTTATTGAAGGATATACGGATGCAGCTGCAGAGCTCAGCAGGTATATTGTATCATTGTATCGGCAGAACCACTCGGCTGCCTATCTGGTTAGTAAAGTGCTGGAACCGCTGAGAAGTAAACAGAATCAAAGATATAATCGGCTTGTCGGGGAACTCAACGATGATCCGTGTCCTGAAAATGATACAGAAATGCCGGACAAAACACCTTTTTTTGTAAAAGCAATACCATCTCAATTGATCAAGGATATCAAAAAAACAGCCTATGAGAAATATCAGCTTGATTGGCTGCAGTGCCATGGATACTCCTTACAAGATTTCATTGATGAACTGAATTTCATATGGAAAAACAGCGAGATGAGAGAGAAGACTTCGCCAGGTACTGCCTTTCGCGAATTTGAGGATACCGGTTTTTGCTCTGAAATATGGGTGTGCTATGAGGAGTTTCTTGATTTTGAGTACCGCGATAAGCAGTATATGAAACGCCTGCTAAATGAAGAAGAGTATTTGTTATATATTCGTGATTCATCTGAAGGAAGCATGGGGGCTGAGCCCTTACACGGGGAGGCGGACCATGAGCCGACACTTTAGGGAAATCCTGAATGGAAATGATACAACACTTAACATTAAGCCATGCGAAGAAGTCAGCCACATATCAGAAAGCAGTTATATATCGGTTGGTCCTGGAGGAACGGATGTTATGGTTCGAGGTTCCGGCAAAGTTCTGGCATTTGATACATGGGAACAACTGGTTAATGCCATCGATATAAAGCAAGCCGCATATGCATGTGAAGACAAATTCTAAAAAGTAGCAAAAACAGGTATCATATACATTTTTGTCATTGTCAGGGAGGCTCCAAACCAGGAGCCTCTTCTTTTTTTGTAGCCTGCAACTAAATGCCATAATTCAGTTGATAGAAAACAGATAAAGGCATCTTAGAAAAGGTGAAGAAAAGGAGAGCACTATGGAACAAGAATATGACGAGCTTTTTAAAGCAATGGAAAAGATTGAGCCTGAGGAAGAACAGGCGCTGATAAAGATTTGCGAAAAGAATTCCTGGCTTTACAGGATTTACAATGAGGAATATGGTTTCTGCCGGCTGGAAAGCTTGGCATTTCTTAAAACATATTTTTCTTTTGGAAACTGGTCGCTTAAACAGGGAGTTTTATTCGACAATCTTGTCTTTGTCCATCAGGGTGAAGATGACTGGTGGGTTTTGAGGCGGGCTGAATCCGAAGTATCCGGGCAAGGAATTGTTTATATACCAATAGAATCCTGTTCCATGTACTGCATCGTAACGAATAAAGTTCACCGCCCGGATGGTTATCTGCCGTTTGAAGAACTGATAGAACATCTTAAAACGATGGAACTGCCTGGTGAGATTATGAAAAAGGTGGCTGCAAAAGAATACAAAGATGAAAAGCGTTTTGGATATTACAAATGCACCTGTAAAGCGGAATACATATTGAATTACCCGTTTATGGAATGCCAGTGCCCCCGTTGTCTAAAACTGATTCCACTAATAAAAAAAATAAGCGCTGAAGAAGCCGCTGTTGTCCAGGAATCCTGGAAAGGCAGGCCATAATCTTCTAAGAGGCTTTCAGGCAGCACTCTCAGATTTTCACAGAAAGGAGACATCAATGCAGCATACTATACATGGCATTGTACTGGAGCATGGAGCTCAATTAGGAGGTGGCTTTTTTGAGTATAACACAAATATGGATACAAGGTGTTATGCTCCCTGCACGAATTATGTTGTGGCAGAACTCGTGCCGCTGGAAGGACAATGGTGGCTGGATCCTGTCCAGTATCCGGAGGCCTGGGAATATGCCATTGAGGGGGATGCCGTTCCGGATTGGTATTGTCAAACCCTGCAGGAATCTTTATTTCGACAGGAGGCGCAGGAGTGGTGGAGAACCCATGTTTTGGTAAACCAGGAATTAGAAGAGCTGGAGTCGGGATTTTATTACCTGAAGTACTGCAAGGTGAAAACATTGACTGGAACTGTCAGGGTGATTTGTCAGGACACGGAGATTGGGTATATGGACGGTAACGCTGTAGTTGTGGAACTTGGCTCGAATTCAAGAATATCCCGCATGTCAGGATACTCCAGAGCTGAGTTCCTTTTTAAGAATTCGTCTATAAATTCGATGGAAGGGTTTTCCTTTGTAAAATGCTTGGCGGATTACTCAGTTGTAGGCGAGATGAAAGAGCATTCACAGATAGGAGTCATGTATGACAATTCCACCGTAATGGCAATGTACAATTATTCCAGGATTGGAGGTGTCTGCGACAGAGGGCTTATCCGCTGTATGCAGGACCATTCTATGATATCTATTTTGGAAGATAGTTCTGTTGTGTACAGAATGGGCGGCCATGCTGTTGTGTGCAGAATAAGCGATGCCTCTATCTATAAAACGGGGGATTTTTCCTGCATACAGACATTATGGGGGCATTCAGTGGTAGAAGAGATGAGTGGCCGGTCATCTATTCAGGAAATACACGAACATTCTATTGTAAAGAGAATGTCAGAGTATTCCTGCATTTATGCCCTGTATGGAAA
>OKVW01001221.1_pt1 | contig 11193 bp, 10 predicted proteins | sample 1606991 | NCBI WGS metagenome assembly OKVW01 (sample SAMN03281021, study PRJEB24777) | human gut metagenome | isolation source: fecal sample PR177 from 1 month old male Malay infant, vaginal delivered...
ATCCTATGCTATTATAATAGACGTAACCCCCCCAATACATTATATAGTTTTTGCTACACCCCATAAGAAACGAAATACCTTCTCCTTAAAACGACCAGCTCCCCCGGCTGGTCGTTTTATTGCGCTGCTAGAGCATGTTTCCTCACTCTATCAAAATGCATAAAACTTTTTTTCATATTTGCAAATCTTTGTGCACACTTTTTTCATAGCGTATGCTATTATAATAAATGTAACCCCCCCAATACATTATATAGTTTTTGCTACACCCCATAAGAAACGAAATACCTTCTCCTTAAAATGACCAGCTCCCCCGGCTGGTCATTTTTTTATTGTACACGGAGCAGTCCTGAAGCAAAGCAAAGGCAGAGGTGACCAGCACCTCTGCCTTTATTATCTTACTTTATCAGCCTTCCAAAGTCCATGAAGGTTGCAGTACGCATATGCGGAGATCACCTCATCATCTTCGCAGATCATGAATTCGACCTGAGGCTTATCGCCTGGGTTCATTTCCTTCCTCTGGTTGCCCTGCTTGGTGTTAAGTGCAATCCATTCTATGTAGTGCTCTTCAGCCATAGGATGTTCTACAGACCCCACCTTCACCACTACCTTCTGGCCGTCAATGGAAATCACCGGAACATGCTTCTCTACAGCTGCCTCCTTAGTGTTGGGGACCAGCTCCTGCATCTTCTCACCGCAACAGACAACCGGTACTCCGCTGCTTTTAACGTAAGCCACAATATTACCGCAATGGCTACAAACATAAAATTTCATATTCAATTAATCTCCTTTCATGAATTCAACTTCACGCTTCTGATATGTATATTACAATCATATCACAAAAAGAATTAATTTCAATGAAATGTTACCATTTTAGCATATCCGTAGCATACGCTGCATTCAGGAACAAAGCAGCTGCGGCAGCCTGCCCTTGACAAAATCCAGGAATGAAATGCTGCAGGCATCATCACATTCTTCTGCGGCCTGGGCCTTGTACCAGATATCCAGGGCCTTCTGTACAGTGATCTCAACATCATGATAATAGTACAGATTGGCGCTGGTATGGGCCACTACATCCTCAATCAACAGCCTTGCATCCTGATTCTCAAACATTACTTCATCCAGATTGTTCTTCGTTATCTTCATAGGCTGCCTCCGTTCTGCTATCCCATAAAGCGCAGCAGACCAATCACCCTTCCGAGTATCTGTACATGGTCCACTATAATTGGTTCCATCTCATCGTTCTCAGGCTGGAGGCGGTATCTGCCTGCCTCCTTGTAAAAACGCTTCACTGTGGCCGAATCATCCACCAGGGCCACCACAATCTCCCCGTTCCTGGCGGTGTCGCACTGTTCTACTATAATCTTGTCCTTGTCATAAATACCTGCGTTGATCATACTGCTGCCCTTGACCTTCAGCATGAAGATCTCCTTGTCACGGCTGCTGTGCAGCGCCCCGGCGGGAAAGGAGAAGTAATCATCCACGTTCTGCTCCGCCAGCAGGGGCTGCCCTGCCGCCACCGTACCGATCACAGGCAGACTGATAATCTCCTGGCGGGGCATAAAAGACTGGTCTGCAATCTCAATGGCCCTGGGCTTGGACGGATCTCTGCGGATATATCCCTTCTCCTCCAAGGCGGAGAGGTGGGCATGTACCGTGGAGGAGGAGCTGAGCCCCACTTCCGCACAGATCTCACGGACAGAGGGTGGAAAACCCTTCTCCAGGATCGTCTGTCTCAAATAATCGTAGATCCTCTGCTGCTTTGCTGTCAATCCCTGCTGTCTGTCCATAGGGAACCCCTCCTTTTGCCAAGTCAGAACAAATGTTCGTTTTATGTTTTTATAATAGCACGAACAGGTGTTCGTGTCAAGTATTAATGTTTTATCCGGAAGTATTTCCCCGCAATGATGTACTACACGCTTTGCGAGCGCTTTACCGCGTACAAAAAAAGGAGAGCGCCGCAGCTGCTCTCCACAATAGCTTACCGGGAAACAGAGCGCCTGTACGCCTGCCTGTACGCCGGAACTATATATTTAAATACTATAATCAGGTTGACTGCTGCCAGAAATCCAAATGCGCTGCGGGCGTACAGCTCCGGAACCAGCAGTTTGATACCATTCATATCCCCTCCGCCCACATAGGGATACAGAACCGACAGGTACAGCGGATCTGTCACCAGCAGAGCCAGCGTCATATAATATGCACATGCCCGCAAAAACTGGGACTTAAAACGCAGCAATGCCGGTGCCGCAGCCAGCAGGCAGTATCCGGCAGCCAGGGCTGCGGCAGGACCCAAGATACAAAAGAAGCCAACCTGCAGGTCTGTCATAGCTTCCCGGTATGTGGCCACCTGTATGCCGAGGCCCAGAAAGCGGATTTCCTGAAAAGCGCCTGCATACAGCGCATATATCAGATGGGCGCCCTCATGGATCAGAAAGTACGCTGCCACTGCCAGGATAAACGAAGTGCATTTACGGAGGCTCCGTTTTACATTTATTTCCATATACGTCACACCCCTTTTGCAGATCTTGCAGCATCCCTGCCCCGCAGTGTGCTGTCCCCGGTCAGACGCCTGACGATTGAACAAAAGTCCGGGTCCTCAGCCAAGGCCTCAAAGGCGGGCAGTGTCAAGGTTCCCTGGATCATTTCATTCTGAAGTACCCTCTGGTCCTTCATGGAGACACTGTTTATCTGCTTTTCATCCATCCATTCCTCAACCGCATTAAAATAGGCGTCACCCCGCAGGCGGGTCAGGTCCGGCGCCGTGCCGCAGAGATCCGCATACCGCCCCAGAAGGTTTATTGCTCTCTCCTTCTCTCCGCGCTCCGCAGCCGAGGCCGCGGCAATGATATACGCCTGAAGCATAGCCGGCGGACGCAGACGGTCCAGGCAAAAGACATCCGCCACTGCCATCAGCCGGTTCCACGTCTCCTCCTCCACCTCAGGGCGGTCCGCATTCAGGTAAATGTAGGAGATCATATGGTCCGTCATGGCGGCCATATGCTGGTAAATGCTAACTTGTATAATGTCCCTGGCCTTCTCAATATTACCCATCTTCTGGTAAGCCAGAGAGATCAGGCCCTCATCCTGGGACAGCACCGCGCTGCTTTCACCCAGCAGCTCCAGTACCCCGGCGGGATCATCCATCAGCAGCCGGCAGGCTGCCTCCAGCCCCACGGCCTGCTTGCGGATCACAATGTCGCCGCACTCTTTCACAATCCTGGCACACAGCTCTGATGTTTCCCCCAGCAAGGCCTTCCGGCCCCCGTCCGCTTCGACCATTGCACAGTGGTTCAGATAAAACAGTGCCATATGCAGTAAAAACGGATAACAGGAATAATACTGCCGGACCAGCTCCCTGCATTCCGCAAGCACCTGGCTGGCCCCCTCTTCACAGAATGCTGCCGCAAGACGCCTGAATACGCGGTCAATCTCCTGCTGGGACATCTGGGATGAGTAGCCCATCAACTGGTCAATGGTTATATTAAAATATGCCGCAAGCCGCGGAAGCAGTGCAATGTCAGGGCAGCTCTGCCCGTTCTCCCACTTTGACACGGAGGCCTTGGACACGCCTATATGGGCAGCCAGCTCCTCCTGGGTCACGCCCTTCTCCCTGCGTTTCCCAGAAAGCACTTTATGGATATTGATATCACTCAATTTTTTTACCTCCTGTGGGTTCGTATCTTTCACTCTTCTATTATAACCATACTTCTCCGTACCCACAATGGAGCGGTTGTTAACTTTAGCGGTTTAAAATCAACTGCTGCGATACACCGGCATTCCATCAGTCACAGTCAAATATAACTTTGTGCCTGATATAACCTGAATACCCGCTCTTCCATTGGCTGTGGATGAAGGAGGCGTCAAAAGCCGCCAGCGCCTCCCTCTCCATCTCCATGCAGATCATCAGGTCGTAGCGGATATCCGACATCAGAACCGCGGGCCTGACCTCCACTGAATGAATCCCATCCATCCGGACCGCCTGCTCAAACAGGCTGCCGATCTCTTTTAACAATGCTTCTCTGTCTATTGCCGTCTCATTGTATTTTACAATAATATAGTGCTGCATTTTACCTTCCTTTACTGATATGCGATCTGTACGGTACCGCTGATATTGTCCAGGGCGCCGTATTTGCTCTCCACATACACGCAATAGGGGCCGCTGTATTTCCGGTCATACCACTTTGTAATCGGGCTGTTGTAGCTGACATGCTGCCCTGAGCCGATATAATGGTACCACGTAGTGCCCTTTTCCTCCCGCCGGGCCTTCTGGATTCCCACATACAAGGTTCCGCTTCCCGAGGCGGCCTGCACCTCATATGCAAAGTTCCTGGCGCTCTGGATATCCGGAACCTGGGCCACACATACAGCCTCGCCTGAGTTTAAATGTTCCAGGGAGACCGGCACATTCACCATTCCGGAGGCATCTTTATCATAGAACTGGCCCTCGGTTTCCACATCCTTTTCCTTGGATTCGCGGGCCACGGTGCTGAAGGTGTTCCGCTTATCCTGGGAGGCCCTGTCAGCCCAGGACTGCCGCACTTCCTGGCCGCACTCTGAGATTGCGATGGCGAAAAATGATATATTATCCTCAGTATACGCCTTTTCCACACAGAAATTCAGCAGCTCCGGCTCCAGCTTCCCGGCCACGGAACCAAAAAATGCTGTTTTACCGCCTTCGAACATCCTGATACATAAATCCTTCTGAGTCTGGCTGTCAATCCACGGAAATACCGCTGAAAATCTGGCCAGCTGGCCCTGCTGGAAATATTCTCCAGCCAGCTCCTTCAGATCCCTTCCCGTGACATCCTGGACGCTGACCACCAGCACCCGTTCCAGCTCCAGATTCGTATCGGCATATTTATCTGCCATCTGTGCCAGCAGGCTGCCAAGGGCAGCTAAAACCTTCTGATCCCCGGCAAATCCCCCGTATGACTGATCAAATGCAACTGTCAGGCTGTGTCCGTCAGAAATAGTCACCTGAGCTTTCTGTTGATAGGAAGGCCAATCCTTCTCTCTTACATTCCATCCCAGTTCAAACACATAAGGTGCCTCATAGTAGCCGTTTTGGGTGTAGATAAATCCTTTGTTCTCAATTCCATCAAATCCATTCTTGAAAAAATTATCCTGCGGCTGGTCGGGCGTTACCGGCTTCTGCGGTTCCTTTGGCTCCTTTGGCTCCTTTGGCTCCTGAGGCACCTTTGGCTCCTGCGGCTCCCTTTGCTCCGTCGCCGTAACCGCGCCTGCCGCAACATACTCCGCCCTGCTCCCCGTCTGCTGCGGCCCGGTATAGGCGCCTGCGGCAAATGATCCCCCGCAGACCATGGCCGCAGACAGCACCGCAAGGCCGGCCGCATACCTTGGCCGTCTTTTAAACTCCATAATCGCTCCCAGCCTTTCTTTCAGCAGTTCTCCGTCCTGGTGCAGTGTGATGCAGGCCAGGGAATCACGGACAAAGCCCCCTGATTTAACCGCGTTTAACAATGTATCCCCGTAAGCTGTCCGCCCCTTCTCATCCAGCCTGCGAATCACCGCCTCGTCACAGGACAGCTCGCACAGCCGGTTAATCTCCCGGCTCATCCTGTACACCAGGGGATTGAACCAATGCAGGCAGACCGCAAACTGCACCAGCCATTTATAGATCATGTCCGCACGCTTGTAATGAACCGTCTCATGGGCCGCCGTGTAATAAAAGTCCAATCCGGACTGGTTTAAATCCGGCAGCACGATAAAGGGGCGTATAAATCCGATGAGCATCGGCGAGGACACCAGCGGATTAGTATACAGCCCTATGGTTCCCCGTACCTTCTCCTGACTCAGCACCCGCCCCAGGGTTTCCAGCCGCTCCAGGTCATTGACCTCAGCCCTGCCGGCCTTGATAAAACGCACAAAACTCCGATAGATTGATACCTTTCTGATCCACAGCGCGGCTGCCACTGCCAGCCAGACCAGTCCGATATAGGACAATGCCTCATTCACCGTGATGTCCAGTATGGGCAGACGCATTCCCCCCAAGTCTGCGCCATAGCCTGGAGCCATTCCGTCTGAGGGCATGCCGGCATGGGGCATTCTGGGGACTGTGGATGCCGCGCCAGGTCCGCTATCCCCCACGCCGGGTCCGCCATACTCCGCGCCAGGTCCGCCATACTCCGCGCCAAGTCCGCCATACTCCGCCCCGGGTCCGCCATACTCCGCCCCGGGTCCGCCATACTCCGCCCCGGGTCCGCCATACATTGTCCCAGCTACACCCGCCGTTCCATCTCCGGTCTCCGCCGCTTCAGGTCCGCCGGGCTGCTCAGACAGTACCCCAGGCCCTGTCTCTGCCGCCATTATCCGCGCGCCGGCTCCTGTGAACACCCTGGCCGCCAGATTCTGCTCCGGCGCAAAGGGCAGCAGCAGACGCAGTACAACTGCCAGCCAGATATAATACTGCCAGCGCCTGCTCAGGCGGTTCCTGTACAGTGGCCGCAGTGCTGCCAGGACGGCAATCAGCACTGATCCGGACAGGGACAGAGATAAAAATGTCATCATCAGGCTATTCATTCTTCCCTCCGCCTCCCTTCCAGAACCGCTCCAGTTCTTCATAGTCATCTGCAGTTAGCAGATCCTTTTGAATCAGGGCGGACACAAGGCCGCTGGTATTCCCCTCAAAGATTTTATCCAGGAACTGGACTGTCTGCTCCTGTTTATAATCCGCTTCCCCCACCAGCGCCACATATTTATTGCGCCTGCCGATCTTGCTGGTCTTTAACATTCCCTTGTCCACCAGTCGCGACAGCAGGGTGATGATCGTGTTCTTGGTCCAGCTGCTGCCCCTGGCCTCCAGCGCTTCCGAGATCTCGGCATACAGAGCCGTCCCGCCTGCCGCCCATATAATCTTCATCAATTCCAGTTCATAATCCGATACCTGCTGCATAGTTTTCCTCCATTAAGCGTACAACGTGTTATCTTTAATTTATGATAACATGTTGTACGCTTAAAATCAAGTTCTTTATATGTTTTTACAGCAGGGCGTCATCCTTCAGCGCATCCACAATATTGCCTGCCAGTATCCTCCTGCCCCCGATCCAATAGGCAGTCCCAACAGCCGCAGCGATAAACGCGGCAAAGCCCAGAACCGGAATCACAGGCATGTACGCAATATATTCAGCGGGCCGGATCAAACTGGCATGGAGGACGTAGGCGACAAAAGGCACATTCAGCAGCAGACTGGCAGATATTGGCCCAGCACACAGCATAAATGCCTCCAGGGCCAGCATTTTCCGCAGGTTTCCCGGTGTGCAGCCCACGGACAGATATCTGGCAAACTCCCTCTTTCTCTGAGCCACTGTTCCCAGGGCATTGGCGAATACATTGACGATTCCAATCAACGCCAGCACGCCGCACAGGCCGCCCATGAATATAGTGTAGCCCTTCCTGACCTGCTCATTAAACACCTCCTCAGTGACCCGGTTTTCCAGGCTGTATTGATACCGGCCGCCCAGCAGCTCCCTGAGCTCCGCCTCCACGGCCGGGATCTCCCCGTCGGAATCCGTGAGTACCTTATAATATATCTCCTCCGTTGACAGCTCCTCCTCTAATCCCCGAAACGCTGTCTCCGGCATCACCTGCAGCAGTGAAAAATCTGCATATTCCTCCCTCAGATCGGGCGGCAGCTCCGCAAATGCAGCAATATCCAGCGGTGTCCCCCGGCCCTGTTCCATATCCTTCCTGTTTCCAAACAGCTCCAGGCTATGGCTGCTCCCAGGCTCCACATAGGGAACGTACATCCGTTCCTTAAAACGGCTGTTCACATTGTCCCAGATCCTGTTCACTGTAACCGCCGCCGTACCGTCTTCTGGGAAATCCTGGATGCCCGCAGCCTGCGCATACGCGTAGAAAGAGCGGTCATCCATCACCAGCACAGGAACCTCAATCACATAGCCGTCCTCCTTTGCCTGTATGCCAGTATCCTTCAGCCCTTCCAGGCCGCCCAGCGCAGACAGCTCACGGCTCAGCTCCTCCGGTAAAAGGCTGGCATAGGCCTGGTATTTACGGTAGGAGACACAATCCGCAACCCCTGGGATCTGCCGTATTTCATCCAGAAGGTCCGCTTCCGGCAGACCGCCGTTGTCAAGGACTGCCATCAGATCCCAGGTATCCTTGTACCGCTGGAAAAATGTGTGGTATGTGTGGATATAGGACACAATCTCAAAGTTCATAAACGCAGTGAACACGAAAAATGACAGCGTCAGGGACAGTCTGGCGGTTCTGAAGGATTTGCGCCTGTCATGCAGGGACAGACCGGCCAGTTCCCCCTCCAGACCGAACAGCCGGGATACCAGCCGCCTCCTGCCCGCACCTGCGAATCCCCCTGGCCCAGCTCCTGCCCCTGTGATTTTCTCTGGCCCGCGGACCGGCTCCAAGGGTGTCATGCTGCTCAGGCGTGCCGCCGGTATCCTTGCGGACAGCCAGACGGTAAACAGGCATATCATAAAGACCACAAGCCCAAGCCCCAGGGGGAAATGGAATACGGCATTGCCTGCCCGGTCTATCTGCAGCTGTTTGCTCATGTCATTGACCGCCTGCACCAGATATCCGCAGACCCCTGCTCCTATTGGGATACCGGCCAGTATGGGCAGCAGGCTGACGGCCAGGGCCTCCTGAATCAGCACCATACGGATCTGGCGCGGTGTTGCTCCCACGCTTTTCAGGATGCCGAGCTGGCGGATTCTGGCACTCATGGTGACTGCGAAAGCGTTGTGGATCATCATAACCAGAGAAGAGCAGATCAGCGCCAGAAAACACAGGTAGATAGACAGCAGCGTGGGGGCCAGCTTCTTCTCCTCCGGCGAGTGAATAAAATACTGTGTCAGAAGCTTGCTGTTGCAGCGGACCTCCCCGCTGTTCTCCTCCACCCCCAGCTTCCTCGCAATCAGGGACATATCCTCATAGGTCCGCCGGGGATTTTTAAAATAGATGAACACGGCTCCGCCGGTGGCTGACGCCCTCTCCACATTGGCAAAGCTTTCTATGGCAGCAGCGTCCGCAGCTGTATAGGTTCCCTCAATCTGCCCATGCCAGCTGCCCTCCTGCTCTATCACCTGGCGGATCTCATCCTTCCACATATTGTAAAATAGGCCACTGACCAGGGTAATAAAAAACGAGGCGATCAGCGCGCTGGCCATAATAGAAATGCAGGCCGCCCGGCTGCGCTTTAAATAGCTCAGTGAAAAATCTCTCCACATGCGCCTCACCCCTTCCCGTCTGTGCCGGGATAAGTCCCGCTGTTTTTCCGGTCGGAAACGATGCGGCCGTCTTCCAGCTGGATGATGCGGTCCGCCTCCAGCGCAATCTCCTCGTTATGGGTGATCAGGAGAATGGTCTGATTCAGCATCCGGTTGGACAGCTTCAGCAGTTCCACAATCTCCCTGGAATTCCTGCGGTCCAGGCTGCCTGTGGGTTCGTCCGCCAGAACCAGCGCCGGCCGGTACAGCAAAGAGCGGGCAATGGCAGTCCTCTGCTGCTGGCCGCCGGAGAGCTGGCTTGGCAGGGCGTTCAGCTTGTCCCTGATTCCCAGAGAATCCACCAGACGGTCAAAATACTCCTGGTCCGGATTCGGAGCGTTCCCCTCACCTGCCTTGGGCGAGAATTTCCGCTTGTCCAGCAGCATGGGCAGCATAATGTTTTTCTCCACGGTCAGAGTTGGGATCAGGTTGTAGAACTGATAGATCAGCCCCACCTTCCTGCGCCGGAATATGGCGGCCCTGGTCTGGTTCAGTTGGGAAATGTCCTCATTTTCCACCAGTATCCGTCCGCCGGTAGGGCGGTCCACCCCTCCCAGCAGATGGAGCAGAGTGGATTTACCGGAGCCGGAGGCCCCCACTATGGCGATAAACTCTCCCCGCTCCACCTTCAGGTTCACATGGGACAGGGCCGTCACCGCAGCCTCCCCGGAACCGTAAATCTTCGTAACGTCTTCACATCTGAGTATTTCCAAGCTGTTTCCTCCTAAATAGTATCTTTAAATGTCTGTATATTAATTATAGCGGAGGAAAGTGACAGCTCGGTGACAGCTGTTTAATGATGGTAAAACCTTATGGTAAAGCAGGCGCCTCCCTCCGGTGCGTTGCCTGCTTCAATGAACCCGCGCTGCATCTCTATGATGGATCTGGCCAGGGCCAGGCCGATCCCAATGCCCTGCCCGGCCGCCCGGTCTTTCTCCCCCTGGTAAAACCGCTTGAACACATGGGGCAGATCCCCGTCTGCGAATCCCTCCCCGCTGTCCCTGACCACAATCTCCGTGTATAGGGGATTCTCCCCGTACTCCATGTGGATCTCTCCGCCCTGGGGCGTGTGGTCCGCACAGTTTTTCACCAGATTGATCACTGCCTCGGCGCTCCACTCCATATCTCCGTAAAAGGTGATCCCCGGGTGGTTCGGAAGGCTGACACTGATCTGTTTCTCCCGCAGAAGCTCCTCCAGGGATTCCGCCGCAACGCTCAGAAGCGTGTAGACGTCTATCTGGCGCTGTTCCATGGGCAGCACGCCCGCGTCAATCCTGGAGAGGGTCAGCAGCGCGTCGGTCAGCTGTTCCAGCCGGCCGGTCTGCCTGCGGATCTGAACAGCGTGCTCATTCTCCTCCTTCTGCAATATCAGCTGGGCCATCAGGGATATGGAGGTGACCGGCGTTTTAATCTGGTGGGCCACATCAGCCAGCCGGTCCGCGAAATTCTGCCGCTGCTCCACCGCCGCCTCCTTGGCCAGGCGCAGTCCGGTGACCGTCTTATCCATCTCATCCCGCAGCAGTGAAAACGCGTCCTGCCTGCCGGGCAGCACGTTTGCCTCACGCCCCAGATTGACATCCGACAGATACGCCGTCAGGCGGCTGATCTCAGCCCGCTGCCGCCTTTTGGCGCCCCACATCCACAGAAATATCAGCAGCAGGCAGGCCAGAGCTCCGAGTATGGCCGCCAGCATACACTCTCCCGCAATGCCGGACACAAAGTCCCGGACGCCAAAACCGTAGGCTTCCAGATAGCCTCCTGCAGGCTCACTTACCCCACTGTCCTTGATCATGCGGATGATCTCAGCCTCCTCCCCAGGATATCCGGCGATCAGCCTGCCTGCCAGTCCATCCAAGGTCCGGTACTGCCTGCGGCCAAAATAGTCCAGCACAATCAGAGATGAAGCCGCCGCCCCTATAACTGCCCCCAC
>OKVW01001224.1_pt1 | contig 11144 bp, 9 predicted proteins | sample 1606991 | NCBI WGS metagenome assembly OKVW01 (sample SAMN03281021, study PRJEB24777) | human gut metagenome | isolation source: fecal sample PR177 from 1 month old male Malay infant, vaginal delivered...
TTGATCTTTATTTTTTAGATATCCTCTATATTGAGAAAAACTATGGCTTGCGACGTTTTTCCTACCAACTCGCGCCTGGATGCGTCAGCGGGCGTTCCACAGACTTACCCGGAAAAGAAGAAGGTTGGGACTGGGAGGACAGCGGAGGAGCCGGTCCCTCCGCTGTCCTCCCAGCCCCAACCTTCTTCTTTTCACGGCCAATACACCAGCCAACGCCCGTGTCCCCATTCGCGCCTAAATCCCCTCCCTCATAAAATACTCTCCAGCCAGCACCGCTTGAATAAACTTCTTTACCTGCGGCAGCTCAAAACAGTCATGTTTGTACAGGATATGAGAGGACCGTGTAAATGGCGTACCATCTTTAAAATACAGCGGTGTAATCTGTCCCTGGAACTGATCCAGGCAGATTTTGGGCAGGATGGACCAGCCGATGCCCCGGGAGACCATCTCCAGGCAGCTGCCGATATCGTCCACCCACAGGTTGGTCCGGCTGCCCTGGCAGCCGTTTTCCGCTCGCCAGAGCTGTATTTTATCATAGAATCCAGAGTCTGTGTGCCGTCCGATGTAGGGAAATTCATTTAGCGGCGCGCAGGCGTGCTCCCGGTCGGTAACCAGACAGACCGGTTCGCTGGACAGTGTCACCGTGCCTTCGCTCCACTTGAAACTGCCGCGGACAATGGCAATGGAGATATCATTCTTATTCAGGCTCTGGTACAGGCTGGTACTCTGCATGGTGCTGACATGGATATCCACAAGTGGATACTGATCCATATATTGTTTGAGGATATCCGGCAGCCGGTAGCGGGCAAAGTTGATGGATACACCCAGCTTCAGCGTGCCTGCCACCTCCTTGCGGTAGATGGCCACCTGGCTGCGGATGCGGTCCATGGAGTCGGACACCTGCCGGGTATATGGAAGGATGCGTTCCGCTGCCGGCGTAAACAGCACACCCTTTCGGGAGCGGATAAACAGTTCACAGCCCAGCTCTTCCTCCAGCTTCTGGAGACGTTTAGTCAGGGCGGACTGGGTAGTAAAAAGCCGCTCCGCCGCTTTGGTGATATTCTGTGTCTGGGCCAGCATTTGAATGAGTTCACAATCTTTTTCGTCCATAATAACCCCTCCCCCGCCATGATTTTAACATTCCTGATTGGAATGGAATTCAATGAAATTATACAATTTTACAGAATGAAAATCAAGGCTTATACTAATTGTATCAAAAGCTGATCGGAGGACTTTAACAATGTATATGAAGAAATATCCCTGCGTGTATATGCGGGGCGGCACCAGCAAGGCGGTATTTTTCCACGAGAAGGATCTGCCCGGGGACAGAGGGCAGTGGGATGAGATTTTTATGAAGGTGATGGGCACGCCGGATGTGAAGCAGATCGACGGCATGGGCGGAACCGTCTCCTCCACCAGCAAGATCGCTGTGATCTCCCCGTCGGACAGGGAGGGCGTGGATGTGAACTACACCTTCCGCCAGGTGGACATTGTGATCCCGCGGGTGGACGGCAGCGCCAACTGCGGCAATATTTCCTCAGCAGTGGGGCCTTTCGCCATTGACGAGGGTCTGGTCCCTGCGGTGGAGCCTGTCACTGTGGTGCGGATTCTCAACACCAATACCAACAAGATCATTGAGGAGCATGTACGGGTGGAGGGCGGTCATGCCATGGTCCACGGTGATGAGGAGATTAAAGGGGTTCCCGGCACCGGCTCCCGCATCGATATGTATTTCGAGGACCCGGCTGGTTCCAGGACAGGCAGGCTGTTCCCTACGGGACAGCGAAAAGAGATCTTCGACGTGCCGGACTACGGTCCCGCGGAGGTGACGGTGCTGGACTGTTCCAACCCCATGGTATTTATTAAGGCGTCCGATCTGGGAATCAAGGGCACTGAGCTGGTGGAGCTGAACCAGAACAAGGACGTGATGGAGCACATCGAGCGCATCCGGGGTATGGCGGCGGTGAAATGCGGGTTCGTGGAGAACTGGGAGGAAGCCAGGACGAAATCCACTTCGGCGCCTAAGGTTTCCATCATTTCCCCGCCCCAGGACTATGTGGACATGGACGGCAACCAGGTGAAGGCAGAGGACATGGACATCTGTGTCCGCGCGGTTTCCGTGGGCGCACTGCACAAGGCCTATCCCATGACCGTGGCGGTAGGGACCGGCTCGGCCGCCAGGCTCTCAGGTACCATTGTCAGCGAAACCGCAGTAAATGACAAGGGCGCGGATGTGGTGCGCCTGGGCCATTCCAGCGGAATCACGGGGGTGGACATCAAGATGGACGGGGAAGCCATCTTAAAGGGCGGCGTCACCCGGACAGCCCGCAGGATCATGGACGGGTATGTGTACATCAGAGAGTAGGCAGATGACAAGCATTGCACGCAGGCGGCTGGATCACATCCGTTTGGTGCTCTTAACAAAGGAGAAAATAACTTATGGGAATGCAGATTTTAGCGCTGGCCTGTCTGGCCGGGGCAATCGTACTTGGGTTTGTAAAGAAGATGAACGTGGGCATCGTGTGTCTGGGCCTGGCGCTGGTGCTGGGAACCATCGGGGGTATCTCCAGCGGCGATATCTACAAGGGGTTCCCCTACAAGCTGTTCGCCACACTGATGGGTACCATGCTGTTTTTCAGTCTGCTGCAGCAGAACGGGACACTTGAAAAGGTCTCCCAGAAGCTGATCAGCCTTTGCGGGAAAAATACCTTTCTGGTTCCCGTCATTGTCTATCTGGTGAGCTTTGGTCTCTCGGCAGCCGGACCCGGCGCCATCAGCGTGCAGTCCGTGACCGTGCTCTTCGCCGTGTCCCTGGCAGTGCAGATGGAGGTCAGCCCGGTGCTCATGGGCAGCATGGCCATCCTGGGCGCAGTGGGAGGCACCGCCTCACCCATCGCCCTGACGGGAATCATTGTGGAAGATCTGCTGGCGGAAATGCAGATAAGCGGTATGGGTATGAAGGTGTTCCTGGGCGTTTCCATCGCCAACTTTGTCTGCGCTGTGGCAACATATGCTGCATTGGGCGGGTATAAGATCCGCCTGGCGTCCGGCGCGGCAAGCGTGAAAACCGGGCCAGGGAGCGGTCTGGACAGAAAACAGTCCGTCAGCCTGGCGGCGCTTCTGGTCATGGTAGTCCTGGTTGTGGGCTTCTCCTACGATGTGGGGCTGGTCTGCCTGACCCTCTCCCTGATTCTGATGCTCCTGGGCGCTGCGGACGAGAAAAAGGCCATCAAAATGATCCCCTGGAACGTGCTGATCCTGATCTCCGGCGTGAACGTCCTGATGAATATTACCCAAAAAATGGGAGGAATCGATCTGTTGTCAAGCATCCTGTCCTCCTTCATGTCCGCCAGAACCGCGGCTCCGCTGATGGGCGTTACCGGCGGCATCATGTCCTGGTTCTCCAGCGCCAACGGCGTTGTATTTCCCACCCTGATCCCCGCAGTGCCGGACATTGCCGCACAGGTGGGAGGTGCGTCTGTCCTTCAGATGGTAGTGGCCATTGTGTGCAGCGCCACTGTGGCGGGAATCAGCCCGCTGTCCACCGGAGGCAGCCTGATCATGGCCAGCTACACCCAGGAGACGGGCTGCGATGACAAGGCCCAGCAGAAACTGTTTGGCCAGCTGTTCGGTCTGTCCGCCGGAGTAGTGTGCATTGTGTTTGTGCTGACGTTAATCGGCGTTTTAGGATTTTTAGGATAGAGGAGGTCATTTCATGAGGCGATATGCATATGTAGGTTGCCGCACCACCAAGGAGCGGGGAGCCAGAGGAAAAGGCATCGGAGTATACCGTGTAACAGAACATGGCTGGGAGCCGGTGCAGGTCCTGGAAGGGCAGGTGAACCCCTCCTACCTGTGCCTGGACCGTCAGAAGAAACATCTGTACGCGGTTCACGGAGATTTCAGCCAAGTCAGCGCTTACAGCGTGGCGGAGGACGGTACACTGACATACATAAACACTGTGGGAACACACGGTACCAACCCTGTCCATTTGTCCCTGGACTCTACGGGGAAATGGCTGTTTGTGGCCAATCTCCAGACCGGCGGCGTGGCCGTGATCCCGGTGAAGGAGGACGGTTCCCTGGACAAAATCAAGGAGCTGGAGTTTATCTCCGGAAATGGCGGCCCGGGGTACATTTCCCATCCACACCAGGTTGCCCAGGACCGCACCGGAAAATGGCTGCTGGTGCCATCCCAGGGCCGGCTGCAGGGAGTGGGCAAGATCACTGTGTTCCGTATTGACTCAGAGGCGGGTACCATCACGGAGGTCTCCTATGTGAAGTCCAGGGCCGGGGCAGAGCCAAGGCACTGCGTGTTCCACCCCAATAACCGGTTCTGCTACGGGGTCAATGAGAAAGACAGCACAGCAGAACTCTATGAGTTTGACAGTGAGAATGGCATTCTGACGCCCAAACAGATCGTTTCCGTGCTGCCTGAGGACTTCGCGGGGGACGGCTGGGCCAGCGCTATTGACATTGGACCATCAGGGCGCAGTCTCTACGTCTCCAATCGGAAGCACGACAGCATCACCGTGCTGAGCCTGGATAAGACAACGGGGAAAATGCACGTGGCGCAGAATATCAGGACCTGCGGCCGGCAGCCGCGGTTCATCATAGTGAGCCCGGACGGGAAGCAGCTTCTGGCTGCCAATGAGCTGGACGATTCGATCCAGTGCTTTGACATCAACGAAACGGACGGCACCTTAAAGCCTAACGGCTTAGTAATCGGGACGGAAAGCCCGGTGTGCGTGGTATTTATGGACAGATAGAAGATTTAGAGGCGTTTTGCGATGAAGCGCATACATCGCACAGTCAGTTATTTTGCCGGTGAGCAAAATGTAACGATTCAGGAGGGAAAAATGGTCACATTACATACAGGAAAACACTACATATTAGATAATAAACGTATCGCTCCAGCAGGCGGAAACATGGCCCTGCCGGAGACCGAGGGTGCAAAACAGACCCTGACCTGGCAGGTTCTGGAGAAGCACAACCATTCCGGCAGCATGGAACACCTGCAGATTCAATTCGACTCCATGGGCGTCTACGACAACACCTACGTGGGCATTTTGCAGACAGCCTATGCCAGCGGGCTGAAGGAATTCCCCATGCCCTGTGTGTTTACCAACTGCCACAACTGCCTGGGCGCGGTGGGCGGCACCATCAACACGGACGTGCACAAGTACGCGGAGTCCGCATGCAGGAAGTCCGGCGGGATTTTCGTGCCGCCCCATGAGGCGGTGATCCATCAGTACATGCGGGAAATGATCATCAGCTCCGGGGATATGTCCATTGTGTCGGACTCCCACACCCGCTACGGCACCCAGGGCTCCCTGTCCATCGGCGAGGGCGGCCCTGAGCTGGCCAAGGCCATGCTGGGGAAATACTATGAGACAGACTACCCGGAGGTGGTCGCGGTGTTTATGACCGGCGCGCCGAAGCCCTGGGTGGGTCCCATGGACGTTGCGCTGAGCATTATCGGCAAGGTGTTTAAGAACAATTTTGTGAAGAACAAGGTGCTGGAATTCGTTGGCCCGGGCGTGCACAGCCTGTCCATGGATTTCCGCAACGGGATAGACACCATGACCACGGAATCAGCCTGTCTGTCCTCCATCTGGGCCACGGATGAACAGACCAGGGAGTATTTTAAGATCCACAACCGGCCAGGAGCCTACAGAAAGATGGAGCCGGGCAATGCCGCCCTGTACGACGGCGTGGTTGAGATCAACCTGGATACCATCGTCCCTATGATTGCCCTGCCCTTCCATCCCAGCAACGCATACCCGCTGGCGGATGTGATCGCGGACCCTGAGTATTACCTGGGACTGGCGGAGGAGGAGGCCAGGAAGGTATTTGAGAACAACCCGGACATCCGCCTGGATTTAAAGTCTAAGATTACAGATGGAAAGATCAAGGTGGACCAGGCAGCCATCGCCGGCTGTGCGGCCGGTTCCTTTGAAAATATCTGTGCCGTGGACCAGATCGCGAGACTTCTGGACAATGGCCTTGGAACCTTCCCGCTCAACATTTATCCGGCTTCCCAGCCCATCATGTACGAGCTGAACCGGGTGGGCGTGCTGAACGATCTGATGGGCTACGGTGCGCGGGTCAAGACCGCCTTCTGCGGTCCCTGCTTCGGCGCGTCGGACGCCCCCGGCAACAACGATTTCTGCATCCGCCACAGCACCCGCAACTTCCCCAACAGGGAAGGCTCCAACCCAGCCACCGGACAGATCGCGTCCGTGGCATTGATGGATTCCAGGTCCATCGCGGCCACCGCGTTTAACGGCGGTTACCTGACCTCTGCGGAGACCTGCCCGGTGGAATTTCAGATCCCGGAGTACCATTTCAACGGGAAGATCTATGAGAATATTGTATACAATGGCTTCGGAAAGGCCATTCCGGAGACTGAGATTGTGTATGGTCCATCCATTAAGGATTGGCCGGAGATGTCCAGGCTGACGGAGCATCTGCTGTTAAAAGTGGCCAGTGTTATCCGGGATGAGGTGACCACCACCGATGAGCTGATCCCCTCCGGGGAGACTGCCTCCCACCGCTCCAACCCCTATAAGATCTCCGAGTACACCCTGATCCGCAAGGACCCCGCCTATGTGGGAAATGCCAAGGCGGCCCAGGGGTACGAGAAAGCCCGTATAGAAGGCGATGGGGAAACAGCGGCAGAATTTTACCAGGTGCTAAAGTGCGCTGGCGTGGAAGCCCCGGTGGAGGAACTGATGAAAACCACCGGAATTGGCACCGTGCTCTACGCCAAACGGCCCGGAGACGGTTCGGCCAGAGAGTACGCGGCCAGCTGCCAGAAGGTGCTGGGGGGACTGGCCAACATCTGCATCGAGTACGCCACCAAACGCTACCGCAGCAACTGCGTAAACTGGGGCATCTTGCCCTTCACCAGCCCGGAGCCGGAGACCAGCCTGGAAGTGGGAGAGTACCTGTACCTGCCGGATATCCGCAGGGCTGTGGAAGAAGGCCGCACAGCGGTGGAGGCCGTGGTGATCGGGAAATGCGGAGACACGCGGACAATGGAGCTGGAGTTAAAGGGCGTGACAGAGGCTGAGAAGAAGGTGCTGCTGGCCGGAAGCCTGATCAATTATTATAAGGAAGCTTAGAGTATGGGGGAGTTAAGAGCATTATCACAGTTTATCCAGGAACTGACCTGGGAGACGCTGCCGGAGCCGGTAAGGCAGGCGGCGGTTCTGCGGGTATTGGACCTGGTAGGGGTATCCATGGGCGCGGCAAAAGACAGCCTGGTGCAGGCTGCCCTCAGCTCCTACCGTCAGAGGGCCGGAAACGGGCCATGCAGTGTATGGGGAACCAATGAAAAGCTCCCCCTGGCGGAAGCTGCCAAGGTAAATGCAATGATGGCCCACACGCTGGAGCTGGATGACGTGCACACCGCTTCCAAGACCCATGGGAGCGCCAGCATCATTCCGGCTGCATGGGCCTGCGGGGAATACCTGGGCAGCACGGGCAGGGAACTTCTGCTGGCAGTGGTCTGCGGTTACGAGGTGACGGCGCGCATCGGCATGGCGCTGGGTGTGTCCGCCCATCGGAAAAAGGGCTGGCACGCCACATCCACCTGCGGCGTGTTCGGCTGTGCTTCTGCGGCGGCCAAACTCCTGGGCCTGCCGGTGGAAGAGACACTGTGGGCTTTAGGCATGGCCGGGACCCAGAGCGGCGGACTGTGGGCCTTCCTGGGCGATGGGGCCAGCTGCAAGGTGCTCCACACGGCCCATGGGGCGGCCTGTGGTCTGGACGCCGCATTTCTGGCCCAGGCCGGCATGACCGGGCCGGAGCACATTCTGGAGGCAGAGGACGGCGGCCTGCTGGCTGCCATGTCGGATGGCGGCGATCTGACCCGGGTCTCGGCGGGACTGGGAAGGGACTGGGAGATCCTGAACATGGACGCCAAGCCCTACCCCTGCTGCCGCAGCGCCCACTGCGCCGTGGACTGTGCTTTAGAGCTGCGGGCCCAGGCCAGGACGGAGGAGATCCGCCGCATTGCGGTCAATACTTACCAAGTGGGATATCAGCAGTGCGCGGTCAGTGACGGCTGTAAAAATCCCAGGACTCCGCTGGAAGCGAAATTTTCTATTCCCTATGCAGTTGCTGCGGCTTTCCTTGCGGGAAAGGTGACAATGGAAGAATTTGCGCCGGAGCAGGTGCTGCGGGATGATATCCAGGAATTGCTGCACAAGGTGACCGTGCAGGAGGACGCTGCCTTTACCGGGGAATATCCCAGGCATTGGGGCTGTTCCATGGAAGTGGAAACAGTCGACGGAAGGATATGCCGGGCCACAGTCAGAGATGCCTCAGGGAGCGTATACAATCCGCTCTCCAGAGAACAGATGATGGAAAAAGCCCGCAGTCTCATAGAGAAAGCCTGCCCGGGACGGAGCCGGGAGGTGATGCGCAGCATTCTGGAACTGCCGGAGGCAGAAATGCTTCCGCAGTGGCAGCTGCCGCATTTACATATTTAAACTCGATATTTCACACCACACATCTACGTATCTTTCACCGGCCTTCTGCATATATTTTATAAATCATCCGCAGGAGGCCGCTCATTCATGAACAAAAAACCCTTTTACGCTATCATAACCGCCCTAGTCATCCCCTATATTGTAACCCTTTCCTGGACAGGCACCATCCACGGCGAGGAGCTGCGCCATGTTCAGCAGTCCGAAGCCACCGGCCGCCGCAGGATTCTTCTGGACCGCAACCAGTCCGGCTACTATATGGATGTGGAGGAATACCTGCCCGGCGTCCTTGCCCGCCAAATGCCGGCCGACTATGAGCCGGAGGCCCTGCGAGCCCAGGCCATTGCCGCCAGAACCTACATTTACAAGCAGATGGGACCTCTCACCGAGGAGGAGCCGTCCAAAGAAATTCCGGAGTCCGCCCTGGATATGGATTACCTGGAGACAGCCCAGATGAAGGCCATGTGGGGCACTGCCCAATTTCCCGATATTTATGAAAAGCTGGAGTCAGCGGTGAAGTCCACATCAGGTATGGTTATGACTTATGAGGGCCAGTACATAGACGCCATGTTCTGCCGGGCTTCCGCAGGGAAAACCAGAGCCGGGGATTACAACCATCCCTACCTTCAGCCCGCGGACTGCCCCAGCGACGTGCAGGCCGATGCATTTTTGCAGCTGGTCAACTGGGCGCCCGGGGAATTTGCCCAGAAGATCAATGATATCCCGTCCACAGACAGTACCGCCCGCCAGATCTCGGCGGACCAGATCCCCTCCACCATTCAGATCGTTTCACGGGACGACTCAGGGTATGTCACCCAGGTGCAGATCGGCGGTTTCACCTACACCGGCGAGGAAATCCAGTATGCGCTGGGGCTTCAGTCCGCCTGTTTTGTGCTGGAGCCATACGATGAAAATATCCGCGCGGTCGTCAAGGGTGTGGGCCACGGTTTCGGCATGAGCCAGGCAGCTGCTAACGCCCGGGCGCAGGAGGGATGGAAGGCAGAAGATATTCTTTCATATTTTTATAAAAATATTGATTTGATTTCTGAATAAGTAGACTCGGTTTGGTAAGAATATTACCGAGGTGATAAACGTGAAAGAGAAAGTAAACCAGATGCTCAAGGATAAGCTGTTTCTTGTCATGCTAGTGTTGGGCCTGCTGACTATAGTAGCCGCAGCAGGAGTGGTTACCATTCAAAGAGGAAATGGGAAAGAGACAAGTCCATACCTGGAAATGCCAGGACCGGACGTGATCGCCCAGGAGGAGACGCAGGAGAATAAACAGGTGGCCGGCGCCTCAAATGCAGTACAGGAAGATACTAACAAAGAGGAAAAGGTGGCTTCTGCCAAAACAGAGACACCGAAGAACAACGCAGGGGACGACCTGGCCGCTGAGGCCGGAGCCGGCAAAAACGCCGCCAAGCCGTTGGTGCTGAACTTTACAGACACCAGCAAGATGACATGGCCGGTAAGAGGAAATGTTCTGCTGGACTACAGCATGGACCAGACCATCTACTTCCCCACCCTGGAACAGTACAAATGCAACCCCGGCATCGTGATTCAGTCAGATGTCAGCACACCTGTAACCGCACCGGCCAACGCCAAAGTGGTCAGCGTGGGCAGCAACGAGGAAATTGGTAACTTTGTGACCCTGGATCTGGGAAATGAATACACCGCCATCTGCGGCCAGTTAAAAGAAGTCTGCGCAGTAGAGGGAGAGTACCTGGAAGCAGGACAGACCATCGGTTATGTATCCGAACCCACAAAGTATTATTCCGTGGAAGGTGTCAACGTATTCTTTGAAATGCAGCATCAGGGAAAAACAGTTGATCCGCTGGACTATATGGAATAAGAAGCGTTTCAAGTGAAAGGGCCGCCGGGCTAATTCGGCGGTTTTTTTCACGTCTTTCCCCCAGGGTTTGGAAAATTTTGGGGTTCTTAAGAAATTTCAGATTTTTATAATAATTTGTTCACATCCGGTTCAGAGGACTGTAGTAGACTGTATTAAGAACAAGGAGAAGAAGGAGTGACAATATGAATATATTATTTTTCCTAACTCCTAAAAGTGACGTGGCGTACATAAGTGAAGATGATACGTTGAGACAGGCTTTGGAGAAGATGGAGCATCACAAATATTCGGCAGTCCCCATTGTCAGCCGCACCGGCAGATACGTGGGAACCCTTACCGAAGGAGATCTTTTATGGGGGATCAAGAATCAGTTCAACCTGGATCTGAAGGGAGCTGAGCGGATTCCGGTCACCGCCATCCGGCGCCGTTCAGACAACCGGCCCGTGAAAGCGGATTCCGACATGGAAGACCTGATCGGCAAGGCGCTGAATCAGAACTTCGTTCCGGTGCTGGACGATCAGAAGTGCTTTATCGGCATCATTACCAGAAAAGATATCATCAAGTATTTCTACCAGAAGTGCGAGAGCCTTCAGCAGAGTACCCAGAACTCAGGCGCAGACAAAAAGAAACTGCTGGCCGGAGCCGTCAGCAGCTACAGGTATGCGGAGGCTGTGGACTGAGGACTGCAGCAGAGGAAACTAAACAAAAGGGAAACAGATGGGGGTTGTGAAAAAATGGAGTCGATTTAACTTCATTTTTTCTCAGCCTTTTTCTTTTATCGGAATAGGGAAAGAATAAGCA
>OKVW01001225.1_pt1 | contig 11141 bp, 8 predicted proteins | sample 1606991 | NCBI WGS metagenome assembly OKVW01 (sample SAMN03281021, study PRJEB24777) | human gut metagenome | isolation source: fecal sample PR177 from 1 month old male Malay infant, vaginal delivered...
GGGGAACGGCGGAGGCCAGGGCGGAAGTGCCGGTGGCGGCTGCTGCCTTAAGTTCAGCTGGTGAAGGGATGGCGCCTGCCGCCGCTTCCGGCGGCCAGGCCCAGCAGATGATGTACGGCATCGGCTCCACCAGCAAGATGATGACTGCTGCCGCGGTGATGAAGCTGGCGGAGGAAGGGCGAATCGGCCTGGATACACCGTTAACCACATATATCCCGGAATTTGAGATGGATGACAGCCGATATGTGGATATTACGCCCAGGATGCTGCTGAATCACAGTTCGGGACTTCCCGGCTCCACTCTGACCAACGCCATGCTGCTGGGAGATCCGGATACCTACAACCACGACCATCTGCTGGAAGCCCTTAGCTCCCAGCGCCTGAAAGCAGATCCCGGCGCTTACTCCACCTACTGCAACGATGGGTTTACCCTGGCGGAGATCATGGTAGAGCGGGTCACTGGCATGCCATATACAGAATACCTGGAACAAACATTTTTTGAACCAATGGGATTAACCGGGATGACTTCTCCCCAGGGCAGTGTGGACCCGGATCGGCTGGCTCCCGTGTATGATGAGCAGACCGGGTGGGAACTGCCTTATGAGACGGCCAATGTCATTGGCAGCGGCGGTCTTTATGCAACGGCGGAGGACCTGTGCCGGTTTGCCCGGATTTTCATGACGGACGGGAACAGCGGCGGTCTGCTCTCACAGGATTCTCTGGAACAGATGATGGAAAGCGCCTACGGCAGCCAGCTGGGGATAGAGGGCCATGATACCACCCTGGAGTACGGCCTGGGCTGGGACAGCGTCAACACTTACCCTTTCAACCGCTATGGAATCCGGGCGCTGACAAAGGGCGGGGACACATCATATTACCACTCATCCCTCACCGTACTGCCCGAGGAGGGCATCGCCTGCGCCGTACTGTCCAGCGGCGGCACCAGCATCAGCAACCAGATTGCCGTGCAGGAAATTCTGTTGGAATATCTGGATGAAATAGACCGGATTGACAGAGATGAGGCCCGGGAATATCTACAGAAGGCAGAAGCAGAGCCAGAACCAGAGCCGGGTAAATCTCCAGATAAGCTGAACCAATGGTCAGGCTGGTATGCCGGCAGAGAGATGTTTAAGGTGGAAATGGACGGTCAGGGGGAGCTGGCCATAGCGGGAAGCGGTGACGGCTATGGGCGGCCACAGACTTATGAATACGGGACGGACGGGAAGTTCTACTCCACAGGCAGCGCTTACATCAGCTCAGAGGGCAGTCTGTCAAAGGGCAGCGGAGGTCAGATGGGACGCTCGGAGCTGGAGTTTAAAACGGCAGCAGACGGCCGGGAATACCTGATGGCAGGCACCCATGAGATCTACCCGGGGCTTGGCCGGACCGCAGTCTACCTGCCCCTGGCTATGCCGGTAAGGCCGGAGGAGGGCCTGGCTCCCATCAACGGTGGCACGCTAAAGGCCTGGGAAGCCAGAGACGGCCGGGAGTATTATCTGGTCAGCGAGAAGAGCACTTCCGCCGCATATTTTAACAGATTTATGGCTAAGCTTGAGATTCCGGAGGAGCCTGCAGGCTACCTGGCATTTAAGGACACGCTTCTGCCCATGGCAAGGCTGAAGGACCCCATGAGAGCTGAGTTCTTCCAGCAGGTGCCCGGACAGGCGGGCAGGGATCTGGAAGATTATGAGATCATCCGGGAGAACGGCCGGGAGTATCTGGTCACCGGCAGCAGCAGGTATCTCTCAGGGGAGAACATTGGCTGGCTGCCTGAGGCGGATGGGGTTATAACCCTGGGAGCGGATGGGCAGGCGCAGTGGTTCAGAACCGGGGAAGCCCATGTTAACCGTCCCCTGGTAATTGAAGTGCCGGAACGGGGGTCATACTTTATCTATGACCATGGCAGCAGGGATGTTACCTGCGCGGCCAGCTCTTTCCTGGGTCCCAAGGAGCGCCAGATAACCCTGCCCAAGGATGGGAGGATTGTATTTGTGGGGGAGGCGGGGGATCAGTTTTCCCTGAAATATGTCAGACCAGCGGGATCATGAGTTCCACGCTGAATCCGTCCGGACGGTTATAGTATTGAAGCGATCCGCCCATCCGTTCCATCAGGTGGTGGGAGATGTAAAGCCCCAGGCCGGAACCATTTTTCCCGGAAGGGCCGCTGTTGCTGCCCCGGTAGTATTTCTGGATCAGGCGGGGCAGCTCCTCCTCAGGAACGCCGTCCCCGTAGTCGCTGACTGTGAGCCGGAGGCAGTGTCCTTCCAGCTCTGAGTCCACAGTGATCTCTGTCTGGGCGTATTTGTAGGCGTTATTGATCAGATTGTCAATTACCTGTTCCATTCTCAAGGGATCAAATAGAAGAAGGCAGCCCGGAATGGGGTTCATGGTCACTTTGCCGCAGTAATCAGAGCTGCGGACCATGGATTCCAGGACAGCGCTGCTTTTTTCCGTGCAGGAGACCTTAAGCTCTCCCAGGTCCTCCAGGGTGGCGTGGAGCATGTCAGTGATCAGACGGTCGATCTGTTCTGCTTTGTCATAGATTGTCTGCAGCTTTTCAGCTGCGGGGGAATGGGCCTGAGTCACCAGCAGCAGCTCGCTGACCAGCTTGATGGAGGTTACGGGAGTCTTGATATCATGGCTTAAGGAGGCCACCAGCTCCTTTTTGCTCTTGTTGGCCTCAGCCTCGTTTCGGCGGGCCGCCAGCAGCTGATCCCTCATCAGGTCAAAGCTCTCTGTAAAGGCGCCAAAAGCGTGCTCCCTGTCCATGGGAAGGGGAACATTTAAATTCCCCGCGGCAATGTGCCTTGCAAAGCTCTGGAGCCTTGCAAAGGGCCTGTACAGCTTTCTGTCCAGATAAATCCCATAAGACACGGACAACCCGGCCAGCACCAGGAACATTCCGGCCGCCAGCCAGGCCAGCTGTCTATGCTGCAGCTCCAGGGCTGCCATGCCACCGGTGGCCACCAGCACTTTGCCGTAAATGTGGCCGGCATCTGCTGCATCTATAATGGCGTCACGGGCCATCACCGCCTGCTGGACGGAGGAGGGAGCCTGGGGGCCGGAGCGGTAGAGAAGGGCGCCCGAGGCATCCAGCACCCCATAGTCATAGGGGCAGGATTCCGGCCTGGAAAATTGACCGCCTGGAAATTCAGCAACGGTATGCTTTACGAGGCGGTTGATTTCAACCATGTCCACCGGGGGTGTCTGTGAGCGGCCCAGGATGGCCCAGGTGAAGTATCCGCCGGCGGCCAGAAACAGGCATATTAATATAATATAGGTTCTTCTGCGTATCATAACCGCGCTCCTATGGCAATTCGAAGCGGTATCCGCTTCCCCATACAGTGAGTATCATCAGGGGATGGTTGGGGTCTGCTTCTATTTTTTCCCTCAGCCGCCGGATGTGGACAGTCAGGGTGCCGTCGCCCACATAGGGGTCGGGCCATACATTTTCCAGAAGCTCCTCCTTGGTGACCACCCGGTTCTTGTTCTGCACCAGGTAGACCAGGAGCTTGAATTCCATTTCCTTGAACTTCACATTCTGCCCGTCCACCAGTACCTTGTGGGCGTCCAGGTCGATTTCAACATTTCCCAGGTTCAGAATATTGGGGGAAATGGCAGGTGCGCAGCGCTTCAGCACAGCCTTTACCTTGGCCAGCAGGATGCTCAGCGTGTATGGCTTCTTAATGTAGTCGTCACCCCCGATATTCAGGGCCGTTAAAATGTCATCGTCACTGGTTCTGGCGCTGATGAACAGGATGGGTATGTCCATCTGTTCCCGCAGCTTCTTGCACAGCGTAAACCCGGACTGCGCCCCCAGATTGATGTCCAGCAGAATCAAAGAAACGGTATTCTGTTCCAGAAACAGGAGGCATTCTTCATATCCTGTGACATAAGCTGTATGAAGCTCAAAGAGGTTAAAATATTCACTGGTGGACTGGGCGATAGCCACCTCGTCATCTACAATCAGGCAGTCGTACTGCATAGGTTTCTCCTTATATGGTGTGCGGGGATCATGGTTTATTATATCATACACCATATAACGGGGAAAGTGGATGGTTATAGTTTACAGGTGAAAACCCGGGAGGCGTTTTTGAAGTTGCTGCGCATTGCGCTGGATTGGGCCATGGTTTATAATAGAAAGAAGCAGTCCAGAATGATTGTACATCAGAGATAGCCGCCCCGGACCAGAACCTTTCGGATCTGCTTCCCTATGACCATCGCAAGGACTGCCAGCGCGATGTCCTTTGGGATAAAGGCAATAAATGAGTATGCCATGATCATTCCAAAGGTCTGTTCACCGGAGAGCATGGCCCACTGCAGTCCGCCTGCAGCGTCATCGATCAGAACGCTGATGACTGCCAGGGCAATGGAGATCATAAACGCCACGCCGGGTTTGAATCTATAAGAGGGGATATTGACGCCGCACAGGGCTGCCATAAGGGGCCACGCAAGTATATATCCCCCGGTTACATTGGTGAGTACCGACAGTCCCCCGCGGAAATTGGAAAAAACAGGGAGTCCAACCGCTCCAAGGAGTATGTAGACCACTGTGGTATAAACAGCGCGCTTCCAGCCCAGCACCGCGCCTACCAGGGCCACGCCGAACAGCTGGATCGTGATGGGTACGCCGGTGGGCATGGGGAGGGAGATCTGGGAGATGGCGGTTAGCACAGCGCAGAACATTCCGATCAGAACGATATCTTTTGTGGAAATGCGTGCAGAGGAGCGCTTGTGAGCGGAGCCGGAGGTGGTATCTGCTGGTGTATTCATGTCAGTTTATCCTTTCTTGAATCAGGGAGCCATCTTCTGAGATGGGATGGATTTTTGTGTGAACAGTTATAAAATATCATGCACAGAATGAAATGTCAACCGGATAATTATATATGGTTAACAAACGATGTTGCCACTATTGCTGCGATTACTGCCCTGTGTAAATATAGAAAATTTAATTATGACATATAGATGTCGTGTTTGTCGTGGCATAATAGGGGAAAAGGAGGTAATTGCAATGGCTTTTGATTTTAAAAAGGAATACAAAGAATATTATATGCCCAAAAACAAACCGGAAGTTGTCACGGTCCCGCCGGCAAATTACATTGCTGTCCGCGGAAAAGGCGATCCCAACGAGGAGGGGGGAGCCTACCAGCAGGCGGTAGGTATCTTATATGCAGTTGCCTACACATTAAAGATGAGCTATAAAGGAACGTATAAGATCCAGGGATTTTTTGAGTATGTGGTGCCTCCGCTGGAAGGCTTTTGGTGGCAGGATCATGTTGAGGGTGCAGACTATTCAGATAAGAGCAGTTTTAACTGGATATCGGTTATCAGGCTGCCAGATTTTGTGACCCGGGCGGATTTTGACTGGGCGGTGCAGGAGGCGGAACGGAAGAAGAAACTTGACTGCTCATCTGCTGAGTTCCTGACCATTGATGAGGGCCTATGCGTGCAGATCATGCACCTTGGAGCCTATGATGACGAACCAGAGACAGTGGCGGCAATGGATGCATATCTGCTGGAGAAGGGATATCAGAATGATTTTACGAAAGGGCGGCTGCACCATGAAATATACCTTTCTGATCCGAGAAAGTCAGAGCCCGCAAAGTGGAAAACGGTGATCCGGCATCCGGTTAAAATGATCTGACAAACCGTACGGCAATATAAAATAGATGGGAGACAGTATTGTGAGGACATATAAGATTTACCAGGTAGATTCATTTACACGCAATAAGTTCCGCGGGAATCCGGCAGGCGTTGTGCCCAATGCGGATGGCCTGACAGCAGACAGGGAGAGGCAATCGGCCGTGCAGGCGGTATGCAGGTGCACGTGAAAACTGAAAATGGGCAACCGGTTCTTGTGCAGATTGTTGGACAGGCAGTGGTGGCATTTAAAACAGAGATCGACTTATAAGGAGGAGTATAAATGGCCCGTGAACCCCAAAAATGCAAACAGTGCGGAAGCGAAATCTACTTTGACGGAATCTGCGTTTCCTGCCGCGCGGAAAATGAGCGGAATGAGATACTTGGGCTGACGCCCTGGGAGGCAGATGAAAAAACAGAGTACATATGTGCCAATGTGGAAAAACTGGATGAGATGGATGAGGTCTATGAACTGTGTAAAAAGTTAATCAATTTCAGAGACATAAACACAGAAAAAGTTGCTGAGGCCGCATGGGGCAAAAGGGTGTTGGGTTATCCCACTGTATATAAAGACGCATCGGAACAGGTTATAAGGGAGATGATCAGCACACTGATGGAGGAGGATACAGATCCCAGAACAGCCGGCGGGCTGCTGCTCTGCCTTGCCGCAGCGGGCGGTGAGACGGCGTTTCACGCGCTCCTGGAGTTGGAACGGCATCCCCTCAATTGGAGAGAAAAACTCTATGTAGATCCCTCATTCTATGCCACATATGGGGGCTGGACCTTTGACAAAGACGGAACATGGATGAGAACCAATTTTGAGGTATGCTATCCCATGGTTAAAGGTACGCCAGAAGATAAAAAGAAAAGCCCTGTTAAGATTGGGGCGAGGACAGGCGAGAAGTGCCCCCACTGCGGCTGCCGGATCGTAAACCTCATGGAAATAGACGGGCGTGACCCGCGTCTGGCGTTCCTGGGGATCGGCGGCGTAATCAAGGCGAAATGCTGCCCCAACTGCTTTCCATACAATGAGGCAGGCTTCTGCCGCTATGTAATAGACGGTGAGAGCAGCATGATACCCTATGAAGCAGACAGCTGCGAAGACTATCTGAAGGACGAAGGGATAGAGGAGCTGGAGAGCAATACATACGTTTTAGGTGATACCCCGGTTCCCTTAAGGTATGCATCCGACTGGGAGGGCGGTTCATCCATCGGCGGTTTTGCATTTTGGATACAGGACTGTGAGATTAAAATGTGCCCGGACTGCGGTAAACCAATGGCCTACCTTGCCCAGATCCAGTGGGATACGGTCCTGGATGGTATGGAGGGAAATGCCTATATTGAGATCTGCAGAGACTGCAAAATTATGGCTATGCTGCACCAGCAGACGTGACTGTATAAAGGAGGATGATATGGATATCAACTATGAGGAAATTGCGGACAAGGCTGTGGCCCATGCTAAGAAGAGCAATATTACGCTGGACTATTCGGAACAGAGTATTGGGGAAGTCGAGGTGATTTTAGGGGAGTATTATAATAACCTTGCGGACTATGACGGCGGGGAAGGGGCTGATACGCTGTGGAATATCGCTGTTCAATACGGCATTTATCTGGGGGAAACTATGCTGCGTATCAGGTTGAGGGAGAAGGGGTTTGCATGGCATGTGGACGAAAGTATGCCGGTTCTGAGGAATCATGACAAGATTCAGATGTCCCCCATCACAAAGGCCCACAAGCGCATTTTAAACGGGCCTGAGGACAATGTAAAAAGCTTTTGTGACGTGGCATTTTCCTTTGCAGATGGTAATTTCCCCACAAAAAATGTTCATCGGGCCGTGGATGTGCAGCTGCCGTCCGGTCAAATCATAGAAAATGTATTATACCGGGACATTGTGCCTTACATTATGATGGTCGAAAAAGGCAGAGAGGACTTCCTGATAATGGAATCCCAGGATGGCTTCTTTCAGTTTTATGGGGTTGACAATCAGTTTGTTGCAGAAGTACGCTTCAATCTTCCTGACGGCGATTTCCGCACCTACTCCATCATAGATCAGGACAAGGAGCACCTGGCCCAGCGGATTCAGCTCACCACGCCTTATGGCCAGTATACGCCCACAGAGCGGGAGGTAGTCTCCCTTGAGCTGGTTAAAATGGTTGCCAGGAAATACTATGAACATGTCAGTACAGAGGACTTTCTCAGTAACATTCCCTGCATTGAAACAACGGAGGTGACAAAGCGGTGCATGGGTCTCATAAAATGACATAGCTTTCACAATCTAATAAATTTACGATTTGAGTAATAAAAATACACAAGCTCTTTCTTGACTTCACCAGATTAACTTGTTATAATTTTCCTAATGTGTGTGCTTGATGGGGGAACGGGCACCTCAAATATACTGCATATATTTTAAGGAGGCCAAAAAGGATGTCATACGTTGATGAGATTTATGAGAGAGTAGTATCGCAGAATCCAGGCGAGCCGGAGTTCCACCAGGCTGTCAAGGAAGTTCTTGATTCACTGAAGCTGGTGATCGATGCCAATGAAGACAAGTACCGCAAAGCCGGCGTTCTGGAGCGTTTTACAGAGCCGGAGCGCATTATCTCCTTCAGAGTACCCTGGGTGGATGACAATGGGAATGTTCAGGTGAACAAAGCGTACAGAGTCCAGTTCAACAGCGCCATCGGGGCCTACAAGGGCGGACTGCGTTTCCACCCGTCCGTTAACCAGAGCATCTTAAAGTTCCTGGGATTTGAGCAGACACTGAAGAACTCCCTGACCGGCCTTCCCATGGGCGGCGGCAAGGGCGGTTCCAACTTTGACCCCAAGGGCAAATCCGACCGTGAGGTAATGGCGTTCTGCCAGAGCCTGATGACTGAGCTGTACCGCCATATCGGCAAGGACACCGACGTTCCGGCAGGCGATATCGGCGTGGGCGGCAGAGAGGTTGCCTACATGTTCGGACAGTACAAGCGGCTGACCGGCCTGTACGAGGGCGTTCTCACCGGCAAGGGCCTGACCTTCGGCGGCTCCCTGGCAAGAACCCAGGCCACCGGCTACGGCCTGATCTACATCCTGGATGAGATGTTGAAGCACAACGGCAAGGAGCTGGCAGGCAAGACCGTAGTGGTATCCGGTTCCGGCAATGTGGCCATCTACGCAACTGAGAAGGCCCAGCAGCTGGGCGCCAAGGTTGTGGCCATGAGCGATTCCAACGGATACATATACGACAAGGACGGCATCCAGCTGGATGTTGTGAAGGATATCAAGGAAGTCCGCAGAGCACGTATCAAAGAGTATGTGGACGCAGTTCCCACAGCCGTATACACAGAGGGCAAGGGAATCTGGACTGTTCCTTGTGATATTGCCCTTCCCTGCGCTACTCAGAATGAGCTGAACCTGGACGATGCCAAGGCACTTCTGGCAAACGGCTGCTTCGCCGTTGCAGAGGGCGCCAATATGCCTTCCACCCTGGAAGCCACTGAGCTGTTTGTGGAGAAGAAGATCCTGTTCATGCCGGGCAAGGCTGCCAACGCAGGCGGCGTGGCCACCTCCGGCCTGGAGCAGAGCCAGAACGCGCTGAGAATGTCCTGGTCCTTCGAGGAAGTTGATGAGAAGCTTCACGGCATCATGGTGGACATCTTTGCCAAGGCAGCGGATGCGGCAGAGCGTTACGGAGTGCCGGGCAACTATGTGGCAGGCGCCAACATTGCCGGATTTGAGAAGGTTGTGGAGGCTATGATCGCTCAGGGCGTGGTATAAGATTAACGTATAGGATTAACGGAATATTGTGTAAATAACAATGTCTATGCTACGGCGGAAAATGCGGCGAGTCCAACTTTTCCGCCGTTTTTCGTATTTCGATTGAATGGCCCGTTAAGACAGAAAAATTAAGAATCGATCATAAAATGTAAGATGAAGTTTAACCCAGAGAGATTTATAATAGGCATCAGAATTATTTGATGAGCATCCATCTGCAAGAGGAGGAACCGTATGAGAAAACAAATCGCTTTATTACTGCTCACCGCCGGGATCTCTGTCCTAGGGAGCATCACCGCCTTGGCAGAGAACTACTGGTGGGTGAACGAGCTTCGGGAGTGGGGTTATACTGTGGGAGGAGAGAACCTGCGGGACGGCTGGTACTGGATTGACGGGAACCGGGACGGAACGGCGGAGTGTTATTACTTTCAACTATACAGCATCCTGACCGACACAGTGACGCCGGACGGCTATCATGTGGACAAAGAAGGCGCATGGACCGTGGACGGGGTTGTGCAGACGCGGAAAACGGATGAGACAGCAGGGGCATACAAGTCAAGCTACGCCTATGACTTCGGCAAGAAGGCCAATCCGGATACACCCATGGGCCGGGTTCCCCTGGCGGAGAACGGCAGGGCGTATACCAAGTCCGTAGGCAGATCCCAGCAGCGCGGCTGGGTTCAGGATGGGGAACAGAAATGGCGGTATTTCCGGGACAACGGCACCTGCTATAATGGCGAGTGGGCCTGGATCGATCACAAGTGCTATCGCTTTGACGAGAATGACATACTGTATACAGATACAGTCACACCCGATGGATATCAGGTCAATGAGGACGGCCAGTGGTTGGTGGACGGGGTGGTGCAGAGTGATCTGTAGCGGATAGCGGAGGCTGACGCACAATAGCTGATTACTGATACAGCATTGCGTCAGCCTTTTTTGATGCAGTTATCTACAGGTAAGTCAGATTCATAATGATTCCCTGTGGATAATCCCCGTATTTTTCTCCGAAAATGTTGATGCCTCCCACATTTTTAGCGTCATCCTTGATTGCCAGCTTAAAGGAGATATAAGGCCTGCCGTCAATATCAATATCCTTCAGGCCGATATCGGAGTTGATCAGCTTCCCGTCCAGGTAGCAGCCGTTGTTTTTCACGGAAAATGTCTTCAGCATGCCGTACTGGGTGTTCCCGTTGGGCCAGGCAGGCGGCGTCAGCTTTCCGCGCCGCGCGCCGTAATCTCCGGGGGAGCAGTAGGTTCCCACCTCCACCCCGTTGATGCTGGCTGTGATGTCTGAGGGCCAGTTCTCCAGATACCCCGGGGCCTCGGAGCAGATCTCCAGGCAGAAGGAGAGGTCTCCCAGGGTCAGCAGACGATTATTCATGTTGGGGAAACGGTACTCAATGTACCCTTTCTGGAACCAGATCAGCTGCGCCCTGTTCCTCACCGGAGAATAGAAGGAGCGGAGGGAGTCATAGGTGTCAATGGGGCCGTTCTCGTCTGCAAGGCCGCAGGTGGGCTGGATTTCACAGGTATAATAATTACCGATGGGCATATCCATTGATATGGTCTTATTTACAGAGTCAATGGCGGAATCAAATGTCTCCAGGTGAAATGTCTGGAGACTGCAGGTGCAGACCCGCATGGAGCCGTGCACGCCGGGCTGTGTCTCAGTAACCACAAGCTGGGCTTCCTCCAGTGTCTTGATATGGAGCGCTACAGAGGACAGGGGGATGTCCAGGGT
>OKVW01001227.1_pt1 | contig 11133 bp, 12 predicted proteins | sample 1606991 | NCBI WGS metagenome assembly OKVW01 (sample SAMN03281021, study PRJEB24777) | human gut metagenome | isolation source: fecal sample PR177 from 1 month old male Malay infant, vaginal delivered...
CATTTCCCCGGAGGCAGCCGGGGATTCCACGCTCACGGAGGGCAGGGCGGCAGAGCAGCCGGATAAAACCACAGCCAGCGCCATAAGCCAGGAAAGTATCTTGAATTTCAGTCTCTTCATAAAGCAGTCTCGCCTTTCAGTATTCTATTCTCAGCTATTATATAATAAATTGTAAAGCGGTACAAGAACAAACATTCGGAGAATTGGTAAAACCTTTATTTGATAAACAGGGCAGTTGTATGTTATAATTCTGATAATGTCGAAAATTTGACAATTTTCGACTGAGCACATGTACCCATAGAAAGGAAGGGAGAATGAATAATTTCGGAGGCAAGAATTTTACAGACAGCTTCAACCGGATGCGCATGAACCGTATGAAGGATGAGGACAATGTGGTGGGGGACGGCACGCCTAAGAAAAAGAAGAAACCGTCAAAAGGAGCTAAAAGCGCCATATGGACCTTCAGGATTGTGGTACTGCTGCTGTTTGCAGCATTTACGGCCCTTCAGTCCTTTTATACCCTGTCGGAGAATGAGATGGCGGTGATCACCACCCTGGGGCAGCCCTCCAGCGTTACCACCTCAGGTTTCAAGCTGAAAATGCCCTATATCCAGAATGTTTACAAGATGTCCAAGGAGATCCGCGGCATGTCCATTGGATATGACCCGGACTATGATCTGGAGAACCATGCCAACAGTGAGAACAATCCTAGGCCTGTCACGGCAGAAGCTGAGATGATTACCAATGATTTCAACTTCGTAAATGTTGATTTCTACATTGAGTATCAGATTGTGGACCCGGTGAAGGCGTACATCAACAGTGAATCCGCCATCCCCATTCTCAAGAATCTGGCCCAGTCCTATATCCGAGACACCGTGGGCTCCTACGGCGTGGACGAGGTAATCACAACGGGCAAGTCGGAGATTCAGGCCAAGGTTAAAACACTTCTGTCGGAGCGCCTTGAGCAGGAGGATATCGGCTACGGGATCAACAACGTGACCATTCAGGACTCAAAGCCGCCCACAGAGGAGGTCAACAACGCCTTCAAGGCCGTTGAGGATGCCAAACAGGGGATGGACACGAAGCTGAACGAGGCCAAGAAATACCAGTCCGAGCAGCTGCCCTCCGCCAATTCCAAGGCCGACAAGGCCAAAAAGGACGCAGAGGCCTACAAGCAGCAGAGAATCAGCGAGGCAGAAGGCCAGGTATCCCGTTTTAACGACATGTACAATGAATATGTGAAGTATCCGCTGATTACCAAGAAGCGGATGTTCTATGAGACCATGGAGGAAGTGCTGCCGTCCCTGAAGGTGATTATTAACGGTTCGGACGGTACACAGACCGTGCTTCCCCTGGATTCATTCGTCAATAATTCCGGAGAGGAGGGAAGTGCACAGTGAAAAAAGGAATCTTCAAAGGTATGGGTTTTCTGGTGCTGATCGCCCTTTTGGTGCTGGCATCCAATGCTCTGGTGATTACCAGGGCCAATGAATATGTATTGATTAAACAGTTTGGTAAGGTAGTCCGCGTGGAGGAACAGGCAGGCCCGTCTCTCAGGATACCGTTCCTGCAGACCGTGCAGCGGGTTCCCAGGCATAAGATGATCTCTGACCTGTATCCCAGCGATGTAACCACCAAAGACAAAAAAGTAATGACCGTTGACTCCTTCGTCATCTGGGATATCAATGATCCTGTGAAATACCTGGCTTCCCTGAACGCCAGCAAGGAGAAGGCGGAGATCCGTCTGGGAAATGTAGTATACAACTCCATTAAAAATGTGCTCTCATCCACCAACCAGGCTGACATCATCTCCGGCAGGGACGGGGATCTGGCCAGGGGCATCACGGAAAATATCGGCAATGCCATGGATTCCTACGGCATCCACATCTACGCGGTGGAGACCAAGAAGCTGGATCTGCCGGATTCCAACAAAGAATCCGTGTACCAGCGTATGATCTCCGAGCGTAACAACATTGCGGCCCAGTACACTGCGGACGGCGATTACCAGTCCTCCCTGATCAAAAATGAGACGGACAGGACCGTAAAGGAGACCGTCGCCAAGGCGGAGGCAGAGGCAGAGAAGATCAAGGCCGAGGGCGAGGCCAAGTACATGCAGATTTTAAGCGATGCCTATAACGACGAGTCCAAGGCAGACTTCTACAATTACGTGCGTTCCCTGGATGCGCTGAAAGCATCCCTAAAGGGCAGCAACAAGACCATCATACTGGACGGAGACAGCGAGCTGGCAAAGCTGCTGTCCGGCAATCCGTAACAATTGAAACGATGAACCGCACGCATTGCGAGCGCTTCACCGCGTACAATGAGATATCCCCGGCTTTGTCCGGGGATACTTTTTACATGAAGAAAAGAGGGAGGAAGGACCATGCCATTTGATGATTTTGATTTTACCAATTTCTGGGATGACTGTGACTATGCAGAGAAGGAGTACATATGCGCCCCGCCCACTGATGAACTGATTGCTTCTGTTGAGGAGGAGCTGGGTTTTAAACTGCCGGAATCCTACATTTGGCTGATGAAGCGGCATAACGGGGGAATACCGGTGAACACTTGCTTTCCTTCAGAACTCCCCACCAGCTGGGCGGAGGATCATGTGGCCATCACCGGTATCATGGGCATCGGCAGGGACAAGATCTACTCCCTGTGCGGCCGGCTGGGAAGCCGGTTCATGATTGAGGAGTGGGGATATCCCAATATCGGCGTATGCATCTGTGACTGCCCGTCCGCCGGGCACGACATGATCATGCTGGATTACCGGGAATGCGGCCCCCAGGGGAGTCCCAAAGTGATTCATGTGGATCAGGAATCCGATTACGAAATCACCCCATTGGCCGACAGCTTTGAGGCATTTATCCGAGGGCTTGTGAATGAGGAAGAATTTGAAGAAGATGAGTGATCTCAACAGGTACTGATAAATAGGAAATAAGAAAGGGAGAACGTGGTATATGGCGACAACAGCATGGATTTTTTCATATAAACTGAAGAAAAATGTGAGCCAGGAACAATTTATCGAACAAACAAAAAAGTTACACGATGAAGTGATTTCTAAAGCGAAAGGATTTATCTCCTGGGAACATTACTTACAGGATAAAGTGTGGACTGACTTTGTTCTCTGGGAGACAGAAGAAGATGCAAATAACGCTACAACGGTAGGTCAAGGAAAAGAAGTTACTGCAAATTTCTATGCCTGTATCCAGATGAATACCTGCAGAGCGTTGATTTCACAACTTGTTAAAAAATATTAAGAATATTAGAACATATAAGATCCCCGGACGATGGACGGGGATCTTATAATTGGCACATTATACAGAAAAAAGATAGTTATAAATCAGTTCAAAATAAAGCATGGAGACGGAGATCACCAGCAGAATCACAGTCACAAAAAACAGTACGGTCATTTTGGGGCGCCCCGCCCCTTTGACCGAACTCTCCGAATCAAAGGTGCGGATCATCTGGGCTTTGAGACCGTGTTCCATGCAGAAGCTTACGAAGGCTTCCTGCCGCTCCGGTCCGCCAAGGGACATTTTGGGCAGAAAAAGATAGGATTCCTTGCGGTCTCCTGTGAGCTGGATCAGGAAATAGGTGTCCTCGGTTTCAAATATATAAGAGTAGTTGCTCCAGGGCAGATCCAGGCGGCCCAGCTTCGCCTCCAGACGGATGAAATCATCCGAGAACCACATTTCCCGTGTGCCGTACAGATCAGAGGGGGCTCTGACCGTCTGCATCCACTTCAGATACTTCAGTACATTGACCTCCCTCAGCTTCAGCAGCAGCAGCCACATTCCGGTTATCCCTGCAAGTCCAAAGAAAATGCAGGCCAGAATGCTGCCCTCCTCCATCAAAAACGAAATGAGTCTTACCATGGCCAGCAGGGGCAAAGCGGCAATCAGCAAATGAAAAACATTGTGGACCGTGGGGCTGATCTCCTTATGCACCCACATGATCTGCCGATATACATAATCCGCTTCATCCATTGTCAGACAGTAGGAGACGTGGTATGCCGCGTCCCTCATATCCGCCGGACTGCTGTATGTAACTTGTTCTTCCATCTAATTCTACCCCCAATTACATTTTAAGTGCATATCTGAAAATAACCATTAGGATTGGCTTTAATATCACCGCTGCAATGGACAGGCCGAAGAGCAGCAGGGTGAAGGACACCATCAGAATATTCCGCCGCCGCAGCCGGGCAGAAGTGCCTTCCGGGTCCTCCGCCTCCGGGATGTATACATACTGTTTGTGCAGCCCATTGGCGCCGCATATGCCCAGAAAATGATCTTTCTGTTCCTGATCCATCAAGGCCCATTTTGGCACAAATACATACTGTTCCACGCGTTTGCCGTTGATGCGCACCAGGAAGTAATTGTCAATGGTCTCATACAGATGGGTGTAGACATCCCACTTGCGTTCAAAGGAATCCTGGTCGTGCTTCAGGTAAATGTTCTGACAGGTAAATACCATGTCCCACTTGCCGGATTCATTGACAGGCAGGCGTTTGCCGCGGATCAGCTTGCGGTAGGTCTCCTCGCGGATCTCAGTGGTCTTGAGCATCAGGTAAATCAGTCCCATGATACCCGCGCCCATAAACAAAATGCCTGTGATAATATCGCCGCTCATCATCATTTCAAAGACCGTTGAGCCTAAAAATGCCAGTGGAATCACCAGAAACAGCAGTGTCCGGGCATTGATCACAGATGGGTTCTGATTCCTGACGATCCGCACCACCTGGGTGTAAACATGGGCAAACTCGTCATCGTTTAGGGAGAATAACAAGTTCATCCAGCTGTCATCATAGGCAGTTCCCGCTTCGGCCTGCTGTTGCGGACCATCGGCAGGCTCCCGGCAGGCCGGCTGTGGATTCCGGAAATAGGCCAGGAACTCCTGTATGTCCTCCCTGCCGTCAAAGATCCGTTTGGGAAACACGTAAAATTGAAAGCTGCCCTTGGAGATGGGCCGTTTCAGCAGCAGAAGGCGTCCCGTCTCGGTGACTGAGGTGAAATGGGAACAGTGCATACTGCTGTTGTCCTCCAGGTAGGTCAGAGAGCCGTGATCCAGCCGGTACACCCGTTCCTTCAGAAATCCGTTCTTCCTGCAGAACCGGCAGAAGCTGATATACCGCATGGCCGCGTAGGTCAAAATGATTGCCCCGCAGATGCTGATATTGCCCAGCAGTATGCGGATCACCGTACCCATGGTGAGATCCCTGGAGGGAATCAGCATAGATGGAAGGAATGCCAGCAGCGCCAGTCCCAGCCATATGGCCTTTGTCATTAAAATACAGTCCATGGACAGCCGCAGGGCCAGCTCGCTTACCTCTGATTTGGTAAGGGTGAATTTAAGAATGCGTCCTTCTTCCATGATAGTCCTCCATGTATATCTATTTTTCTATTAATTTACAAATCTTTCTGATTCTGATAAAACAAATCCAGGAAATCCCCAGCGTAATTCCCGTTTCAGCCATAAATACCGGCAGTGTGTACCAGCCGGCCCCGCCCCAATCAGCAGCCGTCACCACAGTGGACATGATGTTTGCGGCAGCATGGAACAGATAAGGCAGCAGCAGCCCGCCGGAGACCTCATAGAGCCAGGCCAGGATAATCCCCAGCAGAAACCCGTAGATTCCCTGGGTAATATTTCCATGGAAAATGCCAAATAAAAGGGCTGACAGCAGGGCAGCAGGCAGCCATGGCATACGGTCGCGCAGCAGGGCAAAGGCCTGGCCGCGGAAGATCAGCTCCTCAGTCAGCGGAATGACCAGGCCTACGAACAAGAACTGCTGAAGCAGAGGCGGGGAGTACAGGGCCTGGGCCACCTCCTCATATCCGGTAAATATCCGGGGAATTCCACTCAGTGCCAGCAGATTGTTGACCGCAAGGCAGGCGGCCGCGCCCAGTATTAAGACCGGGGGAACCAGTCGCCCCCCATGCTCCGGCAGGCAGAGGACAGCACCCCGCAGCCGCTGTTCCCTTACATATAGAAGTATCAGCAGTGGCTGGACCGCCAGGGCGCACAGGCCGCCGAATACCAGCTGGGACATGGAAGCAGGCAGCAGCGGGGACAGGATGAAGGGCATCAGCAGATAAACTGCCAGGCTCAGCAATATTTTCAGAAAAAACATACGGATATCCTTTCATCATTTCATAGTTGATGCTTTCAGTATACCACGAGATGCAGTTAATTCCTATTTGTTTCTAAAAGGATGCTGTCAGGGAGGTTCACATTCTCCTCACAAAATTAACAAGTTCCTAACACAAATGCCTGGTATTTTATTAAAGTATAAAATGAAAAGGAAGGTGGAATATGGCACAGGAGATATTTGAACGGTACGAGAAGAAATATATGCTGAACCCCGGTCAGAGGGAACGGCTGCTGGCAGCGGCGGGGAGCAGGATGAGGCTGGACGGGTACGGCAGGCACACTATCTGCAACCTGTATTTCGACACCCCGGATTACCAGCTGATCCGCGCCTCCCTTCAAAAGCCGGTATATAAAGAGAAGCTGCGCCTGAGAGGCTACGGAACCGGCCACAGCGGGGATGACCCGGTGTACTTGGAGCTGAAGAAAAAGTACCGCTCCGTGGTCTACAAGCGGAGGACGGAAATGTCCCTTAAAGAGGCCAAAGCCTACGTGGAAGAAGGCCGTGAACCGGAGCGGACCGGGCAGATCTTCCGGGAGGCGGACTACACCAAGCGGCGGTACGGGCTGCGGCCCCTGGTCTACATTTCCTACGAGAGGGAGGCCTATACCTGTGGTGAGGAAGGGCTGCGCATGACATTTGACCAGAATATCCTGGCCAGGCATCGGGCGCTCAGGCTGGATGGAACGCCCTGGGGAACCGCGCTGTTAGAGCCGGGACAGACCTTGATGGAACTGAAAATACCGGGGGCTATGCCTGTATGGATGAGCCGGCTTCTGGCCGGGCTGGCTGCTTATCCTGTGTCATTCTCCAAATACGGTACCTACTTCCAGCAGTACATATACCCAGAATTGTCGGCCGGCAATTGGAGGCAAGGAGGTGAATACTGTGCTTGAAAGTATGATCAGCGAATCGGCTTCCCAAATCACCATGTACCATATGGCGGTCTGCACAGGCGCTTCCCTGCTGTTGGGAGGCCTGCTGGCCATGGTCCACATGTACCGGAACCACAGCAGCAGAAGCTTTCTTCTGACCCTGGTGCTGCTGCCCTCCATTGTGCAGGTGATTATCATGATGGTCAACGGCAACCTGGGAACAGGCGTGGCTGTGATGGGGGCTTTTGGCCTGGTGCGTTTCCGCTCCATGCCGGGAAATGCAAGGGAGATCAGCAGTGTGTTCCTGGCTATGGCAGTGGGACTGGCGGACGGAATGGGCTATATAGGCATTGCGGCATTTGTCACCGTGGTGGTGGGCATTGTGACAGTGATTCTCATGACCCTGCCTGACATGAGCGGACAGCTTCTGAGGAAGGATCTGCGGATCACCATCCCGGAGAATCTGGATTACAGCGGGATCTTTGATGACATTTTTGGAAAATACACCAGGAAGTCGGAGCTGGTCCGCGTAAAAACCGTGAACATGGGAAGCCTTTACGAACTTAATTATACCGTGGATATGAAGAACGGGAAGCAGGAGAAAGAGATGCTGGATGAGATCCGCTGCCGCAACGGCAATCTGCCCATTGTGTGCGGGCGGAGGGATACGGGAACAGACAATCTGTAGATTGAGGAGGATAGAAAATGATGAAACATACCCCAGAAATTGGAAAATGGGAACCTGACCGGAGGAGGAAGCCGTTCTGCGGGAAAATGGCGGCAGCTGCAGCTGCAGGGATACTGGCCTTGTCTGTGGCCGGCTGCAGTGCAGGCAGCGGACAGGCGTCCGGCACGGCTGCAGTGACAGACATGGAGACTGCCAGCCAGACCTCGGCCTCTGACGGCAGCACGTCAGGGAAACAGGAGGAGACATCACAGCAGTCCCAGGGAAATCCCGGCGGAAAGGCAGCGGAGTACAGTGCCTCCGATCTCAATGCAGCCTGGGACCAGAGTGATTCCACCAGGATTACATGCACTGGAAGCCAGGCTCAGATTGAAGGCCAGGGGGCCTCTGTCAAGGAAGGGGTGATTACCATCTCTGCAGCCGGAACCTATGTGCTCAGCGGCCGGTTTGAAGGCCAGGTGCTGGTGGAGGCAGGCAGTGAAGATGAGGTACGTCTGGTACTCAACGGTTTCCAGATCACCAATGAACAGACTTCGCCCATTTACGGTGTCCAGAGCGGAAGTATTATGCTGATTCTGGCGGATGGGACGGAGAACACGGTCAGTGACGGCGCTGCCTATGTTTTTGAGTCCCCGGAGGAGGATGAACCGGACGCAGCGGTATTTTCCAAGGATAATCTGATTATCAGCGGACAGGGAACGCTGCGTGTTACAGGTAATTACAGCAATGGAATCCGGTCCAAGGACGGAATCAAGGTGGTGTCCGGAACCATTGACATCAGCGCGGTAAAAGATGGGTTGAAGGGCAAGGACTTTGTGCTGATCAGGGACGGCCAGATCATGATCGAAAGCGGCGAGGACGGGATTAAGTCCAACAATGACAAGGATGCGGAGAAGGGATATGTGGTCATTGACGGAGGCGATATCCAGATCAATGCCGGGGATGATGGCATTCACGCGGAAACCTGGCTGACCGTCAACAGCGGAACCATTGACATACAGAAGAGCTATGAAGGGCTGGAGGGCATGAAGGTGGATATCAACGGAGGCGATATCCGAATTGTATCCAGTGACGATGGTATCAACGCGGCCGGCGGGGATTCCGGCAGTGAGAGCAGCGGAGAGCGGGCCAAAATGCAGAACAATCCGGAGCTGTATGTGCGGATTACGGGCGGTACTGTCCGGATAGATGCCTCGGCGGACGGCATAGACTCCAATGGAAACCTCTATGTGGAGGGCGGTGAAATCTATATCAGCGGCCCGGAACAATCGGGGGACGGCGCCCTGGATTACAATGGGGAGGCACTGATCAGCGGAGGCACTATAGCAGCTGCGGGAAGCGCGGGCATGGTGCAGACCTTCTCCCAGGAATCAACCCAGAATATGCTGATGGTCTACTATGACCAGGTGCAGACAGCAGGAACCTCACTGACGCTCAAAGACAGCAGTGGCCAGAACCTGCTGGAGTACCGGCCCGAAAAAGCCTACCAGTGCGTACTCATCAGCCTGCCCGGACTGGAGGAGGGCAAAACCTATCAGCTGGAAAATGGCAGCGCGAACCAGGAGATCACAGTATCAGGTGTTATCACCACTGTTGGTGAAGCGCCTGCGGGCCGTATGGGCGGAGGCCGCCCGGGTCAAGGCGGACGCGGCGGCAGGCCGGATATGGGTACGCAGCCAGGAGAACAGGCGGAGGAGAACGGAGTGCAGCCCGGAGAACAGGCGGGAGAGAATGGTGCGCCGCCTCAGGGTGGGGACGGTGCTTCGCCTCTGGGCAGGACAGGAGGCGGAGAGAATGGCGCAGATGGTGGAGAGAATGCAGACGGCGGAGTGAATGGCGTTCCGCCCCAGGGCAGACCTGGGCGCGGCGCTTCCGGCAGCGGAGAGAGCATAGATGGCGGGAACAGCAGCGCTCCGCAGAACCGCCCGTCCGGTGGAAACGGCCCGCGGCGTGGCAACAGCCAGGCGGCTGGAGGTGAGAACTAAATTGTGTTTGGCCGGCCTGCATTATAATCGCATTTCTGGCACTGCGACAGGGCATTTTCGCTGTCCTCGCGGTGGTACGCCCCTGACCAGCGGCAGATGCTCTGAAGGATCGGAATCACAGATTTACCCTTTTCCGACAGCGTGTACTCCACCCGCGGGGGGATTTCGTCATAGGATCTGCGCTGCACGATGTCGTCGGCGATCAGTTCCTTCAGCGCTGACGCCAGGACAGCGTCCGTAATATTGGTCATTTCCTTGCGCAGCATACTGTAGCGCAGGATCTGTTTCTCTGCTAAGACACAGAGAATGCGGGATTTCCATTTTCCGCCGAATACGGACAGTCCATATTCCAGGGGACAGCGGATATCCTTTTCCAGCTTTGGCTGATACATATTTTTCCTCCTTATGGTGTTTGCAGCATACTGCTATTATAAACAACATACTGCATACAGACAAGTAACTATGGAATTTATGAGCGGCTCATAAATTTGCTTATATCTTCCCCATTGATAGCTTCTGACCTAAAATGAAGGAGAGCTCAAGATGAGCAGAAATGGAGGAAAAAAATATGAATGAACAAGTAATCAGCCTGTTAAGAGATCAGATGTGGACCCTGGCCACCAGCTCAAGTGAACCCAACGCCGTGCCCGTGGCATTTAAGGATGTGACTGCGGACGGGAAGCTGGCAGTGGTTGACGTATTTCTGGACACAACATTAAAAAATGTCCGGGAAAATGGAAGAATAGCCGTGTCCGTTTACAACGGTTCCACCATGGAGGGTTACCAGATCAAGGGCAGTGCGCAGTATGTTACAGAGGGCGCGGTGGTAGAGACCTTTAAGAAGGCGGTGGAGGAAGTGTTTAAGGGAGCGGCCACTGCCAAGGGAGCGCTGCTGATCACCCCGGAACGGGTCATTGTCACCACCCCAGGCGCTGACAACAAAAAAGAGCTTTGACAGCCATAAGCAATCATAAAAAAGGCCAGATGCGGGAAGCAGTCCACGCATCTGGCCACGTTTTATTGTGTTTTACCCTATTTATCCCCTATACCGATTCAGGCAGGCGAAGATCTCCTGGCGTCTGGGCATGCACAGCCCCATGGCCGGATAGGAGGAATCCGAGACAGCAGAAAGGCCGTTCTTCTGGATCTCCGCTGTCAGCAGATCCACTGCCTGTGTGACCGTACAGCGGGAGAGCAGCTGCTTTTCCAGGCAGTACCGCACCATCTGGGCCAGAGCCGCTGTCTGTTCCCCATGAACCAGCTGCTCCACAAAACGCAGATCCACCTGTTCCTTGCCCACCTGCAGGGAATCCTTGCCATAGACCTTGGTCTTAATCCGGTCGTCTCTGCCGGAGGCGCGGCTGCCGTAGCCGCCGCGTCCACCCTGCCCGCCGTAACCGCCGCGCTCGTCCTGTTCACCGTAGCCGCCGCGTC
>OKVW01001228.1_pt1 | contig 11130 bp, 8 predicted proteins | sample 1606991 | NCBI WGS metagenome assembly OKVW01 (sample SAMN03281021, study PRJEB24777) | human gut metagenome | isolation source: fecal sample PR177 from 1 month old male Malay infant, vaginal delivered...
CCAGGCAGATGAGCCCTGGGCGGCACTGCCAGATCGCTGAAACAGCAGCAATCTTAAGTCTCTGCGGGCGGATTAAAATATCGGGCCGCGACCGTTTTTCCATAGAAATTCATACAGAAAATGTGGCAGTAGCAAGAAAGTGCTTTACATTATTGAAAAAAACATTTAATATAGGTACTGATGTTTCTATTCGGCGCAATGCATATTTGAAGAGAAGCAGGACATATATTGTAGCAATCCGGGAGCATGAAGATGCGATACGGGTTTTACAGGCCACAAAGCTGGTGAATGAATACTACGAGGTGGCGGAAAACCTGTCCATCGTCCGGAATGTGGTGGTGCAGAATCCGTGCTGCAGGCGCGCGTTTATCCGCGGCGCATTTCTGGCGGCAGGTTCTATCAGCGACCCGGAAAAGTTTTATCACTTTGAGATCGTATGCGCCACGTCGGCTAAGGCGCAGCAGCTGAAGGAGATTATCGCGGCATTTGACATTGAGGCCAAGATTGTGCTTCGTAAGAAGTACCATGTGGTGTACATCAAGGAGGGAAGTCAGATAGTGGACATCCTGAATGTGATGGAAGCGCCGGTGGCCCTGATGGAGCTGGAGAATATCCGGATTCTGAAGGAGATGCGTAACAGCGTAAACCGCCAGGTCAACTGTGAAACGGCAAACATCAACAAGACTGTGTCTGCTGCTGTAAAGCAGATGGAAGACATCCGCTATATTGAGGAGACAATCGGTCTGGACGGGCTGCCTGACAATCTGCAGGAGATGGCCCGGGTCCGGCTGGAATTGCCGGAGGCGACACTGAAGGAACTGGGAGAGGCACTGGAACCGCCTGTGGGCAAATCCGGTGTGAACCACCGTCTTAGGAAACTGAGCCTTATTGCTGAGGATCTGAGGGGATGATCTGAAGCAGTAGGACGGTACATTCAGTACAGGCATCAGAATGGCCGGTTGTTACAGCCGGAGTCCATTCGCAGCAATGAGGAGGATAATTATGTTAAAGAAAGTGATCACGATCGAGGGACAGGAAGACACAAACGTAAAACCGGTGGCTATGCTGGTTCAGGTGGCCAGTCAATATGACAGTACGATTTATCTGGAGTACGAGTCCAAGCGTGTGAACGCTAAAAGCATCATGGGGATGATGACCCTGGCTCTGTCGAAGGGAAAAGACATCGTGGTTGAAGCAGATGGCTCCGACGAGGCAGAAGCAATAACTGAGATTGAGGAGTACCTGGGAAAACAGTAAATAGATTGACAGAGGCTGTGTCTGAGTGGGACACAGTCTCTTTTCTTTTGCGGGAAATTATGATAAACTGTTAAACAGACAGTATCGCACCCAAGCAACAAAGGAGAATGGATTGTATGGCATTCACACATCTGCACGTTCATACGGAGTACAGCCTGCTGGATGGTTCCAGTAAGATCAAAGAGCTGGTGGCCAGAGCCAAGGAATTGGGCATGGACAGCATTGCGATCACGGATCATGGTGTCATGTATGGCGTTATTGATTTTTATAAAGCGGCCAAGGAGATCGGCATCAAACCGATCCTGGGCTGTGAGGTGTATGTGGCTCCCGGTTCCCGGTTTGACAGGGAGACTGTGAGCGGAGAGGACAGATATTACCATCTGGTATTGCTGGCTGAGAACAACCAGGGATATCAGAATCTGATGAAGATCGTGTCCAAGGGATTTGTGGACGGCTTCTATTATAAACCGCGGGTGGACTACGAACTGCTGGAGACCTACCATGAGGGGATTATCGCCCTCAGCGCCTGCCTGGCGGGAGAGGTGCAGCGGAACCTGGCAAGGGGCATGTACCAGGAGGCCAGCCGCTCCGCACTGCACTACCAGGATATCTTCGGCAAAGGGAACTTCTTCCTGGAGCTGCAGGATCATGGGATAGAGGAGCAAAAGCAGGTGAACCAGGGACTGCTGCGCCTGAGCAGGGACATTGGGATCGACCTGGTGGCCACCAATGACGTCCACTATACCTTCGCAGAGGATGAGGCGGCCCATGATATCCTGCTGTGCATACAGACAGGCAAAAAGGTGGCTGACGAGAACCGTATGCGGTATGAGGGCGGCCAGTATTTCTGTAAGTCTGAGGAGCAGATGCGGCAATTGTTCCCATATGCGGAGCAGGCTCTGGACAACACTTACAAGATTGCCCAGCGCTGTAATGTGGAGCTGGAATTCGGAGTCACCAAACTGCCGAAATTCGAGGTGCCCGAGGGATTCGACTCCTGGACTTATTTAAACCACCTGTGCATGCAGGGCTTTACCAGGCATTATCCCGAGGATGACGGCACCCTGAAGAAACGTCTGGACTATGAGCTGGATGTAATCCGCTCCATGGGATATGTGGACTACTTCCTGATTGTCTGGGACTTTATCAACTACGCCAGATCCCAGGACATCATCGTGGGTCCGGGGCGGGGGTCGGCGGCCGGGTCCATTGTCTCCTACAGCCTGGGAATTACGGACATTGACCCCATGCGCTATAATCTGCTGTTTGAGCGTTTCCTGAACCCGGAGCGCGTGTCCATGCCTGATATTGACGTGGACTTCTGCTATGAGCGGCGCCAGGAGGTTATTGACTATGTGGTCCAGAAGTACGGCAAGGACCAGGTGGTCCAGATCGTCACCTTCGGTACATTGGCTGCAAAGGGTGTGGTCCGGGATGTGGGCAGGGTGCTGGATCTGCCCTATGCCCTGTGCGACTCCATCGCCAAGATGATTCCCACAGACCTGGGAATGACGCTGGAGAAGGCCCTGGCGGCCAACCCTGACCTTAAAAAGGCATATAATGAGGATGAGCAGGTCCACTATCTGATTGACATGTCAAAACGTCTGGAGGGCCTTCCCAGGCATACCTCCATGCACGCGGCGGGCGTGGTGATCGGCAGCCGGTCCATCGATGAGTTCGTACCCCTCTCCAGGGCGGCGGACGGAACCATCACTACCCAGTTTACCATGACCACCATCGAGGAGCTGGGACTGCTGAAGATGGACTTTTTGGGGCTTCGGACCCTGACTGTGATCCAGAACGCGGTGCGCATGGTAGAGAAGGACTTCCATGTGGTTCTGGACATGGACAAGATTGATTATAATGATAAGAAGGTGCTGGACTCCATCGGAACGGGCAAGACAGAGGGCGTGTTCCAGCTGGAGAGCGGCGGCATGAAGAGCTTCATGAAGGAGCTTAAGGCGGGCAGCCTGGAGGACATTATCGCCGGCATTTCCCTGTACCGTCCGGGCCCCATGGACTTTATACCCAAATATTTAAAGGGCAAGAACGACAGGGCATCCATCACCTATGACTGCCCCCAGCTGGAACCGATTCTGGGTCCGACCTACGGCTGTATCGTGTACCAGGAGCAGGTAATGCAGATCGTGCGGGAGCTGGCCGGTTATACCATGGGACGTTCCGACCTGGTGCGCCGCGCCATGAGTAAGAAGAAGGCATCAGTGATGGAGAAGGAGCGCCAGAACTTTGTGTACGGCAATCCGGAGGAAGGGGTTAAGGGCTGTGTGAACAACGGGCTGGACGAGAGGACGGCCAACCACATCTATGATGAGATGACGGATTTCGCCAAATACGCGTTCAACAAGTCCCATGCGGCGGCCTATGCTGTGGTCTCCTACCAGACCGCTTATCTGAAATATTACTATCCGCTGGAGTATATGGCGGCCCTGATGACGTCTGTGATGGACAATGTGACCAAGTTCTCCGAGTACATCCTCACCTGCCGGCAGACCATGGGAATTGAGATTCTGCCGCCGGATATCAATGAGGGAGAGAGCGGTTTCTCCGTGTCCGGCGAATCCATCCGCTATGGCCTGTCCGCCATCAAGAGCGTGGGCAAGTCGGTGGTGGACACCATCATTGCGGACCGGGATGCAGGTGGACCCTTCCGTTCCATGGAGGACTTTGTGGGGCGTATGACCCACAAGGAGGTGAACAAGCGGACCCTGGAGAATTTTATTAAATCAGGAGCCTTAGACACCCTTCCAGGCACCCGCAGACAGAAGATCGCGGTGACGCCCACCATGCTGGAGAGCAAGTCCAGGGAGCGCAAGTCCACCATTGAGGGACAGATGAGTCTGTTTGATTTCGCAGGCGAGGAGGAGAAGGACAATTTCCAGATTACCTTCCCGGATGTGGGGGAATACTCAAAAGAAGAGCTGCTGGCATTTGAAAAGGAAATACTGGGCGTGTATATCAGCGGCCATCCTCTGGAAGACTACAAGGATGGATGGCAGAAGAATGTTACCGCAACCGCCGCTGACTTCATTGTGGACGAGGAGACGGACCGGGCCAGGGTGGAGGACGGAACCAGGGCCATTATCGGCGGGATGGTGGCAGGCAAGACGGTTAAGACCACCAGGACCAACCAGCTGATGGCATTTATCACATTGGAGGACCTGTACGGTTCAGTGGAAGTGATTGTATTTCCCAAGGACTATGAAGCCAACCGGGACTTGTTTGTGGAGGACGCCAAGCTGTTTATCAGGGGCCGCGTGTCCATTGGGGACGACCCCGTGGGCAAACTGGTCTGCGAGCAGGTGGTTCCATTTTCGAAAATCCCAAGGGAGCTGTGGGTGCAGTTCGCCGACAAGGAGCAGTACCAGGAGGGGGAGCAGACGCTGCTGGAGCTGTTAAAATCCAGCGAGGGCCAGGACCGGGTGGTCATCTATCTTGGAAAAGAACGGGCGAAAAAGATGCTGCCCGCCAGCTGGAATGTGGATGCAAACAAAGAATTGGTGGCCCGGCTGGCCGAAAAACTTGGTGAAAAAAATATCAAAGTCCTGGAAAAACCGCTTGCAATGCCAGGCAAAATGCATTAAAATAGCGTTGGATATGAAATGAGAAAATATACGGCATGTTGCAAGCCATGATGGCAGAGGAATGACATGTGCTTGGTGATAATTGAAGGAGGTAAATTGCTATGGCAAAGGCAGTAAAGACCATTGGTGTACTTACAAGCGGCGGTGATGCGCCGGGTATGAACGCGGCAATCCGTGCGGTAGTGCGAGTTGCGATTGGTAAAGGTCTTAAGGTTAAGGGCATTATGAGAGGGTACGCAGGCCTGCTGGAAGAGGAGATTGTGGATATGGAGAGCACCAGCGTGTCCGACACAATCAACCGCGGAGGCACCATTCTGTACACTGCCCGCTGTAAGGAATTTACAACTTCGGAAGGCCAGCAGCTGGGCGCGGAGATCTGCCGCAAGCACGGCATCGACGGCATGGTGGTGATCGGAGGAGACGGCTCCTTCCGCGGCGCGGGTAAGCTGTCCGCCCTTGGCATCAACACCATCGGCATTCCCGGAACCATTGATCTGGACATTGCATGTACTGACTATACCATTGGTTTTGACACGGCAGTGAACACTGCCATGGAGGCCATTGACAAGATCCGCGATACCTCCACCTCCCATGAGCGCTGCAGCATCGTTGAGGTAATGGGCCGCAACGCCGGATACCTGGCCATGTGGTGCGGAATTGCCAACGGAGCCGAGGATATCCTCCTGCCGGAGCGCTATGACGGCGATGAGCAGGCGCTGATCAACCGCATCATTGAGAACCGCAAGCGGGGCAAAAAACACAATATCATTGTCAACGCTGAGGGAATCGGACACTCAGGGTCCATGGCTAAGCGCATTGAGGCGGCAACCGGCATTGAGACCAGGGCAACCATACTGGGACACATGCAGCGCGGCGGCACACCCACCTGTAAGGACAGGGTATATGCCTCCATTATGGGAGCCAGAGCGGCAGAGCTGCTGGCCCAGGGCAAGAGCAACAGGCTGGTGGCTTACAAGAACGGCGAGTTTGTGGATTATGATATTCAGGAAGCGCTGAACATGCATAAAGATATTCCGGAAGAGCAGTATGAGATCAGCAAGATGCTGACCCGCTGATCGAATCCAGATAAGAGTCCGCCGCCTTTTTGCGCAGCGGACTTTTAAAATCATAAAGGCGGTTATAGAGATGGAACGAAGCACAGTGCTCTGCGGAGCCAATTCATATGAACAGAAATATTACTTCAACCAGGAATTCGACTCTCTGCCGGAGCGTGTGAAGCAGGAGCTGCATATTCTGTGCGTACTGTACACAGAGGACGTGGGCGGAATCCTGACCCTGGAGTTTGAGGAGGACGGCAGCCTGGAATTCAAGGTTACGGCCGAGGAGACAGACTACTTATTCGATGAGATCGGAAGCGTGCTGAAGATCAAGCAGTACCAGAAGGACAAGCGGGAGCTGCTGGAGTCCGTGGAACTGTATTACCGGGTATTTTTCCTGGGCGAAGATGTGGATGAGGTTGAAGAGGAATGAAGCTTACAATCGGAAATGTTTCTTTGGAGAGCAATGTAATACTGGCGCCTATGGCAGGGGTAACGGACCTGCCATTTCGCTTGCTGTGCCGGGAACAGGGCTGCGGCATGGCTGTGACCGAGATGGTCAGCGCCAAGGCCATTCTATACAAGAATAAGAACACAAACAGCCTTCTGACCGTGCTTCCTCAGGAGCGGCCCACCTCGGTGCAGCTGTTCGGCTCAGATCCGGAGATCATGGCCCAGATTGCGGCCCAGATCGAGGATGGGCCATTTGACATCATTGACGTGAATATGGGCTGCCCGGTTCCAAAAATTGTGAACAACGGGGAGGGCTCGGCTCTGATGAAAGACCCGGAGCGGGCAGGCGCGGTCCTGACCGCCATGGTGAAGGCGGTGAAAAAGCCGGTGACCGTGAAGTTCCGCAGGGGATTTAACGACCAGTGCATCAATGCGGTGGAATTTGCCAAAATGGCGGAGAGCTGCGGCGTGGCCGCGGTGGCGGTTCACGGACGCACCAGGGAACAGTACTATTCCGGGAAGGCGGACTGGGACATTATCCGCCAGGTGAAGGAGGCGGTGAAGATTCCGGTCATCGGCAACGGCGACATTTTCCAGCCTGAGGATGCGGGGCGGATGATCCGGGAGACCGGCTGCGACGGGGTGATGGTGGCCAGGGGCGCCAAAGGGAATCCCTGGATATTCTCCAGAATCAACCACTATCTGGAGACTGGGGAGATCCTGCCGGGACCCACCGTGGAGGAGATCCGTGAGATGATCCTGCGCCACAGCCGCATGCTGATTGAGTTTAAAGGGGAAAATGTGGCTATGAGGGAAATGCGGGGGCACGCCGCCTGGTACACCTGCGGCCTTCCCCATTCTTCCGCGCTGCGCGGGGAAATCAACCAGGTGGAGGACCTTGAAGGGCTGATCCGGCTGCTGGACCGGAGGCTTACGGCGTAGGGGGAGTTTCCGGCGGAAAGTGGTGAGTCCCCCTCGCTGCGCTCAGCGGAAAATAGTCGGAAAAACAGGGGAGAAACATGGGAACCGTTCTTGACAATGCGGGCATTTTCCTATATAATACTCAGAATGTGTGGAATATAAAATATCCGGAAGTGTAAGCTTTCGGAGGAAATAAAGGAAGAAGGAAGGATACAGTATCATGGCGGATAAGAAACATATTTTAACATATGCCGGACTGAAACAGTACGAGGATGAGCTGCAGACCCTTAAGGTTGTGAAGCGTAAAGAGGTTGCACAGAAGATCAAAGAGGCGAGAGAGCAGGGCGACTTATCCGAGAATGCGGAGTACGATGCTGCCAAGGATGAGCAGCGGGATATCGAGCTGCGCATCGAGGAGCTGGAGAAGCTGCTCAAAAATGCTGAAGTTGTGGTGGAAGATGAGATTGACACCGACAAGATCAATATTGGCTGCAGAGTGAATCTGCTGGACGTGGAGTATAACGAGGAGATGGAGTATTTCATCGTGGGTTCCACTGAGGCAAACAGCCTTCAGAATAAGATCTCCAATGAGTCTCCCGTTGGCCATGCCCTTTTAGGCAAAGGCGTGGGCGAGACCGTGGCAGTAGATACCCAGGCGGGAACGATCCAGTACAAAGTGCTGAATATCCAGAGGGTATCATAAGGCAGACGTGCCGTAAGGATTAATTTATCACAAAGGAGTGTAGAAAGTGGCAGAGCAGCAGAACCAGAAGCAGGTTGAAGCAGAATTAAATCATGTGTTAAAGGCTCGCCGTGACAAGCTGGCAGAGCTTCAGGCAGCGGGAAAAGACCCGTTCCAGATTACTAAATACGATGTATCAGCCCACAGTACGGACATCAAGGAACAGTATGACCAGTGGGAAGGTAAAGAGGCCTCCATCGCAGGGCGTATGATGTTTAAACGCGTTATGGGGAAGGCGTCCTTCTGCAACGTACAGGATCTGAAGGGAACCGTCCAGATATATGTTGCCAGAGACAGCATCGGGGAAGAAGCATACAAAGACTTCAAGAAGATGGATATCGGCGATATCGTGGGAATCAGGGGCACGGTATTTACCACCAAAACTGGTGAGAAATCCATCCACGCCACAGAGGTTACACTGCTTTCCAAGAGTCTTCAGGTTCTTCCTGAGAAGTTCCACGGACTTACAGATACAGACCTGCGTTACCGCCAGCGCTATGTGGACCTGGTGATGAACGCGGACGTGAAAGATACATTTATCAAGCGCTCTAAGATCATTGCCAGCATCCGCAAGTACCTCAGCAGCCAGGATTTCATGGAGGTGGAGACCCCCATGCTGGTATCCAATGCAGGCGGTGCTGCTGCCAGGCCCTTTGAGACCCATTTCAATGCGTTGGACGAGGATCTAAAGCTGCGCATCTCCTTGGAGCTCTACTTAAAGAGGCTGATTGTGGGCGGGCTGGAGCGCGTGTATGAGATTGGACGTGTATTCCGCAACGAGGGACTGGACACCCGGCACAATCCGGAGTTTACCCTTATGGAGCTGTACCAGGCATATACTGATTATAACGGGATGATGGAGCTGACCGAGAACCTGTACCGCCATGTGGCCCAGGATGTACTCGGCACCACTGTGATCACTTATAAGGGAACTGAGATGGATCTGGGCCAGCCCTTTGCCCGCATCACCATGGTTGAGGCGGTTAAGAAGTATGCAGGCGTGGATTTTGATGAGATCCACACCCTGGAGGAGGCCCGGGCCGCTGCCAAGGAAAAGGGCGTGGAGTTTGAAGGCCGCCATAAGAAGGGCGATATCTTAAACCTGTTCTTCGAGGAGTTTGCCGAGGAGCATCTGATCCAGCCGACCTTTGTTCTGGACCACCCGGTAGAGATCTCCCCGCTGACCAAGAAGAAGCCCGGTAACCCTGACTACGTGGAGCGCTTTGAGTTCTTTATGAACGGCTGGGAGATGGCCAACGCCTATTCCGAGATTAACGATCCCATTGACCAGAGAGAGCGTTTCAAGGCCCAGGAAGAACTGCTGGCCCAGGGCGATGAGGAAGCCAACCACACGGACGAGGACTTCCTGAATGCGCTGGAGATCGGCATGCCGCCCACCGGCGGTATCGGATTCGGCATTGACCGGATGATTATGCTGCTGACGGATTCAGCGGCTATCAGGGATGTGCTGCTGTTCCCGACCATGAAGACTCTGGGCGGTTCAAGCGAGCCGAAAAAAGCGGATACGGTTTCCGCTCAGTCTGTTGCCGGAGCTGACAACACAGTGGAGAAGGTTCAGGAAAAAATTGATTTTTCCAAGGTTAAAATCGAGCCGCTGTTTGAAGAAATGGTGGACTTTGAAACCTTTGCAAAATCCGATTACCGCGCAGTGAAGATTAAAGACTGTGTCACCGTACCCAAGAGCAAGAAGCTCCTTCAGTTCACATTAGATGACGGAAGCGGCACGGATCGTACGATTTTAAGCGGTATTCGTGAGTATTACGAGCCGGAGGAATTGATCGGTAAGACAGCCATCGCCATCGTAAACCTGCCCCCGCGCAAGATGATGGGGATTGATTCCCGTGGGATGCTGATTTCAGCAGTTCATGAGGAAGATGGAAGAGAAGGGCTTAACCTGTTGATGGTGGACAACCGGATTCCGGCGGGTGCGAAGCTGTACTAAGAACATGTATGTATAATAGAGGACATTTCCTAGAAGAGAATTTTAGGAAATGTCCTTTTTTGGTGCTCATTTTCCCAGAGGCGGCGGTGAGACGGAGACCTGGCTCAGATCCTGGCACTCCAGGGCATCCAGGGCTTCCACCGTGAGCTGGATAAAGGACTTTACAAAGTGGTTCAGATAGCGCTGCTTGTGATAGATCAACTTGATTGAGGAGGTAACCGGTTTGCCATTTTGGTAGAGAGGAAAGACATTCACATCCTTTTCCAAAAGTGGAATCCAGCCGCTGAGGTTCATATGGGAGGTAAAACCGGCGGACAGGCCCCTGTTGCAGAGGGGAATGATCATGGTGGTATGTTTTGAAGAATAATGGATATTGGGGGTGCAGTTAGCGGCCTGGAAACACTGGAGCACCTTTTCACCTAAGCGGTTATGGATTGTTGGAATCATAAAGGGAATGCGGCTGAAATCGGCCATGTTGGCGCCTTTTACAGACCGCTCCTTCATTTCCACAATCTCCTCATGGGTGTAATACTGATATAAAAGCCGGTCGGACACACAAAAGTAAATGGGGTCCTCATAGGTGGAGTGGGACTGGATATTGGGGAAGGAACCTTCAACATAGGCGCCCACGGCAAAATCCAGCTGATTCTTATGAACCATATGTTCCAGCTCAGTGGTGGTGCACTCAATGGAACTGACCTTTACTTTCGGATAGAGGGCGCTGTATTTTTCCAGTACCTGGGGCAGATAGGCATTACAGCGGGGGGAGGTCACCCCAACGGTTATCTGGCCGGAATCGCTGTTGCCCAGATCCGCCAGAATGGCAGAGAGGGACCGTTCATTTTCAAACAGGTTTTCCGCATATTTGAGTACCTCCTGGCCGGCGGCAGTCAGCTGAAGACGCGGCTGGCGGTTAAACAGACGCAGCCCATAGTAATCTTCAACCCGGCGGATATGGTTGCTTAAGGTTTGCTGGCTGATAAACAGCCGCTCAGATGTCTCGGTGATGCTAAGGGATTTAGCAGTTTCCATAAAGTAGTGCAGACTTTCCAGTTCCATAAACGCTCCTCTTTATACCGTAAAAATATTTGTGGTTTATACAAAAATACATAACTTTATTTACTGTATTAAAAG
>OKVW01001229.1_pt1 | contig 11124 bp, 8 predicted proteins | sample 1606991 | NCBI WGS metagenome assembly OKVW01 (sample SAMN03281021, study PRJEB24777) | human gut metagenome | isolation source: fecal sample PR177 from 1 month old male Malay infant, vaginal delivered...
GCTTAATCTCGCCATCAAAATGATTGTTAATACTCAATGACTAATCGAGTCCATCAGGGCCACTTAGCCCGTAAACGCTTCGGGCAAAACTTCCTCAACGATCAGTTTGTGATCGACAGTATCGTTTCTGCCATTAATCCGCAGAAAGGTCAGGCCATGGTCGAAATCGGCCCGGGTCTTGCCGCGCTGACCGAGCCGGTAGGCGAACGCCTCGACGAACTGACCGTTATCGAACTCGACCGCGATCTGGCCGCGCGTCTGCAAACGCACCCGTTCCTCGGGCCGAAGCTGACGATTTATCAGCAGGATGCGATGACCATGAACTTTGGCGAACTGTCAGAAAAAATGGGACAGCCGCTGCGCGTGTTCGGTAACCTGCCGTACAACATCTCCACCCCGCTGATGTTCCATCTGTTTAGCTATACTGATGCCATTGCCGACATGCACTTCATGTTGCAAAAAGAGGTCGTTAACCGTCTGGTTGCAGGGCCGAACAGTAAAGCGTATGGTCGTTTAAGCGTGATGGCGCAATATTACTGCAACGTGATCCCGGTATTAGAAGTACCGCCTTCCGCATTCACGCCACCGCCAAAGGTAGATTCTGCGGTTGTGCGCCTGGTGCCACATAAAACGATGCCGTACCCGGTCAAAGACCTGCGCGTGCTGAGCCGTATCACGACAGAAGCCTTTAACCAGCGCCGTAAAACGATTCGTAACAGCCTTGGCAATCTGTTTACCGTTGACGTATTAGCTGAGTTGGGCATCGACCCGGCAATGCGTGCGGAAAATATTTCCGTAGAGCAGTACTGCAAGCTGGCTAATTACATCAGCGACAATGCGCCGCCGAAGGAGAGCTAAGCCATGATTGATTCGCCCCGCGTCTGTGTTCAGGTTCAAAGCGTCTACATTGAGTCCCAATCCACACCGGATGAAGAACGTTTTGTCTTTGCTTATACCGTAACCATTCGCAATCTGGGGCGGATGCCTGTGCAACTGCTCGGGCGCTACTGGCTTATCACCAACGGCAATGGCCGTGAAATTGAAGTCCAGGGCGAAGGCGTGGTCGGTGAACAACCCCATATCGCCCCTGGCGAAGAGTATCAGTACACCAGCGGCGCGGTCATTGAAACGCCGCTGGGTACCATGCAAGGCCATTATGAAATGGTCGATGCCGACGGCAATGCTTTCCGCATTGCTATTCCCGTATTCCGTCTCGCCGTACCTACACTTATTCATTAATCTAATGTCTACATATCTGATTGGCGACGTTCACGGTTGCTACGATGAACTGATCGCATTATTAAAACAGGTCGACTTCACCCCCGGGCAGGACACGCTCTGGCTGACGGGCGACTTAGTGGCGCGCGGTCCCGGTTCCTTGGACGTCCTCCGCTATGTCAAATCGCTGGGTGACAGCGTGCGCATGGTGCTGGGCAACCACGATCTGCATCTGCTGGCCGTATATGCCGGGATCAGCCGTAATAAGCCGAAAGATCGCATTACCCCCCTGCTGGAAGCACCGGATGCCGATGAGTTGCTCAACTGGCTGCGTCGCCAGCCGCTGCTACAGATTGACGAAGAGAAAAAACTGGTGATGGCGCATGCCGGCATCACGCCTCAGTGGGATCTTGAGACGGCAAAAACCTGCGCGCGCGACGCCGAAGCGGTGCTGGCGAGCGACTCCTACCCGTTCTTCCTTGATGCGATGTACGGCGACATGCCAAATAACTGGAGTGATGACCTCAGCGGCCTGGCACGACTGCGTTTTATCACCAATGCTTTTACGCGGATGCGCTACTGCTTCCCGAACGGGCAACTGGATATGTATTGCAAAGATACGCCTGAAAATGCCCCTGCGCCGCTTAAGCCATGGTTTGCGATTCCGGGCCCCGTGACAAACGAATACAGTGTGGTATTTGGACACTGGGCATCGCTGGAAGGAAAAGGCACCCCGGAAAATATCTATGCGCTGGATACCGGATGCTGCTGGGGCGGGGATTTAACCTGCTTACGCTGGGAAGATAAAACTTACTTTGTGCAGCCATCCAACCGACAGCTGGACTTAGGCGAGGGTGAGGCAGTCGCCTCCTGAAGATGTTTATCCTCTCCCTTCGGGGAGAGGATAAAACCGTTAACGACGTTCCAGAATTTCGAAGCAGTAGCTGTGTGAGTTCTGCGCATCCGCATCGTGAAACTCACTGAATACGGACTCCCACTCGTCCGGATCGTAATCCGGGAAATGGGTATCCCCTTCCACTTCTGCATCAATGTGCGTCAGATACAGTTTCTGCGCTTTAGGCAGGAACTGCTCATACACACGCCCCCCGCCGATCACCATGATCTCTTCGGCATCGCCGCAGGCGGCAATTGCTTCATCAACGGACTTAACCCACTGAACGCGATCGTCAGTGCCCGGCTGGCTACTGATCACAATATTCTTACGACCCGGCAGTGGACGACCAATCGACTCCCAGGTCAGGCGGCCCATCACTACCGGCTTGTTTAACGTAGTACGTTTAAACCATGCGAGATCGGCAGGCAGGTTCCACGGCATGGCATTTTCCATACCGATAACGCGGTCCACCGCCAGCGCTGCAATCAGACTGATCATTGAAAATTTCCCGGATGCAAAAAATTGCCGCCACTATACGGAAAGCTTAATCTTTCGTCGACTGGCGGCAGGGTAAAGAATTAGAAATTTTTTAATATTGCTGGCAACTCCACTTCACGCAGAGGGTTTACTCTCCGGTTCATCCGCAGGATCACCAGTATGCTTGCCCTCTTCCGTTCCTTGCCAGCCGTGGCGCTGAACCAGCGACAGATGATTACGATCCTCGTTGATGATCTCCGTCAGCATGGTGCTGGTGCGTTTAAACACCGCAGCGCGTTCGGTTGCCGTACTGCTCGCCATCGCCACCATCTCTTCCACCATCTCATGATTAAAACGGCGGAACAGATCGGCACGCTCACGTGCTTCATACGCGCCAAGCCCCAGGCTTTCCAGCGCCATGCGGCCAGATTTGAGCGCCCCTTCGAAGGTTTCACGTTCAGGGGCTGCCACACCCGCCTGACGCAGCTGGATGTAGTGATCCACATCGCGCGCACGGGAGATAATGGTCAGATGCGGAAAATGCTCTTTAACCAGCTCAACCATCTGCATACTGGTCTCTGGATCGTCAATGGCATTAATCAACACCTCGGCTTTCGCCGCCCCGGCGGATTCCAGCAGATCAACTCGGGTCGCATCACCGTAAAACACTTTCATATCGAATTTACGCAGCGTATCGACATGGTCAGGATCGTGATCGAGGATAACCATTTTGACTCCGCTGGAGAGCAGTAAACGGCCAGTAATCTGCCCGAATCGGCCAAATCCGGCGATGATCACCCGCGGCTGCTCCTCGTCGATCTCATCGGCTTCTCGCTCCTGTTCGCTTCCCGTTTTCTCCAGACGCGTCAGCAGCACCAGCAGGATCGGCGTTGCGGCCATCGACAGCGCAACCGCCAGCGTCAGCGCTTTTGCCCATTCCGGATCAAGTACATTTGCCATCTGCGCTGCGCCAAAGACAACGAAAGCAAACTCACTCCCCTGCCCCAGCAGCACGGCAAACCAGCGGCGTTGCGGTTTTGGCACATTTAACGGGCGGGCAATCAGCCACAGCATCGCCATTTTAATGACCAGGAAACCCACCAGCAGAATGATGATGCGCAGCGGATGGGTTACCAGCGTCCCGAAGTCGATAGACATCCCGACGCCGATGAAAAACAGCCCCAGCAGCAATCCTTTAAACGGCTCGATATCGCTTTCCAGCGCGTGACGGTATTCGGAGCTTGCCAGTAAGACTCCCGCGAGGAAGGCGCCCATTGCCATCGACAGCCCGGCCTCTTCCAGCAGCAATCCAAAACCAAACACCAGGAATAACGCAACGGCGCTGAATACTTCGCGCAGGCCAGAGCGAGCAACAAAGCGCAGCAGCGGACGCGTTACGTAGCGACCAAGCAGAACAACCAGCGCCAGCGCACCGGCAACCTTCAGCGCTGATAAGGCAAATGCTCCCAGCGTCGTTGATGCGCCGCTGGTTGCCAGCAGCGGGATCATCGCCACCAGCGGGATGGCGGCAATATCCTGGAACAACAGTACGGAGAAGGTGCTGCGCCCCATTTGCGACACCGTCAGGTTACGCTCGTTCATTGCCTGCATGGCAATCGCCGTCGAGGAGAGCGCCAGCGTCATGCCGATCAGCTCTGCGACTTTCCACTCCATCCCCAGCAGAATGCAGAACCCGCCCAACAGCAGACCGCAGGCCAGCATTTGCAGGGCGCCTCCGCCAAACACCGAGGCGCGCAGTTTCCACAGCCGCTGCGGATCCAGCTCCAGACCAATCACAAACAGCATCAGCACCACGCCGATCTCCGCAAAATGCAGGATCGACTCGGCATCCGTCACCAGCCGAAAGCCCCAGGGGCCAATCACACACCCGGCAATCAGATAGCCGAGCACCGAGCCCAGCCCCAGACGAACCGCCACGGGCACAATTAATGCCGCCGCGCCGAGGTAAATCAGCGCCTGTATCAGCGTATGGCTATCCATTGTGCGTCTCCTGCCACTCAAGTAAACGTTGTTTGTAGTGACGAGCCTGCGCCTGCAAGGTTTCATCGTCGCAGACAAAGGTACAGTGCATCGCAAAAGGCGGAAGCCAGTTCAGACCGCAGTAAAGGGCAGTAGCCTGGAGCGGCTGCGCCAGCACGTCAAATCCGGGGAAGGCGCCAATCTCAAAGTGGCTTTCCCCCCCGCCGGTGGTAACAGCCCACATCAGGCTTTTGCCCTGAAGCGCGTTGCCGTTGTGCCCATATGCCCAACCGTGGGAGAAAACTTTGTCGATCCACAATTTCAGCAGCGGAGGCGTGCTGTACCACTGCATCGGATGCTGCCAGACGATCAGATCGGCACGGGAGAGCGCCTCCTGTTCGGCGGCGACATCGATATTGAAATCAGGATAGAGTTGATAGAGGGAACGTATCTCTACGTTTTCAAGCGTCCTTGCCTGCTCAAGCATCCGCTTATTCGCATGCGAGTGCTGCGGATAGGGGTGCGCATAAATTATCAGAATCATGTATATGCCCGTCTTTTACTTTTCTTGTAGCAATGAGTGTAGACAGTTACCACCCCGACTTAAAGGGGTCATCTTACGCTTCAAAGTAAATCGCAAGTATTGGCAATCATCACCACTTCAACAGCGATTACGGCGCTAAAGAAAGAAAACGACGCGTACGACAAATTCATGCCGCAAAATAATAGTAACAACTCATATTGCCAACAGATATTTTTAGAGGACCTTAAGTCATTCTTTAATAAAACAGTCTGTACATAACCCATTGAAAAAATAATAATTTTACGCTCTTTGTTTTGAGCTCATTATTTAGGCGGTCGATATACGTTTTACACACGTGTCGAATATTCCTTCTCACTCAAATGGATGTGTACATGAGCAACAAACCCTCCCAATTAAATAATACAACCAAAACTCTGGGAAAGATATTTCCTGCCTTGTTGATATGCACCCCTGCGGTTGCGTTTTCTGCAACGATTGACCAATCAACTTCTGTTCCTCAAGATTTCTCAGCCGATGCTGAATATGTTATTAATAAAGACGTGACGATATCTTCCGCAGATAGTGAAGCGGCGGTATCTGTCACTGGGTTTACTACCACTAACGCCACTAATAATGGGAATATTTCTGGCACGGGAAATGGCCTGGATATTAATACTATTGAACAGCGTATAGTGATTAATAACAACTTCGGCGCAACCATTTCTTCCACCACCGCGAATGCTGTTAATATTCAGTCAATGCTCGGTGATTTCAGTAACAGTGGAAATATTATCGGTGCGGAAAATGGCATGTTTGTCGGCGAAAATTCTTCCGCAGTAAACATTATTAATACCAGCACCGGAATGATAAAAGGAGAAACGGGTCTGAGGACTCAGTATGGTATTGGCATTAATAATAGTGGCGCAATTATCGGTACAAATGGTGATGCTATTACGGCAACTAATGGTAACACCAAACTTTTTAACAGTGCCTTTGTGCAGGGAACCGAGAACGGTATCAATGTAAAAGATACTGCAAAAATGGATATCAAGAATAGCGGAACGATTAGTGGTAAAACAAACGCTATTATGTTTGCCAGCAATAAAAATAACGCCCTGGTGCTTGATACGGGTTCCACTCTTATCGGTGACGTTATTTCCACCAATTCCACGGGAAACACTCTTACCCTGATCGGCACCGGTACGGAAGACAGTAACTTTGTGGGTCTGAACGAAGGCGACGGTTTTGCCAGTATAAAAATGATGGGCGAAAATTGGGCGCTGTCGGGCGATCTCGATATTATTGGCTCTGGCGATTCCTTGCTGATAGACACGGGCGCGTTAACCCTGTCAGGCGCGGTATCGAATACCGGTAATACACGGGTGGCCAAAGATGCTTCGTTGCAACTGGGCGATGGCGAAAAAACCGCGACCCTCAGCGGTGGGCTCACCAACAACGGTACCGTCATTTTTAACCAGGGAAGCGATTTCACTTTCGCCACCGACATGACCGGTAGCGGTAACGTCGAAAAAGTCGATTCCAACACCCTGACTCTGACGGGCAAAAATAGCTATACAGGGGATACGGTTCTGCACGGCGGTACCACGCTGGTCTCCACCGACGCAACGCTCGGCGTCAAGGGCAGTAACGCCACCGTTACCGTTGAAAATGGCGCGACCTTTGCCACCGCAGGCGAAGTGAACAACAACATCGCGGTTCTTAGCGGCGGTACGCTGGCGGCATGGAATGCAGTCCAGGGTAACTCCACGCTCAGCGCTTCCGGCGTCGATACCATCAACGGCAACGTAACTAATGGCGGCACGCTGTTACTCAGTGCGGCTGATAATAGCGTTGGCAATAATTTTACGATTAATGGCGACTACACCGGCTCTGACGGTAGCCAGATCGTGATGAACAGCACCCTGGGTGAAGATAATTCACCAACTGATCACCTCACTATTACGGGTAGCAGCTTCGGTCAGTCTGGCATCAGCATCACCAACATTGGCGGCGAAGGCGCGCAAACCATTAACGGTATGGAAATTGTCAGCATCGGCGGCAGTTCCGAAGCCCAACTGACGCTGGCAAAACCGGTCGTCGCAGGCGCCTGGGAATATAACCTCTACCAGCACAGTGACGGCAACTGGTATCTGGAATCAAAGGCGACGCCTTCTGATGAGCCTTCCGACGACACCGATGACGGTGGCAATACTGATGATGGCGATAACACCGACAACGGCGGCAACACCGACAACGGCGGCAACACCGACAACGGCGGCAACACCGATAACGGCGGTAGCACCGACAACGGCGGCAGCACCGATAATGGCGGCAACACTGACAACGGCGGTAATAATACGCCGGAAGTCATGGCACCTGAAGTGGGTGCTTACTTAGGTAACTACCTTGCCGCACAGAGCATGTTCCTGCATAAGCGTGACGATCGCGACCAGATCACCTTCCGCAATGAAGACGACCTGAACACCTGGATGTACGTTAAGGGTCGCTATCACGAGAACGATGCGGGTGGCGATAAAGTCAGCTACGACACCACCACCACCGTACTGCAAGTCGGCAGCGATTTCATGAGCAAGCCAATGGATAACGGCATCCTGCGTGCTGGCGGGATGTTCGGTGCAGGCCAGGCGAAGACCCACTCTGATGCGAAGCACAACGTACGTGACGCACAGGGTAAGGTTGATGGCTTCAATGTTGGGCTGTACGCCACCTGGCAGGAAGATCAGAAATTACGTCTGGGCAGCTACGTTGATACCTGGGCCGCTTATAGCTGGTACAACAACAACGTCACCAGCAATCGCAACGATGAAGACTACGATAGTGAAGGTTTCGCCGCGTCTGTTGAAGTCGGCCACGCGTGGATAATCCAGTCTGAAAATGAACGCACCTGGAAGATCGAGCCGCAGGCGCAGGTGATTTACAGCTATCTCGATCAGGAAAATCATACCGATCGCGACGGCGTACGCGTCACTACCCTGGACAATGACAGCGTCTTTGGTCGTCTCGGCGTTAAAGCAAGCTACTTCCAGCAGAAGGACGTCAAGGCCTGGCAGCCGTACGTTGCGGTTAACTGGTTGAAAGGTGCTGGTCAAAACGATCTGGCATTCAACGACGAGACCGTCAGCAACGATACGCCGGAAGATCGTGGTCAGTTAGAGTTGGGCTTAACCGGCAACCTGAACGAAACCACGACGATCTCCCTGCGTGCCAGCGGCGAGTGGGGTGAAAACAGCTATGCCGCCTACAGCGGTCATATTTTGTTAAACCATCGCTGGTAATCGATCATCCTGAAGCAAAAAAGCAGTGGCATGTGCCACTGCTTTTTTTTAGTTATCCAGCTCGCCCATTGATTTAACCTGGTCACGGTTAATCTGTTCAGTTTGACCGGTTTCGGCGTTTTTGTACGATACCAGACCGGTATCGTCATCCACCTGCGGTTTCCCGTCAGTAACAATCGTTTTGCCATCGGTGGTTTTTACGGCCTGATTGGACGAACAGCCCGCCACGGTGAACATTGCAGTGGCAGCCAGAACGGAAGCGATCAGTAGTTTATTTTGCATGGTGTTTTCCCTTGCTGTCAGTTGAATTTTCGTTATCGACCTAACTATTTTAGGCTAACTGACTGAAAGCGGATGAAAAACCAGAAGGTTCTTAAGATGGGAAAATTGCCCGGTAACCGGATGGCACCGGGCAATGTGTGTTACTTGCTAATCTGAGCGTGCATTTCCTGCACCGAAATCACCTTCTCGGTGGCATCCGCATTCAGCGCCATGGCCGTCGCGAAACCGCCGTTCAGGGTGGTGTCGTAATGCACTTTGTACTGGAGCGCGCTGCGGCGAATCAGCTTGGAGTCTTCAATCGCCTGGCGACCTGCGGTGGTATTAATGATGTAGGTGTACTCGCCATTCTTAATGCGGTCCTGAATGTGCGGACGACCTTCATGCACTTTGTTCACCAGACGCGGGTTGATACCCGCTTCACCCAACACAATCGCCGTACCGTGAGTGGCGTCCAGCTCGAAGCCCTGTTTCATCAGCTTGGCGGCCAGGTCAACCACGCGCTCTTTATCGCCTTCGCGAACGGAGAGCAGCGCACGGCCAGATTTTCTCATGGTGGAGCTACTGCCCAGCTGCGCTTTCGCAAACGCTTCTGCGAAGGTACGGCCAACGCCCATCACTTCCCCGGTAGAGCGCATCTCTGGCCCTAACAGCGGGTCAACGCCCGGGAATTTGTTGAACGGCAGTACCACCTCTTTCACCGAGTAGTAAGGCGGGATAATTTCTTTCGTGACGCCCTGCTGAGCCAGCGTCTGGCCAGCCATCACGCGCGCCGCCACTTTCGCCAGCGGAATACCGGTCGCTTTGGAGACGAACGGTACGGTACGCGCCGCACGCGGGTTGACTTCAATCAGATAGACTTCGTTGTCTTTTACCGCGAACTGAACGTTCATCAGGCCGCGGACCTGGAGTTCGAAGGCCAGCTTCTGCACCTGCTGGCGCATCACGTCCTGAATCTCCTGGCTCAGGGTGTACGCTGGCAGAGAACAGGCGGAGTCACCGGAGTGCACGCCCGCCTGCTCGATGTGCTCCATGATGCCGCCAATCAGCACCCTTTCGCCGTCGCAGACGGCATCCACATCGACTTCAACCGCGTCGTCGAGGAAGCGGTCGAGCAGCACAGGCGCATCGTTGGAAACGCTCACCGCCGTCTGGAAGTAGCGACGCAGGTCCGCTTCGTCGTAGACGATTTCCATCGCGCGGCCGCCCAGTACGTAGGATGGACGCACCACCAGCGGGTAACCGATCTCTTTCGCTTTCTCAACGGCCATTTCAATTGCGGTCACGGTGGCGTTCGCCGGCTGTTTCAGTTTGAGACGGTCAACCGCCTGCTGGAAACGCTCGCGGTCTTCCGCACGGTCAATCGCATCCGGGCTGGTGCCGATAACCGGCACACCTGCTGCTTCCAGCGCGCGCGCCAGCTTCAGCGGAGTCTGGCCGCCGTACTGCACGATCACGCCTTTTGGCTTCTCGATGCGCACGATTTCCAGCACGTCTTCCAGGGTCACCGGCTCGAAGTAGAGGCGGTCAGAGGTGTCGTAGTCGGTGGAGACGGTTTCCGGGTTACAGTTGACCATGATGGTCTCGTAACCGTCTTCACGCAGCGCCAGCGAGGCGTGTACGCAGCAGTAGTCGAACTCGATGCCCTGGCCGATACGGTTTGGACCGCCGCCCAGCACCATAATCTTGTCGCGGTCGACGGACGGGTTCGCTTCGCACTCCTCTTCATAGGTGGAGTACATGTATGCGGTATCGGTCGAGAATTCTGCCGCACAGGTGTCCACGCGCTTGTAGACCGGGTGCAGGTCGTACTGGTCGCGCAGCTTGCGGATTTCCGCTTCACGCACGCCCGCCAGCTTAGCCAGACGCGCATCGGCGAAGCCTTTACGCTTCAGCATGCGCAGGAAGTCTGCGTCCAGGCCGTTGATGCCCAGCTCCGCCACTTTCTCTTCCAGGCGCACCAGCTCTTCAATCTGCACCAGGAACCAGCGGTCGATGTTAGTCAGGTTAAATACGCCGTCGACGGACAGGCCCGCGCGGAAGGCATCGGCGATGTACCAGATACGCTCTGCGCCCGCGTCTTTCAGCTCGCGGCGGATTTTGGTCAGCGCTTCCGGGTCGTCCAGGCTGACTTTCGGGTCAAAGCCGGTCGCGCCCACTTCCAGGCCGCGCAGTGCTTTTTGCAGGGATTCCTGCTGCGTGCGGCCAATCGCCATGACTTCACCAACGGATTTCATCTGGGTAGTCAGACGGTCGTTGGCACCGACGAATTTCTCGAAGTTAAAGCGTGGAATTTTGGTCACAACGTAGTCGATGGACGGTTCGAAGGACGCTGGCGTGCGGCCACCAGTGATATCGTTCATCAGCTCGTCAAGGGTGTAACCCACCGCCAGTTTCGCCGCCACTTTCGCAATCGGGAAGCCGGTCGCTTTAGAGGCCAGCGCGGAGGAACGGGA
>OKVW01001231.1_pt1 | contig 11112 bp, 13 predicted proteins | sample 1606991 | NCBI WGS metagenome assembly OKVW01 (sample SAMN03281021, study PRJEB24777) | human gut metagenome | isolation source: fecal sample PR177 from 1 month old male Malay infant, vaginal delivered...
TTAATGATACGGCGACCACCGAGATCTACACTAGATCGCTCGTCGGCAGCGTCAGATGTGTATAAGAGACAGATCTTCATTATTACATCGTTAATAGTTTCTCCGTAAACGACGTGCATGAACAAAACCTCATATGCTATGAAATGAATGTTTTCTTAATAGATAAACTGTCTCCATAGACCCTGTCGTATGGAAGAAGGACATTGCCAGTTTATAAATAATTCGCTCTGATAAAATGTTGTGATCTTTAAGATAGTTATAACCCCTTAAATGCTCTCAGTCTACAACCTACTGTTAGTATATTGTGCTGTTGGGGTTGAGTGAAGTGATTGATTTTATATTTTTCTACTGTTTGTCACATAAACAGAGTGGTCGCGCGGCTTGCTTGGTGTGCCAATAAATGTGGTAAGTGTAGTGCCCAATTCCAGAGTACCTACTTGGCTACTCCATCGTAAGGGGGTATAGCGACGAGCAGGAATATCGTCTTTAAAACGGCTCATACTTCTCGCTGTAATCCATAAACCAGTGCCACATACCGCCCACGCCCGTCTCCATGCCCCAGATCCATCGCCACCATAGCCAGCGTCTCTTTCCTGCTGAACCCCTGCGCCAGATAGTGACGAATGGCATCCTGCGCCCACGCATAACGCAGAGAATGAGGAGAACATACGCCAGTCAGACCAATACGCGCCGCCTGATTGTGCCAGTAGTCCATCGCGCTTTTAAGATCCGGCTTGTCTATCAGACGGTTATTACGGCTTTCTGCAACAGCTAACGCATTGTCCAGTGCTCTTTTAACTGCATTAGCATCCAGAATTACCGTTTCGCGGGGCCGTCCGCCTTTGGTGCCAAAAACTACTGTCAGACGCGTTTCGCCACGTTCAACAGCCTGTTTCCACGTTTTCAGTGACTGCGTACTTTGCACCGCCTCCTGTGAGCGCAATCCCATCAAGCGCGCCAGCTCCAGTGCTGCCGCCAGTCCCGGATCTTTTGCACGGGCCGTTTCCAGCACATGGCGGTAATGATCCGGTGTGATGGCCTGCCGCGTCCCGCTGCGGGATGCACCAGACAAACCCAGCGATTTATTAGTCAGCCGCTCATGCTCTGCCACCTGCTTACGCCCGGCCTGTTGCAGTACAGCACGAAGCGAGGCCATTTCATTTTGCAGCGTGCGTTTGCCGATCCCTTGCGTCAGCCTTTCATGAATGTAGCTTTCTATATGGCGAACCTTAATCTGCGCCACACGCTGGATCTGGACGTTCAACGCCCGTAAGTGGTGATCGAAACGCTGCACGATATGAATACGATCGTTCACCGTTTTATGGCTACCGCCGCAATGTTTTGCCAGCGCCTTCATTTCACCGCCTAACTTACCCATACATCCCCCGATATTGAAAACACAAACAGTCTCCGGCGTGTGCTTTTTGGCTGCGCCAGAACGATACCTTCACGCCGGAGTGGCAGCTTGTTGAGGTATAGGGAGTTTCAGACTGTACTCGGTACAGGCTGCCTGCGTGAGCAGGAATTCTCCGGGGCATCATGCCCCCCTCGGTATCGATCTTTTTCTCCTCTTTTTTGCTGACAGCGGCCCCAAAAAGGCGTGTCAGATTCGGGAATGAGCGCCGGAAACCTGAAAACAGTGGCATAGCGCAGAGTGGTGGTTGTGCGTCACTTTGTCGCTTTGCGCGACGCAAAGTGACGCACCGGTTGAGTGCCGGGCGCGAAAGATCGCGGATTCTGGCACAGGTTAACGGTCACGCGGCAGCAAAGCCTGGCGGCAATGCAGGCCGCAGCCCGTAGTGTCAGGGGAGCAGATAATCAGCAGAGTGTGACGCAGCCGGAAATTTTCGGCAGGGATAAGCTGTCAGCCGGTGAAGGCTGTTGCCGTTAAGCGATGACGATGGTGCTGTCGGGTGTGTATGTCAGCCTCAGACGCAGATATTTCTGCGTTCCGGTATTGCAGAGGTCATACCGGTAAAGGGCCGGTCATCCTGATAAATCAGGGGGCTTCTTTCAGACCGTGAAGCCAAAGGGCGCCCGAAGGCTATAGAGCAGAAACGAGATTACACCGTTATTGATGGCGCAGAAAGGGGAAACTCATTTTTCTGGAAATTGAGTTTCCCCTTGATGTTTTGATAATAGTGTGATCCACAAAATATTTCGGGTTAAGGACGTCTCAGCGCCGGTTACAGAGGTGGCTCGTCCTCCTGCATGCGACGGACTTCATCGGCTTCCAGGATATCGTGCAGACGCTGGAGTTGTTCGGCCAGAAGGATCAGCAGAATATAGTTTGGCCCGGTTTCATCAGGGTTCTCCAGCATGACTTCCGTCAGTACACGGGAGCGTCCCACCAGTTCGCTGGCATTTGGCTCAACAGGTGTCAGGTTCATGATTTTCCCTTTTCACTGCGGCCAGTCGCCGCCCCGGATACGCGCGATATCCAGCAGCAGTGACTTCATGGCCAGGCTGAGACGACAGAGAGTATGGATCACCGGTTCATCGCGCGTCAGTTCGTCAGGTCTGCGCAGCCACTCATCAAAGCAGACATGTATCCGGGCTAACGTCGTGGCGATATTATCCATTTCCACGCGTTCTACGGCCCGTCCCTGCTGGTGCCAGTCGAAAACGGCATCGGCAAGCTGGCGCAAATCATCAATTACCGGCCAGAGCCCGCCGGGAATTTGTGGATGATCGCCGTCAAAACGGTGTTCCGCAAGACGCAGGGCGAAACCGTAGATCACTGAAGCTATTAACTGGCGCAGATGGCGCAGTTTACCGGGCGTGTAGTTGTCGCAGTCAGCCAGGGCGGTGACAGTACGGGATTCCGCGAGGGCATGGGTGCTGTGGATTTCCAGGGCAAGACGGAGGGGATATTGATCGGTGCGGGACAGCGCCCGTGCGGGAAAACGTTCATTCCAGAGATCGGATTCGCCGATCCACTGAAGGATGCTGTTGTAGTGCAGGACACCTGCCGGAGTGGGGCCCCGGATATCCAGAAGCTGGATCAGTTCGTCATTATCTGCGCAGGGCTGGGGGATATAGCAGTGGTGATCGAGTTTTTTTCTGAGTTCAGAAAGCGTGATAACCATCATGGTGGTGTTCTCCTGGTAAAAGGGAGTATTGCCACCTGAGTTCTCACGCTCATTGGTGGCAGCCCAGACAGGGGTGAGAAACCGGCTTACCAGACACCGGCCAGCCCGGAGGCTGCCCTGCCTGAGCCGCCATTGATAACCGCCAGCGCTCTCCACCAAAAAAGAGTGCTGTATCAATAGATGCTCAGGACAATAACTGCGTATAACGCTGTTATTGTCTGGTAATTGCCCGGGTTCTCACGCCCGGCAGTCCCTTCGGGACTGCGCAGACATTGTAATCCATTCAGGCGTGGCAGAAAAGCGACATCCGGCACACCGACGCGGTTCACCAAAGATAAACCTGACTGGATGGCATTTTCGCGGCGCGGGCAGAGCTGCCGGCAGACTGATTGTCAGCGAAAAGATTTCCAGTATTTTTCTGAAGACCGCTTTCTGCATCAGCCCGACCTTTTGGTTTTCAACGTAGTGCCTTTTCGGGCAGGGTTGTTACCCTTATGCGCCATTACCCTTTAGGCCATTTCCCTTTTTGATTCTTCGTGCTACGGCGATGTATTACAGGAATTAAGGTTCCCGGTCAGGGCTTCGCTCAACCCCAAATCCAGCATGAGAATAATTTCGCTGAAATAATCCCGGTAATTTCTGGCGTTATCGGTCGCCAAACCACTGAGATTGTGAGCGCCAAATTATTGAATTCTGCGCTTGGTGTGAGGCGAGATTTCACTAACTGGATTAAAGGCCGAATTGCTGAATATGGCTTTTCTGCAGGTGTTGATTTTGAGGTTGTAGAAACTTTGAGTTCACCAAATCCGGCGAGCACAAAATCTCGTCAGCAGGTTATGCATGAGTATTTGATGACCCTGCGTAATGGATATGTGAACCATGCAGAACTACAACACGCTGGCAGAATGCAAGCCTGTAAACAAACACCAGCGTAAAGACCGGAAGAACCGCAGCCCTCCGCTCCGGATCGCCAGGAATATCGTGTCTTAAAAAAATAGTTTTGGCGGCTGCCCATCAAACAACCATGAGCTTTCAAGATGGATAGCACCATCGTTAATGAAATTAAACTCTCCGCAGTCATTATCTGGATTTTCAGTTTCAGCATTATGCAGAAAGAAATCCCCCGTTATGGCATCGCAATGAACGCAACCATTAGACAGGTAATATGCGCCCACGGTTTTACTGTATCGGGGTTTAACTATCCCAATACCGAGCGAAGCGAGTTTATTTAAATTTGCATGACCAGCAATCAAGTCTTTTACATCATTATAGCTAAACGGTATATAGCAAAGCCCAACGCCCGAAGAGTTAGATACTGATAATCCGGTGATAACACCAGTTAGTTTTTTACAACGCCAACAGTTCAGGTATCCAGGAATCATTTTCGCTGTGAGAGTTTCGCCTACTTTTGGAGCCCACGAGAGTTTTTTATTAAATATGCCAGTGATAAATCTCTCTACGGAAACATCAAATTGTGGAAGATAGAAATCACCAATTTCATTTTGACGCAAGCCAAATACGGGTAAATCGGCATTACGGTAAATCCCTCTTCCGTACTGCTCACTTTTTTTCCACAGTTTACGTAGCCATAACGCACGAATACCAGAGGCCGTGTACTTGCTCTGACGAGCCTCAAACTCACTGTCAGCCTGTTGGGATAACTGAACCTCAAATGCTAACTTGGCTTTATTCTTCGTACAAAACACATCGGCAATCCACGCTTCACCATTCTGAGTTGTACCTTGCTTTTCTGTCGTCACGTCCCAGCCTGATTGTGCCTCCCTGCGGGGTATGGCGTACCGCGTTATCCAGTAAATAGCCGCGCAGCTCGCCATTCAGGTGAATGGGAGCCACGCTGAACACTTTTTGTTTATCCGTGCTTCGCGGGTCATCGCCGTATACTGGCCAGGCGCTCCCGGCGAGGAATTTTTGCAGCGGCGCGATGTTGACGCGTTGACGCTTGAGGTGCCCCGAGGGCGCAGCATCCGCGAGCAGTTGCCCATCCGGCGAGATCAGATAGAGCTCCACGCTGGGGTTGAGGGTCATGAGCCGATCAAACAGGGTTTTAAGCGTCTGGCGATTGACCTGCCCGGCGTTATCCAGCAGCGGTTCGCTGATGACGATTTGTTGTGCCAGACCGGCAGACAAACGTTGCACCATCGCGTTGCCGTACTGGTTACTGCTGTAGATCTGGACACCGCATGCCGCGGCGGCACAAAACAGGAGAATGGCGGTGAACACCAGCGTTAACCGCTGGCTTAACGTCAGGCGACGAATCATGGTTGCGGCTTCGTTTTATCGACAGCAAATTTGTACCCTTTACCCCAGACCGTCAGGATAATTTCCGGCTCGGCAGCGTCATGCTCGATCTTGGTGCGCAGGCGGTTGATGTGCGTGTTCACCGTATGCTCGTACCCTTCATGCTGATAGCCCCAGACGTTGTCCAGTAGCGAAAGACGGGAAAAGACTTCACCCGGGTGACGGGCGAACCAGTACAGCAGGTCAAACTCGCGCGGAGTGAGATCGATCATCTCGCCACGCAAGCGAACCTCGCGCGCCAGTGGGTCGATATGCAAACCGTGACAGCGGATCAGGCCGCCTTCCAGACGGATATTTTGCCCCATGGCTTCCTGGCGACGAAACAGCGCTTTGACGCGCGCTATCAGTTCCAGCACGGAAAAGGGCTTTGGCAGGTAATCGTCTGCGCCCATTTCCAGCCCCAGCACCCGGTGGGTTTCACTGGTGCGGGCGCTGATGATAATCACCGGCAGGTAGCGCGCCATTTGACGGATACGGCGGCAAATCTCCAGACCATCGACATTCGGCAGCATCAGATCGAGGATCACCGCATCCCAGACCTGCTTCTCGAGTAACGCCAGGGCTTTGGCGCCGTCCGCCTCATGGACAATCTGATAGCCCTCATCCTGCAGATTCAGCCGCAGCAGGGTGGCGATATCGCAATCATCTTCCACCAGCAGTATTTTTTTTGCGTTATTCATAGCGAGTTACCCACGATGTCTTTACCAAAAGCTTACCCCAGGCTGGCGCGGCGAGTTATCACATTTTATTTAAACTTTCGTGAGGATGTGGTGATCAGAAAACCGCCATGATGCGTCCATATCTTCCACAGAGAGCGCACCATGCAATCATCACATTCACAACCGGTACCCCCTTTATGGCTGCGCTGTTGCCACTGGGTCAATGTCGTGGCCATTGCGGGCATGTTGTTCAGCGGCTGGCGCATTTATAACGCTTCTCCTTTGTTTCCTTTTATGTTTCCGACGCCGTTGACCCTTGGTGGCTGGCTTGGCGGCGCGTTACAGTGGCACTTCGCCCTGATGTGGGTACTGGTCATCAACGGTGCGGTATACCTCTCACTGGGTGTCGCCAGCGGGCGCTTTCGGCGCAAATTCTTCCCGCTCTCGTGGCAGTCGCTGAAAGAAACCCTTTCCCAGGCGTTACGCGGAAAACTGCAGCACGCTGATCTGCGCGACTACAACATGGTGCAAAAAATCGCCTATCTGCTGATTCTTCTCGACGGTGTGGGGCTGGTGTTTTCAGGCCTGGTGCTGTGGAAACCCGTCCAGTTTTCGCTGCTCAATACGCTGCTCGGCGGTTATGAAGCGGCGCGTTATATCCACTTTTTGTGCATGAGCGCGATGGCGCTGTTTATCGTTATTCACCTGCTGATGGTGCTGCTGGTACCGCGCACGCTGTTGGCTATGCTGCGTGGTCGCTAAGGAACTGATCATGAAAAAAGAGCGCTTTCTCTCCGACAGTGATGCCCATTACCTGGTGAAGGATGCAGAAAAAATACTTAGCCCGGACAGGCGCCGCTTACTGCGTCAGGGACTGACGCTGGGGGGCATTATGATGCTGACCGGCTGTGATATTAGCGATAACGCGGATGTCGAAAATGTGTTGTCGCGGATGTCCCGATTTAATGACCGGGTGCAAGGGTTCCTGTTCAGCGATCGCAATCTGGCACCGGAATACACCGCTGCCGATATAACCCATCCATTCCCCTTTAACGCTTTTTATGGGGAGGAGGATATCCCGCAGATTGATGGCGGCGATTACCAACTGGAGATCCGTGGGCTGGTGCGCGACACCCGCAGTTGGAGCTTACCTGAACTGTATCGCATGCAGCAGGTGAGCCAGATAACCCGCCATATCTGCGTGGAAGGATGGAGCGCGATTGGCGAGTGGGGCGGTGTGCCGTTCCGCCATTTCCTGACGCTGATCGGCGCCGATATGCGCGCGAAGTACGTCAGTTTCCGCTGTGCGGATGACTATTACACCAGCATCGATATGGCGACCGCACTGCATCCGCAGACTCTGCTGACGCTGACATGGAATAACCAAATCCTCCCTAAGGAATATGGGTATCCCATGAAGTTACGCATCCCGACCAAGCTGGGATACAAAAATCCCAAGCATGTTCAGGTCATTGAAATCACCAACCATTTCCCGGGCGGTTACTGGGAAGATCAGGGTTACAACTGGTTTGGTGGCAGTTAATACAACAACGTTAATAACGAGGAAATACCATGAAAAAGATGATTATTGCAGCAACTGTGCTTTCTGCTCTGTTTATGGCCAACGTCCAGGCGGCAGACACGATGAAAAAAGACACGATGGCGAAAGACTCCATGTCTAAGCCGCATGATGAAATGTGCAAAGACAGCATGTGCAAAGACGCCATGAGCAAGGATCACATGGGGAAAGACAATATGGGCAAAATGGACAAGATGAAAAAGGATGACATGGGTAAAAAAGACGGCATGGCGAAGAAAGATGATGTGGGTAAAAAAGACAGTATGAGCCAGTAAACGAAGCGAATTTCAACGCACGTGCGCCTGGCCACACATTTCCTCTGTCACTTGCTTGCGCCGGACATGTTGTAAAGGTGACCGCTCTGGCGCTGAGGGATCCCCATAAATCAGCGCTAATAAACCAACACCATATTCTTGTAGGTTCTGGCGAGGTGATTAAGAACGGTGCTTAGCACCGTTCGTTTTAAAATTAGCGGGGAGTGTCGTAAGACATTCTCCGCTAACGTCAGATACGAGATTACACGCCGTGTTTTAATATTATTGGCCTAGTACCTAAGATGTAACCCTTGATTTTCAGCGTGATAGCCGATAAGCCACAGCACTATTATGCTCAGTGTTGCCAGTAGGCTCAGTACCAGCACTCTTCCTGCCGAACGGCTGTAGCTGGCACACAGGCCGAACCCAAAACGCTCACTTTTTTCATTCCTGAAGTTTTGTTCAATCTGCATTCGGCGACTGTATAATTTCATGATTTTTCGCGGCTTAAAGTTGTTTGTGCTACTGAATATTAACCACGGTTCTTTTGCTGCTGAGCGGGCATCTTTTATCTGTGATGGCCTGGCTATACCACAGCGAGAGCGTTTATTTTTCCGTCCTTTTGGTTCTTTTTTATGCAAATAAAAATGACCATCGCATCGGGTATATTTTGATCGGGCAAGCATTCCCGGCCTCAGATATTCCGATTTAGTACTGGCCTGCAATTCCTGACGCCGGAACCAGTATCCCCCCTTGCTATCCAGCCGCATCCGGACATTGCCTCTGATGCGTCCGATACAATCCCAGCCGAGAGATTTTATGTGCCGGAACCAGTCATTTTGGAACCCTGCGTCCGTGACGATGATGACCCTTGCTTTTGGGTTTACCGCCTCGAAAAGAGTATTCAGAAAAGCTTGCTGTACCTTTGCGTTTTGCTGTTTTTCCGAAGGAACTATCCAGCTCAGCAAGGGTAGCGAACGTCCATCGCAAATCAGGCTGGCACGGAGTACGTGATACTCCTGAGAGGGATACCCGCTCCAGTCAACAGCGATGACGCACAGTGATAGTCAGTTCGTCAGCATGGAAATAATATTTCTGAAAATCAGGGGGATATCGTGATGAAGAGACTCATTACCGAGCAAACGATCAACACGTTTTATTTTATTTTTGACCTGAGCAGTACCTGGTAAATAACGTCCGATACTGGTCAGCGTCAGAGATGCGCCATTGATAAGTGCGATGGTGGCATCCAGCAAAGCATTTTGTCGATATTTGTGAAACGGCGCTAAAGCGTCGCAGAAAAAATTTTGACATACTTGGCGAGCAGACATAGAGGTGATCTCATTGAATTGGTTACACAAATCAGTAGATCACAAAACTCTATGTCTGTCTTTTTTTACCCTCCCATTACTGGGGGATTCCTTAGCGCTCAGGCGGTCACCGAACTCGATAATTAAACGGCTCATCGCCAGCCGCCAGTTCTGGATCGGCATGCTCCATTTTTTCGATGCCGACTGGATTGCCAGATAAATAACCTTCCGCACCGAGTCATCCGTCGGGAACACCTTACGTTTCTTGATGGCTGCTCCTGTATCAGGGGCGACTCAAATCCCGTTGAGAAGAAAATCACTCAAATCTATAGTTCCAAAATTCTCCCTCTTGAGCGCTGCAAGTCAGATAAAAAGCTCCCCCTCCCTTAAATAGTTCAAGCAATCGCAGAGGTATCACCTCCGTGATTGTCAACTTTGTTCATCATCTTTACTTCAAAAAAACGACAGTATTCAACGTCGTGCCGGAACTAAATTCCGGGCAATTCCTGAGCAGAATTTGAATGGCTTCTTTGCCCCTGGCGGGGGAAAGAACAGCAGAGACAGAAGAGTTTCACGTTACGAGACCTCATTTAGGCAGCCTGCATACTGATAAGGCGACACATACCGCTCTGTGTTCACATCCAGATAATCCGCCCACCACTGCATCATATTGGTTCGTTCCTCCAGATATTCAGCCTTATGAATATAAGCGGCACGCACGCTGTTCCTTTCCTGATGGCTCATTTGCTTTTCAATCGCCTCTTTGCTCCACAGTCCCGATTCACTCAGCGCACTGCACGCCATTGCCCGAAAGCCGTGGCCGCAGATCTCTTTCCGTGTGTCGTAGCCCATCACGCGCAATGCTTTGTTGATGGTGTTGTCGCTCATGCATTTATCCTGGTCATATTCGCCGGGAAAAATAAACGCCAGATGCCCGGAGAGCGCTTCCGTTTGCTTCAGGATTGCCATCGCCTGATCGGACAGCGGGACGATGTGCTGTGTTTTCATCTTTGTGCCACGGTGAGAGAAGCGTACGTTTTCGATCTGCTCCCGTTCTTCCGGGATCACCCACAGTTTTTGTTGCCAGTCGATTTCACTCCAGCGGGCAAAACGCAGTTCGCTGGAACGAACAAAGAACAGCAGCGACAACTTAAGCGCATACCGTGTCAGCAGCCTGCCGGAGTAGTTATCCGTCCGGGATAACAGTTCAGGTAGCTTCTCAAGCGGCAGGGCCGGGTAATGCTGTGTTTCCGGTGGCGTAAATTCACCGTCCAGATCCAGTGCGGGGTTTGATCTGATTAACTGCTTTTTCACCGCATAGCGCATGATCCCGGTGACATAGTTTTTCAGCCGTGCGGTGATCTCCAGAAAGCCTTTGTTCTCCACCTTACGCAGGGTAAACAGCAGATCTTCCGTGGCGATTTGATCGATGTATCTGTCCCCGATATCCGGGAATACATACATTTCCAGCCTGCGCTGAATAGTCGTCGCATAATGTTCAGACCAGCGCCGGTGATCGGCATGCCAGTTCATGGCGACCTGGTGGAATGTCTGTCCGTTTTTCTTTTTCTGCTGTGCGATTTTTTTATCAACAGAGGGATCAACCCCGGCACGCATTATACTGCGTGCCGCATCGCGGAGCTGACGTGCTGTAAGCAGGGAAACATCCGGGTAGGGGCCAAAGGCCAGCTTCTTCTCTTTGCCGTCAATGCGGTACTTCATGTACCAGAGTTTTGAGCCGTTAGGTTTGATCAGCAGGTACAGTCCGGAGCTGTCGCCGAGTTTGAAGGGTTTGTCAGAGGGTCTGAGCTTGCGGATAGCGGTATCAGTGAGTGCCATAGCGGGGGGCTCCATTCGTTCAACGAACCGTGAGGCCCCCGATTAAGCCCCCAAAAACTA
>OKVW01001235.1_pt1 | contig 11065 bp, 6 predicted proteins | sample 1606991 | NCBI WGS metagenome assembly OKVW01 (sample SAMN03281021, study PRJEB24777) | human gut metagenome | isolation source: fecal sample PR177 from 1 month old male Malay infant, vaginal delivered...
TGGGTGCCTGGTGCGGCTGGCAGGTATTACCGTCAATTTTACTGATTGCGGCACTTGGCGGCATTGTTGTTCACGTTCTGCTAAAACCTTTAGCGAATAAAAATACTCTTATTTCTTTTGGCCCATATCTTGCTTTTTCTGGCTTAGCTGTATTTATTGCGCAAGTTGCTTAATTCATATTTTAATTAATGCAGTCAAGTTTTTTTTTAGGTTTTTTCAGCGGGGGAATGAAAGGAAAAAAGAAATTCTCCATTGTATTCTTCTCTCCGCAATGAAAGCTTTGTTATTTATGAGTGGAGGGTATTGCGACTCAAAAATAATCAGGTTTCTCGCGAACCAAAAAGTCACGTTTTAATTATCTGTAAATAAAGTTCGTCCATGTTTATTGGAAAAGCATGGGTATTTAATTTCACAAATCGTATTATCAGGATCAAATAATGAAATTTCTGAAGCCTAAATATCTGGCCCTCTTTGTCGCAGCGGCTGCAAGCCCTGTGTTCGCAGCGGTGCCAGGTAAAGCGACTATCGCCAGTGGTAACGATAAATTCGCCATTGTCGAAGTTGACCAATCTGCTTCTGCTTACAATAGTCTTGTTAAAGTACATGACGGTGCCGATGTTAAAGTGCAGTGGGATGTCTGGAGCGGTGCCGCGCCAACGTCTGCAAAAGTGCTGCTCGATGGTAAAACCGTCTGGACCGGCGCGGGCAGCATGTCCGGGTCGGCCACCTTCAAAGTGACGAAAGGCGGTCGTTATCAGGAGACCGTAGAGCTTTGCAATGCCAGCGGCTGTAGCACCAGCGCCAGCAAACTGATTATCGTTGCCGATACCGACGGTAGCCATCTGCTGCCTCTCAATACCACGATGCAGGAAAATAACAAAACCCTGTCTAAGCACACCGATAAAGTGGTTGGCGCTTATTTCCCTGAGTGGGGTGTTTATGACCGTAACTTCCCGGTCGATAAAATTCCTGCCGCAAACCTGAACCACATTCTGTATGGCTTCATTCCTATCTGTGGCGGCGACGGCATCAACGACAGCCTGAAAACCATTGAAGGCGGTAACAGCTTCGAAGCACTGAAACGTGCTTGTGCCGGTCGTCAGGACTTCCAGGTTGCGATTCACGACCCGTGGGCTGCGCTGCAGAAACCACAGGCTGGCGTGACCGGCTGGGATGACCCGTACAAAGGTAACTTCGGCCAGTTGATGGCGATGAAGAAAGCGAATCCTGGACTGAAAGTTCTGCCTTCTATTGGCGGCTGGACCTTGTCTGACCCGTTCTTCAAAATGCATGACAAAGTGATCCGTGATCGCTTCGTTGCTTCCGTGAAAGATTTCCTGAAAACCTGGAAATTCTTCGACGGCGTGGACATCGACTGGGAATTCCCGGGCGGCGGCGGTCAGAATGAAACGCTGGGCAACCCGCAGCAGGATAAAGAGACCTATACCGCGCTGATGCGTGAACTGCGCGCCATGATGAACGAACTGTCAGCTGAAACCGGTCGTACCTTCGAACTGACTTCCGCTATCGGCTCCGGCAGCGACAAAATTGAAGACGTGGATTACACCACTGCGCAGCAGTACATGGACCACATCTTCCTGATGAGCTATGACTTCTACGGCGGCTGGAGCAACACCGATCTGGGCCACCAGGCAGCACTGCGTGCACCAGCGAACAAACCAGATACTAACTACACCACTGAAAACGGCGTTAACGCGCTGCTGGCTCAGGGTGTACAGCCTGGCAAGATCGTCGTCGGTACGGCTATGTATGGTCGTGGCTGGACAGGTGTTCACGGTTACAGCAACAACAATCCGTTCACGGGTACCGCAACGGGTATGGTGAAAGGGACCTGGGAACCGGGCGTAGTTGACTATCGTCAGATCGTTAACGAGTACAAAGGCAAAGCAGGCTGGGAGTACAACTATGACACCACCGCTGAAGCACCGTACTTGTTTAACAAAACCACCGGTGACCTGATCACCTATGAAGACGCGCGTTCTGCAACGGCGAAAGGTCAGTATGTTCTGGCGAAAAACCTGGGCGGTCTGTTTGCCTGGTCTATCGACTCTGATACAGGGGACATTCTGAACGCAATGAATGAAAGCCTGACCAGTGGCGGCTCTACGCCAGTTGATCCGGTCGTGACTAACCATGCGCCGGTAGCGACTGCCGCTGACCAGTCCGTGACCGGTCCGGCTACGGTGACGCTGGATGGCTCTGCCTCCACCGATCCGGATGGCGATGCAATCACTTACAAATGGACCCAGATTTCTGGCCCGTCAGTGACCATCACCAACAGCACCAAAGCGAAAGCAACCTTCAACGTTGCCGCTGTCACCAGCAACCAGACTCTGGCGTTCCGCCTGACGGTTACTGATGCAAAAGGCCTGAGCAGCTCCGCTGACGTGCAGGTTGTGAATAAAGCACCGAAAGCTAACCAGGCTCCGGTTGTAAACCAGATGGAAGCCGTAACGCTGGAAGCGGGTCAGAGCTATTCTCTGCACGCTCAGGCGAACGATCCAGATGGCGACGCGCTGACTTACTCCTGGAGCGTTCCTGCTGATATGCAGGCGACAGGGACTGATACGGCTAACGTGAACATCACCGCGCCGGAAGTGGATTCTGAGTCGACCTATACGCTGACCGTTGTGGTCAACGATGGCAAGACCAGTGTGCAGACTAACGTGCAGGTGACGGTAACGCCAAAAGCGGCTGAAACGCCATCCGATGAAGGCAACACCCCGTCTGACGAAGGCAACACCCCATCCGATGAAGGCAACACCCCATCCGATGAAGGCAACACTCCGTCCGATGAAGGCAATACTCCGTCTGATGAAGGTAACACCCCATCTGACGAAGGTAACACGCCGTCTGACGAAGGTTCTGCAACCGGTAGCTGCGATAAACCTGTTGATGCTAACGCCAGCAAATATGCTGCCTGGAGCGCAAGCAAGGTTTACAACGCAGGGAATACCGTCAGCTTCGACAACCTGGTCTGGAAAGCTAAATACTGGACTCAGGGCAACCAACCGGGCTTCGGTGTGGATGCGTGGGATCTGGTAAGCCAGGTGAAATTCAACTGGCGCTCCGATGTGGTCTACAACGGCGGTGACACCACCACCTACAACGGTTACACCTACACCGCTAAATGGTGGACTAAAGGTGATAAACCGGGCAACAGCGATGTGTGGGTGAAAAAAGGTCCGGCTGCTGACTGCAAATAAGTCAAAGCAATAACAATGCGGGTAAGTACTTGCCCGCTATCACGGTCCACGCCCCACTTCGGACGTGGACCGTAAACCAGGAAACCGTTAATAAGCGTGTAAGGAGACAATGAAAAGACCTGGAATAAAAATGAAAAAGTTATTTTTATTGTTATTGATAGTTAGTCATAGCGTCTTTGCCAACTGTTGGGATAAAGCCGCACATTATTATCATGTGGATCCTTATTTATTGTACGCCATCGCAAATGTAGAGTCCGGAATGAACCCATATGCGATTGGACAGAACCATGACGGAACACGCGATGTAGGATTAATGCAGATTAACAGCTCTCATTTTTCTGAGCTGGAAACGCAGGGAATTAATGAGTACCGGTTAATTACCGAACCCTGCACCTCAATTATGGTTGGGGCATCGATACTCTCCGATATGATTAAAGTGTATGGCTATAACTGGGAAGCGGTTGGGGCTTATAACGCTGGGCTGAAAAAAGAGAATTTTTCTTTACGTATGGTCTATGCGCGCAAAGTCTGGAATAAATATCAAAAAATAAAACGCACTGCTCGTACTCGTTATTATTGATTTTTATTTTTTGAAGAATATCAAAAAGTGTTCTTCATAAAGTGAAAAATGCACCCGGGTTTATTTATTAAATGGATTAATAAATAAACTTTGAATGAAATTAACTTTTAATTAACTCTTAATAATCTTAACAGGATCATCGAAATGAATAAAAGAACATTACTCAGTGTTCTTATCGCCGGTGCATGTGTTGCACCGTTTATGGCTCAGGCAACAATGCTGCAGGCCAGCAGTGAACCGTACACCGTTAAGGCCAGCGATCTGCAGAAGAAAGAACAGGATTTGACTAACTTCCCGCTGATGGCGTCTGTGAAGTCGACGATCCGTACGCTGGACAACAGTCTGGTGGAAAAAATCGAGCCGGGTAACCCCGCTAACCCGGAAAACGTGAAGCGTGTGGAAGGTATTATTAAGGCCAGCGACTGGGATTTCCTCTTCCCACTGCGCGCACCGGAATATACCTACAGCAACTTCCTGAAAGCCGTGGGTAAATTCCCGGCGCTCTGCCAGACCTATACCGATGGCCGTAACAGTGATGCCATCTGCCGTAAGTCTCTGGCGACTATGTTTGCACACTTTGCACAGGAAACCGGTGGCCATGAGTCCTGGCGTCCGGAGCCGGAATGGCGTCAGGCGCTGGTGTATGTTCGTGAAATGGGCTGGAGCGAAGGTCAGAAAGGCGGCTATAACGGAGAATGTAACCCGGACGTATGGCAGGGTCAGACCTGGCCGTGCGGTAAAGATAAAGACGGCGATTTCGTTAGCTACTTTGGTCGCGGTGCGAAACAGCTTTCTTATAACTACAACTATGGTCCGTTCTCTGAAGCGATGTACGGCGATGTCCGTGTGCTGCTGGACAAACCTGAACTGGTGGCTGACACCTGGTTGAACCTGGCTTCTGCGATCTTCTTCTTCGCCTACCCGCAGCCGCCAAAACCGAGCATGCTGCAGGTTATTGATGGTACATGGCAGCCGAACGCACACGATAAAGCAAACGGCCTGGTGCCGGGCTTTGGCGTGACCACCCAAATCATCAACGGTGGTGTGGAATGTGGCGGTCCGACTGAAATCGCACAGTCCCAGAACCGTATCAAGTACTACAAAGAATTCGCTAACTACCTGAAAGTACAGGTTCCGTCTACCGAAGTGCTGGGCTGCGCCAACATGAAGCAGTTCGACGAAGGTGGTGCGGGCGCCCTGAAGATCTACTGGGAACAGGATTGGGGATGGAGCGCGGATACACCGTCAGGCCAGACCTATTCTTGCCAGTTGGTCGGCTACCAGACGCCGTTCAGCGCCTTTAAAGAGGGTGACTACACCAAGTGCGTGAAGAAATTCTTTAACGTCAACGTGGTTGACGATGGTGGCAGCGACAGCGGTAACGTCACACCGACGCCAACACCAACGCCAACGCCAGTTGATCCGACAGATGGAGACAATACCCCGGACAACACGACCCCGGATGACAATACTCCAGCTCCGGTGAACCATGCGCCGGTAGCGAAAATCGCGGGTCCGATTGGTGCGGTTGAAGCAGGTAAATCTGTCTCTCTGAACGCAACAGGTTCAACGGATGAAGATGGTGACAAACTGACTTATACCTGGACTTCCCAGAATGGTCAGACCGTAAGCGGCGAAGATAAATCGGTGATTACTTTCAATGCTCCGGAAAACGCGGCTGCGACACAGTATCAGATCAACCTGACCGTCAGCGACGGCAAACTGAGCAGCAACACCAGCTATACGCTGAATGTGCTGGCGAAGCAAACTGATGGCGGCCAGACCGGGACTTACCCGACCTGGACCTCTAAAACCAAGTGGAAAGCGGGCGATATCGTGAACAACCGTGGTCAGTTGTTCCAGTGTAAACCGTATCCGTACAGTGGCTGGTGCAACAATTCACCTTCCTACTATGAGCCAGGCAAAGGTATTGCATGGCAGGATGCGTGGACTGCGCTGTAATCAGCAAAACAAAAACGGCAACCTTCGGGTTGCCGTTTTTTTGTCGCCGGATGGCGGGTAACGACCTGGTAGGCCTGATAAGCTTGCGTCATCAGGCAGTTGCCGTTTTTTGTCTGTTCTTATTCTAACGGTGCAATTTTCCGTGATCGCGAAGCCACGCCGCCGTTTTCACAATTCCCTCATCCAGCGTCACGACCGGCTTATACCCCAGTTCATTCTCGGCGCGGGTAATATCCAGGGTAAAATCAAAATTCAGTTTCGACACTCCATAATGCGTCAGGGCAGGCTCTTTGGCGGATTTATTGCCAAAGCGCTCCATGCTGCGGGCGATCATATCCAGCATTGGATAGGGAACAGAACGGATCCGGCAGTGGATGTTCAGTTCATCAATCAGTTTCTGCACGATACTGCGCAGGGTACGCGGCTCACCGTTGGTAATGTTGTACACCCGTCCGGATGGCAGCGTGTCGCAGTGCTCCTGACTCGCCAGCCACATCGCATGAATGGCATTTTCATAATAGGTCATATCGACTACCGCACTGCCGCCGTGGGGTAATAACACGCTGCCATAGTGGTGCATCATGTGGGCCAGACGAGGGATAAAGACTTTGTCGTGCGGGCCAAACAGACTTTGAGGTCTGAGTACGGTAAACCGTGTTTGTGGATTTGCCAGCGCCAGCAGATTAATGACGTCTTCTCCTGCGGCTTTACTGCGGGCAAATTCGTTGGCAAAGCGATGCGGACGAAAGTCTTCTTTAATATCGCGATGGTGGTGATAATCGAAGTAAAGCGAAGGGGAGGAGATATGAACAACATTACGCACGCCCCAGGCGACTGCCCATTCGCCAAGGCGACGGGTTGCGCGTACGTTGGCTAAATCAAACGCCTCCTGCGTTCCCCAGGGCGAGGTGAAACTGGAGCAGTGCCACAGCGTATCAATGCCTGCAAGCATGACTTTTGCCTGCGATGAGACCAGCTCGGTCAGATCCGCATGAACGAACTCTGCGCCCATTTTCTCAAGCAGCTTCCCCATCGCTTCGTTGCGACCGGTTGCTCTGACGCTGATGCCTTTGTTGCGCAAAAACTCAACCGCGTTTCGTCCTAAGCCGCTGGTTGCGCCGGTAACCAGTACCTTCATATCAATCCACTGTGTTTAATAAGACGTCGTGCGCATTCTTCCGTGAATTACGTCGGTATGCAATGGGAAACGTGAAACAATACAGCAAGTTTTTACGAAATATCTGTGATTTGTTCTGCAAGTCTGGCAATTTTTTTCGCCATTCCCCTGAAGATAAACAAATGCGCAGGGATCATCAGTAGCCAATAGAAAAGACCTGGCATACCGTGCGGATGCCACCAGGCGCGCACGTCAATTTCACGATGATCGCCTTTATCTTCCAGAGTGAAACTGAGTCGACCGAGTCCCGGCGCCTTCATGCCAAACAGCAGCGTAAGTTGCTTTTCGGGTTCGACGATAATGACCTTCCAACTATCTACCGCATCACCGGGCTGAAGGCGTGCATGTTCAGGACGGCCTTTTGCCAGACGGTGACCGACTAACAGATCCAGCGCCGCGCGTGTTTTCCAAAGAATATTGCCAAAGAAATACCCCTCTTTCCCGCCGAGACGGTTTACCACCTGCCACAAGGCGCTCAGGCTGGCGGGCGTTCTGACGGTAAATCCGGCCTGTTTGGCGAAAAAACCGTATTCCGGTCGCCAGCGGGCAAACGCCTGCGCGTCATATCCCCAGTCGCTGGAATTCACCAGTTTCTCTTCTTCCTTTAGCGTGCGGCGTACCGCATCGTCAAAGGCGATAAGCTGCTGGGGAATTAACGCCCGTAATTCCGAGTCATCGGCCAGCAGATCGTGTTTTAGCCCCTGTATCAGTGCCTTTGCCGTGGTCGGCGGCACTGAGGTGATAACGTTCAGGAACCAGACGGAAATCCAGCGGGTGGGAAAGGGGACGGGAATTAACAGGCGATGCTTGCCGCTGACCGCCATGAAATGTTCAAACTGCTCCTGATAGCTGAGCACCTGTGGCCCGGCGGCTTCAAGGATCCGGTGCTCGCTGGCGGGATGGTCCAGCAGGGCAACCAGATAGTACAACAGGTTTTCGAGGGCAATTGGCGTGGTGCGCGAACGGACCCAGCGGGGCGGTGTCAGCACCGGCAGGTTATAGACCATGTCACGCATCACTTCGAATGCGGCAGAACCTGCACCTACGATAATGCCGGCGCGCAGTTCCGTCACGGGGACACCGGACTCACGTAAGGTATCTGCGGTGATTTGCCGCGCCCGCAGATGGTCGGATTGCTGGTGTTCCGGTGCCTGTAGCGAACTGAGAAAAATGAGTTGTCTGACCGGCGTTTCACGCAGGGCGTCACGAACGTTGAGCGCTACCTGGCGCTCATGAGCGATAAAATCACCACCTTCCCCCATGCCGTGCACCAGATAATAGACCGTGTCGACATTTTCCAGCAGGGAAGGGAGCGTTGTCGGCCAGTTCAGATCGACCTTATGACAACTGACGTTGGGCAGATTCTGTTTTTCCAGGCGCTCAACGCGACGTGCCGCCGCCAGCACCTGATGACCTTGCTGGCTGAGCGCCTGCACCAGATGCTGACCAATGTAACCACTGGCGCCAAGAACTACGATGCGTTGTGGCACGTCTTTCTCCCTAACGATGTAAAAATGTGCGCCAGTGGGCGACGACATCGGCAAGCTGTTCCCGCGAAACATCCAGATGGGTCACCAGACGGACAACAGGCGAGGCGTTGATCAGCACTCCCTGCGCTTTCATAAACTCGCCCAGCGCCGCGGCGTTGGCTTCTCCGACGCGGACAAACAGCATGTTGGTGTCATGGCGCATCACGTCCGCGCCTGCGTCTCGCAGTTGTTCCGCCATCCATGCCGCGTTGTCGTGATCGTCCTGTAAGCGCGCAACGTTGTTTTTCAGGGCATACAGCCCGGCAGCCGCCAGGATACCGGCCTGACGCATGCCGCCGCCGGTCATTTTACGCCAGCGGGTGGCGCGCTTGATGTAATCGCGGTTGCCGACCAGTAACGAGCCGACCGGCGTCCCCAGCCCTTTGGACAGACAGATGGTAAAGGAGTCGCAATACTGAACGATCTCTTTGAGTTCACAACCGTAGGCCACCACGGCGTTAAAAATACGCGCGCCATCGACGTGCAGCGCCAGACCACGCTCACGGGTAAATTCCCATGCATCTTTGAGATAGTCGCGCGGCAGGACTTTGCCATTGTGGGTGTTTTCCAGACTCAGAAGCTTCGTGCGGGCAAAGTGGATATCATCTGCCTTAATTTTAGCGGCAACTTTATCCAGCGGTAATGAGCCATCCGCTGCGGCATCAATGGGTTGCGGTTGAATACTGCCGAGCACCGCCGCGCCACCGGCTTCATACAGATAGTTATGTGCTCCCTGACCGGCGATATACTCTTCGCCGCGCTCACAGTGGCTGAGGAGCGCCACGAGGTTGGCCTGGGTGCCGGTGGGTAAAAATAACGCCGCTTCTTTACCTGAGAGGTCAGCGGCGTATTGCTGGAGAGCGTTAACGGTGGGGTCATCCCCATACACATCGTCCCCAACCGGGGCGGCCATCATAGCGTCAAGCATGGCGCGGCCCGGACGGGTGACGGTATCACTGCGTAGATCTATCATTGCACATCCCTATTGTTTGAAAGGCGATGTGCATTGTTTTACCTGAGCCAGTTGGTTTTTGCCAGTTCGATCACCTCGTCGCCACGACCGCTGATGATGGCGCGCAGCATATACAGGCTGAAACCTTTGGCCTGCTCCAGTTTAATTTGCGGCGGAATAGCCAATTCCTCTTTCGCGACAACCACATCTACCAGCACCGGGCCGTCAATCGACAGGGCACGCTGTAGCGCTTCGTCAACGTCTGACGCTTTCTCCACCCGAATCCCGGTGATACCACAGGCTTCGGCAATGCGCGCGAAGTTGGTGTCATGAAGCTCAGTACCGTCGGTGAGATAACCTCCGGCTTTCATTTCCATTGCCACAAAGCCTAATACGCTGTTGTTAAAGACGACGATTTTGACCGGTAACTTCATTTGCACGACCGAGAGAAAATCCCCCATCAACATACTGAATCCGCCGTCACCGCACAGGGCAATCACCTGGCGATTGGGCGCAGTGGCCTGGGCTCCCAGCGCCTGCGGCATGGCGTTAGCCATTGAGCCGTGGTTAAACGATCCCAGCAGACGGCGTTTGCCGTTCATTTTCAGGTAACGGGCGGCCCACACCGTTGGCGTGCCGACATCGCAGGTAAAGATGGCGTCATTGGCGGCGAAATGGCTGATTTGCTGTGCCAGGTACTGCGGGTGAATCGCTTTTTCGCTGGGTTTGGCGAGATCGTCGAGACCTTTGCGCGCATCGCGATAATCGCTCAACGCCTTATCGAGGAATTTGCGTTCCGTTTTCTCTTCCACCAGCGGTAAGAGCGCGGTCAGCGTGGACCTGATATCGCCAACCAGCGCCATATCGACCTTGCTGTGCGCCCCAATGCTGGCCGGGTTGATATCAATCTGAATGATTTTGGCGTCGGCAGGATAAAACGCGCGGTAGGGGAATTGTGTTCCGAGCAGCACCAGTGTGTCGGCATTCATCATGGTGTGGAAGCCAGATGAAAAGCCGATAAGCCCCGTCATCCCCACATCGTAGGGGTTGTCATATTCGACATGCTCTTTGCCGCGCAGGGCGTGAACAATGGGCGCTTTGATTTTGGCGGCGAACTCAACCAGTTCTTTATGCGCTCCCGCACAGCCGCTGCCGCACATCAGGGCGATGTTGCTGGAGTAGCGCAGTAGCTGGGCAAGTTTACGCAACTCTTCTTCGGCTGGCGTGACGATCGGCAGTGGGGCGTGATACCAGTGGGTAGTGGCACTTTCCGGTGCCGGTTTTAACGCCACGTCGCCGGGTAAGACCACCACCGAGACGCCACGATTAAGCACCGCTTTGCGCATCGCGATTGCTAAAACCTGCGGGATCTGTTCGGGGCTGGAAACCAGCTCACAGTAGTGGCTGCATTCGCGGAATAACTCTTGCGGGTGGGTCTCCTGAAAATAGCCGCTGCCGATTTCACTGGAAGGGATATGGGCGGCAATGGCGAGTACCGGCACGTGGTTGCGGTGACAGTCGAACAAACCGTTAATCAGATGCAGGTTGCCGGGGCCGCAGGAACCCGCGCACACCGCCAGTTCGCCAGTGAGTTGGGCCTCAGCACCTGCCGCAAATGCGGCAACCTCTTCATGGCGG
>OKVW01001236.1_pt1 | contig 11065 bp, 8 predicted proteins | sample 1606991 | NCBI WGS metagenome assembly OKVW01 (sample SAMN03281021, study PRJEB24777) | human gut metagenome | isolation source: fecal sample PR177 from 1 month old male Malay infant, vaginal delivered...
ATGCTATAGTTTATCCATAATCAACAACACAACGAGAATGAAAGAGGAGTGTGGAGAGATGGGGGCTATACAGTTAAGAAATGTAAAGAAGAAGTTTGGAAACGATGTGGTGATCGAGGACCTGAATCTGGACATTGCGGACGGATCGTTTACCGTGCTGGTAGGACCTTCCGGCTGCGGTAAGTCCACCACGCTGCGGATGATTACCGGGCTGGATGAACCTACCTCCGGCGACATTTTCATAGACGGTCACAAGATCAATGATCTGACGCCCGGCAAGCGGGATATCGCCATGGTGTTTCAGAACTATGCGCTGTATCCGACCATGACGGTCCGCCAGAATATTGAGTTCGGCCTGGAGAACAAGAAGGTTCCAAAGGAGGAAAGGCAGAAACGGGTATCCGAGATCTGTGAGATCGTGGGACTCACCGATTATCTGGACAGAAAGCCGGCCACACTTTCCGGCGGCCAGCGCCAGAGGGTAGCCCTGGCTAGAGCCATGGTTAAGCAGCCGAAAGTATTCCTTATGGATGAGCCGCTGTCCAACCTGGATGCCAAGCTGAGAGGACAGATGCGCGTGGAGCTGATTGGACTGCACAAGAAGCTGGGAACCACCTTTGTGTATGTAACCCATGACCAGGTGGAGGCCATGTCCATGGCAGATGACATTGTGCTGATGAAGGACGGATACATCGTGCAGCAGTCCAATCCCAGGGAACTGTACAACAACCCCAGCTGCATTTACGCGGCCCAGTTTATTGGGACACCCCAGATGAATGTGGTGAGCAGCGTGCTGCCTGAGGGGATGCAGCTGGGCTTCCGCCCCGAGAAAATGTACCTTCAGGGCACTGAGGAGGATCACATTATAATTCCGGCTGAGGTGGTGACCAAGGAAATGCTGGGATCAGAGACCATCTACTCCTTAAACAGCCCCTACGGCACCATGATGGCCAAATCGGAGCATGAGGTGGAGGACAACAGCAGCCTGAAGCTGGCGGTTCCCTTCTCAGCCATGTATCTGTTTGCCGCAGATGGTAAACGGATTGAAATGCATGACGAATACAGGAAAATCATCAAAGAAAAATTCGCAGCACAGGGGGTATAGGTGTGGAAAAGAAGAAAGTGAGCATAAGCGAAAAGCGCGACCGGCTGCTTGGCTTTATCACGGCCATGCCTGCCATGATCCTGCTGTTTATATTTACCGTATATCCGGTATTTTATCTGTTATACTATTCCATGTTCTCAGGAAGCCTGATTTCCACCAAGAAGAAATTCGTGGGCATGGACAACTACGCGGAGCTGTGGGCATCGGAGACATTTCACAAGGTGCTGGTGAACACGGTGGTGTACACAGTGCTGTTCGTGGGACTGACCATGGTGCTGGCTGTGATCATCGCAGTGTGGCTCAATGGTTCTAAGCATAAGAAGTTAAATGGAATGGTGGAGGGCTTCATTTTCACGCCCCATGTTATCTCCATGGTTTCTGTCTCCATCGTGTTTTTATGGCTGATGGATTCTGACACAGGTTTCCTGAACATGGTGATTACCAAGCTGGGATTTTCCAAGTTCCCCTTCCTGTCAAGCCCTGCCACGGCCATGTTTTCCCTGGTGCTGGTGATGGTGTGGAAGAGTGTGGGCTATTATGTGCTGCTGATCATGGCGGCGCTGCAGACTGTTCCTTCCAGCATTTACGAGGCAGCGGAATTGGACGATACGCCTAAGATCCGTACATTTTTTAAGATTACCCTGCCCATGATTTCACCCACGATCCTGTTTACCTCTGTTGTGGCGTCCATTGCTTCCTTCAAGATCTTTGACTCCGTCAACGTTATGACCCAGGGCGGTCCGGTGGATTCCACCAACACGCTGGTGTACTACATCTATTCCTATGCCTTCCGCTATGGCAAACCGGGAATGGCCTGTGCCGCGGGCGTTGTGCTGCTGGCTCTGGTCTGTGTCATGACCTATATCCAATTCGGCGTCGGCAAGAAGAAAGTACATTACCAGTAACAAGGAAAGTCAGTTGCAGGAGGAGAGATATCATGCAGGAAAGCATTTCAAGTATTTATTTAAGAAAATTCGGACGGGCGTTAAATGTCTGCTTAAAACTGTTTATTATCGTGGTGATTGCATTCCCCTTTTACTGGATGGTCAGCACGTCACTGAAGGACTACACTGAGGCGCTGCAGTTTCCGCCTACTCTGTTCCCCAAAACCATACACTGGGAGAATTACCTCCATGTGGCGGAGGTGGTACCCATTGCCCTGTATTTCAGAAACTCCGTGATTGTCAGCGTGGTTGTGCTGGTGCTTCAGTACCTGATCATTGTGCCTGCGGCCTACAGCTTCGCAAGGCATGACTATATGGGCAAGAACCTGTTTTTCGGAATCGTGCTGCTGGGGCTGATGATCCCACAGCAGATTACCTTCCTTCCGGTATACTTCATGTTCAGTAAAATGAAGCTGCTGAAAACATTTTTACCGCTGATCCTCCCATTTATTTCCAATCCATTCGGAATCTTCATGCTGCGCCAGTATTTCATGCAGATTCCTCAGGAAGTAATCGAGGCGGCCAAGCTGGATGACGCCAGTAACATGAAGGTGATGTTCAAGGTGATGATGCCCATGGCCAAACCGGCTCTGATCACCATCGGCCTGCTGTCCTTTATCTCCACATGGAACAGTTATTTCTGGCCGCTGATCATGACCTCCAGCGAGACCTTCCGCACACTGCCTGTGGGAATCGCAGCTCTGAAGTCCTCGGAGACCCTGCAGATGTGGCACATTATCATGGCGGGCAACGTGGTTCTGGTGGTTCCGATTCTGGTGGTTTACATGCTGGCAAGCAAGAAGATTCGAAATTCCTTCGTGTATTCCGGTATTAAATAAAAAGGGGAAACTTAGCATGAAAAAGAAATTATTTGTAATATCCGTTGATTCATTGTTCTTTGATGATGTAGAATGGCTGAGAGACTGTCCGAATCTGTACGGAATCTACAAGCGCGGATCTGTGGTACAGAAGATGAAATCCACCTACCCCGCCATGACCTATGTGGCCCACTCCACCATGATGACAGGCTGCCATCAGGAAAAACATGGGATTTACCACAATGAGAAGGTGGAGGTGGGCGTGGCCCATCCTGGCTGGCACTGGTACAGGCGGGAGCTGGGCACAGACACCATCTTCGACGCGGCAAAGAGAGGCGGTTACACCACCTCTGTGATCAACTGGCCGGTGACAGGAGGCGATCCCAGCGTAGATTACCTGGTTCCGGAGATCTGGTCCGATGATCCAAAGGGAGACTCCAGACCGCGGTTTCTCACCGTGTGCTCTGAGGGGATGGACCGGCTGTTTGACAAGTACGGCCACCTGCTTCGCTGGAAATACCAGCCGGAGCTGGACGACTTCGGCGTGGCCTGCTTAAAGGATATCATCCGGGAACATCAGCCGGATGTGATCATGCTTCACCTGTCCTACCTGGATCATGCAAGGCACAATTTCGGCGGCTTTGCGCCTGAGGCCAAGCACGCCCTGATGGAGTGCGACCGCAAGATCGGGGAGCTGATGGACATACTGAGGGAGCAGGGGACCCTGGATGATACCAACTTCTGCGTCATGGGCGACCATGGCCACCTGCCGGTGAAACAGGTGTTCAACCCCAATATTCTGCTGGTGAAGGAAGGTCTGATCCAGCTGGATGAACAGGGCCAGGTAAAGGATTATAAGTGTTATATCCACTCAGCAGGACTCTCCGCCCACGTGGTGCTTAAGGACCCGGAGGACCAGGAGAAACGCAGACAGGTGGAGGAGCTGTTAAACAGCTGGGTGGACAATGAAGCCTATGGCTGTGAGCAGATCTTAAATAAGGAGCAGATGGCGGAGCACCATCTCACAGGCCCATTTGATTACGCCATTGAGGGGCGCCTGGGAACCTCTTTTGGTAATAACTGCACAGGGGATCTGATCCGCCCCACAGACAATACAGATTACAAGCTTTCCGTATCCGCCCACGGGCATCTGCCGGAGAAAGGGCCTCAGCCCATATTCTTCGCAGCCGGGCCGGATGTGAAGGAGGGCGTGGTGGTGGAACGGGGCGATCTGACAGACGAGGCCCCCACCTATGCGGCCATACTTGGTGTGGAAATGCCCTGGGCACAGGGAACAGCAATGAAGGAAATCCTAAAGTAGAAAATGCGGGATTCTTGATACAAAGTAAAAGGAGGATAAAGACAACATGAGGAAAAAACTAGCGTTAGTATTGGCGGCAGCGATGGTGGCCGGGAGCCTGGCAGGCTGCGGCGGCTCTGGAAGCACGGAGAAGGACACAACAGCGGCAGGCAGCACCGCCCAGGGCGGATCTGAGGGGGCACAGACAGAGGCGGCAGCGGCAGGGGACCGGATTACCATTGAATTCTGGCACTGCATGGGGTCCTCCAACGGGGAGCTGATCCAGGAGATTGCCAATTCATTTAACGACTCACAGGACAAGGTGTTTGTAAAGACCGTACACCAGGGCTCCTACACAGACGCCGGAACCAAGATGCAGGCCGCTCTGGCCGCGGGCGAGGCGCCTGTGCTGGCTCAGATGGAGATCGGTATGCTGGGCATTTTTGCGGACGCAGAGCAGCTGGTGGATTTACAGAAGTTTGTGGACGCAGAGGGCTATGACATCGGCGACTTTATGCCGGGTCTGATGGACGCTTCTTATTACAATGACGCGCTGGTTGCCCTGCCTCACTCCAGAAGTGTTCCGGTGCTGTACTATAACAAAGACCGGTTCAAAGAAGCAGGCCTGGATGAGAACCAGCCTCCCACAACCTGGGATGACTTAAAGTCGGACGCCAAGGCGCTGACAGCAGAGGGCACCTATGGATACTCCTGTCCTCTGGACCAGTGGTACTACATGGCTCTGGTAATGAACGCAGGCGGAACCATTTTCAATGAGACTGCAAACGGCATCGGATTCGCAGGCGAGAGCGGAACAAAGCCCCTGTACCTGTGGCAGGAGATGATCGGCGAAGGCACCATGCATGTGCCCTCAGGCCAGGATTACAACTCCTCCGAGGCATGCAGAAACGCGTTTGCAGGCGGCACGGCTTCCATGATTATGCAGAGCAGCGCCCAGTTAAAGGGTCTGGAAAAGACCTGTGAGTTCGAGGTTGGCGTAGGCGCGATTCCCAAGGACACCACCCTTTCCTATCCCGCAGGCGGTTCCAATCTGCTGATGTTCAAGGGCCACTCCGAGGAAGAAGAGGCAGCAGGCTGGGAGTTCTTAAAGTTCATGACCAACACCGAAAATGCTGTGAAATGGGCCAATGGAACAGGATATCTGCCAACCAGAACCAGCTGCATGGAGTCTGACGCATATAAGAAGATGGTTGAGGAAGATCCCAACCTGCAGATCATTGTAGACCAGGTAGAATTCAGCACCTACAGGACTCCCTTCATCCCTCAGTACCAGGAGGCCAAGGAAATCTTTGCCAATGAGATCCAGAAATGCATTCTGGAGGATGGATACACGCCGGAGCAGGCAGTTGCCGCCATGGAAGAGAGAGTTGCAAAGTTATTTTAATAAATAGACAAGAATACCCCGGCCGCCGCATAGATTATATATGCGGCGGCCGGGGTATTCTAATGCGTTCAAACACGCCCTGGGCCGGTTTTGCGGTACTCTGAGGGGGTGCAGCCCTCGTGTTCCAGGAACAGCTTTGTAAAATGACTCTGGCTGTAGTAGCCGCAGGCCGTGGTGATCTCCTTGATGGACATGCGGGTGGACATCAGCAGCTCCTTGGCCCGGCTTAGGCGCAGCTGGGTCACATAGTCATTGTAGCGGATTCCCAGGGCATTCTTCAGCAGGTTGCTGATATAGTTGGCGGAGAGGCCGAAGCGCTCCGACAGCTCAGCGGCGGAGAGATTCTCCTGGTAATGCTCCTGAATGAAACGGATGATGGACTGGACCTTGGTGTCCTGGTCAGGACCGGTTAAGAACTCCCGGGCGGCAAGGGACAGAAGTGCCATCAATTCCTCAGGGTCTGTGGGCAGATCTCCCGGGAAGTTCAGATTCAGAGCCATGAAGGACAGCACATTGTCACGGTATTTGTTCAGCTGGGGCAGCTTAAAGAGCTGGCTGACCACCAGCTGGGACTGGCCGGCAAAAGCCGTGTAATCCCTGGACAGGCATGCGGCCCGCCACTTTAAGCAGCTGCGGCAGAAGTCCAGCTCCGCCTGGCTGCGGTCTGCCAGTGGCGCCAGATAGTAAAACCGGCCAAGGCCCAGCAGCACCTTTAAGCAGGAACGGTCCAGCAGGGCGGACAGGGCGTTCTTCAGCTCTCCAGGGTCCCTGGTGACGGAGGCGGCGAAGCAGGTGACGCCTTTGGGGTAAACCAGGGTGGAGAGATCCCTGTACATTTCCAGTATATAGTCCGCCTTCTCCGAGAAGCACAGCAGAACCAGCCCTTCTTCCGTGAACATGGATACCAGGTGTTCATCATAGGGCTGGAAGGGACGCTGGATTTCCTCAGCAGATGTGCCGGGGGCGTCAACGGTCACCATCATCAGGCCGCAGTAGTGACCGGAGAATTCTCCGAACCGGCTGTCCCTCCGGTTGAGGGTGCTCTCCAGCCAGTTGCGGAACACATTCTTCTTGTAATCCAGATTCAGATGGACGTGGAGCCTGGCGGCAGTCACTGTCTCACGGATGGTCTTCAGATCCAGGGGCTTCATCAGGTAATCGTCCACCTTCAGCTTGATGGCCTGTTTGGCATACTCGAACTCGTCGAATCCGGTCATGATGTAATACCGGGTAAAGGGCGAGACATCCCTGGCCAGCTTGATGGCCTCCAGTCCTGAGGGGCCGGGCATCTTGATATCCACGAAGGCCAGGGCAAAATCCCGCTCAGCCAGGGCGGCCAGCATCTGGTGGCCGTTGCCCGCATGGTAAACGCTGTCCTCCCCCGAACAGGTATGGATCAGTTTCTCAATGGATATGTGGATTAATGGTTCATCGTCTACAACTAAAATGTTCATACTCAAAATCACCGCCTGTACGTTGTTTAAACATAGGTTACGTCTCCTGAGGGATCACCAGAACCTGGATTGTGAGGCCCTCTGTCCGGTAGATCAGCAGGCGGACGCCGGGGTTCCACAAATGCATTCTGGTCTCCACATTTTTGATTCCAATGGAATCAGGGGAGTTCAGCTGTTCCGGCTCAAAGCCCACTCCGTTGTCCTCTATGATGATGTAGAGGGTGTCCCCCCATTGCCGGACCTCAATGGACAGCCGGCAGGGTGTCTCGCTTGGCTCGATGCCGTGGATGACAGCATTCTCCACAAGGGGCTGCAGCAGAAGCTTGGGAAGTGTCAGGGCCCGCAGTTCCTCGCCGCAGCGGATCTCATAGGACAGCCGGTCGCCGAAGCGCAGCAGGCAGAGAGAGCAGTAGTTGCCCAGGAAATCCAGCTCCTGTCCGATGGTGGTGCTGTTGTCCTTGCGCAGCACATACCGCAGCAGCCGGGCAAAGGCGTAGAATGCATCGTTTAGTGTCTCCTGCTCCCCGATCTGGTTCAGCGTGATAAAACTGTAGATGGTGTTGATGATAAAATGCGGCTGGATCTGGGATTGAAGGGCCTCAAACTGCAGGTTCTTCTGGGCAATGGACAGCTCGTACTCATTCTTGATCTTCTCCTGAAGCTGGTGGGCCATGGTATTGATGGAGGAGCCGATCTCATTGAATTCCCGCACCGGCAGAGGCTGGCAGCGGGAGGTCAGGTTCCCCTCCTCCAGCTCCTTTAAGACAGCCTTGATGTGGTAGGTGGGCGCCTTGATCCACTGGTTATTCCTGCGGAACAGAATGTAGGCTATGCAGATTCCCACAGTGTAGCACAGCAGGGTGGCTGCCATGAAGGTGGTGATCTGCTCCTTCACATAGGAGTTGGACAGCAGCACATGGACGGTCAGCGGATAATTGTCCAGGGTCTGGGAGTAGTTGATCCAGGAGTTGTGGCCAAAGGACAGGTTCGGCTGGTTCAGGGAGTCAACCAGCTTCTGGTTAACCGGGGCGTTGGAGTAGATCAGCTCTCCGCTGTCGTTGGTAAACAGGATCATCAGGGGCGCGGCGCTGGTCAGGCTGGAGAATAGGTTCTCCAGGGCATCTGTCTTTAAATTGACCATGATAATGTTGGTCTGTTCCGGGTAAAAGATATTGTTCAGTTTACGGGAAATGTAGAAGCTGCTGGTGTCAATGGCTTCCAGGGACAGGTCCCGGTCATCGGGTGGCACGATGGCAATGCGCCCGGCCTGTTCCATGGCCGCGGTGTACCACTTGCGGGAGGTGAGGGGATTGACACTGGGAAGATACTGATACCAGTCGGTGGAATTAAAGTACAGCACCCGCTCATCAGACATCACCACCAGATCGCCGAAATCTTCCCGGGAATAGGTGGTCAGCTGCAGCAGCTGGCCGATTTCCTTGCTGACCTGATTCTGTTCGTAGGGGGTCAGGGAATCAAAGGAGGACTTGGACTGGAAGAAGTTGTGATAGTAGGGCGCCTTTGAGATATTGTCTATATCATTGATGTACTTGGTGATATAGGCGGAAATCAGCTTCATGTTGTTTACCGCCTGGTTGTTGATCTCACGGTACTGGCTGGAGCTGAACAGGTATGATACCAGGCAGCTGACAAGTACCATGGGCAGCAGGAAGCTGATGAGAAAGCTGGAGAACAATTTGCGGGAAAGGGATGCTGTTTTAAGGGTTTTCATATAGTCTGGCGCCTTTCTGGCTGGAATGTGCTAAACCCTATTATAACAAAAGAAATATGGCTTATCAAGGAATTGTGACAAAGACAATAGGGGAAAACAGCAGTAAAATGTTGAAAAACAGCTAAAAGTCTGCTGGCTTGTCATGATATACTGTGGTATATTTATAGCAGAATCTTAATGAGGAGTCATGTGGCTTCCATAGAGAGTATACAGATATGAGGAGGACGGTATATGGTAGATTTTATTGGGGATGTATTATACGATCTGAAGGAGTTCTCAGACACCCGGTTTGAGGTGGTGGCTCTGTTCCGGATGATGGTGGCTTCGATCTGCGGGGGGCTGATTGGGCTGGAGCGGGAGATGAAGGGACGTCCTGCGGGGTTAAAGACCTTCTCCCTGGTGTGTATTGGGTCTACGCTGGCTATGATCACCAATGAATACATATCCATTAATTATGGAGGCAGCGGGGATCTGGCACGTATGGCGGCTCAGGTAATCAGCGGCATCGGCTTCCTTGGCGCGGGCACCATCATTGTGACAGGCACCAACCAGGTAAGGGGGCTGACCACAGCCGCGGCCCTGTGGGTGACGGCTGCGCTGGGAATCTCCATTGGAGCCGGGTTCTACTTCGGGGCATTCGGAGGCATTGCGGTGATCTTCCTGTCGTCATTTACCTGCAAGGTTATTGACAAGGTGGTCACCGGGAATTCACGGGTGATGAAGATCTATGCGGAGGGGGTCAATGAGGAGTTCATGCTGTCCCTGATCGCATATTTCGGCGAGAAGAATATCCGGGTGGTGAACCTGACGCGGCGTTCTGAGAATAAATGGTATAAGAAGGACACTTGTGTGATGATTGAGCTGGATTTGGGAAAACGGCAGAAACATACATGGATTCTGGAGGATATTCGTAAGCTGGAAGGGCTGCGGTATGTGGAGGAGATTAAAGGGGGAGGTTGATTTAGAGGCGGAAGGGGACTAGGGCGGATTTTGGTTCATCCGTCCGCTGGCGCATCCAGGCGCGGGAAAAAGAAAAAGGACATCTTAAGCTCTTGGATGTCTTTTTTCTTTTTCCCGCGCCTGGATGCGTCAGCGGACGTTTCATAGACTTACCCGGAAAGAAGGAACCGCCTATTATACTGTTTGAGCATACAATCAGCCCAACGATAATTCCCTGTACAGATTCCCCGCCATCAATACAGTAACCACCGCAGACAATACATCAGATACCGGCTGCGCATAGAGAATCCCATTAATTCCCCCAATCACCGGCAGAATCAGAATGACAGGCACAAAGCAGATCCCCTGGCGGCAGGCTCCCAGGATAAAACCTTCTTTTGCCTTTCCCAGCGCCAGGAACAGCGATGAATAGACCGTATAAAAACCAAACAGCAAAAAGGAGAGTCCGTTCGCCCGCAGTGCCTTCTGGCCCACAGCGATCATTTCCATATCCCCTTTTGTAAACTGGGAAATGATTGCGGTGGGGAACAGAACCATCACCAGGCCATAGACCGCGCAGAATGCCGTTGACCATAGTATAGAAGTCTTAATTGCTTCATGCAGGCGTCCATATTTTTTGGCCCCGTAGCTGTATCCTGCAATGGGCTGAAAGCCCTTGATAAATCCGAATACCATCAGACTTCCCATGGAGATAATCCTGGTCACAGCGCCCATCCCAGCGATCACAGAATCCCCATATCCCTTGGCCGCTCCGTTGATCAGTGCAATAGAAAGGCTGGTCAGCAGCTGGAATACCAGTGTGGGAATCCCGATTTTCAGAATTTCAGACATCATTTCCCTCGAAAAACAGCATTTCCTGATATTGAAGCTGAAGACGCTTTTTTTCCTGAGTATATAACACAGATACACCAAGGTGGAAACAATCTGTGAGATGGCCGTGGCTGCCGCAGCGCCGGCCACGCCCAGGTTCAGGGCATAGATAAAGATGGGGTCCAGAATGATGTTCAGCACAGCGCCGGCCAGCAATGCAAACATAGTGGTTTTGGCAGCTCCCTCACTTGTGACAATATTGTTCATGGTGACATTGAACACATTGAAAATGGAGGAGGTCACATAGATTCCCGCATAAATTGAGGCAAAGGGCAGTATGCTCTCAGTTGCACCCAGAAGCTTTAAAATCGGGGTCAGAAAAACCAGCGTGCAGATAATAACCGCCTCGCCCACAAAAAGGCTGCTGTACACGGCAGTGCTGGCGGCCTGGTCGGCTCTTTCTCTCTGATCGTGGCCCAGCAGCCTGGATATGTAGGAGGCGGCGCCATTTCCAAACAGCAGTCCCAGCCCCACAAC
>OKVW01001239.1_pt1 | contig 11053 bp, 10 predicted proteins | sample 1606991 | NCBI WGS metagenome assembly OKVW01 (sample SAMN03281021, study PRJEB24777) | human gut metagenome | isolation source: fecal sample PR177 from 1 month old male Malay infant, vaginal delivered...
CTTGTGCAGGAGGGCTAGTGGAACTTAGGCTGTGAGGATTTGCGTTGGCCGTCCAAAGAAACGGGTGTCCGAGCCTTGGCGAGTTTCGTTCTTTGGACGGCCGCTTTTAGCAAATCATCACAGTCTTAGTGACACTCCCTCCGTAACCAGGAACTAGCCGCCCCTTCCGGCCGCCGTCTGTCCCTCCGCCCTCAGGTTCTATCCAACACACCAGCCCACGTCCGCGTAACCATTCGCGCCTAACCCTTTTATTATTATGCATGGGATAGTGCGGGGAACCTGTTTTTCTCTATTTCAAACATTTCCCAGTCCTCCCCCAATGTTAATAAGGTAAGATCCTCTTCTTTTAATTCTCTGGCTTCAAAACCATCTGCATTCCAGGGCTTAAATCCCAATGTGACTTCTGTGATATCCAGCCCGAAGGCACCTATAATACCATCCAGATCCGCTTGTTTTGGAGAAAATACACCATGGATAACCAGGCTTCCCTTCTCCTGTTCCGCAATCACATAGGCCGCCTGATCTTCAATGTAATACACCTGATGCCTCATAAACTTGATCACGTAAAACATCACCAGTCCAACATTCCGGCTCATCTCAAAGGGGCTGTTGTCCGCACTGCCTAATACAGCCGCTTTCAGAAGGCTTCTGTGCTGCTTTGTCTCCATGGGGACCTGTACCGCTTTCACTCCCCCGTTCTGTCTGACTTGTCTTGAATACTGGAATTCTCTGGACTTTTTAAAGCCAAATCGGGGATAAAAATCAATTGCCCCGTCATTGGCAAAGAGGAACATGCCGTCCGCCCTGTGCCGGTAATGCCGCAGAATCTCCCGGATCAGATGGGTTCCAAGGCCCTGGCGCCGAAAGTCCGGGGCTGTCATAACCGTGCCGATCTGAATGTAGGTCCTGGGCGTCCCGTTCCAGTGAAACTCCATTGGATTGACCGACGCATTGGCTATGACCCGGGTGCCGCTGCATATGGAGTATGGAATATAGTTCCCGCCCCAGCAGCCCTCTTGGTACCAGTCTTCAAACTCCAGGCCAAAGACCTTCTTGGACAGCTCTGAGAAGCTTTTTCTCAACTGCCCGTCAGCCTGATAGCCCTTGATCTGTCTGAATCCCTTGTCCATCCGGCAGTTCCTCCTCATTGGCCTCATTGGTCGCATTGGCCCCGGCCTGTTCCGTATAGAAACAAAACCACTCGTCGTCCACAAACACCATGATAAACCCGTCGCCGTAGTCCTCGGTATAGGGATTGTCAATGCAGCCGAAGTTGGACTGTCCGTCCTCCGCCGGGATCTCATCCGGGCCGGAGCTGGAGACGATTCTCCCGCACACTGCCCCTGAATCCCCCATAGGACCTGTCTCATCTGTTCCATAGTACAGCGTGCCGTTGTGCATCAGGATGCGGTCCGCAGGTTCACTCCCATCTGCTGATTCCGGAGAACCGGCTGCCTGGGTCTGGGCTTCTGTGTGCCTCACCGGCGCTGCCCAAGTATCGGCCTGCGCCTCCCGACCCTTTGATGCGCCGGGCGCGCAGGCTGCCAGCAGCAGGCAGGCGGAGCATATTCCCAGCATGATCTTAATTTTATTGTTCACTGCGTGTACTCCTTTTCATTCTCTTTACGTTTCTTTTACCAGCCACCGGCCGGCCGCCTTGTACATCAACACACAGTATATGGGTACAAGAATCAAATAGGACCATATGTTAAAGGTGGTGAAGTTCAATGTGTTGGACACCTCCCCATACTCCAATATATATCTGAGCAGCATGCCCACCCCTGTCAGAACCAGGGTATAGCCATAAACGGATTTTATTTTCCCGGCCCCGTATACCATGGCAAAGCCCAGGCCGATGATTCCGTAGGACAGTAAAACAAGATATGCCTTAAACAGATTAAACTGGAACAGCTCATTCCTGAACGGAAATGCAAAGCAGCCCGCAAATGCAACATAGCCCAGAATCATGGCTCTGGCCGCCTTCTGATGTTTCTGCAGTAAAGTTTTCACCTTTTCCTCCCTCGAAAACCCAAATCATTTGTACTCTTCTACTATTATACACGAAACTGCTTCGTCTTTGGCTCTACAATTTTCTTAAATATAATGAACGAAATATGGAAGATCTGGGAAAGAAAGGGGGAAGTGTCTGTTCTTCATTAAAAAAAGCACCTGATTGCTCAGATGCTCTTTTTAATATGGTTGATTCCTTTTTCAATGATCTTGGATGCCTCGGATACGCCTGAACTGAGTTCCTCACGCAGTGTCCCAAGCCCTTCCTGGGTCTGGTTTTTAACTCTTGTAAGGTCTTCCTTCATTCTTGTTTCCACATTTTCCTCTGCCTTGGCTGCTGCCTGCAGAATCTTTTCTTTGTTGTCCATAAGTTCACCTCCTGGTATTAGTATACCATATAATTGGCAGATTATCACATGTTTTGTCCGGTGGTGGACAGCGCTCAGTTAATTCATGCCGCCTTCTGTGATCTGCCACAGCGGAAACGGCAGGCAGGCCAAGGGCTTAACAGCAATGGACATCAGAAGCGCCGGATTGTCATCGGCAGCGATCCTGTTGGAGCTTAAGGCCCCGCACTGGCGGCAGCGGTGGATGATGGCCCACTCTCCGTTCTTGCGCACCCACACGCCGATGGGGTCCATGATCCCTCTGCACAGTGCCGCCCTGTCTCCGGGCTTGTGGTCTGCGTGGATACTGGACAGGCAGTGGGGACAGTGGTTCCTGTGCCTGCTGCCCGCCTCCTCCGGCACCACCATGCGTTTGCAGACCTCACATGTAAAGGTCTCACCGCAGGGCTTATTCCGGTAATCAATCTTCGCCATATGCCTGATCTGCTTAGCAATTCCCTTCTCCCACTGCTGTTTATCCCGCAAATACCCGGCCTTGTCACTGGCAAACCGCGCCTCCTCATTGAGCTGGAGATAGGCTTCCCAGCGCTCCTGGGAGAGCATTTGTCTCTGGATTGCCTGTTTGACGGCACAGCCCGGCTCGCTCTGGTGGCGGCAGTCACTGAATTTGCAGCGGCCCAGATATTGCTCCACATCTGCAAAGCTCTGCCCCATGCCCTGGCTCACATCCCACATGCCAAGCTCCCGCATGCCGGGCGTATCGATGACCATGGCGCCGCCATCCAGCATAATCAGCTGCCGCCGGGTAGTGGTGTGCCTGCCTCTGCCGTCCTTTTCACGTATGCTGTTGACAGCCATAACCTCCCTGCCCGCAAGGGCGTTGAGCAGGCTTGATTTGCCTGCCCCCGACATACCCAGGAGCACGATTGTCTTGCCCGGCCTCAGATATCTGTCCAGCTGGGCCATGCCCTGGCCGGTCCTGGCGCTGACCGCGTGGATGTCTGCCCCGACTGCCACGCCCTGGGCAGCGGCCGTCATAACCGTGTCATCCTCCACCTGGTCGGCCTTCGTGAGAATCACCGCGGGTGTTGCCCCTGACTGCCACGCCAGGGTCAGATACCGCTCCAGCCTGCGGGGATTAAAATCCTGGTCCAGAGGGTGAAGGATAAATACAAAGTCAAAATTGGCTGCTACCGCCTGCTCCCCGTGACCGGATGAGGAGGGGTCCCGGCGGGAGAAACAGGTTCTCCGCTCCAGTGTCTTAAGGATCTGGCTCTCGCCGTTCTCCTGCCAGTTAAGGAGCACAAAGTCCCCTGTTGTGGGGTGAATCTCCTCCCCCGCATAATACTCCCCTGCCTTCAGCCGCGCCAGACCGCGGCCCCTGCCGCAGACCACCTCAAACAAATCCTGATAGACTGCCGTAACCCTGGCCGGTATTCCTTCCGGATGATCTGGTATAGCGGATGGGTCCAGCCCATATTTTTCTGCTGCGTTCATAATGATCTTCCCTTTCACCGTTATATATACCAAGTATAGCTTTTTAAGGGAAGTAAGGCTACCTGTCTTACATTTATGAAATAAAAAAGCGACACAGTAGATGGCTGTGTCACTTTTTAAGGCTGTCCTGATCCGTATCAGCCAATATTTTGTAGATGGTCTTAGGGGATAAATAATACTGACCGGCGATCTCCCTGACGGAAATGCCGTTCCGGTACATGAACCGGATACTGTCATTGCGTTCCTGAAGCAGCTTTCTGCTGTTCTTCACTTCTCCCCACTGCTTCCTGTTCTCATCTTTTCTGGGAATATAGATGTATTCGCCATCCACATGGGATTGGACTGCTTCCAGCAGATTTGCCGGAAGTATACTGTTTGCATTCTTGTAGCGCATTGTGCTCCCTCCTAAACAATAATTTGTTATAGGATGGAACAAAGGCCTCTCATGATATCTTTGTCTATGCGAAGGCCTTTGCTCCGCACAACGCCGATAACGATTTACCGTACATCAAAAACATTTCCTTTCTAATTGAACTAGTGGCGGACGGCGTTAATATTCCACCCCGGCACTTGTCTGCTGTTATTTCTAAAATATAGCATAGATTTTCAATTAGATCAAGATCTTTTGCAGGCCGCCAGAAGGCTCTCAACTCTCTGGTCCTTCTGATACAGGGTCATGGTTGAATCGCCGATCCCCTCAATGCGGGCCGGCTCCCCGTCCGCCACTCTGCGCACTGTGTCCACAATCTGCCGGGCGATGTCCTCCACCCCGGCGGTCCCGTCCATGACGGCGGAGGCATCGATATCAATATCATCGTTGATCAGTTCCGAGTTGCCGCTGATCAGAATCACCGGAACCAGCGCATTCTGAAATCCCGCCGCCCCGCTGGTCCACAGGATCATATGGGCTCCCAGGGAAGCGTAATTGACGCCGGCACCCCCGCACAGCATGGTTGCCTCCGACAGATAAAAGCCGGGACGGTCCGGGCGGTCGATGAAATCCTTATTGATCTGAAGCACATCCTGAATGGGACGGCTGCCCATCTTGTGCAGGGCTCCCAGGGATTTCTCCTCTATGGTGGTCAGGCCGCCCACGCAGTTGCCGATGCTCATGGTCTCCACATCCGCCCCCTTCACGCTCCATCTGTCCCGCTCCCTGCCGATCAGGGTGATGATCTTCTGCGCCACCTCCGGACTGACAGCCCGTTCACTCAGGATCTCCTCGCAGCCCTGAAGCTCGAACAGCTCTCCCCCTATGCCGACTGCCCCCATGTCTGTCAGACGGTCCAGGGCGGCGCCGGCGCTGGGGTTGGAAGCTATACCGGAGCTGGTGTCGCTGCCTCCGCATTTGACTCCCACCACCAGCTTTGACATGGGGAATTTCTCCCGTTTCATGCTGCTGATCTCTGCCTCGAATTCCTTCAGCCGTTCCACGCCGTAAGCGATGGTGTTCCTGGTACCCCGGAGCTGTTCACATGTCATACAGACCACCGGTTTTCCAGTCAGTGCAATCTCATCTCCCACCTGGGAAGGCAGGATGCTGCCGCAGCCCATGGCGATCACCATCACGGCTGCCACGTTGGGGTTCTTCCCAACCGCAACCATCTGGTTGAATGTCTCCTCATTGCCTCCCAGCATACAGGTATACCAGTTGGTCAGCACCACCGCGGCAGCGGAGTGCCTGGCTATTCCCCTGGCGATACCTTCACAGCATTCGTCCACAGCGATTATCAGTATCTTGTTGCGTATGCCCACCGAGCCGTCCGGGCGGGCATATCCCATAAATTCCATGGCATCTGGCGTCCCGTCAGTATCCGGATTCCCCCATTGGAAATGTGGCTGTGAAACGGCGGCGCAGCGGTCCCCAGAGGCCGGTTCGTAGACCGGTTTCCGGCGCGGGCAGCAGGTGCCGGACAGTGCCGTTATTTCACCGAGCGGCGCCGGTATTTCACTGGACGGCGCCAGTATATTCATCTGGCGGATAATCTCCCTGCGGATGTTCTCCGGGATATCCACTGCCAGGCTTTTCACATTATGTACGTGAACCAATGTGCCCTTTTTTATATCCCGGGTGGCCATCCCAATAGGAGCGCCATATTTGATCACACGCTCCCCCTCCGGGATATCCGTCAGTGCGATCTTGTTGCCAAAGGGTATTTCCTCCTCTGCCCGCAGTTCAAACAAAAGCCGGTTCTGCTGGCTGTAGATCAAAGCCTGCTCCCCCCGCCCGGTATGTTCCAGTGCGGTGGCTGCCATATCATTTTCATTCATTATCATAAATCTTCCCATTGCGGTCACTCCCCCTTCATCAGCTCTTTTTCCAGATCCTCAGACGTCACATCCCTATAATCAGCAGACATCCAGCGAAGCCATCCCGCCAGCATAACCAGCATGACAAATATAATGGGCACTGCGGTAATAATGGCACAGGTTTTGATCGTATTTAAATCTGCGTTGATCAATATCATGGTCAGCGGCACTAAGGACAGCATGATACACCAGAACAGGCGGAGCATTGGATGGGGCTCCTCATCATTTTTAAGTCCCACTGTGGAGGTGGTTGCCATGGTAAATGCAGCCCCGTCCAGTGTGGTAGCCAGAAACAGCAGGGTGATGATACAAAATGCCACCATGAATACAGGGGCCGCCGGCAGTGTCCTCAGCACCTGTACAATGGACTGGTTCCCCTGGCCTGACGCCAGCATTCCAACCATGTCCACAGAACCTGTGAGCTGACGGTTTAAGGATAAGCTGCCAAGGATTCCAAAGAAGCAGAAACAGCCTGCGCTGCCGCTGATCAGCGTGTTCGCCACAACCGACCGGATACTCCTTCCCTTAGACACCTTAGCAATAAAAATGCCTGTAAATGGGGCGTAGGTGATCCAGTAGAGCCAATAGAAAATGGTCCAGGTTTCCGGGAAACCGCTCTTGCCGATGGGGTCCGTGAACAGGCTCATGTGGACAAAATTCTGAAACATCAGCCCCATGGACTGTGTGGTATTGCTGATAATAAACAATGTGGGCCCGCAGATCACCACGCCTATACAGAACAGGATCACCAGCTTGATATTCCAGTCGGAGATCTTGGCCATCCCCTTTTTTAACCCAATGTAGGAGCTGAAAGAATAGATGACAGACAGCACCACAATAATTAACAGGTTGATGACAAAGGAGGGAGTGATGCCCACCACGCTGCAGAAGATCTCAGTAACCAGCGGCACCGATACCCCAAGGGTGATGCTTAAGCCTCCAAAGCAGATAAAGATAAACAGCACATCCACAATCCGGCAGATGATCCCATCCTGCTTCAGGCCTGTGATCGAGCTGATGATACCGCTCATACTCAGCCCCTGGTTTTTGCGCACATGAAAATGATAGGCAATGGGAATCCCGGCCAGGGCATACAGCGTCCACGCGCTGATTCCCCAGTGGAACATGGTATAAGGCACACTCATCTCAAAAGCCAGCTGGGAGCCTGCCTGGATGCCCAGGCCGGGCGTTCCGATATAGTAGGCCCATTCGATAAATGCCCAGTATACGGTGGCAGATCCAAGTCCGCAGCAGATCATCATGGACACCCATTTAAATGTGGAATATTCAGGCGCCCCATCTCCCAGCCTGATCCGTCCGTATTTGCTGAAAGAGACCATCATCAGAAGCAGAATCCCGCCAAATGCAAATAACAGTGTCACAGAGCCAAACATATCCGTCATGGCCCCGAAGATGCTGTTTGCCACACTCTGGGCCCCTTCCGGAAACATATACAGGCATGCGACAATCCCCAGCACAAATACCAAACTTACGGCAATCAGTAATTTATCTAAACGTTTCCCCATATCCATTCTCCTCCCAGCCTATCTCATCCTATAAGTTTCGATCATCTCATCATCCAGCTGCACCCCCAGGCCCACACAGTCCGGAACCGTCACATACCCATGTTCAAACGGGATCAGGTTCTTCACAAGACTGTGAAACAGCGGGCTGGCGCTCTGGGAATACTCCATCAGGTCCCCGTGCTCGCAGGCTGCCAAGAACTGCACCGTGGCTGCCAGCAGAATCCCTGTGCTGAAACCGTGCGGAACCAGCTTCGTCCCATTCATCTGGGCCAGATCATATATCTTCTTCATCTCGCTGATGCCGCCGCAGCGGGTGATATCCGGCTGAACGATATCCGGTTTTGCCCTCTGCAGGAAATCGTTGAATTCAAACCGCGTGGTCAGAGACTCTCCCCCCGCGGTCTTGGACAGCGACATGTTGGACAGTTTTTCATAGCCCTGATGGTCGTCCGCCAGCACCGGTTCCTCGATCCAGTTCAGATGGTACGGGGCCAGACGCTGGAACATGGAAGCCGCATGGCCATAGGTTCTCCACTTGGTGGCAATATCAATCTGCAGTTCGAAATCCTCTCCCACCTGCTCTCTGACCGCCCTGATAATGGCCTCATCCGTGTCCGGGTCATCCCCCAGGATACCGCCCCCGAATTTCAGGCTGGTGAAGCCCTGATCCATTAAGGCTGCGGCCATCACCTGGTTCTCCTCCGGGGTGTCCGCGGGGATAAATGTACCGTATGCGCGGATCTTATCCCTGTATTTGCCGCCCAGAAGCATGTAGACCGGAGTCTGATAGAACTGGGAAGCTATATCCCACAAGGCGATGTCAATGGCGCTGATGGCATGGATTCCCGCTCCCCTGCGGCCCACATAATTGGAAGCCCAGTACATCTTATCCCACAGTTTTTGGATCTCCAGAGGATTTTCCCCAATGAGCAGGCGTTTCAGACCGCTGCAGTAGAGATTGCTCTCAGGCGCCTCCACAATTGCCCTGGCAACCATGGGGGAGGTGTCGCTCTCACCGGTTCCCACCAGCCCGGTATCGGTGTGGACTCTGACGATAAATGCATCGTCTCCCCATTCACATGGTCCGTCCATAGGAGGAATCCGCAGACAGATCACTTCAACATCAGTAATTTTCATAGTATTTGCCTCACTTTTCATTTGATACTGTTATATAAAGCAAATTCCATGCCAAGTTTCACGAAATGGGAAATGCCTCAATTTTATTGATTATTCTTGATGTTTTTCGTTATATATGGTATTTTAGAAAATATAAGTGAGTTGAAATGAGTTCGGATTGTGAGTCATTTTTAAATCTTTGAGTCTGTTTCAACTCACTTGTCCGTTGACCTGCACAGAAAGGAACCATATGAAAAAGCCGCCTATTATCCCCTGGGGGATTGATCCGTCCTCCTTTCAGCATTTGATTGATTCCATGTACGATGAGGTGCTGATCTACGACAACCAGTATACCATTGTCTATATCAACCATGCCTGTTCCAGACATTACGGCTATCAGCCGGAGCAGATGATCGGCAGAAGCTTTTTTGAATTTGTGGATGGCAACTGCTGGGATATCTCTGTGCTGCCCGTCATTTATGAAAAGAAAAAGACCTATTCCGTGAAGCAAAAGACCAAGCTTGGAAGTGAACTTCTGACCATCGCTGTCCCCGTATTCGACAGCCAGAAAAAACTGGCTTATGTGATCATGAATGTGCGGGACAACATTTCCGGTGTGGAGCTTTACAACCCGGACTATGTATACAAGAAGTCCTCTCTTAGCCATTCCACCATCCCCATGTGCAGAAGCGAGGAGATGGTGCGGGTGATTCAGTTTGCGGAGCGGATCAGCCAGGTTGACGTAACCTGCATCCTCACAGGGGAGTCCGGCACAGGGAAAACCATGGTGGCCCGGTATATCCATTCCATCAGCCCCCGCAACGCCAGGCCGTTTATCAGCCTGAACTGCGCCAGCATCCCGGGAGAGCTGGTGGAATCTGAATTATTCGGCTATATCAAGGGAGCGTTTACAGGGGCCAGCTCCCAGGGGAAAAAGGGGTTGTTCGAGGCAGCCAACGGCGGCACCCTGCTGCTGGATGAAATCGCGGAGCTGTCCCTCGCCACCCAGGCCAAGCTGCTCCATGTGCTTCAGGACCACGAATTCATCCCCATCGGCGGCAGCAGCCCGGTTAAAGTGGACGTCCGCATCATCGCGGCTACCAACAAGGATCTGCGCCGGATGGTGGCAGCCGGGCAGTTTCGCGAGGACCTGTTTTACCGGCTCAATGTGGTGGAGATCTATCTCCCGCCCCTGCGAAGCCGTAAAAAGGACATACCGGATCTGACAGAACAGTTTTTGAAGGAATTCAATGAGAAATACCAGCTGTCCAAAAGGCTGGACAGCCGCGCTTTAGATACCCTGATGGGCTATGAGTGGAAGGGAAATGTAAGAGAACTGAGACATATGATTGAGCGCCTGGTGGTCACTGTGGACGGGGATCTCATCACAGCCGGCCACCTGCCCCAGAATATGACCGGCGTCTCAGCCGCCGGGCCACTAAAGGAGCCGCCTGCGGTTACGGACTACGGTGTGAGGCTGCGTGAATTTGAGGAAATGATGGTGAGAGAGGCCTGCCAGAAATGCGGGTCCTCCCGAAAAGTAGCCGCGTATTTAAATATCAGCCAGACTAAGGCTAACCGGTTGATGCAGAAATACTTGTAGGCGGCAGGAACGGTCATTGGAGGATTAGTTAAAGGATAAATGCAAGGCTCATGTACAACAGGGCCTTCCTGCCATTGCGCCCTGTCAGCATATATAACGCACCTAAAGCCAGACCGAATACCAAGCTGAACAGTCCAACGGAGAGGTTCTTGGTGAAGATGTGCGGAAGCCCCCAAGCCAGGCTGAGCAACACGCTTCCCCATGGAATATTGCGTTTCAGAGTGAGCAATTCCCCCGCAATCTGGCCATAGTGTACGATCATCAACGCTAAAAGCATTTCTAATACGTAGTAAGTATTCTGGAGCACAAACCCGGTCCAACCAGCCATATTTCCAAACCCCAGAAACCAGTGCAGTTCCTTCAATGGTTTAAAGCTGCCATTTATGATCCACATCACAGCCGTCATGCATAGGACAATCACCACGCATAGGACAGTATTGCTTTGTGATAAACCCCCGCCGGCTTTGCTAAAGAGGTTCAGATACGTCTTGGACTTTAAAATACATAAAAGAAATGCAATTGCTGTCCCCCATAAAAATATGGTGAAGCTCAGTGAACAGATTGGTTTCAGATAATCTGGGAACTCTGAAAACAGTGAGTTCTTAATGCTGATTGTAAATATATCTGCATACAGAATACACATG
>OKVW01001243.1_pt1 | contig 11028 bp, 7 predicted proteins | sample 1606991 | NCBI WGS metagenome assembly OKVW01 (sample SAMN03281021, study PRJEB24777) | human gut metagenome | isolation source: fecal sample PR177 from 1 month old male Malay infant, vaginal delivered...
TACAGCCCTACTCAACTGTGCGGAGGTGGGACGACGAAATCGAATTCTAACGAATTACCGATTTCTGTCCCACTCTCCTAACTTCGACCTGTTACAAGTCAACTAGGTCTCAGTCTCTTTTTTTATTTTTCAAGTCCATTCCTGTTGCTCCCAAGATCGCTCCTAGTAAAGCGAGTCCAAGTGCAGATTCCACTCCTGTTTCTGGAAGTTGCTTGTTAGAGTTTACTGTTTCTGAACGAACCTCTTTTTCCACAGCTGCTGGAATTGGCGTTGGGGTATTTACTGGTGCTACAGGTTGAGCCTTCGCGATCACTTGAGGTGTTGAAGGATCTGAAACCACTTTGTTAACAAGCACGTCTGACTTCACTGGTGCTTCTACTGAAGGGCTTGTTGGGATCACGACTTCTTTGGTACCGACTTCAACAATTTCTGCAACCGGCTCTGTGGCAACTTCTGTAGTGATCACTTTTCGACTTTGATCAAGTGTCGAAACCTCTACATACTCAAGGCCTTGCCCTTTAACTCCAGCCTGGATCACTCTGCGTTCTCCTTTAGCGAGATCTGGATTAGTCCGTTCCACAAGGTCAAAGTCAAGTTCTTTTTCTACGATTTCAAGACTTGGTTTGTCTTCCACTAGGGCTTTGACGTCATTTTCAGCCAAGCTACCTACTTGCGTGATTGGCTTGAGCCCCGCAAGGGCTTGGGTCAGAGCAGCCACTTCTTGATCCACCTGATCTTGATGAGCACGACTCACATTCCAATTCAAGCTACCTAAGACTTTCGCAAGTGCTGCGCGAGATTCTGGTGTGTAAATGTCTAGATCTGTTGGCACCGTATCAACTGCTTTTCTAAGAGCAGTGAAGTCTGCTTTGAAATAGTCCTTGTTGTGGTTGGCAAAAGCTTCCATGACCTGGAAGACTTCTTCTTCCTTGTATTCATTGGCCGGCTCATCAGCCCAAATTCCCAACATACTTCCGGATGTCGGTATCTTGACATCAGGATATTTGGTTGAAGCTAATTGTTCAAATGGAACGGTTTCTGAATGTTGAAGAGCTTTATCGAGTGGATAGCTTTGCTCTCCTCTATGGCCCAAAACATAGTACCAGTCACCGTTGGTATTGAGGAATTTGTAGCCCTTGTCTGCGAGGTACTGTGGAGATGCGAGGTTATAGCCCCACCATCCTTTAGACCAGTATGAAATCAAGACGTCCTTGTCAAAGGCGACATCATCTTCATCTCCATAATAGAAGCCATCGTTAAAGGCCATTGGCTGCAAGCCTTTTTCACGCGCCATGGCTGCAAGACTATTGGAATACTTAGCAAACTTACCATAGAGGTCATACCACTTGAGGTAGTACCAGCCTTGCGCACTGGTAGCGTCATTGGCATATTCATCCGTTCCATAATTAAAGATCTTAGACTTATCTTTGAAGTAGTCCATGTACTTACCAATCAAGGCTTTGGTAAAGTTGACTGCTGCTTCATTGGTCAAATCCATGGTTGTTTTTGAAACCGTATCAAAGCTGGCTTGTGGATTTTCAATGCCCAATTTTTCCATGGCCACCAACAAAGCATCCATGTGTCCAGGACTATTGACTGCCGCAATCAAGCCGATTCCTTTCGCAGTCGCATAAGCATGGAGTTCATCCATTTCCGCTTGGGTCAAGGCTTGGCCATTTGGATCATCGTAATAGGCCTTGGTACCTTCTAAAATTGCCTTTTTCACATCGTCACTAGCATAAGTCTTGCCATTGGCTTCCACCGTCATATCATCGAGGACGAAGCGCATACCATCGTTTCCGACAAGGAGGTGCAAGTCAGAATAACCCAACTCACTGGCCTTATCTACGATCCGTTTCAACTGATCCAGTGAGAAGTATTTGCGGCCTGCATCGATCGAGATGACCTTCTTCATGGCGAGTTTTTCTGCTGCTTCTTTTGCAGCAACTTCTTTCGCGTAGCTTTCCGTATACACCAAAGCATCTTGAGCTGCTTTGAGATTGTCGATCAAAGTTTTGGCCTCTGCTCGAGTGGTGTTTGCTCCTGCCCCTTCTAAAGCTTTTTTAGCTGCTGTAAAGGCTACTAGAGATTCCGGTGTATAGTGGTCCAAATCAGTTGGAGCTTCCGAAAGAGCTTTTTCGACCACTTCAGGATCTGCTACAAAGTAGTCCGCATTCTTGTCCGCGAAGGCATGCATGAGCTTAAAGAGAAGGTCTTTTTTGTAGGTTGCGGATGGCGTATCTGCCCAGGCAGCTACCATGCCACCGATGAAGGGAACCTTAGCCCCATCATTTTTTTGAACCACATCAATCGCTGACTTGGAAATTCCTTCGAGACCTTGATCAAGATTGTACCAACCAGATCCAGCCTTGTCCCTTCCAAGAACATAATACCAAGCATCATTGGTATTAAGAATCTGATGACCTAGTTCAGACAAGAGTTTTGAAGAAGCGACATCATAGCCGTTCCAGCCACCTGTCCAGTAGGAGACAATGATATCCTTGTCAAAAGTGCCATAGGAAGTATCGCCATTGTAGTAGATTCCATCATTGAAGGCCATTGGTTTCATCTTGTGTTTTTTCACAATAGCTGCTAGATCATTAGCATATTGGATGAATTTTTCATAGCCTTTTTCTGGATAGCCTTCACCTGGCCAATGCTTGCTGGCTTGGAGAACCTGCCAACCATGGGCATCTGTGGCATCGTTGGCATATTCATCCAAACCAATATTGAAAATATCTGCCTTGCCGCTGAAATAAGCCGCATACTTGTCTACCAAAGCCTTAGTAAAGTCTAAGGCTTTTTGGTTGTCCAAATCAACTGTCCGAGCTGATTTCTTTGTACCAAAATAATTAAAGTGAGGGTTTTCGATGCCCAATTGTTCCATGGCCGTTAGAATCGCATCCATGTGACCTGGACTATTAATGGTTGGGATAACACCTACTTTCTTCGATTTGGCGTAGGCCAAAATATCATCCATTTGAGCCTGGGTCAAGGCTGTCCCGTTCGGATCATCGTAATAAGCCTTTGTCCCTTTTTCAACCGCATCTGTCACGGCTTGGCTAGAATAAGAAGTCTCCCCTACTTTCAAGGACATGTCATTCAAAACAAAGCGCAAGCCGTCATTTCCAACTAGGAGATGCAAATCTGTATAGCCAGTCTTACTAGCTTCATCAATGATTTCCTTGATCTGGTCTGGTGAGAAGTACTTGCGACCAGCATCGATCGAAACAATCTTTTTCTTGGCTAATTTTTCTTCCTGATCAGGATCTTTGGCAGGCGTTTCCGTCGCTGGTTGAACTGCAACGTCAGACTCTGTAACAGAGCTTGCCTCTTCGCGAATCAAACGGTCAAGATCTGACACCCGCAATTCTCGATCAGGCAGTGTCGGTTGACTTTGATCGACGATCGGGGCAGGAGCCGTTGGTTTTTCTACTGCTGGCTGAGAAGCTTCCACGTTCAGGGAAGTAGTCGACTCACCCTCGCTTGACGGAGTTGGTACTGTCGTTGCAGGACTTTCAGTAGTCGTCGGTGTATCAGCAGCTACAACCTGAGCACCAGCAAAAAATCCTATGAGCACCGAAGCCGCTCCTACTGCGTACTTACGAATCGCATAACGTGGTTGATGTGATTTCATCAGGACCTCCTAAATTGTCTTTGTAATCGTTTTCTTAAATTTACCACGATATCTTAATAAATTCAATGAGGGGTCTCATTATTCTTTAATTAGGAGAGGAAGTTCTTGGATTCGATCCAAAATAAAACGAGCTCCTTACTCAAAAGGAAACTCGTTCATTTTTATAAATCATCTAAAGCATCTTTGACCTTGTCAAAGAAGCCTTTTTTCTTTGGGTTGACCTTCAAATCGCTTGCTTCCGCAAAGGCTTGAAGGGCTTCTTTTTGCTTGTCATTTAGACCAGTTGGGGTGACAACATTGACAGATACATATTGATCTCCCATGGCACCACCACGTAAGCTTGGAGCACCTTTCCCACGGAGGCGGAATTTCTTACCGGTTTGGGTTCCTTCAGGAATGACCAAATCAACATCGCCATGAACGGTTGGCACATGGACCGTATCTCCAAGAGCTGCTTGAACAAAGTTCAAGTCTAACTTGTAGTAGATGGTTGAACCATCACGTTCAAAGCGATCGCTCGGCTCCACATTGACAACCACATACAAGTCTCCATAAGGTCCACCGTTAAAGCCAGCTTCCCCTTGACCCGCTAAGCGGATTTGTTGACCTGTTTCAACTCCTGCAGGAATCTTGACGTTCACGCTATGGGCTTGTTTTTCATGACCTGTTCCACGACAAGTCGTACATGGATCTTTGATTTCTTGACCACGACCATGACAGACATCACAGGTCACTTGACGGCGCATCATTCCAAGAGGAGTTTGCGTATCTACATTGATAACCCCGGAACCATGACAGCGTCCACAGGTTACCGGACTAGTCCCTGGCTTAGCTCCAGAACCATGACAGGTATGACAGCTTGCTTCACGATGGTACTTAACTTCTTTTTCAGCACCAAAAATCGCTTCTTCAAACTTGAGATTGACGCGATATTGGAGGTCATCCCCTTGACGAGGCGCATTTGGATTACGACTTGCTCCGCCTCCAAAGAAGCTAGAGAAGATATCTTCAAAGCCACCAAATCCAGCACCATCAAAGCCACCAAATCCAGCACCATCAAAGCCACCATTAGCCCCCGCAGCACCGTATTGGTCATAAGCAGCCCTTTTTTGCTCGTCACTCAAAGTCTCATAAGCTTCTTGAACTTCCTTGTACTTTTCCTCAGCACCAGGCTCCTTGTTGATATCAGGGTGATATTTTTTAGATAATTTCCGATAGGCTTTCTTGATCTCATCTTGAGATGCATTCTTTGAAACGCCCAAACGGTCATAAAATTCAGTATTGTTCATACAAGATACTAAGAGCGAACAGAAAGCGACTGAAATTTAGGAAACCGACAAGAAATCCTGATTTCTTAGGCGGTTTATCTAATTTCCAAGCTTTCCGCTCGGGTTCAATTCCCCGAACACTCTTTGTTCCTTTCTATTGATGTTGTGAATCAAACCACGATTTAGGTCGGGTTCAATTCCTTTCTTTCATTTTGAGTAAGAATTTATGGAACCCGTGTTCAATTACTCGAACACTCTTTGTTCCTTTCTATAATTTTCATGCACATCTTTAGAGGTTGTTTTCTATACTCTGCTTCACTTGATCAAACTCTTGGTCTGATAGAGTAAATATTAAATCCTCTTCAGCATACTCGATCTGTTCTTTAAAATAGTTGTCCGTATTCTCTGCCAATCCTAAGCTTAGAATCACTTTTCTTGCAAACTCTTGATGTGCAAAACCGATAGCCGTAATGATTTGTTTATCTTGCACAAGAACTTTCGGTTGGAAATTTTCACGTGAAAGAAATTCAAAATAATCAAAGAAGTTTTGCCAAATGCCACCTGTAAATTTCGTGTCCTTCAACAGACCTGCTTTGGCTAATAAAAGTGGCGCTGAAGAAATGGCTGCAATTAAGATATCTCGCTCACCAAGATCCCTCAAGAACGAAATCAATTTCTCATCCTGTAGGGCAGGTCCTATGTTGACCATTCCTGGCAAAATCACACAAGAATACTCTTCTATACGGATTTGATCTAGTGTTTTCGTTGGTTGACAGGGCAAGCCATCCTCAGAGACCACCATCGAATGATTTGAAGCCGCATAATCAATCGTAATATCAAAAGACAGAGCTAAAGTACTCGTTAAAGCAGTTATCTCATAAAGAGAAAAATTAGGATAAATGATACAAAGTACTTTTTTCATACGCAGCATCCTCTATTTTACCGAAAAACAGAGGCTGGGTTGCAACCTCTGGATTTCTTCTTATCATTACGACGTTCTAAAACAAAGTCGATTATACTTTGTTTTAGAACTAGTAAGGCTGAATTGAGTTTCGGATTAAAGGAATCCTAAAATCTCGGAACCTTTCTTTATTTCAAGAGGTTCCGCTAAAACAATCCACTGGATTGTTTTACTTTTCCGTAAACTCTCCGTCTACGACGTCATCGCCTGCATTTCCTGTTGCTTGTGCGCCTTCTGCTCCTGCTTGGGCTTGTTGTGCTGCTGCAGCTTGTTCGTAGAGTTTAACCGCAAGTCCTTGAGCTTTTTCGTTCAAGGCTTCAAGTTTTGCTTTCATTTCGTCCAAGTTGTTGTCTTCTTGGGCTTTCTTAAGCTCATCGAGGGCAGCTTGGGCAGCATCACGTTCTGCATCGAAGCCTTTACCTTCAGTTTCTTTGATTGTCTTTTCAGTCGCAAAGATTGCTTGGTCTACTTCGTTACGAAGGTCAACTTCTTCTTTACGTTTCTTATCTGCTTCAGCGTTAGCTTCTGCATCTTTCATCATGCGGTCGATTTCTTCGTCTGTCAAACCTGAGTTAGATTGGATAACAATTGTTTGTTCTTTTTGAGTTCCAAGATCTTTGGCCTTAACAGATACGATACCGTTCTTATCGATGTCAAATGTAACTTCGATTTGTGGGATACCACGAGGTGCAGCTGGGATATCAGTCAATTGGAAGCGTCCAAGAGTCTTGTTATCTGCTGCCATTGGGCGTTCACCTTGAAGAACGTGGATATCAACGGCTGGTTGGTTATCTGCTGCTGTTGAGAAGACTTGTGATTTAGATGTTGGAATCGTTGTGTTGCGATCGATAAGTTTTGTAAAGACTCCACCCATTGTTTCGATACCAAGTGACAACGGTGTTACGTCAAGAAGGACAACGTCTTTGACATCACCAGTAATCACACCACCTTGGATAGCAGCACCCATAGCAACTACTTCGTCAGGGTTCACTGATTTGTTTGGTTCTTTACCAGTTTCAGCTTTAACTGCTTCAACAACGGCAGGAATACGAGTTGAACCACCAACAAGGATGACTTCGTCGATATCCGACAAGCTCAAACCTGCATCTGAAAGGGCTTGACGAACTGGAGTTTTCGTACGTTCTACAAGGTCACGAGTCAAATCATCGAATTTCGCACGAGTCAAGGTCATTTCCAAGTGAAGAGGTCCAGCCTCACCTGCAGTGATAAATGGCAAGCTGATTTGAGTTGAAGTTACACCAGAAAGGTCTTTCTTCGCTTTTTCAGCTGCGTCTTTCAAACGTTGAAGCGCCATCTTGTCTGTTGACAAGTCGATACCATTTTCTTTCTTGAATTCTTCAACCATGTAGTCGATGATTTTTTGGTCAAAGTCGTCACCACCGAGTTTGTTATCCCCTGCAGTTGCCAATACATCAAAGACACCATCACCCAATTCAAGGATAGATACGTCGAATGTACCACCACCAAGGTCGAATACCAAGATTTTTTCTTCTTTATCAGTCTTATCCAAACCATAAGCAAGGGCTGCTGCTGTTGGTTCGTTGACGATACGTTCTACTTCAAGGCCAGCGATTTTACCAGCGTCTTTAGTTGCTTGACGTTGCGCATCGTTGAAGTAAGCAGGAACTGTGATAACTGCTTTCGTTACTTTTTCACCAAGGTAATCTTCAGCGTAACCTTTCAAGTATTGAAGGATCATAGCTGAAATCTCTTGTGGTGTGTATTCTTTACCGTTAGCAGAAACTTTTTCAGAAGTACCCATCTTAGATTTGATAGAGATGATGGTATCTGGGTTTGTGACTGCTTGACGTTTTGCGGCATCACCAACGATGATTTCACCGTTTTTGAATGACACAACAGATGGAGTTGTGCGGTTACCTTCTGGGTTTGCGATGATTTTTGATTCAGTTCCTTCAAGAACTGCTACTGCTGAGTTTGTTGTACCTAAGTCAATACCGATAATTTTAGACATATGTTTTTCTCCTTGTTATTTTTTCTCTTTTTTTCTTTCTGATACTCTTCTTAAGTGGCGACGCCGTCAGAGCTTGACTTCGTCAATCTCTTTGACTAAACTTTGAGCCTAAGGTCTCAAAGTTTGCGAAGATACCGCCACGGCGAAGAGTATCGCCTTCGGTTCGCTTCGCTCACTATTGGCAAAGCCGAACCAATGTTAATCTTTCTTTCATAGTTTAGTGTCGTTTCGGACAAGGTAGCCTAGTTGTAGACAACTACCATAGCCGGTCTTAGGATGCGGTCATGGAGTTTGTAGCCTTTTTGGAAGACTTGTGCGATGGTGTCTGCTGGATGTTCATCATCTGCAGGCAAGGTTTGGATGGCCATGTGGTAGTTATGGTCAAAGGCTCCGTCCGCTGGAATTTCTTCGATTCCTTCTTCTTTCAGAGCATGTACCAAGCTTTCTTGGACCATTTCCAAGCCCTTCTTCACATCATCTGTCAATCCTTCTACGGCAAGGGCACGTTCGAGGTTGTCAAGTGATGGTAAGATCGCTTTTGCCAAATCTTGGCTACGGTATTTTTGTAATTGTTGACGTTCTTCATTGGCACGGCGCTGAATGTTTTGCATTTCTGCATGAGCACGAAGGTATTTGTTTTCAAATTCCTCGGCACGCGCTTGTGCTTCTTCTAACTCAGAAGGTTGGTTGCTTTCCTCTACAACTTCTTCGGTTGTTTGGGCAACTTCCTCTTCTTTCACGTCTTCTTTTTTGATATCTTCTGTCAAGGCATACACCCCTTTCATTTGATCTTAATTTACTTCATAATGGTTGCTGTTGAGGTAACGGTAGTAATCCGTCAACTTCATAACCAGTACCCGTCCGATGACATTGACCAGGCTAATCACACGCCTGTAATCCATCTCTACGGGACCGATCACATGCATGAGGGCCATCCCACGATAAGGAACTAGGAACTTGTGACTAATGACCGTCACATTTTTCAAGGCCTTCTCTTGGGATTCTGCAACCAGGATCTGGGTCATTTGGTCTTCCGGCATTCCCCCTCGTAACTCCAAGGCCACATGTTGGGGATTGTCCAAGAACTGATAGGTCTGAAGATCGGCGTAGGTTAAAGATGAAACCTTTCCTTCTACAAAGACCAATTCTTGAAACAGTTGTGAGAAGACGTAATCAAACAGATCCAATACATTGTCTGTCGTCTTGAAATAGCGCTGTACAATCTGTGGAATCTCTGTCCGCAGGCGGTAGTGAATATCCAAGACTGTATTTCCAATGAAGCGTTCTTGAACCAGCTGATGGAAGATTTCCAAATCACTGGTTAAGAAATTCTTTGGAATGGCAAACTGGACAGTGACAGGCTTTGATTCATCCAAGGTCAGAACTGCCAAAGCATCGTGGTTAGATAATGGAACAATCTCAAAACCAGTCAAGCGCTGACGTGTCGGTTCAACATCCTGAATCACTGCGGTATAACCCGTCATCTGGGCTAGTAACTTGGCCGTAGCATCCAAGATATCGTCTAACTTAAAGGCTTCGAAATCAAAGGCTTTCACCACCTGGTAGACATCTTGCTCATCAATCAACTCTAGATCAAGCGAGTTCTGAACAAAATATTGGAAACCAGCTCGGCTAGGCATGCGTCCACTCGAAGTGTGGGCTTTTTCTAGTAAGCCTTGCTTTTCGAGAGCAGCCATGTCATTTCGAATGGTCGCACTACTGGATTGAATGACATCTTGTAGCGCTTTTGAACCGACTGGTTCGTGGGTCTTGGTAAAGATATCGACAACAAGATTGAGAATCTCATTTTGACGTTCTGTAACCATGACCTCACCTCTCTTTCATTTTTTAGCACTCTAAACACTCAAGTGCTAAACCATGATTCTATTATACACCCATCCAAAAGAAAGTCAAGAGAAAAATCCAAAAAATTAGCACTCTTTTTTCAAGAGTGCTAAAAATCATTCTTAAGACCTAGAGAAGTGAATCTCCTCTTATTTGCCAGCTTTTTTCAATAGCTGAATATATTCTTCCAATACTAGCTGATGCTTGGCCATATACTGAGCATTTTCTACGCCAACATAACGGAAATGCCAATTCTCAAAGTTCACACCCGTGATGTTGCTCTTCCCATCTGGGTAGCGAAGAACAAAGCCATATTGCGGTGCGATGGCAGCCAACTGCAAGCCCAACTCATCACTTTGACCAGCTTCGACACTCATATCAATCGCAAGTCCTGTCTGGTGTTCACTCGCACCAGGGACCTGTACCTGGGTCTGCACCTGCTTTTCAGCTTCTTCGTGCGAAAGGCCACTAGCCTCTAGTTGCGCAACACGTTCATTATAGAGCTCTGTTTGCTCGGCCACACTTCGATAGCCTGATATCAAGGTTTCTTCTGGGGCAATTTTTCGAGCCGCTTCTAAAAATTGACGAGTCGGTTCTACAATCCGACTATCCACTTTGATAGCATCCACATCTGTTAATTGTGGGTTCAGCTCAGGCTTCACATTGTCACGATTGACCAAGATCAACTGCCAGTCTTTTGTCGAAACGGCTGGTAAATCTGATTTTTCTTCCTTTTTCTTAGAAGAAGAGGGAGTCGTTACAGCTGTTTTTTTAGAATTCCAAAACTGAAGCCCTGAAAACAAGCTTGGCTTCGCTAAGTAAGCACCAATTCCTGATCCAAGGATCACAAGAAGAAAGAAACTCAATAGGTAGGGCCACCATTTCTTACGTTTTTTTCTTGCGCGTCTATACTTATTCGTCATGGCTACCCTCTAGAAGTTTTGCTCCAACCTTACGATAAGACATATCCCCAATCTTTTCAATATGAAAGGCACCATCTTCATAGGCCAAAACCGTCACGCTTCCGTTGTCCAAGACCAATTCTTCGACAGCCTTAGGATCGATGAGATAAATCAAGGTCGTAATCGTCATACCATGGCTGACCACAATAGCATTGCCACCGCCAGCTGCTTCTAGCTCTTTTGCGATGGCTTCAAAACCTTCTTTGATCCGACTACTCAAGGCTCCCCAGGATTCAGCCCAACCAGTGGTATCCACTTCGACGATTCCTTCTGCTAACTCCATTAGGCTCAACTGATGGAAATCATCGACCTTAAAGACACGAGGTAAGACCCCCATAAAGAGATCACCATCATAAGCACCG
>OKVW01001244.1_pt1 | contig 11024 bp, 11 predicted proteins | sample 1606991 | NCBI WGS metagenome assembly OKVW01 (sample SAMN03281021, study PRJEB24777) | human gut metagenome | isolation source: fecal sample PR177 from 1 month old male Malay infant, vaginal delivered...
CTGGGATTTAGAGGTTCAAGAAAATCTACTCCATATGCAGCTCAGATGGCGGCAGAAACTGCTACTAAGGCAGCTCTGATACATGGTTTGAAATCCGTAGACGTTATGGTTAAGGGTCCTGGTTCAGGACGCGAAGCTGCGATCCGTGCTCTGCAGGCATGCGGCTTAGAAGTAACCAGCATTAAAGACGTAACTCCGGTTCCCCACAACGGATGCCGGCCACCAAAACGTAGAAGAGTCTGATTAGGAGGTAATTAAAGTGGCAGTAGATAGAGTTCCTGTTCTTAAAAGATGCAGATCCCTTGGACTGGATCCGCTCTATTTAGGGATTGATAAAAAGTCCAACAGAGAATCCAGAAGATCAAACAAGAAGATGAGTGAATATGGCATGCAGCTGAGAGAAAAGCAGAAAGCCAAATTCATTTACGGAGTATTAGAGAAACCTTTCCGTAACTATTACGCAAAGGCTTCCAAGATGAATGGTATGGTTGGTACCAACCTTATGGTTCTGTTAGAGTGCAGACTGGACAATGTTCTGTTCCGCATGGGCCTGGGCCGTACACGTAAGGAAGCCAGACAGGTTGTTGACCACAAGCATGTGCTGGTGAACGGCAAGCCTGTAAATATTCCTTCCTATCAGGTAAGGACCGGCGATGTAATCGAAATCAGAGAGAAATACAAATCCGCTCAGAGATATAAGGATATCCTGGAAGTAACCGGCGGACGTCTGGTTCCGGCTTGGCTGGATGTTGATCAGGAGAATCTGCGCGGCACCGTTAAGGAAATGCCCAGCAGAGACGAGATTGATGTTCCCGTAAACGAAATGCTCATCGTCGAGTTGTATTCTAAATAATCTCTTTGCTAGTTTGTTAGAATACATCTATCCCTCGAGATTTGATAGATACCCAAAAGGAGGGGCTATTAGTGTTCGATTTTGAAAAACCAAACATTGAAATCGCTGAGATTTCAGAAGACAAGAGATATGGCAAGTTTGTAGTTGAACCACTTGAGAGAGGTTACGGCACTACACTGGGCAACTCCCTGAGAAGGATCATGCTTTCTTCCCTGCCGGGTGCTGCAGTGAGTCAAGTAAAAATCGATGGCGTTTTGCATGAGTTCAGTTCCATTTCCGGTGTTAAAGAAGATGTAACTGAGATTATTATGAACATCAAAAGCTTAGCGATCAGGAATAACAGCGATACCGACGAGCCTAAGATTGCTTATATCGAGTTCGAAGGCGAAGGCGTTATTACAGCTGCTGACATCCAGGCGGATGCGGATATCGAAATCATGAATCCGGATCAGGTGATCGCCACCTTAAGCGGCGGCACGGACAGCAAGTTCTATATGGAGCTTACTATTACCAAAGGCCGCGGCTACATCAGCGCAGACAAGAATAAAAACGATGACTTACCAATCGGTGTAATCGCAGTTGATTCCATCTACACTCCGGTGGAGCGTGTGAATATGGCTGTGACCAACACCCGTGTAGGCCAGCAGACAGACTTTGACAAGCTGACATTGGAGATCTACACCAATGGCACTCTTGCTCCCGATGAGGCTGTAAGCCTTGCGGCAAAGGTACTCAGCGAGCACCTTAACCTGTTCATTGACCTTTCCGAGAATGCCAAGACCGCTGAGATCATGGTAGAGAAGGAAGACAATGAGAAGGAAAAAGTTCTCGAGATGAATATCGATGAGCTGGAGCTGTCCGTCCGTTCTTACAACTGCCTGAAGAGAGCCGGAATCAACACTGTGGAAGAGCTGTGCAACAGAACTTCTGAGGATATGATGAAGGTTCGGAACCTGGGCCGCAAGTCCTTAGAGGAAGTGCTGGCCAAGCTGAAGGAATTAGGCTTACAGCTGAATCCCAGCGACGACAACTAAACATCCGGGGGAAGCTTGCACTTCCCGCCGATATTTACGCAGAAGCCAGTAAGTCCAATGCAGCATGGTTTCTGTGTGCCACGAGAATATGCGGGCACATAACGCCCCAGCCAGTAAGTCCATAAGAAGCATGGCTGGGGTGTTCCGCAGTAATGGAGGAAAGAGAAATGGCAGGATATAGAAAATTAGGAAGAACTTCCGACCAGAGAAAGGCTATGATCAGAAGCCAGGTTACAGCTCTGCTGTATCATGGAAAGATCAGAACCACTGAGACCAGAGCTAAAGAGATCCGCAAGGTTGCTGAAGGCCTGATCGCAATGGCTGTGAAGGAAAAAGATAACTTCGAGACCGTTAAAGTTACCGCTAAGGTAGCCCGCAAGGACAAAGACGGCAAGAGAGTGAAAGAAGTTGTAGACGGCAAGAAAGTTACCGTATATGACGAAGTTGAGAAGGAAATCAAAAAGGATCTGCCTTCCAGGCTGCATGCCAGAAGACAGATGCTGAAAGTTCTTTACGGAGTGACTGAGGTTCCCACCCAGGCAGCCGGCAAGAAGAAAAACACCAAGTCTGTTGACCTGGTAGCAAAGATTTTCGACGAAGTAGCTCCCAAGTACACCACCCGTAACGGCGGTTACACCAGAATCATCAAGATCGGCCTGCGCAAGGGCGATGCAGCAATGGAAGTTCTGCTGGAGTTAGTTTAATCTGTAAAATAATTGAAGACCGTCAGGCATTTGCCGGGCGGTCTTTTTTTGTTTCATAGAAAAGCGCCCTTGTAATTCTTTTACATGCGCTGAAAATGTTGTCGAATAAAACGGAAAAATGTCGCACAAAACGTGATTATTACTTATAAAAGTGTGTAAAATTTGAGCAAATATACAAAATGTAAAAACAATATTGACGCCAGTCCCGATTGTTGTTAGTATTGACCTATGAGGTTGTAATACCTATTACGTATTTCATAATACATAGCTGGGGGAATCGAGATGATCAACAGGATTGGCAGAGTAAATGTGAGTGAGGCTGTGACAGAGGAGGTAAAGCGGCTGATCCACAGCAGGGAATGGCCTCCGGGCAGCAAGATCCCCTCTGAGAACGAGCTGGCCGCTATGATGGGGGTATCCAGGGTATCTGTGCGGAATGCACTGCAGCGCCTGTCGGGCGTGGGGCTGATTGAGAGCAGGCAGGGGGAAGGAACCTTCGTGTCCCAGCTGGACGGAGGCCAGGCCATGAACATGCTGATGCCTGTGGCAATGCTCAGCAGTGACAACCAGAAGTACATGGTTGAGTTCAGGCGGGTGATTGAGAGCGAGCAGGCCTATCTGGCGGCTCTGCGGGTAACGGAGGAGGAGCTGGCAGGGCTGTGGGAGAACTATGAGGCCATGAAGCAGGTGGACCCCATGTCGGATGAATGCTCTGCCCTGGATGTGGAGTTTCACATGCTGATTGCCAAGGCCAGCAAGAATCCCATGTTTATCCAGACCAGCCTGATTCTGAAGGACACTATTTTGGATAATGTGCTCTATGTAAAAAAGTATACAAAGGAGAATGAGGGATTTAAATATCACCTGGAGATCATAGAGGCGCTAAAGAGGCGTGATGCAGCGGCCGCCAGAAGCATAATGTATGAGCACCTGGAACGTCTGTGGAGCCTGATACAGGAGCAATAGTATACGAAAGAGCCGCCGGGTGGGCGGCGGGATACGGTCAGAGAGCCCTGAGGGGAAGATTAATAAAAGGACGGAGGCAGTAAAATGAAAAGAAGGAATGTATTGGGAGCAATGTTGGCGGTATCTCTGACCGCAGTTCTGGCTGGGTGTTCATCCAGCACCGGAGGCAGCGGATCAGCTGCAGGGGGGACGGATGCAGGCGCCGCCGGGCAGACCTCAACGAAGGCCGGAGAGGCGGCCGGGGACTATACCTATGTGATCGGCCATTACGGCGGCATCACCGGATCAGTGGCCATCGCAGGGGAGAACGGCTACAATGGCATCAAACTGGCTGTGAAGCAGTGGAACGACAAGGGCGGAGTCCTGGGCGGGCCAATTAAGCTGGAATTCTACGATGACGGGGCCACCACAGAGGGGGCGGTCAAGGGCGTATCCTACCTCATAGATGACTGTAAGGTGGACGGAATCATCGGCTCCCAGCTCAGCGGCAATATCCAGGCCACAGGAGATCTGATCGAGGCTTCCAAGATCCCTGAGGTGGCCACGGGCATGAATCCGGCCTGGCTGGAGAAGGGCTGGACTTACCTGTTCCGCTCCCTGCCCAACTCCTCCGGCGGCGCGGCTCCCCTGGTGGATGCAATGGAGAATCTGGGCACCACCCGCCTGGGCTGCCTGGTATACCAGGATGACGGAAACATATCCGCCTACACCCAGGTGAAGGCGGTGATCGAGGAGCGGAAAACAGTGGAGATCGTGGATGACGAGCAGGCCATGGTGGGAGAGACGGACTGGACCGGAGCCCTGTCCTCCATTGTGGATAAGAAGCCTGACGGCGTGCTGATCTTTGCCCAGGGCGAGCAGGGCTGTCTGATGGTGAAGCAGCTGAGGTCCCTTGGGTATACAGGATACATATACGGGCCGGAGACATTTTCCATGCCGGACATCCGCAAGGTGGCGGGGGACGGTGCCAACGGGGTGGTGTTCTTTACGCCCCACTGCATTCCCGACCAGGCGGATGAGGCCAACTCGGAGATGGAGAAGGCTTTCCTGGAAGCTTATGAGGAGGAGTATGGGGAACTGCCCACCCACGATGTGGCCTACAGGGCCTATGACGCCGCCAACATTCTGCTGACGGCGGTGGAGAAGGCGGGAACCAGGGACGGCGAGGCTGTGCGCAGCGCCATAAAGGGGCTGCAAATGGACATTCTGGCAGGACACGCGGACTTCACCATGTTCGACAACGGCGAGTGTATGAGCGGACAGAAGATTTTCATCACCCATGAGGGCAAGAATATTACACTGGAGAAATTCCTGGAGAGCAATCCGGCTGACACCTACCAGCCGTAATACAAAATACATAATGAGATAAGTTACCCGGAGCTGTGGAATGAAGAATGAGTACGATTTCAATTTCACGGCTCCCTTTTTACCTTTTTTGGATCTGGAGGTGTCAATGTTATGAATATGCTGATTTCTGTAATCGTGGGAGGGCTGGTGCTGGGCTGTACCTACGGCATGCTGTCCCTTGGATACAGCCTGATCTACCAGGCCTCGGGCTATATGAACTTCACACAGCCCAATCTGCTGATGTTCGGCGCTTTTGTGGCCTGGCAGCTGCTGGAGGCGGGGGCGCCCTTTATCATAGCGCTGGTGCTGGCTGTGATCATTATGTTCTTCGTGGGCTGGATGATGGAGCGGTTCGTGATCCGCAGGCTGGTGAATAAGAAGGCCAAGAACGTGTACGTGGTGCTGGCCACCCTGGCTCTGGCCATTATCCTGGAAAATGCGGCAATGCTGATCTGGGACGCCAGACCCCACTATTTCCCGGCTATTTTTAAGAAGAGCGCGCTGAAAATTGCGGGCACCACGGTCTCCAAGGAGAGCCTGCTGTGCATCTTCGCGGCCCTGTGCGCCATGCTGGCCCTGCATTTCTTCCTGAACAAAACCAAATTCGGGACTGCCATGCGGGCTGCGGCCCAGAGCAAGACAGCGGCCAGCTGCATGGGAATCAATGTGAACCGCACCATTGGGGTTACATACGGCATAGCGGCGGCCCTGGCGTGTCTGGGAGGCATTCTGGTGGCCCCAACCCTGTTTGTGTCCTACCAGCTGGGTAACCAGCTGTCGGCCAAAAGCTTTGCGGGGGCTGTGATCGGGGGATACGGACATATCTATGGAGCCATAGTGGGGGCGATCCTCATCGGGCTTCTGGAGACCTTTGTGGGGGCTTATATCTCATCAGCCTACAAGGAATTCATTGTGTATGGGGTCATGATCCTGTTCATGATCTTCAAACCGTCGGGGATCTTTAACGCCAAGGTGTACGAAGTATAGAGGAGAGGTGAGAGGATGGAGCGTAGCAAAATAAGCGGAATAACGAAGAAACGGATTCTGATGGTTGCAGCCATCGCACTTCTGATTCTGGTTCCGGTGATGATGGAGCACAATATTGTGTTTAAGCAGAGCAAGTACATCTATCTGCTGCTGTGCCTGATCGGGATTTACACCATTGTGACCAGCGGCCTGGACATTGTGTTCGGGTACACGGGGCAGATCTCCTTCGGCCATGCGGGTTTCTTCTGTATCGGAGCCTACGGCTCGGTGCTGATGACCCATCCGGACTGGGGGCTGGGGAAATATCTGGGGATTACGGTGCCGCCCATCATCAGCGTGGTGATCGTGGCCTTCCTGGCGGCGGGTGTGGGAGCACTGCTGGCGATCCCGGCCTCCCGGCTGGTGTTCCATTTCCTGTCCCTGCTGACAATCGCCTTCAACCAGCTGGTGCTGCTGATGGTGGCCAATTTCGCAGGGCTGACCAATGGGTATATCGGAATCACAAGGGTGCCGGAGATGAATGTGCTGGGGATCTCCTTTAACACGGTACAGAGTAAATATAAATACTATTTCCTGGTGCTGTTCTTTGTCATTCTGTTTTTGATCATCAAGGAACACATTGTCCATTCCAGGATTGGGCGCAGCTTTATCGCCATACGGGAAAATGTGATGGCGGCCAACGGCTGCGGCGTGAACACAGGACAGTACAAGATCATGGCCTTTGCCATCTCAGCCTTCTATGTGGGATTCGCAGGCGGGCTGTATGCCCACATGATCGGATTCATCAGCCCGGATACATTTGTGCAGAACACCTCCGTCATTTTCATCACCATGCTGCTGTTCGGAGGAAGCGGCAACCTGCTGGGACCGGTGTGCGGCGCGGCGGTGATCACATTGATCCAGGAGGGGCTGCAGTCCCTGGCAGACTACCGGATGCTGATCTACGGAATATTTATCCTGATGATCATCCTGTTCCAGCCCCAGGGCGTGTCGGGCCTTGGGAGGAGCATTTCCGGGTATGTGAGGAGAAGGGAGGGAGGAAACAATGCTTAAGGTTACGGAGCTGACCATCAATTTCAGCGGTTTAAAGGCAGTGGACGGTCTCAGCTTTGACATTGAGAAGGGGGAGATCTTCGGGCTGATCGGTCCCAACGGGGCGGGCAAGACCACCACCTTCAACATGATCAGCGGCACCTTTAGTCCCACCTCCGGCTCCATCGAGTTAAATGGGCGCCGGATCGACGGAAATCTCATGTACCAGACCAATCAGCTGGGGGTGGCCAGGACTTATCAGAACATCAACCTGTTTAAGAGCATGACAGTGCTGGAGAACATCCTGGTGGGGCAGCAGGCCCGGCTGAAATGCGGCCTCATGGCGGCAGTGCTGCGCACCAGGGCACAGCGGCAGGAGGAGGAACGGGCGGTTGAGAAGGCGCGGCAGGTGATGGAGTTCGTGGGCATGGGCCATAAGGAAAATGCCTACTCCCACTCCCTGGCCTACGGGGAACAGCGGATTCTGGAGATCGCCAGGGCGCTGGCCAGTGATCCCATCCTGCTGATCCTGGATGAGCCGGCGGCGGGCATGAACCCCACGGAGAAGAACCAGCTGGCGGACCTGGTGCTGCGCATCAGGGACCGGGGCATCACAGTGCTGCTGGTGGAGCACGACATGAAGTTTGTCATGGGGATCACAGACCGGATCTGCGTGCTGAACTACGGCAAACGCATCGCCCTGGGAACCCCGGAGCAGGTGCAGGCTGATCCTGCGGTGATTGAGGCATATCTGGGCGGAGGTGAACAGTAGATGGAACCGATTTTATCAATTCGTGATCTGGATTTTCACTATGGGGAGATCCATGCCCTGGATCATGTGAGTTTCGATGTATTTCCAGGGGAGATTGTAGCCATGATCGGCAGCAACGGGGCGGGCAAGACCACGCTGCTGCGCACCATATCCGGGCTTCTGGGGAAGAATACCGGGGGCAGGATCTCCTTCATGGGCAGGCCCATTGACTCCATGGCGCCCCATAAAATCGCTGGACTCAGGCTGGGCCAGGTGCTGGAGGGGCGGCTGATCTTCCCGCTGCTGACGGTGCAGGAGAACCTGATGATGGGAGCGTACCTGCAGAAGGATAAGAAATTTATCAGAGATAAGATGGAATACTGTTTTGACCTGTTCCCCAGGCTCCTGGAGCGGGAGAAGCAGAACGCGGGCACCCTGTCCGGCGGCGAGCAGCAGATGCTGGCTGTCTCCAGGGCGCTGATGGGCAATCCGCAGCTGCTGATGATGGATGAGCCGTCCATGGGGCTGGCTCCGTTAGTGATCCAGGACATTTTCAGGACTATAGAGAAGATCAACGCGGACGGGGTCACGGTGCTTCTGGTGGAGCAGAATGCCAACGCGGCCTTAAACATAGCCGACCGGGCCTATGTGCTGGAGCTGGGCAGACTGGTGAAGTCCGGTCCGGCCAGTGAGCTGGCCGGGGACGACAGCATACGAAAGACCTATCTGGGCGTATCGTGATTACCGCAGAGGCGGCGGCAACTGATTCTAATATAAGAGGAGGATTTACAATGGGGTATAGCAAAGAGTTATTGGATGAACTGAATGACAGGGCCAGGCAGCTGCGCAGGGATGTTATCATCAGCATGGGCGTGGGTGTGGCAGGCCATGTAGGCGGTTCCTGTTCATCGGCGGATCTGGTGGCGGCACTGTATTTCTATAAGATGAAATACGATCCGAAAAACCCGAAAATGGAGGACCGGGACCGTTTTCTGCTGAGCAAGGGCCATGTGGCCATACTGCAGTATGCGGCGCTGGCTGAGGCGGGATTCTTTGATGTGGATGAATTAAAGACCACCAAGGACATTGGCTCCCGCCTCCAGGGACATCCGGATGTGCTGAAGACGCCGGGCATCGAGGCGGGAACCGGCTCCCTGGGCCAGGGGCTGTCCATTGGCCTGGGCATGGCCCTGGGGCTGAAGGCAGACAAAAAGGACAGCAGGGTCTATGTGCTCTGCGGCGACGGTGAGCTGGCTGAGGGGCAGATCTGGGAGGCGGCCATGGCTGCGTCAGTGTACAAGGCTGACAATCTGCTGGCCATTGTGGACCAGAACCGGCTTCAGGCCATGGGCAGGGTGGAGGACCGGTTCAACACCAATCCCCTTCCGGAGAAGTGGAGAGCCTTCGGCTGGAATGTGCTGGAGATTGACGGCCATAACATGGAGGAGATCCTCACCGCCCTGGACCAGGCCGAGACAGTGAAGGGGAGTCCGACAGTGATCATCGCCCACACCATTAAGGGCAAAGGCGTCAGCTTCGCTGAAAATGTTGTGGGCTTCCACAACGGGATGCTGACTGAGGAGACCTACAGGCAGGCGCTTAAGGAACTGCCGGCCATGGCGCAGTGATGGGAAATGAGTGAGAGAGGGAGGTATTAAATATGGGATACAACAATCAGAGAGCGGCATACGGCAACACCCTGGTGGAGCTGGGAAAGACCAATGAGAACATTGTGGTTCTGGATGCGGACCTGTGCGGTTCCACCATGGGGAAGCTGTTTGAGCAGGCTTACCCGGACCGCCATTATGAGATGGGCATCGCTGAGGCCAACATGACCTCAGTGGCCGCCGGGCTGGCCCAGACGGGGAAAATCCCCTTTACCAACTCCTTTGCGGTGTTCTCCGCGGGCAGGGCCTATGACCAGATCCGTCAGACCATTGCCATCGGTAAGCTGAATGTGAAGGTGGTAGGCTCCTCGGCAGGCATGTCGGACTTCGGCGACGGCGCCACCCACCAGTCGGTGGAGGATCTGGCGTACATGCGGGCCATCCCCAATATGACGGTGATCTGCCCCGCGGACGCCAACGAGACGGTGGAGGCGGTGAAGGCAGCGGCAGAGTATCAGGGCCCCTGTTATCTGCGGCTGAACAGGAATGATTATGATAATGTGACCCCTGAGGGGAAGCCGTTCCAGATCGGCGTGCCAGGGGTTCTGAGGGAGGGCGGGGACGTGGCGGTATTTGCCACGGGATATATGGTCTCGCTGGCCCTGGAGGCGGCCAAAGCGCTGGAGGGGCAGATTTCTGTGAAGGTGGTCAATGTGAGCACCATTAAGCCTATGGACGCAGAAGCGGTCTGCCGTCTGGCGGAGGGCTGCCGCGGCGTGGTGACAGCGGAAGAACACAGCGTAACCGGCGGTCTGGGAAGCGCGGTGGCAGAGGCGCTGCGCACGGCCTGCAAGCCCATAGAGTTCGTGGGCGTCAATGACACCTTTGGATGCAGCGCACACAGCTATCAGGATGTGCTGGAATACCATGGGCTGACCGCGGCACATATTGTGGAGGCGGTGCAAAACATAGCGGAGATGTCAAGGTAAATATAGTGAGGAGGAATGGATATGAGAATCGGATTTATCGGTTTGGGAATTATGGGCAAGCCAATGGTGAGAAACCTGCTGAAGGCAGGCCATGAGGTGGTGGTGTATGACGTGATAGAGGCGAATGTGGAGGCAGTGCTGGCGGACGGCGCGCAGCCGGCCAGCTCCTCGGCCCATGTGGCGGAACAGTGCCGCCTGATCATCACCATGCTGCCCAACAGCCCCCATGTGAGGACTGTGGTGATGGGGGAGAACGGTGTGCTGGAGGGAGCGCTGCCGGGAAGCATCCTGGTGGATATGAGTTCCATAGCGCCCCAGGCTTCCCAGGAGATCTCCAGAGCCTGCGGGGAGAAGGGCGTGAAAATGCTGGATGCCCCTGTGTCAGGCGGGGAGCCAAAGGCCATTGACGGCACGTTATCTATCATGGTGGGCGGTGAAAAGGCTGTATATGACCAGGTATATGATATACTGAATATAATGGGAGCCAGCGCGGTGCACTGCGGCGATATCGGGGCAGGCAACACCACCAAGCTGGCCAACCAGGTGATCGTGGCCCTGAACATAGCAGCCGTGTCAGAGGCATTTACACTGAGTACAAAGGCCGGAGTTGACCCGGTCAGGGTGTTTGACGCCATTAAGGGCGGGCTGGCCGGTTCCACGGTGATGAACGCCAAGGTGCCGATGATTACGGAGAGAAACTTTAATCCCGGATTTAAGATTGATTTACATATTAAGGATTTGAACAATGCTCTGG